>FWWL01009404.1_pt1 | contig 11867 bp, 10 predicted proteins | sample 2228331 | NCBI WGS metagenome assembly FWWL01 (sample SAMEA103939775, study PRJEB20133) | metagenome | reverse complement strand
CGGGCGCCGTCAAGGACGCCGACCTCGAGGCCCTGCGCCGCGAGCTCGGCGAGGCGCGGGGCGCCCTCGAGCGCCTGGCGACCCAGGCCGCGGAGCGGGCGGAGCGGGAGCGCGAGTCCTGGCAGGTCGTCCAGCGCCTGGCCACGGTGCTCGCCGGGGGGTCGGCGAGGGGCCGGGCGGGGGAGAACGTGCTCGGTGAGCTCCTGCGCGAGCTGCCGCCGGGGATGCTCGTGACGGACCTCCAGGTGCGCGGCAAGCGGGTCGAGTTCGCCCTGGAGCTGCCGGACGGCAAGCGCCTGCCGATCGACTCGAAGTGGAGCGCGGTGGGCGCCCTCGAGGCCCTCGAGGCCGCGGAGGATCCCGAGGAACGCGAGGCCCGGGTGCGCGAGATCGAGCGGGAGGTCGCCGGGAGGGCGCGGGAGGTGGCCCAGTACCTGGACCCCGCGGTCACCGCCCCGGTGGCCGTGGCGGCGGTGCCGGACGCCGCCTACGCGGTCCTGCGCAGGGCCCACGCCGAGGCCTTCGATCGGGGCGTCGTGATCGTGCCCTACTCGACCGCGCTGCCCGTGCTCCTGTTCCTGTACAGCCTCGTCGCGCGCTACGGGGACGCCGGGGACGCCCAGGCCGCCCTGCGAGAGGTGGCGCACGCCCTCGACGCCCTCGAGCGGATCCTGGAGAACCAGATCGAGCGGGCCGCCACGATGCTGCGCAACGGCGCGGACCAGGCCCGCGCCCAGCTCGGGAGGGCCCGGGGCCAGGTCGCGCGCGGCAGGGCCGAGCTCGAGGGTCCCGACGGCCCCTCCCTCGAGGCCCTCCCCGGCGGTCGGGGCTGAAGCGCGTCTGCCCCGCCGGCCGATACCGGTGGTATGCGGCGGATCGTGGCGCTCCTGCTCGGGGCGGCGGTTGGCCTGACCGGGCTCCCCGTGGCCCGGGCCCTGCCGGACCCGGTGCCGTGCCGGGACTGCTGGCAGCCTGAGCTCGAGACCAGCTGGCAGTGGCAGCTCCAGGGGCGCGTGGACGTCTCGCTCGGCGTCGAGATGTACGACGTGGACGGCTTCGACGCCACGAGGCGGCTCGTCCGCCGCATCCACCGGCGCGGCGCCGCGGCGGTGTGCTACGTGAGCGCCGGCTCCTTCGAGGACTGGCGCCCGGACGCGTGGCGCTTCCCCGAGGAGGTGCTCGGGCGCTCCAACGGATGGCCGGGGGAGCGGTGGCTCGACATCCGGCGGCTCGACGTCCTGCGCCCGATCATGCGCGATCGCATCGCGATGTGCGCCGCGAAGGGCTTCGACGGCATCGAGTTCGACAACGTGGACGGGTACGCGAACCGGACCGGCTTCGACCTCAGCGCCCGGGACCAGCTCCGCTACAACGCCTGGCTCGCGAACGCGGCGCATCGCCAGGGGCTCTCGGCGGCGCTGAAGAACGACCTCGGACAGGTCGCGAAGCTCTTGCCGTACTTCGACTACGCGCTGAACGAGCAGTGCTTCCAGTACGACGAGTGCCGGCGGCTGCGCCGGTTCGTCGAGGCGGGCAAGGCCGTGTTCGGGGTCGAGTACCGGTTGGACGTCGCTGAGTTCTGTCCCCGGGCGAACGCCTGGAACTTCAACTTCCTGAAGAAGCGGCCGTCCCTGCGACGCTGGCGGATCGCCTGCCGCTGATCGCGGCGGGGCCGATGTGACAGTTCCATGCATCCGATGCATACTCATCCACCATCATGACGGATCGGGTGCGCGTGGCCGTCCTCGGCGCCTCGGGGTACACCGGGGGCGAGCTCCTGCGGCTGCTCGCCGGCCACCCCGGCGTGGAGGTCACGGTCCTCGGCGCCCGGGAGACGGCGGGCAGGACGCTCGGTGAGGTGCACCCCCACCTCGCCTCGGGCCCCTTCGCGGGCGCGCGGCTCGAGCCCCTCGAGGTCGAGGACCTCCCCGCCCGCGCGGACGTGGTCCTCCTCGCGCTCCCCCACGGGGTGAGCGCCCGTCTCGCCCCGCCCCTGCTCGAGGCCGGCGTGCGCGCGATCGACCTGGCGGGCGACTTCCGCCTCCCGTCCCCCGCGTACCCCGAGTGGTACGGGTTCGAGCACCCCGCGCCGGCCTGGCTCGAGCGGGCCGTCTACGGGCTCCCCGAGCTGTTCCGGGATCGGGTGCGGGAGGCCCGGCTCGTCGCCAACCCCGGCTGCTACCCGACCCCCGTGGCCCTCGGGCTCGCCCCGCTCCTCTCGGCGGGGGCCCTCGAGCCCGGTCCTGTCCTCGTGGACGGCAAGACCGGCCTGTCGGGCGCGGGTCGGGGCGCGAGCGAGACGACGCTGTACGCGGCGACCCAGGACAGCGTCCGCCCCTACCGGTTCCCCCGGCACCAGCACACCCCGGAGATGGAGCGGGCCCTCGCCCTGGCCGGCGCGGACCCCGCCCCGGCCGTCACGTTCGTCCCGCACCTCGTGCCCGCGGTGCGGGGCGTGCTCATCACGTGCTACGCGCGGGTCGCCGGGGACGCGACCACGGAGGATCTCACCGGGCTCCTGCGCGAGGCCTACCGCGGCGAGCCGTTCGTGCGCGTCCTGCCGCCCGGGGCGATGGTGGACTCCAAGCGCGTCCGCGGCTCCAACGTCGTCGAGCTCCAGGCCGTCGTGGACCCCCGCACGGGCGCGGCCGTCGTCGCGGGGGCGGTGGACAACCTGGTGAAGGGCGCGGCCGGACAGGCGATCCAGAACCTGAACCTCATGGCGGGCCTCGAGGAGACCACGGCGTTGCCGACCGCGGGGGTGTACCCATGAGCGTCACGTTCCCCCGGGGGTTCCGCGCCGCGGGCGTCACCGCCGGGATGAAGCCGAGCGGCCAGCCCGACCTCGGGCTCCTCGTCGCCGACGAGCCCTGCGCGGCGACCGGCCTGTTCACGACGAACGCCTTCGCCGCCCACCCGGTGCGGATCTCCCGCGAGCGCCTCGCCGACGGCACGGCGCGGGCGGTGCTCGTGAACAGCGGCCAGGCGAACGCCGGCACGGGACCCGAGGGCGAGGCCGACGCGCTCCGGGCGACGGAGGCCGTGGCCCGGCTCCTCGGGATCGAGCCGGACGCCGTGCTCTGCTGCTCCACGGGGGTGATCGGCGAGCGGATCCACCTCGAGGAGCTCACCGCGGCCCTCCCGGCGCTCGTCCGGACGCTCGCGCCCGAGGGGGGCGAGGCCTTCGCCCGGGCCATCATGACCACCGACACCGTCCACAAGCAGGCCGCCGCGGAGCGGTCCGGGTACCGGGTCGGCGGGTGCGCGAAGGGGGTGGGCATGGTCGCCCCGAACCTCGCGACCATGCTCGCCTTCGTCACGACCGACGCGCCGGTCCCGCCCGGGGCGCTCCCCGAGCTCGCCCGGGCGACCCTCGCCGAGCCCTTCGGCGCGCTCACGGTGGACGGCTGCTCCAGCACGAACGACACCGTCCTGTTGCTCGCGAGCGGCGCGGCGGGCGGCGACCCCGTCGTCCCCGGCACGCGCCCGTGGGCCGCGCTCGCCGAGGCGGTCTCGGAGGTCGCCGAGTCCCTCGTCACGCAGCTCGCCCGGGACGCCGAGGGCGCCACCCACGTGTTGCGGATCTCGGTGGAGGGGGCCGAGGACGACGAGCAGGCCCGGGCCGTGGCGCGCGCGATCGCAGAGTCCCCCCCCGTGAAGGCCGCCGCCTGGGGCGGCGACCCCAACCCGGGGCGCGTGCTCCAGGCCGTGGGCTCGAGCGGGGCCCGGTTCGACCCCACGGCGGTGCGGGCCTGGTGGGGGGAGGTCTTGCTCGTGGAGGCCGGCCGCGTCGTGCCCGCCTACTTCGATCCGGCGAGCGGGCTGCGCGAGGCGGCCCGCGCCGCCATGGCCGAGCCCGAGATCCGCCTGCGGGTGGAGCTCGGCGCCGGCCCCGGCCGCGGTCGGGCGATCGGCTGCGACCTCACCTGCGAGTACGTCCGCATCAACGGGGAGTACACGACGTGAAGACCGAGATCCCGCCCCAGGTCCGCGAGCGCACCCTGGCCAAGGCGCGCACCCTCGTCGAAGCCCTGCCCTTCATGCAGGAGCACTGGGGGCGCGTGATCGTCGTGAAGTACGGCGGCGCGGCGATGGACCGCAGCGGGCTCTCGCGGTCCTTCGCCCAGGACGTGGCGCTCCTGCAGCACGCCGGGATCCACCCGGTGGTCGTGCACGGCGGCGGCCCCCAGGTGACCGAGCTCGCGGGGCGCCTGGGGATCGAGACCTCCTTCGTCGAGGGCCACCGGGTGACCGACGAGGCGACGCTGGAGGTCGCGACGATGGTCCTCGCGGGCAAGCTGAACACCGAGGTCGTGGGGACGCTCGTGGCCGGCGGTGTGCCGGCGGTCGGGCTCTCCGGCGTGGACGGGGGCATGGTCGTGGTCTCCCGCCAGACCGAGCCCGACCTCGGCTACGTCGGGCGCGTCGAGCACGTGAACGTCGAGCTGCTCCAGACGCTCATCGACGCCGGGTTCGTGCCGGTGGTGGCCTCGATCGCCGCGGACGAGCAGGGGCAGCCCTACAACGTGAACGCCGACGTGGTCGCGGCCGAGCTCGCGGTGGCCCTGGAGGCCGAGAAGCTCGTCTACATGAACGACGTCCCCGGGGTGATGGGTCCGGGCGGCGACCTCCTCTCCGAGCTCGGGGTGAAGGACGTGCTCGACCTCCTGGCCCACCCGGACGCCGTGGGCGGCGGGATGGTCCCGAAGCTCGAGAGCGCCGTGCGAGCGCTCCGCGCGGGGGTGGGGCGCGTCCACCTGCTCGACGCGCGGGTCGAGCACAGCCTGGTGCTCGAGCTCTTCACCCCGGAGGGCATCGGCACGATGATCACGCCGGATGCCCCGCCGCGGGACGCCGAGGCCGAGGAGGAGGCGTGAGGCGGACGGGCGCCGCGGTGCGGACCAGGCGCGGGGCGGGCGCCGCCCTGAAGGCCAAGCGCCAGCAGACGATCCTCTCCCTCGTCTCCCGGGAGCGGCTGGCGAGCCAGGAGCAGATCCGCGACCGCCTGGCCGCGCTCGGCCTCCCCGCCACCCAGTCCACGATCAGCCGCGACATCGAGGAGCTCGGCCTCGCCCGCGTCCACGACCACGAGGGGGTCCGCTACGTCGTGCCGGGGGAGGCCTCGACCGGGGTGGCGGCGGCGCTGCTGCGGCACGCCCTCCAGGAGTTCGCCCTCGCCTTCGTCCGGGGGGCGGGGGAGGCGTTGCTCATCCGGACCCCGCCGGGGGCGGCCGCCGCCCTGGGCGAGGCGATCGACCGGTCCGCCCTGGAGCCGGTGGCGGGCACGATCGCCGGGGACAACACCGTCCTCGTGGTCCCCCGCGAGGGCAGGACGGCGCGCGCCGTGGAGCGGGCGCTCAGGACCATCATGGAGGAGGGGTAGATGCCGCGCGCGGTGCTCGCGTACTCGGGCGGCCTGGACACCTCGGTGGCGATCCACTGGCTCGTGGAGCGCGGCTACGAGGTGGTCGCGGTCGCGGTGGACGTCGGTCAGCGGGAGGACTTCGAGGAGGTGGTGCGCCGGGGACGGGCCGCGGGGGCGGCCGACGTGCGCGTCGTGGACGCGGTGGACCGCTTCGCCGAGGGGTTCCTCGCCCGGGCCATCAAGGCCAACGGCCTGTACGAGGGCAAGTACCCGATGGTGAGCGCCCTCGCGCGCCCCCTCATCGTGGACGAGGTGGTGCGGGTGGCCCGGGAGGTCGGGGCGGAGGCCGTGGCCCACGGATGCACCGGCAAGGGCAACGACCAGGTCCGCTTCGAGGTGGGCCTGCGCGTGCTCGCGCCGGACCTACGGGTCCTCGCCCCGATCCGGGACGACGCGATCCCGCGGGACAAGGCGGTGGGGCTCGCGGCGGAGTGGGGGATCCCCCTCGCCGCCGTGGCGAGCTCGTACTCGATCGACGAGAACCTGTGGGGGCGCACGATCGAGTGCGGGCCCCTCGAGGACCCCTGGGTGGCGCCCCCCGAGGACGCCTTCGCGCGCACCGCGCCGCCCGAGGCCCGCCCCGGCGAGCCGACGGAGGCGACGCTCGCCTTCGAGCGGGGGTTGCCCGTGGCCCTCGACGGCGTCGCCCTGCCCCTCGCGGAGCTCATCCGCCGCGTGGAGGAGCTCGGCGGCCGGTACGGCTTCGGGCGGGTGGACATGATCGAGAACCGCCGCGTGGGGATCAAGTCCCGCGAGCTCTACGAGGTGCCCGGGGCCCTCGCGCTCATCACGGCCCACCGGGCCCTCGAGGACCTCACCCTCGAGCGGGACGTCGCGCACTTCAAGCCGGCCGTCGAGCAGCGCTGGTCGGAGCTCGTCTACGACGGGCTGTGGTTCAGCCCGCTGCGGCGGGCCCTGGACGCCTTCATCGAGGCGACGCAGGAGCACGTGACCGGGGAGGTGCGCCTGGCCTTCGCCCCGGGCACGTGCACGGTGGTCGGGCGGCGCTCGGAGCGCTCCCTGTACGACCTGTCCCTCGCCACGTACGGCGCCGGGGACGCCTTCGACCAGTCCGACGCGCGCGGCTTCGTGCGCCTGTGGGGGCTCCCCCTGTCCGTGTGGGCGGCGAAGCAGGGGGGCGGGGGCCCGTGAGCGACCCCCCGGGGGAGCGGCCCCTGTGGGCGGGGCGGTTCTCCGAGCCCCCGGCGCCCGAGGCGGCGGCCCTCGGCCGGAGCCTCGGCTTCGACGTCCGTCTCGCGTCGCAGGACGTCCGGGCGGGCGTCGCCCACGTCCGGGCGCTCGCGCGGGCGGGCCTGCTCGGCGCCGAGGAGGCCGAGCGGCTCGTCCGCGCGCTGCGGGAGGTGGGCGAGGAGATCGCCGGGGGGACCTTCGTCTTCCACCCGGCCGACGAGGACGTGCACTCGGCGATCGAGCGCGGGGTGACCGAGCGCCTGGGGGAGCTCGGGGCGCGCCTGCACGCCGGGCGGTCCCGCAACGACCTCGTGATGACCGACCTCCGCCTGTGGATGCTCGAGGCGTCGGAGCGGCTGGAGGCGGGCCTCGCGCGGCTCGTCCGCGCCCTCCTCGCCCACGCCCGCGCCCACGCTGGGACGGTGATGCCCGGCACCACCCACGGGCGGCTCGCGCAGCCCGTCACCCTCGGGCACGCGCTCTGCGCCCACGCCTGGGCGCTCCTGCGGGACCGGGATCGCCTCCGGGACTGGCGTCGGCGGGCGGACGTCTCGCCCCTGGGGGCCGGCGCGCTCGCGACCTCCACCCTCGGGCTCGACCCCCTGGCGACGGCCGCCGAGCTCGGGTTCGCCGCGGCCTTCCCGAACTCGATCGACGCGGTCTCCGACCGGGACGTCGTGCAGGAGCTCCTCGCGGCCCTCGCGATCTGGGCGACCCACGGCTCGCGCCTGGCGGCGGACCTCATCCGCTTCACCGACGAGGCGCTCGGCTGGGCGAGCCTCGCCGAGGCCTACGCGACGGGCTCGAGCATGATGCCGCAGAAGCGGAACCCCGACGTCGCGGAGCTCGCGCGGGGCAAGGCCGGCCGGGTCCTGGGGGACCTCGTCGCGGTCACCACCGCCCTCCACGGGCTGCCCCTCGGGTACCACCGCGACCTCCAGGAGGACAAGGAGGCCCTCTTCGACGCCGTGGACACCGCCGAGGCGGTCCTCGCCGCGCTCGCTGGCTGCGTGGAGACGATCCGGTTCCACCCGGCGGCGATGCGCCGGGCGGCCGAGGAGCCCGCCCTGTACGCCACGGACGTGGCGGAGGCCCTCGTCGCCGCCGGCGTGCCCTTCCGCGAGGCCCACCGGCGGGTGGGGGAGCTGCTCCGGCGCCTGGAGGCCGAGGGCCGGAGCTTGGCGGACCTCTCGCAGCAGGAGTGGGCGGCGCTCGGCCTCCCCGACGGACGCGAGCTCCTCGAGCCCGAGCGAGCCGTGGCGGCGCGCTCGGCCCCCGGGGGGCCGGCGCCCGAGCGCGTCCTCGAGCAGGTCGAGGCCCTCGAGCGGCTCCTCGCCGAGGGCTGACCGGTCGCGCGTCGCCCGGAGGCGGTAGCCTTGCCCGCACCCAGCGACGAGGAGGGACGGTCCGTGTCGTACGACCCGCGCATCCGTGTCATCAAGGCCTCGGAGCAGGACGCGCTCCCCTGGGAGCGCATCCCCGCGCCCGAGGGCGATCCGAACCCGCCCGAGGACGAGGTCGTCGCCTTCCGCTCCGGGGACGAGCGCTTCAGCTTCGGCCTGTGGCGCCGGGACGCGGAGACCGGCCCGATGGACCTGCCCTACCACGAGATCGCGGTGATCATCGAGGGCGAGGTGGAGATCACCGAGGAGGACGGCACGGTCCACCGGATCGGGCCCGGCGACGTCCTCATCACGCCGAAGGGCTCGAAGGCCACCTGGCGGGCGCTCTCGCCGGTGAAGAAGTTCTGGACGATCTACAAGGAGGCCTGAGGCTGGGCCCGCTGCGGGAGGACCGGTTCGCCCGCGCCCTCGTCGTCTTCGCCCACCCCGACGACGCCGAGTTCATGTGCGGGGGCACGGTGGCGCGCTGGGCCCGGCAGGGGACCGAGGTCCACTACTGCGTCCTCACCGACGGCTCGGCGGGCTCGAACGACCCCGGCCTTTCGCGGGCGGAGCTCGCCCGGATCCGTGAGCGTGAGCAGCGGGCGGCCGCGGCCGTGCTCGGGGTCCGGGAGGTCACGTTCCTGGGGTTCCCCGACGGGGCCCTCGAGGTGAGCCTGGAGACGCGCCGGGCGCTCACCCGGGTGGTGCGCCGGGTCCGGCCCGACGTCATCGTGGCGCCGGACCCCTCCCGGCTGTGGTCCTCGAGCGGCTACATCAACCACTGGGACCACAAGCAGGCGGGGACCCTCGCGCTCTGCGCCGTGATGCCGGACGCCCCCACGCGCCTGCAGTTCCCGGAGCTCCTCGAGGAGGGGCTGGAGCCCTACGAGGTCCCGAACCTGTGGCTCGCGGCCGAGGAGCCCGACGCCTTCGTGGACATCACGGAGACCCTGGAGGCCAAGCTCGCGGCCCTCGCGGAGCACCGCTCCCAGGGGACGGAGGCCGCCTTCGACTGGGTCCGGGAGCGGGCCGCGCGCTGGGGGGAGCGCGCGGGCTGTCGGTACGCGGAGGCGTTCCGAGCCTTCCGTTTGGTGGATGATTGAGGTGCGATGAACGATCCGCTGGAGCCCGAGGACCGGGACGACGAGGAGCGGTACGGGCCGCTCGACCCCGATGAGGCGGAGGACGTCCGCGCCGACCTCGAGGACCTGCGCGGGATGCGCGCGCTCTTCCAGCCCCAGGGGGTGAAGGGCGTGGCGATCGCCTGCCCCGACTGCGGGGAGAACCACTTCTACGAGTGGGACCTGCTCCGGGAGAACCTCGAGCACATGCTCGAGACCGGCGAGCCCCGCATGCACGAGCCGGCGTACGAGGTCCGCGAGGAGGAGTACATCCAGTGGGACTACGGGAAGGGCTACCTCGACGCCCTGCTCGACCACGGCCTCGACCCCGACCGCAGGATCGAGGTCACCCGCTGCCCGTGGTGCGAGACGCCCTGCGAGGACCACTTCCGGTTCTGCCCGACCTGCGGGCGATCCCTCGCCGCGCTGCGCCTGTACCGGGAGCTCACCGAGCGGGGCATGGACGAGCGGGAGGTCCGCGCGCTCCTCGTCCGGGCCGGGTTCGAGCCCTTCTGATCCCGCTCAGCTGGGGGGCCGCTCGAGGACGCAGTCCTCGGGCGCCTTGTCCTCGCGCAGGCCCCGGAAGGAGGGGCCGCGCATCTTCCCCGCCCCGGTGATCTCGAGGTAGCGGACCTCGCACACCAGCCGCGGCTCGACGAAGGTGGCGCCCTTCACCCCCCGCAGCTCCTCGACCGCGGGCTCGGCGCGTGCGAGCGGGCGCAGGGCCTCGAGGAGTCGCTCGATCGCGGCGGCGGTGAACCCCGTGCCCACCTGGCCGACCCACCGCAGGCGCCCCTCGTCGTAGGCGCCGACGAGGAGCGCGCCGAACCCGGCGGCCCGCCCGCCCCGGCCCGGCGTGTACCCGAGGATCACGCAGTCCTGGGTCCGGGTCAGCTTGATCTTGCGCCAGTCGGCCGAGCGCCGCCCGGGCTGGTAGCGGGACCCGAGGCGCTTGGCCACCACCCCCTCGAGGCCGAGCTCCCGGGCGCGCTCGGTGAAGGCGACGCCCTCTCCCTCGGCGTGGGCCACGACCTGGAGCCGGTGGTCGGGCTCGACGATCGTCCCCAGGAGCTCCCGGCGCTCCTCGAGCGCGAGCCCGGTGAGGTCGTGCCCGTCGAGCCAGAGGAGGTCGAACACGACGAGGGCGACGGGGGAGGTCTTCGCCGCCCGGGCGATCTCCCGCTCGTTCGTGAGGTGCATCCGCTGCTGGAGGGCCTCGAAGGAGACGCGGCCCTCCCGATCGAAGCAGACGATCTCGCCGTCGAGCACCGCGTTCACCTGGTTCACGAGCTCGTGGATCTGCCGCAGCTCGGGGTAGCCCTCGGTGACCTCCCGGCCCGTGCGGCTCGCGATCCGCGTGGCGTCCGTGGCCATCGTCACGATCGCTCGCATCCCGTCGAGCTTCGGCTCGAACCACCAGCCGGGGTCGTCGAAGGGCTCGAACCCGCCCTCGGCGAGCATCGGGGCGAAGGCGGGGGGTGAGGCGATGAGGGGGGCGCGCTGCCTCGAGGCGAGGAAGACGAGCCAGTCGGTCCTCGTCTTCACGAGGTGGTACTCGAGATCCCGGTAGCGCCGACCGTGGAGCCGGAACGTGACCTTCGCGTCGGTCCACTCGAGCGGCTCGTACCACCCGTCGTCGAAGATCCGGACCTCGCCGGCGCCGTAGTGACCCTCCGGGATCGTGCCCTCGAACGAGGCGTACTCGAGGGGGTGGTCCTCGGTCCGCACGGCCAGGCGCCGGTCCCCGGGCTGGGTGGGCAGGCCCCGGGGCACCGCCCAGGAGGGGAGCGCGCCGTCCCGCTCCAGGCGCAGGTCGTAGTGGAGACGGGTCGCGCGGTGCTTGTGGATCACGAAGGAGTTCCCCTCGCCCCGCGGCCGCTCGCCCGGCTCGGGCTCCGGCGTCCCGCCCGGTCCGAAGGTGCGCTTGCGCAGGTACTCCCCGAGATCCGGGTCGCGCGAGGCCCGCGCGACCTCCTCGCTCGACCGCGGTGCGGGGGTGGCGCGCTCGGCGGGGAGACCGAGGGCCGCGAGGGCCGGCCCGAGGTCCTGGGGCGAGGTCCGCACCGGCTCGAACAGGTCCCCGAGCCGGGCGAAGCGCTCCCAGACCGTCTCGATGGTGAAGTCGCTCGGGCGCACGCCCGCCTCCACCTCCTCCCACGTGAGCGGGGTGGAGACCGTCGCCCCGGGCTCGGGTCGCAGCGAGTAGACGGCCGCGATGTTGGCGCCCGAGCGGTTCATCGTGTGGTCGATGAAGACCTTCCCGGTCCGCCGCTCGATCCGCCAGGCCATCGTCACGTGGTCCGGGTCGGCCCGCTCGATGAGTCGGCCGATCGCCCCCACGAGCTCCCGCGCCTGGCGGTACGTGTACCCGCGGAGGATCGGCACGAAGACCTGGACACCGGTCGCGCCCGAGGTCTTCGGGTAGGAGGCGAGGCCGAGGGCGTCGAGGGCGGCGCGGACGTGGAGGGCCACGCGGAGCACCTGCTCGAAGCTCGCCTCCATGGGGTCGAGGTCGAAGAAGAGGTAGTCCGGCTCGTCCAGCGAGCCGCAGCGGGAGTGCAGGGGATGCATCTCGATGCAGCCGAGGTTCGCGACGTACAGCAGCGAGGGGAGGTCGTTGGCCATGAGGTACCCGATGAGGCCCGATCTCGCGTCCTCGCTCGGGACGGGGCATCGCGCCACCCAGTCGGGCGTGTGCTCCGGCGCGGTCTTCTCGTAGAAGGACGGCCCGGCCACGCCGTCCGG
>FWWL01009402.1_pt1 | contig 11869 bp, 11 predicted proteins | sample 2228331 | NCBI WGS metagenome assembly FWWL01 (sample SAMEA103939775, study PRJEB20133) | metagenome | reverse complement strand
CCGGCGGGCTCAATACCTTTTATACTTTTAACCAGCGGTTTGTCAATATAAAATAGAATCTGCCATTGCCAATATAGTTACATTTCCCGAATAAATTTTCACGGTGCAATTTGGAAGGAGGTAGGCCGTTATGAAGCGCAAGTGCAGCAAACATCTGGCAGCGGTTGGCTGGATTCTTCTGGGGATGATTGTGGGGTGGATGTTCCCTATGCCGGGGGCATATGCCGTGAGACATATCGCTCACACCGTACCGCTCTACCGAATTGCCGAAACAACCTATCTCTTCCAGCGGATGTGCGCTGAACTCCTGCCGTCCACTCCTTATGGACAACACCTCCGGGACCTGGGATTTACCCATATGAACGAACTGGCCAGTCTGTTGTGGTATGACCAGACGATGGCGACGCAAACCTGGCGCGTGATTGACCTGTACTCACCAGCCGTGGAGGCTTTGCTGGAGGGGAAAGGATCAAGAGTACGCGTGAGCCAGAAGATGGTGAACGAGTTGCTTTACTTTCTCTCCGAGATGGAGAAGAGGGCCAGTCCTGAACTGGGGGAGATCATTCGGGAAGAGCGGGCGAGAGTTCCCTGGAAAGAATTGGTGGGCTTGACAGTGGAGGAAGCATGGGCAAAACTGGCAGGACTTCTGGGAGACGAACCGGAAAATTCTGATCCCCAAGTACCTATTGGCCCGTAGAAAATGCAGCAGGAATATCCCATCCTGGAGTTTGACCCCAATCCCCGGGCCATCATTGAGCCGTCCAGCCTGATTGCGCCCCAAGACGCTCCGGAGCACGGCGTCGCCTGCTTTTTTCGCGAAGTCCTGGAGACGGTCGTCCGCGAGCGGCAGGCGGGGCTGTTTTTTGAGAACGATTGGGAAGATGGGCCGCACCGCTTTTACGAACTGGAGCACAACGGCCAGCGGTTGCTCCTGTTTCACCCCGGCGTGGGGGCGCCCGCGGCCGCCGGAATGCTGGAAGACGCCATCGCGCTGGGATGCCGGAAATTCGTCGTTTGCGGTGGAGCAGGAGTCCTGGACCGGGAAATCGCCGTGGGCCACATCATCGTCCCCACAGCCGCAGTGCGGGATGAGGGTACATCCTACCACTACCTGCCTCCGAGCCGCGAAGTGGAGGCCAGTCCCGCAGGGGTAGCGGCAATTACGCGCGTGCTTCAGCGGCACGACATCCCACACCGGCTCGGCAAGACCTGGACGACGGACGGTTTCTACCGCGAAACACCCGACAAGGTGCGCCTGCGCCGGTCGGAGGGATGCCTGACGGTGGAGATGGAGGCGGCGGCCCTCTTCGCTGTGGCGAAGTTCCGCGGTGTGGTGCTGGCCCAAATGCTCTATGGCGGCGACGATGTCAGCGGTCAGGAGTGGGACCAGCGGGATTGGCTCAATCGGAAGTCCGTTCGCCAGCAGTTGTTCTGGCTGGCGGTGGAGGCATGTTTGGAGATCGGGGACCAGTGAGGGACATGCGGGTGTGGCGTCTTATACCGGTTCCGTCATCCCCACTCTCAGGATGAGCGATTCCAGAGCCAGACCCTATCTGCTGCGCCAGGTCGCCCGGGCCTGCAAAGAGTTCGGCCTGCTGGCCGACGGTGACCGGGTGGCGGTCGCCCTCTCCGGCGGCAAAGACAGCACCAGTCTGCTGGACCTGTTGCTCCGCTACCGGGAGCGCGCGGGCGTCTCGTACGAACTGGTTGCCATCCACGTCGTGGGCACCGCGGCGGGCTTCCCCGATCTGCGCGATACGCTGGCCCCCTGGCTGGAGGGGCTGGGGGTGGACTACCGCTTCGTCCCGCTGGAACTCCCGCCCGGTGAGCCCCTGCCACTGGATTGCTTCCGGTGTTCGTGGAACCGGCGCAAAGCGCTTTTCCTGGCCGCCGACGCGCTGGGATGCAACAAACTGGCCTTCGGCCATCACGCCGACGACGCTGCGGTGACCGCGCTGATGAACCTGCTCTTCACTGGCCGTCTGGAGACGCTGGAGCCGAAGGTTGATTTTTTCGGGGGACGGATCACCGTCATCCGGCCGCTGGTCTACATCCCGGCGAAGGACCTGGCCGCCTACGCGCGGGCGCAGAACTTTCCCGTTGCCCCGCCGTGCCCGAACCGGTCGGATGAGAACCGGCAGCGGGTGGAGGATTTCCTGCGCAGTTTCGGCGGGCGCCAGCAGGCGATGATCCGCGCCAATCTCTGGCGGGCGGCCGGAGGGGGAAAACCATAAAGGATGGGAAGTACAGATGAGAGGGTGAGATCTCTCCCCTCTGTGGGCTGTAGGGGTGGGCATCTTGCCCGCCCTCATGGGGAGGGAGCAGGGGGGAGGGCGATGATTGATGATATCTTCTAATATGACATATCCAAACGCAATTGGTATTACATCCGATGTTGGATTCCTGGTGAAGGAGGTATAATGAAAACCCTTCTACTTCGGTATCCTGACAAACTGGAGCAGGCCGTTCGGACTACACCGGAGGAACTGGAAGCCCAAATACGCTTGATGGCGGCGCTGAAAATGTTTGAATTGGGCAAACTCTCTTCCGGTAAAGCAGCGGAACTGGCGGGCATGTCGCGCGCCGAGTTCTTTGAAATGTGCGGCCGCTATCGTGTCCCTGTGTTCAACTACCCGCCGGAAGAGGTGAAGGAAGAAGTGGAGGCCGATATAGAAGCCTCCAAACGGGTTATGCGATGAAGACCGTGAGCAACACTGGACCACTTATTGCCCTGGCGAAAGTGGATCACCTCTTCCTGCTCAAGCAACTCTTCGGCCAGGTATTCATACCGCCTGCTGTCTATCGGGAACTACTGGCAAAAAGCGGGCCGGAGACGGATGCCCTGGACAGCGCTTTTGCGGATTTCATCACGATTACATCGCCACCACCTTTCCCTGCTGAAGTAGAGGAAGCGACCGCTCATTTAGGCCCTGGCGAGAGACAGGCCATTGCGCTCGCCTACGATCAGAAAGCGCTACTGCTGATAGATGAGCGTCTGGGGCGGGAGACAGCGCGCCGCTTAGGCCTCTCCGTGAGTGGGACAGCCGGTATAATCATTCTGGCGAAGCGCAACGGCTTCATCTCCTCCGTGCGTTCTCTTCTGGAGGAGATACGCCGTCGGGGCTACTGGCTTTCGGATGCCTTGCTGGACACCGCCGCCAGTCTGGCTGAGGAAGGCCCTTGAATCTGCAGTCCGCATACCTCAGGAGGTGTTCCGATGAAAACCAGAGCATTCTCTAAACTATCCGCAAAAACCCTGGCATTCGTCGCCACCCTTCTGAGCCTACCCTTCCTCGCGGTCTACTGGGCATCCGCGGGCTGTCTGATCGCCATCGCTACCAACGGGGCCGTGGGACAGTCGCCCATCCTCTCCTTCGTACTCTTTACGCCTTTGTTCCTGGCGGCCTCCTTCTTCCGCACCGTTTGGGGCTATGTCCTTACCACTATCCCGGGTCTCCTGGCGGCCATCGCGGGGCTCATCGCCGGGCGTACCAGCGCCCTCCTGCGGGTGTGGTTGCTGGTGCTGGTCCTGGCAATCGCGGCTTTCCCCTTTGTGTTTCGCTACCAGCCGGCCCTCACCGCCGCGCCGGGCTACCAGATGCAATGGGTCACTGCCCCTGGGTTCCCGGAGAGAATTGTCCGGGCCGCGCAGAACATCCTGGAAGAGACGCCCTGTCGCTATGAACTGATGGGCTGGACAGCGGACGGGTGGCTCTACTACCGGGCGACCTGTGCGGGAGAGGAACGAATGTGGCGATACTCGCCAGCCCAGCCTGGCCGCCCGGCGCCGGTTTCCCAACTCCCGGAGGAATGGGAGGCCACAAAAATCCCCGAAAGCCAGGTGCTGGCAATGGTGCGCGCCGACGTCCGGCCGAAGAGCGCCGAACCGACCACCCGTCCTCTGCTGGTGAAGGAGATAGCGGCTTCCCCCGATGGGCGCTGGATCGCCGTCGTTACCCGGCACATCTACGGCCCGGAGGACATCGTTGTGCTCCGTGAGATGAAATGAAGCCTATTTGCAACCCTGAATCCGCAATCTGCAATTTGCAATTTGCAATTTGCAATCTGCAATCTGCAATCTGCTCATGAAACTCCATCGCCTTGAACTCCAGGGCTACAAGTCCTTCGCCGACCGGACGGAATTCCTCTTCCCGACGGGCATAACCGCCATCGTTGGCCCGAACGGGTCGGGGAAATCCAACATCGCCGACGCCATCCGCTGGGCCCTGGGGGAGCAGAGTTTGCGCCTCCTGCGCGGCAAGACCACGGAGGATATGATTTACTCCGGCGGCGGCCGTCGGCCGCGGGCCGGCATGGCCCAGGTGCTCCTCACCCTGGATAACGGCGACGGCTGGCTGCCCCTGGAATTCTCCGAAGTGACCATCGGCCGGCGCGCCTACCGCTCCGGCGAGAGCGAATACCTCCTCAACGGCAACCGCGTCCGCCTGCGCGACCTGAACGACCTCCTGGCGGAAAGCGGCCTGGCCCAGCGCACCTACACCGTCATCGGCCAGGGGCTGGTGGACCTGGCCCTCTCCCTGCAACCCCAGGAGCGACGCGCCCTCTTTGAGGAAGCGGCCGGTATTTCCGTCTACCGCGCCCGTCGGGAGGAATCGGAGGCCCAACTGGAGGAGACGGCGCGTAACCTGGACCGCGTCCGCGACCTCCTGGCCGAAATCGCCCCCCGCCTGAAGCGGCTGGAGGAGCAACTGGCGCGGTTTCAGGAGTACGAGCGTACCGCCGGTTACCTGAAACAACTGCAGCGTGCCTGGTACGGTTACCAGTGGGGTCAGGCTCAGGAAGCGCTTCGTCTGGCCCTGGAGCGGACGCGCACAGCGGAGGAGGTGCTGAACGCCCGACGGGCGGAGGCGGAAGCCGCCGCGGCGCGCCGGGCCGACCTGCGCCAGCGACAGGCGGAACTGCGCAACCGATTGCGGGACGCCTACCGTCGCGTCGCCGACCTCCACGAGCAGATGGACGCCGCCCAGCGGGAAATCTCCGCCCTCTCCGAGCGGGTCCGCCTGCTGGCGGCCCGCCGGGAAGAGATCGGGGCGGAACTGGAGCCGCTCCGGGCCCAGGAACAGGCCCAGGAGGAGCGGGTACGGGCGGCGCGGGCCGCGGAAGAGGAACTCCGCGGGCGCCTGGAGGCCCAGGAACGGCGCGTCGCCGAACTGGAGCGGGAACTGGCCGCCCTGCGCCGCGCCGTCCGGGAACAGACCACCCGGCAGGAACAACTGGAGGCGGACCTGCGCGCCCGGCGCGCCCGACGGGAGAAACTGGAGAAAACCCTCGCCGAAACCCGCGCCGCCGAGGCCCGCCTGGAGGCCGAACAGGAACTCCTGAGCCGCTTGCGCCAGGAGATGGCCGGGCTGACCGAAGGAACCCGCCGCGTCCTGCAGGCGGAACTCCCGGGCGTCGTCGGGCTGCTGGGGCAAATGCTCCGGGTCCCCCCGGAGTGGGAGCCGGCCGTGGAGGCCGCCCTGGGGGCGTACCTGCAGGCCGTCGTGGTGCGGGATTGGGAGACGGTGCGGCAGGTCTGCCGTCTCCTGGGCAAAGACGCGCGGGCCATCCTGCTCCCCCTGGAGAGTGCGGAGGCGCGCCTCGCTGCGCCGGGGCAGGCCCTGGAAGGGGGCGCGCGCCCGGCCGCGGAAGTCGTCGCCCTGGAACCGTCGGCGGAAAGCCCGGCCCTACGGGCGCTTCTGGACCGGTTGCTGGGCCCCGTGTGGCTGGTGGACGACCTGGAGACGGCCCGCGCCCTGGCGCCGGCCCTGCCCCATAGCGGCCGGTGTGCCACCCGCGCGGGCGAAGTCGTTGCCGCCGACGGGACCGTGACCGTAGGGGGCGGCGGGGGCGGCCTGCTGGCTCAGGAACGGGCCCTGCGAGAATTCCCCTCCCGCCTGGAGGCCGTCCGCCGGGAACGGGAAACGCTGGAGGCAGAACTGGCGCGCCTGTCCCAGGCCATCGCGGAGGGGGAAGCGCAGCTACAGGAAGCGCGCGCTGCGGCAGAGGAAGCGTCGTCCCGGCTGACCCAGGCCGAGGCCCCGCTGGCCCAGGCCCGCACCGACCTGGCCCTGGCCCGGCAGGCGCTGGAGAACCAGCGCGCCCTCACCACCCGCGAGCAGGCCGCCCTGGAGCGCATCCGCCGGGAGATGGAAACCCGCCGCGCCCGCCTGGAGGAACTGGCTGCGGAGCAGAAAGCCGCCGAAGCGCGGCTGGAACGCCTCCGCCATGAGACGGCCCGCCACGAAGAGGCCATCCGCCAGACTCGCGCCCTCATCGGCCCGGCGGAAGAGGAATTGAACCGCCTCACCCCCGAGGCCGACGCCGCCGAGGCTCTGGAGCGACAGTTCGCCGCCCGCATCCGTCAGGCGGAGGAGCAGTGGAACGCTGCCCGCCTGGAAGTCGCCCGCGCCCAGGACCGGATCACCCGTCTCCAGGAGCGCATCCAGGAGGACCTGGGACTGGTGGACCTGGAAATCCGCGGGCCGGTTCGGCTCCAGCAACCGCTTCCCCTGGAGTCGCTGGTCACCGCTCTGCCCGTTGTGGAGACCCTCCCGGAGGGGCTGGAGGAGGAGATCGCCCGCCTCAAGGCCCGCCTGCGGCAACTGGGGCCGATCAACCCCAACGCGCCCCAGGAGTACGCCGAGGTCAGTGAGCGTTACCGTTTCCTCTCCGAGCAGGTGGCCGACCTGGAGGCGGCGTCGGCCCGTCTGCGGGACGTTATCGCCGACCTGGACCGGATGATGGAGCAGGCCTTCCGCGAGACCTTTGAGGCCGTGGCCGCGGCCTTTGAGGAGAACTTCACCCGCCTCTTCAACGGCGGGTCGGCCCACCTGGAACTGACCGACCCGGATGACCTGGCCCATACCGGGGTGGAGATTATCGCCCGGCCGCCGGGAAAACGGACCCAGAGCCTGGCCCTTCTCTCCGGCGGAGAACGGGCCCTGACCGCCGTCGCCCTGATCTTCGCCATCCTGAAAGTTCGCCCTACTCCGTTTTGCGTTCTGGACGAAGTGGACGCGATGCTGGACGAGGCCAACGTCATCCGGTTCCGTAGCCTGCTGGAGGAACTGTCCGAACGGACCCAGTTCATCGTCATCACCCACAACCGCGGCACGGTGGAGGCCGCCGACACCGTCTACGGCGTTTCTATGGGCCCCGACGGCGTCAGCCAGGTGGTCTCGCTGCGCCTGGAGGAGGAATAGAGATCGTTTGCGGACGGCGGCTTCGTCGCCGTCCGCAAACCCCGTCGTCCTGTACATCTCTTCGGGGTTATGGAAATGACAGATAAGCGCGTTGTCGTTTTGACCACCGGTGGGACGGTGGCGATGCGGCATGACTCACAGGCCGGTGGGGCCGTCCCGGCTCTCACCGCTGCCGACCTGACCGCCGTCCTCCCCTCCGGCGCGCCGGAACTGGTGGTGGAGGAAGTCTGCAACCTGCCCAGTTCCCACTTCACTATGGATCACCTCTGGCGCGTCCGGGAGCGGGTGGAGGCATGGTCGGCCGACCCCTTTGTGGACGGCATTGTGGTCACCCATGGGACGGACACCCTGGAGGAGACGGCCTACCTGCTGGACCTGACCGTCTCCGGCGACACCCCGATGGTGCTGACGGGCGCGATGCGTACCGCCTCGGACGTGGGCGCTGATGGCCCTGCCAACCTCTGGGCGGCGGTGCGGGTGGCCGCCTCATCCGAGGCGCGCGGGCTGGGGGCGCTGGTCGTCTTCAACGACGAAATCCACGCCGCACGCTTTGTCACCAAGATGGACACTCTCTCCCCAGCCACGTTCCAGTCTCCTGGATGGGGGCCGCTGGGACGGGTGGAGGGCGATCAGGTCCACATCCCCTTCCGGCTGGAGCGGGAGGTGGTCTGGTGCCCACGGTTGGAGGAGCGGGTAGCCCTCATCAAACTGGCGGTGGGGATGGGGGCCGAACCGCTGGAGGACGCCCTGGCGCGGGGGGTCCGTGGGGTGGTGCTGGAGGCGCTGGGCGGCGGACGCATTCCCCCCTGGTGGCTGCCCGTCATAGAGCGCGCGGTCGCCGGCGGCGTCGTCGTCCTCATCGCCTCCCGCTGCCCGTCCGGGCGGGTCTGGGACGCCTACGGTTATCCCGGAAGCCATCGCACGCTGAAAGAAATGGGCTGCCTCTTTTCGCCCCACCTGAACGGCCCCAAGGCCCGCATCTGGCTGATGGTGATGCTGGGAGGGGAGCATCTCGCAACAGCAAAACGCGGAGGGCCGGATGGCGGTTAACTTCTTCGTCGTCTCCCTGGCGACTTTTGTCGCCTTCTTTGACACCCATGCTCTGTTCCCGTTGATATCCCCCTACGCGCGGTCGCTGGGGGCGTCGCTGAGCCTGGTCGGTCTCATTGTGGGCGTTTACTCCGCTATCAACCTGCTGGGCAACCTTGGGGCGGGCCTCTGGGCCGACCGGGTCGGGCGGAAATTGCCCCTACTGCTCGGATTGCTCTTAGCGGGAGTGGCGTTGGGGAGTTACTCCCTTATCCGCAACCCCGCTCAGTTGCTGGTTGCCCGGATGTTGCACGGTTTCGGCGCCGCGCTCATTTCTCCTGCTTCCCTTGCTTCTATGGGCGATCTCGCCGACCCCCACCGCCGCGGCCGCACCATGGCCCTCTATGGCATCGCCTTCGGGACGGCCGGCCTGCTGGGCCCCCCGCTGAGCGGCCTGGTGCGGGACCGCTGGGGGTACGATGCCGTCTTCATCGGCCTGGCGGTTCTGATGTTTGCTGTTGCTTTTGTTGTCCTGACCCTGTTCCGGGGACAGCCTGTCCCATCCCATTCTCCGCAGCGACCGCCAGTAGGGGAGGTCCTGCGCCGTCGGCGCCTCTGGGTATCATTTGCGTCCGCGCTCTGCTGGACCTTTGCCCTGGGCACCCTGCTGGTCCTGGTACCGCTGATCGGCAGGGACCTGGGCTTCTCTTCGGCGCGCGTCGGGATGCTTTTCGGCGCGTTTGCTCTGGCTGCGATCCTGATCCAGGCCTCCCCGTTGAGTCGCCTCTCCGACCGAAAAGGCCGCCTGCCGGTGATAGCGTTGGGGCTGGCGATCATCGCCGCCAGTTTGCTGGTCCTGACCGGCCTCCGGCGGTGGGGAGCGATGATGGGGGCGATGTTCCTCTACGGCGTCGGTTTCGGCTTTCTCTTCCCGGCGATGTCGGCCCTGATCGCCGACGAGACGGACTCGTCCACGCGGGGGGCGGCTTCGGGGGTCTTTACCGCCCTGTTCTCCCTGGGCATCGTCGTGGGAACCGCGACGGCGGGCTGGCTGGCCGAACGGTCCGTCGGGCTTCATCCCTTCGTCCTGGCCGCGCTGGTCGTGCTCGGCGGAGCCCTCTGGGCTATCGCCAGCATCCCCCGGAAAACCTGACCATTCTTACGTTTTACGTTTTACGTTTTACGCTTTACGTTTTACGCAAGGAGGCCCCTCTGGAACCCATAGACCTGGCCCGACAAATTGTGGATATCATCGTGGAGAAAAAGGGAGAAGACATCCTGCTCCTGGACATCCACGAACTGACCGCGCTTACCGATTATTTCGTCCTCTGCAGCGGCACCAGTGACCGACAACTCCAGGCCCTGGAGAGCGGCGTGCGGGAGGAGGTCCAGAAAAGACTGGACGTCTCCCCGCTTCACGTGGAAGGGGAGCCGGTATCCGGCTGGATTCTGATGGACTACGGCCCCGTCGTGGTGCACATCTTTGACCCCCAGGTACGGGCCTACTACAACCTGGAGGGTCTCTGGAAGCGGGGACGGGTGATCGTGCGGATTCAGTAAAAAAACCACAGAGGCGCAGAGGGCACAGAGGAACACGGAGAAAAACCTTTATGTTCTTCGTGTAACCCTTTGTGTCCTTTGTGGTAATAAAAAACCGCGCGGCGGTTTGTTGCAAAATTTCCACGCATCTGGTATACTTTACCCGACACCCTTTCCTCCCCTTCTTCCCCTCGCACCGTGCCCCGCGGGAGGCAAGGCTGACTTCCGGGAGGTGAACGATGCAACCCACCGACGAACTGACCATCCGTATCGGCGGCGAGGCCGGAATGGGGCTGGAATCCAGCGGCGTTGGCTTCTCCAAAGCCCTGGTCCGCGGCGGCCTGCACGTCTTCGGCCTCCCCGACTACCATTCCCGCATCCGCGGCGGACACAACTTCTTCTCCGTCCGGATCGCCCGCCGTCCCCTCTACACCCACACCGAACCCGTCCATCTGCTCCTGGCCCTGGATCAGGAGACGGTGCGGCGGCACATCGGCGCGGTCGTCCCCGGCGGCGCCGTCGTCTACGACGAAAAGGACGGCCTGCCCGATATTCCCCATCGGCCCGACGTGGGATATTTCCCCATCCCCCTTTCCCGACTGGCGGAGGAGAAAGGCGGGAGCGCCATCATGCGCAACACCCTCATCTTCGCCGTCGCCGCGGGGCTGATCGGCTTTGACCCGACCCACATAGAGAGCGTGGCGCGCGATAACTTCGCCCGCAAAGGGCAGGCAGTGGTGGACGCCAACCTGCGGGTCATCCAGGCCGGGGTAGAGGCGGCCCGTCCCTTTATGGCCGACTTCCCCTTCCGGATGGAGGCCGTCCCCAACGCCCCGCCGCGCCTTCTGCTCAACGGCAACCAGGCCTTCGCCATGGGCGCGCTGGCGGGCGGCTGCCGCTTCGTCTCCGGCTACCCGATGACCCCCGGCAGCCCCGTCCTGGAGTGGATGGCGGCCCATGCCGGGGAATACGGCGTCGTCACCATCCAGGTAGAAGACGAGATCGCCGCGCTCTGCATGGCCATCGGCGCCGGGTACGCCGGGGTGCGGGCGATGGCCCCCACCTCCGGCGGCGGCTTCTCCCTGATGGTGGAAGCCATGGGCCTGGCCGGAATGACGGAGGTCCCCGTCGTCGTCTACGAAGCGCAGCGGCCCGGCCCCTCCACCGGTCTGGCGACCCGCACCGAGCAGGGCGACCTTCTCTTTGTCCTCCACGCCTCTCAGGGTGAGTTCCCCCGCATCATCCTGTCGCCGGGCACGATAGAACAGTCCTTTGAGGCCGGGTGGCGCGCCTTCAACTTCGCCGAACGCTACCAGACCCCCATCGTTGTCCTCTCCGATCACTACCTGGCGAATATGGTGCGGGACATCGCCCCCGAAGACCTGGACTTTGACGCCGTCGTCATTGACCGGGGCGAGACGCTGACCGAAGCGGAACTGGATGCGCTGGAAGGGGAGTACAAGCGCCATCGCTTTACGGAAAGTGGCGTCTCCCCGCGGGCCATTCCCGGCCATCCGAAAGCCATCTATGCCTCCTCCAGCGACGAACACGACGAGTACGGCCACATTGAGGAGGACGCCGAGAACCGCCGTCGGATGCAGGAGAAGCGCATGCGCAAACTGGAGACGGCCCGCGCCGAGATGCGTCTGCCGGCCCGCTACGGCGCGGACGACCCCGACATCACCTTCATCGCCTGGGGTTCCACCTACGGCCCGCTGCGGGAGGCCGTGGACCGGCTGAACGCCGAAGGACGGCGGGCGCAGATGCTCCACTTCACGGACATCTGGCCCGTTCCCGCGGGGGTGGAGGAAATGCTGGTGGGGGAGACGGTCGCCGTGGAGAACAACTATTCCGGCCAGTTTGCCGACCTGCTCCGCATGGCGACGGGCCATACCGTCTCCCGCCGCATCCTGAAATGGGACGGCCGGCCCCTGTCGCCGGAGTACATCCTACGCAACGTAAAAAGTAAAAAGTAAAACGTAAAACGTAAAAATTACGTTTTACGCCTTACGTTTTACGCCTTACGTTTTACGTTTCACGTTTTACGCTCAAGGAGTCCCCCATGGTCACCATAGACGACTTTGCCAGCCCGGTGC
>FWWL01009401.1_pt1 | contig 11871 bp, 13 predicted proteins | sample 2228331 | NCBI WGS metagenome assembly FWWL01 (sample SAMEA103939775, study PRJEB20133) | metagenome | reverse complement strand
GTCGCGTAGGTCGGAACGAGCACCGCGGCGATCCAGATCGTCGTGAAGACGACGTAAGGCGCCACGCGGAACAGCCTTTTGGCGTTCGCCGTCGTCAGCGCGGCGAATTGCTCTAGCGGCAGGCCGACAATCTCGGCCGCCGACTCGGCTACGAGCCGGACATAGCCGGTCTCGTTGCGCTTGCCGCGATAAGGATGCGGCGTCAAATAGGGGGCGTCGGTCTCTATGAGCACCCGATCGATCGGCACCTTCGCCAGCACTTCTTTGGGCTGCTTCGCGTTCTTGAAGGTGATCGGCCCGCCAAAGGAAATATAGAAATTCATATCCAAGCACATCTTGGCTGTTTCCCAGCTCCCGGAGAAGCAGTGCATCACTCCGCCTACATCCTTTGCATTCTCCTCCTTGAGAATCTTCACCACATCATGATGCGCATCGCGATTATGAATCGAGATCGGCAAGTTCGCTTTTTTTTCTAATTGAATCTGCTCGCGGAAGACTCGCTCCTGTACGTCCTTGGGTGATGTATCCCAATAGTAATCCAATCCAATCTCCCCAATTGCGACTACCTTCGGATGAGTTACCAAAGACTCCAACCACTCCAAATCGCCTTCCTTCATGTTAACGGCATCTTGCGGATGCCAGCCGACTGTTGAATAAACAAAGTCATATTGCTCCGCTAAGCGGATTGAGCTTGGAATCGTCTCCCGATTGAAGCCAATATTGATAATATGACTTACTCCGTTCTCTAGAGCTCGAGCAATCGCCTCATCCCTGTCCTCATCAAAAGCTTTATCGTTCATATGGGTATGCGTATCAATAATCATGCTAGTTTATAAGCTCCTCTTCGATTTTCTTTAGGCCCCCCAACCAAATCTGGCCCTCCACTCCACTGGCATCTGCAATGATTGTTCGAATAACAGGTCCTCCGGAAAGTATACACGCTTTTCGCCCTGATGAATTTCGCTGATCGATCTTACGATCTCCGATTTGCGAGAAATTTCAATAAGCTCTTCTTTACCATCCAACAGCATAATCGGCAAGCTTTCTTCGCCGCTCCCTGCCCGGTACACATCATAGGGCACGTCCGTCAAAAAATCGATCTCCATATAATAGTCCGGATCGATCCCGAAGCGGCGCATCCATTCCCTTAGTTCTTCTTCCCATGAATCCGGGTACAAATCCAATGTCAAATATTTATATAATCGCCTATTCAGGAATCTGTCGCATAAATCTGCCAGAATTCGATCTTCTTCGCTTGTCCACTGCGTTAATGTCATCTGAACATAAGATTCATCTAATTGCAAATATTGCTCAATAGACAAAGTACCGCGAAGTAAGCTTGCAAACGATTGCGGCATAAACCCAAAGACGTATTCATCTTGATGTAATTTTTTGGCGCGCTCGAAAATTTTACGCAATACAATCTCAGAGCTTCTCGTAACGGGGTGAAAATAAACCTGCCAATACATCTGATACCGTGCCATTAAATAATCTTCGATCGCATGCATGCCGCTTTCTTTTACGACCACATGCCCTTTATGAGGCCTTATGACTCGAAGAATACGCTCCAGATCGAAGGTGCCGTAATTAACTCCGGTAAAATAGGCATCCCTTAGTAAATAATCCATTCGATCCGCATCTAGTTGACTAGAAATAAGACTAACCACAATCGATTTTCCATATGATTTACATATAACATCCGATACATTCTTTGGCAGTGCAGGATCCGCTTGACGTAATACCCGATTTACGCCTGTATCGCCCAGAACCAACTGGCATGTCCATTCTTCGTGATGTGTACCGAATACCTTCTCAATGGAATGAGAGAAAGGACCGTGACCAATATCGTGGAGCAATGCCGCGCATAAGGTTAATAGGCGCTCTTCCTTCGGCCATTCGGAATAAGCATTCCGTTCGAATTGCGAAATAATCTTGCGTGCTACTTCGTAAACACCGAGTGAGTGAGAGAATCGGCTATGCTCCGCTCCATGAAAAGTCATGAAGGAGGTTCCCAGCTGTCGAATTCTTCTCAGTCTCTGGAATTCTTTGGTGTCGATTAAATCCCAGATCGCTTGGTCTTGTACATAGATGTACTTGTGTACCGGATCCTTGAACACTTTCTCTTCTTGCAACGGAACGCCCATTTGGAATATCTCTCCTTTCTCATCACCCTAAGTATATACGAAATCGACAAAAACAACCGCAATCAGTTGATATTCCGGCAGCAATGACTTCATTCGACAAACTCCACTATTCTATCCTTTATTTTCGACAAAATACGATAATTTTGTCGAATAATATCGAATCTAATTCTTCCAATTCTCTCAAATAGTTTTATGCACACTATCTGTTCAATTAAATGTCACAACCTTATTGTGCTCAGCCAAGACTATCCTTCCTGTTTATTAGTTCCTTGCAGCGCTTATGTTTTCAAATTTTAAATTGTTTCAACCGGTAAAAAAATAATTTGTACTATCCTTAAAAACAAATCTATCAGGGTTGACTATTATGGGAATGGTTGGTATTATAAATAGTGAGAACTATGTCGAATGATGGCGAATTCAGTAGGGAGGAAATAGAGATGATGAAATCCACAGGAATTGTGAGAAAAGTAGACGAATTGGGCCGGGTGGTCATTCCGATTGAGCTTCGCCGCACGCTAGGAATCGGTGAGAAGGATGCATTGGAGATCTATGTTGACGGAGAACGCATCATGCTTAAGAAATACGAGCCAGCATGTATCTTTACAGGTAATGCAGATAACCTCGTATACTTCAAAGGTAAGATGATCAGTAAAGAATGTTTGGCAGAGCTTTCAGAAATTTATAAATCTATGACAAATTAAAAGACAAAATCAAAAAAATAGGTTATAATAGGAATATAACGAAAATGTTAATTCTAACCTTTTATATATCTCCTCTATATCCCTAAGTCACAACAGCACATGCTGTTATGCTTGGGGATACTTTTTTTGTTATCGCTTATATTCAATGCTACCCTTTTAAAAGCTCATTATAAATATCACGCTTGGATACACCACGGTCAGTCGCTGCACGTTTCATGGCTTCCTTACGGTCTATTGCTTGTTCCATATAATGCTGCACATGCTGCTCAACCGACAAAGACTGCCACCAGCTCGTTCCTGCGCGCTCCGCCTGTTCCTCTTGCGTACCATCTGAACCGCTTACCGCTAGGACGTACTCCCCTTTCGGCTCGTGCTGCAGAATGTACTGCAAACACTCATCCGCTGTACCCCTCAATACCTCTTCGTACCGTTTGCTGATTTCCCTCATTAAAGCTACCTGACGATTACCTAATCCTTCACTAATCCCTTCGAGCGTCTTAATTACACGATGAGGCGATTCATAGAACAATAAAGTGGCTTCTACATACTTAAGTCGCTCTAACTCCAGTCTGAGAGACTTTTTCTCACGAGGCAGGAAGCCCGCGAATAGGAATCGCTCTGTAGGCAAGCCAGATACGACCAGCGCACACAACGCTGCATTAGCCCCCGGGACAGGCACTACGTCAATGTTCTGCTCAATGGCTAATTGTACTAGATCATACCCAGGATCCGATATAGCCGGCATTCCTGCGTCACTGACAAGCGCAATGGAATTCCCTTCTAATAAATGTCGGATTAACTCTGGCCCGCTTGCTCGTTTATTATGTTCATGATAACTAACCAGTCGGGTCGAAATCTCGAAGTGGGTTAAGAGCTTACGGGTTTGCCTTGTGTCTTCGGCCGCGATCCAATCCACTTCCCTTAACACCCGCACAGCCCGATACGTCATATCCTCCAGATTCCCGATTGGTGTTCCAACCAGATATAAGGTGCCTCCGACCTTCGCATCCTGATTCGTGAAGCTTTTTTGTATGCGCAGCATAACAACGTACTCCCTTCACTAGTGATTTCCGTTCTCTCTTAGCTGTTTGGCTTGACCATAATAAATATCTTTTAGCTCCTGGCAATAGCCGTCCTTCTCATGAACAATCAAGGGAGGCAGCAATCTGACTTCTGGTTTTCCATCCCTGATCGCTTCAATTAGTACCATATTCGCTTCTTCACCAGCACGAGGATGTACGAATCGGATTCTTTTGGGCTCAAGTTTATATTGACGCATTCCTGCAATGATCTCAATAAGCCGTGACGGTCTATGGACCATAGCTACTCGCCCCCCGGTCCTGACTAATCGCGCACAAGCGGCTAACACATCATCCAAGGTACACAATAACTCATGACGGGCAGCAGCAATGTGGGGATTCTCGTTCTGTTCTCCGGACGTGATCGGCATATAGGGAGGATTAACGGTAACCAAATCGAATTGACCGCGCCCCAACGTATGATGCACTTCCTTCAAATCTCCTTCTATTATAGAGAGCTGGTTGTCTAACGCATTCAGCTGCACGTTCCTAAGCGCCATGTTAGCTAATCTAGATTGAATTTCTACCCCAGTAATATGGGACTTCGTGCGTGTCGAGAGTAACAGGGGAACTACCCCGTTGCCAGTACATAAATCGACTATTCTCCCTTTGAAGGGGACAGAACAGAATCGCGCTACCAGCACCGCATCTAATGAAAAAGCAAACACTTCGTCGCTTTGTATAATTCGTATATCTTCAGTCAGCAGATCATCCAGACGCTCATCCGGATGCAACACGATCTCTTCTCGCATCATTTCCATCCTCATCTTCTCCATCATTCTCTCTTTTCATGACAGCAGTACCGCAAAAACTTCAAAAAAAACCGTAGAGAACCTGGGCTCTCTACAGTACGATCGGCTTATTTATTCAAAAAGGATAAACAGAACAAACAATCCTTCTCCGTCCGCAAATGTCCATAATGCACATTACATATATGAAATCCCTCGTTGTACAATCGAGCCAAGTTATCGTAGCCTTCCCCGACGGATTGCACTTCTTCAGGAGTTCCCGCTTGCACAGTAACAGCATTTGTCTGACTTGCAGCTGTGACGGGTACTTGCGACTCCTTACGAAGAAGCTTGCGCAATTGTTGGTTTTCGATACTGAGTCTTTTGTTCTCTTCGAGTAATAACATAATCTGCTTTTTGAGAAGTCCTGAGCGCTGATGAATCGCACCCAATTGATCTTCCATTTCATTTATATGTGTAAAAACGTCATTTTTCTCCACGGTCCCACCCCAACGCCGAAATCCGCTAGCCTTGTGTTACAACATCCTCGAACGGGAATGTTTCTACTTTACCATTATCCATCAGTTGAACCCGAATAATACGCTCATCCACTTTCAATCCAATCACTTTACCATTCCCAAGTGAAGTGACTACATAGCTTCCAATTCTCGGAAGCTCTTCGCGAACACTTTCATACTGATCATGTTCATACTTCAAGCAGCACATCAATCTTCCGCACAAGCCAGAAATCTTCGTTGGATTCAGAGATAAATTCTGATCCTTCGCCATCTTGATAGATACCGGCTCGAAATCACCTAGAAAAGAGGAGCAGCACAATATTCTGCCGCAAGGACCAATTCCACCAAGCATCTTGGCCTCGTCTCGAACGCCAATTTGTCTTAATTCGATCCTCGTCCGGAATACGCTGGCCAGGTCCTTCACCAGCTCACGGAAATCAATCCGTCCTTCTGCGGTGAAATAGAATATGATTTTGTTTCGATCAAACGTATATTCAACGTCCACCAGCTTCATCTTAAGCTGATGCTCCCGTATTTTCTCCTGACACACGTGCAAAGCATTCTGTGCAGCTTGTTTGTTCTCTTCCACTAATTTAGCATCTGCGTCATTGGCTACGCGAATGACTCGCTTTAATGGAAGCACAACATCAGAATCTTTTACAATCCGCTTGCCGATTACTACCTTGCCATATTCTACTCCTCTGGCAGTCTCGACTATCACGGCATCTTCATTCTCTATAGGAAGATCGAGTGGATCGAAATAATAGATTTTTCCCGCTTTCTTGAAGCGGACTCCAACTACGTTGTACATGTCTTCCCCCCTAAAAACTTTCCGTCAGGAAAGTTTACTCCGTAAGCATAAACTAAGATTTTCTGAAAGAAAAGCACTTCGTAAGCATCATCTTAACTTTCCGTCAGGAAAGTTTACTCCGTAAGCATAAACTAAGCTTTTCTGAAAGAAAAGCACTTCGTAAGCATAAACACTACTTATTTGGCTTGCTGAATAGAAATGAAAAAGTTCTCCAACACTAATTGAGCGTTGGCATTAAACCGTACACGCTTTCGCGATTCTATTGCATTCTCCATGTACTCCACCCATATACCTGCACTCCGCGTAAAGGCATGGTTGGCCATCCAATCGACCTGATCTATAAAAACGACTCGTTCTCTCTTGCCGCTGCTTATATGAATAATGTCTTTCAGCCATAATACAATCATATCGAAAAACAAATCTATACGATCACTGACATCCGTCTTGATTACTTTCTGTTGAATAGCTCCGATGATAGGAAGCTTGCTTATAGCGTCCTTCATCAATTGTAACACCGCATTTCTGGTTTCTGCAAATTCATTTAATTGGGACAACGTTCTAGCTGCATCAATTCCTGAGGTTAACTGTACCGCACAACGTACCAATTCCTTGGACAGCCCTTCTGCTGTAAGGATTGTCTCCATCTCTGCAGCGGACATAGGGGTGAATGCAACCCACTGTGCTCTTGACTGAATGGTTGGCAGCAAGGCTTGTCCATTCTCAGTAATCAGTATAGCGACCGTTGGGGACCCAGGCTCCTCGAGAAATTTCAACAAGCTATTCGCAGCCTGAACCGTCATTCGATCTGCTTCATGAATAATATATATTTTGGTGCTGGCTACAGCAGACCGGTAAGACAATTGCTGCTGCAGCTCGCGAATTTGATCAATCTTAATAGTAGTGCCATCAGGTTCAATAAAGAATAATTCAGGATGATTGCCATGCTCTACCTTACGGCAGGAGAGGCACGTTCCGCAAGCATCGTCCTGTAATGTTTCACAGTAAATGGCTTGTGCGAACACCTTGGCAGTCTGTCTCCTGCCAGTTCCTGAGGGGCCAGCAAAAATATAAGCGTGAGAAACTTTAGAATGACGCAAACTATTCTGAAGCAGTTGTTTGGCTCTTTCTTGTCCTGCTATTAATTGAAATGACATGCTTTACATCGCTCCATACAAGGTAGTTCCTGATTATGTTCTAGAAAAATAAATTAATTAAAAGGCCGCGAATCTCTCCCATTTTGACAAGTAAATCTATCTTGCCTTGTTCGGTCTCGAGCATATCGTCTGCCATATCTAATAAATAACGGTCAATTTCATCTAGTAATTTATACCGTTTACCTCTGCCTCTGCGGTCCCAGCCCTTAGTATCCTTAATTGAAACGCCTCGCCGAACCGTCTCCTCCAGGAATTGCTTCACCATATTTTTATATAGGCGGAGCTCCCGAACGGTCATCGATTTGGCTAGTCGTTCCCCTTGCACCTGAATTTGCTTGAGCATCCGATTTAACTGCTCCAGATTCGCTTTCTCATCTTGATGATGCAAGGTGTCGGAGAAGTTCTTGGGCGGAACCGGAGGCTGGTTAGAGCTGTCTCCAGGTTGAATGGTCTTGCCGAAAGGGCGCCAGCCCGGATTAATTTTCACAACAATCCCAACCTTTAGAAATGCTCGAATCGCTCGACAGGAAGTACGAACACGGCTGCACCGCCAACTTGAACCTCAACTGGGAAAGGAATATAGGAATCCGTCGTCCCGCCCATTGGGGAAACAGGGGTAACCAGCTGCTCTCTAACCTTGCAATTAGCTTTAATAACTTGCAGTACTTCCTGAATCCGTTCGTTCTCGATTCCTATCATAAACGTGGTGTTGCCCGCTTTAAGAAATCCGCCTGTACTAGCTAACTTGGTAGCCCGGAACCCTTCTTTGACGAGTGCATTGGATAGACGATTGCTATCCTTATCTTGTACTACCGCAATGACTAATTTCATTCGATGCCCTCCTTCTTATTTGCGAAGCAATGTGCTTCGTAAGCTTGGTATAAATATTATGAAACCTGTGTCTACAGAAGCCGTGTACCTAACTATACCATATTTTGAACGAAAACGTTTTCATCTTTTTTTGGTGCTCAAATTCATTATACTACGTGTAGGCTTAATTGGTGTCGGACAAAGGATCCATTCTTGCATCCAAAACATTCCTGATCCGGTTGTGCACAGACTCCATATCTCCATCCGCGTTAATCGATACAATCCGATCGGGAAATCTCACAAGCAGCTTACGGTACCCTTCCTGAACCTTCTGATGAAATTCCCGCTTCTCCAAATCAAGCCGGTTCAACTCCCGCCCGGTATCAGCATGAATACGCGATAATCCGATTTCGGGAGAAACATCGAACCACAGCGTTAGGTTCGGCAGCATACCCTCAACAGCAAATTCATTAATACTCCACACCTCATCCATTCCTAGACCACGAGCAAAGCCTTGGTAGGCTAGACTGCTGTCCACGAATCGATCGCACAAGACTACTTTTCCTTCTTGGAGAGCCGGGACAACCTTTTCAACCAAATGCTGCCTGCGCGCTGCTGCATAAAGAAGTGCCTCAGTCCGAGCATCCATAGCCGTATTTCCTGTATCTAATATAACATTCCTGATCTGTTCTGCGATTGGAATTCCGCCAGGCTCTCTGGTTGAGACGACTGAATATCCCTTCAGATGCAAATATTGCTCAATCATTCGAATGGCAGATGTTTTACCTGCTCCTTCTCCGCCTTCGACGCTAATAAAATACCCTTTAACCAATGTTTAGTTCCCTACCCTTTCTAGCTCTACTTACCCGCGAAACAATGAAATCAAGTATCAAACAAGCAATGACCTGCTTAGCATTCCCTAAGAGCGTAACGGTTAAGCTACTCTTCCTTTATTCTAGATGAACCGCATTGATTCCTGCTTAACGGTTCTTCATGATTTACTTTGTAACTAGTATGGATTGTAAGGTAATATCTCTGCATCCTTGGAATCTGGCTCCAAGACGAGCCAACTCCGTCAAGCATGCTGCCGTTGCTGCGGTTACACTCTCTCCTGGATATAGAATCGGAATGCCCGGAGGATAGGGTATAACCATCTCTGCCGCAACCCGGTCGATAGCATCGGACAGCTTCACAACCTCTGTTGCCTGCCCATTCCCACGAACTGCTGGCAATTGAATGATAGCAGGAAGTGAGACGCGTGAAGACATTGCAGCCTGATTCCAATTTGTTTCTTCTATTATATAGCTATCAATTGTTTGCTGCTTTGTTGAAGGCAACGAGCTCACGGCAATTTGTCGCAAGGCTTCAATCGCTCGTGCCAGATCCTTCTCAGAAGTATGCAGGCTGAGCGCGAGCAACACATACCGAGGATCGGCCATTTCTGCTACGCAGCCATACTCCTCCAGCAACTGCTGAAGCTGATACCCCGATAAAGTTCCGCGAGCGGATCTTATGGCTATCTTAAAGGGATCCAGTGTTGTATAAGTATCCGTCGGCGCAGGCTGCAGCAACTCATAGGAATCAGATAACTCGGCTAACTGTTGCCCGAAATTAACCACTCGCTGGAGTGCAGCATCAATAAGTGCCTTCCCATCTGTATGCATTAATCGGCGGCTTAGATCGAGCGAGGCCATAATAGGATACGAAGGGCTTGAGCTCTGCAACATAGCTAGCCGCTGTCTGATTATGCTTCGATCAATCAGCTCGCCTTGAATGTGGAGCATAGCACCCATGGTGAGCGATGTCAGCATCTTATGGGTTGATTGCACAGCAGCATCGGCACCTTCTGCCATCGCTGATGCCGGCACACCAGGGTGAAACCCATAATGTGCGCCATGCGCTTCATCCACAAGCAGCGGTACACCGTGAGCATGCACAGCATTCGCAAGACTTGCAATATCCCCGCCCATTCCATAATAATTCGGATTGGTGATGAATACCGCCTTAGCTTCAGGATATTGCTGTAATGCCTCCCGCACATATTCTGCTGACACGCCCGTAAAGATTCCGGATTGTGAGTCTAGCTCAGGGGTAATAAATGCAACCTTGCATCCTGCCAGCATACAAGCATGAATGGCAGACTTATGCACGTTGCGTTGCATAAGCACAAGATCGCCTTGGTCACATACTGACATAATCATGGCCAAATTCCCTGACGTGCTCCCGTTAACCAGAAAGAACGTTTCCTCTGCACCAAAACAACTAGCCGCTAACTCCTGCGCCTGTTGAATCACCCCGTCAGGCTGATGAAGATCATCAAGCCCAGCTATTTCTGTCATATCTATCGCCATAATCGATTTATAGGTTTCGAACCCTGTGAATCTTCCGTCACTTCCCGGCAGAGCCGCTTTATGGCCTGGGACATGAAATCGGGCGTATTGTCTTCGCTCGGTTTCGACTAACTTCTCATATAAAGGCGCTCGCTCGGGCAACATATCCGACACTCCTGATTCTCATTACTTGTTACTAGCTATATTCACAATACCCTATCCTTTACCCAAAAAGCAAAAAGGCCTGCTCCTTATCTGGAAGGCCGTACATATATAAATAGACTTTCAATAAAATTAAGCGTCTTGTTTGTACCAAATCTTATTCATTTGATGAACAAAGAAGGGATACTTGGCGTCCTTAACATCCGTGCGAACCATTTCAGCTTCACACTCGTCACATAAAAATTCCGAGCAGATCATAATCCCTAACGATTTGTCTTGCTCGCATATGATGCATCGATGGTTCTTAATCTCTTCTTCCATGGTTGCTTCACCTACCTTATCTATCAGTATGCCACAACTTCTAGTCTTGTAAACTAGAATCGCAATATTTTCTTGACCTAAATCCAGAATATTCCTCATGCTGTAAAATGGTGTCTGTACACGTATTCTTCCCTAGATCCCAGGTTAATTGTATAATAATAAGATCATCTTTCGACTAGGAAACTTTGAAAATATGCTAATTTGGTACTAGCAAGGCCAAGCAATAGAACACCAATGGAGGAGCATCTAATCGTGAACAGACCTGATCGAGACGTTACCATCTATAACTACAGACTTATTCTTAGAATCAAGCATAAGTCACAATGGATGGTGTTGTATGGTCTGTTACCTGTCTTCGGCTTCACCGCTGTCGCTATACAGTACGGACTTACTCTTGCCGTATGGACACCTGCCGGGTTTATTGGCTTGATGTGGCTGCATGGCATTATTACCTGGACGGGTCTGAGGCTGAGTGAAGACCGGAAGAATCGCAACTGGAAGCTGCTCATTCGTTTCCCTTGGCTCGGACTGCTTCCTGATCAACCCGTTCCTCTTGCAGTGTTGAGACGTCTCCTTACCGAGCACCTGTGCATCGGCGCCGCTTGTATATATTGCGCTTACCCATGGATTACTTTCGTTTCGATTATGCAGCTTACCTTTTTACATATCTGGATACTAGCTCCTACGTTCTGGATGCTTTTTCGGTTCCGAACTGCTAGTCGTTATGGTCTACTCAAAATTAATCCTAAAGAAACTTCTTATTATGCGGAGTAGATCAACGTATTGTGGTGTGGATGATGTCACTGAGATTAGTTGCGAAACATCAATTAATCTCTTCGCCGTTGCTCCAAACCGTGCATTTAGTTGCGAGAAAGCAATTAATCTTAGCAGATTGCCAGTTCCAGTGCCATATAGGTCAGATTAGTTGCGGTTTTGCAGCTAATTCGCTTTCCTCGGCAACAAAAGCTCCAAACAGCAAAAGACCCGCACATGATGTGCGGGTCTTTTGCTTATCTGCTCCTGCTTGGCAACGTCCTACTCTCCCAGGACCCTGCGGTCCAAGTACCATCGGCGCTGGAGGGCTTAACGGTCGTGTTCGGGATGGGAACGCGT
>FWWL01009400.1_pt1 | contig 11874 bp, 8 predicted proteins | sample 2228331 | NCBI WGS metagenome assembly FWWL01 (sample SAMEA103939775, study PRJEB20133) | metagenome | reverse complement strand
TTCACGAACACCGCCGGACGCTCCGGCTTCGTGAAAAACCGGAAATACCCCGTCACCGGATACCGCACCGGCAGCGCCTCCACCGTCCGCACCGCCGGCGCGTCTTTCCGGTACAAGAAAGCTGCCCCCGCCAGCAGCTCCCGCCGCGTCATGTCAGCTCCCGCCGCGCCGGATCATACCCCACGCGCCGCCCTGTCTCCAGCGATACCGCCGCCATGCACGTCGCCACCGCGTGCGAATAGCCTGCCTCCACGCTTGCCCGCGGCGTCGCCCGTGTCCGCATACACCGCAGGAAATTCGCCATGTGCGACTCCACCTGCGCGGGCAGCGGCAGCGTGTACGGCTGCATCACCCGGTCCGGATCCCGGCTGCCGTCCCCTGACACGCGGTTCGCCTCCGCATCCAGCATCCCCTTCGTTCCGAACCACAGGTTCCGCCCGCCCGCCGAGTTTGTCAGGCTCATCGCGAAGGTCACCAGGCAGTCGGTGTACTCCAGCATCGCCTGAAACACATCGCTCGTCTGCCGCCCGTCCTTCCAGTAGTACACCCCGCCCATCGCCATCGCGCCCTTCGGAAACGGATCGTTCAGATACCACGCCGCCAGGTCGATCAGATGCGTCATCCACAACCCCGGAATCCCGTTCGTCGTGTCCCGGAACAGCTGCCACTCGCGCAGCTTTCGCGGATCAAAGCCCCCCTGAATCCGCCCGCCGAACCGGAACGCCTCCCAGTCGACGTCCTCCGCGCGGATCATGTGATAATCCCGCCGCCACCGCGGCTCGTAAAAGTGGTACTCCATCGACACCCGCGTGACCTTCCCGATCACCCCCTTCTGGATCGCCTCCGCCGCTGCCATGAACTTCGCTTCGCTGCGGCGCTGCGTCCCCACCTGCACCACCCGCCCGCTCCGCTTCACCGCGTCGTACGCCATCCGCGCCTCCTCGAACGTCGTCGCGAACGGCTTCTCCACATACGCGTCCTTGCCCGCCCCCACCGCATCCGCCAGAATCTTCGGGTGCGTAAAATCCGGCGTCGCGATCAGCACCGCGTCAATGTCCTTCCGTGAAAGCACCTCCTGATACTTCGTCGTCTGGAACGGCGCCTGCCCGAACGCTTTCTCGACTTCCGCTGCCATCGCCTCGCGGTTCACCCGCCACACATCGCACACCGCCGTGATCGCCGCGTTCTCCCCGGAACCCGCCACCATCTTCAGCAAATCGCGCCCCCGTCCGCCGCACCCGATCAGCCCCAGCCGGATCCTGTCTCCCGGCGAAGTCTGCGCCAACACGCCTGCCGCGGCAGTGCTCATCAGAAACGTTCGTCGCGTGGATTTCATCTGCGGGACCTCTGCTTCCGAATCATCATATATCGGGTTCGCAGAGGCATTGCCGGAGCCGGCAACAGGAGTTCCAGCCGGGAGCGCCCCGCCGCGCTCAGAGCCGCCGGGTGTTCAGCTCTCTTCCCACTGCCGCTCAAGCATGCGCGCATACTCGGCGGAGGCGAACAGCTCGAACCGGAACTGCTGTGGCGGCAGAGACGGAAACGGCTCCAGCCCTTGCCGCGCCGCCCACATCTGGTCCGCGAACCGGTAATAGTTGCGGATGAAGCCCGCAGTCACGAAGTCGAAATCCGGCGGCTGTTGAAACACGGCCTGCAAACCCAGCGCCCGCGAGAAAATCGACTTGTAGTCCGTCACCCCCCACTTGTGCAGCTTCGCCAGCACTTTCTCGGGCGGATGCTCCACCAGCAACTCCGCAAAGCTTGCCGGCTTCACCCCCGCCGCGCTCAGTGCCTCGTCGCGCGCCGCCACCTCCGCGCACTGCCCCAGCCACCTTTCCAGGTCCCGCCCTACGTAGTAGAGCATCTTCACTTCCGTCAGCCGCCCGGCCAGAAGCCGCCGCACCAGCTCGTCTTCTGTCAGCCCTCCCATTGGAAGGATGCCTTCCAGCATCAGGTGCGCCCGGCTGCTCTCCACCAGCTGATCCGGTCCCGCAGGATCAGAAAAGGGATGCAGGATCACCGGCGGCAGATCCCAGACCACGCCCTCGGGCAGCTTTGCGTGTGCCATGCCTCGCTCCTCTCATCGGCGGATCCGCCCCGGGACGTTAGCCAATGCGCCCTCTACTTCATCTGGCTCCGGCTCCGCAGGGTCGCCCGCGTCTCCTTCACCTCGCTCCCGCGCCGGTACTTCACCACCACCGTGTCCCCCGGCTTCTTTCCCCGCAAAGCATATGTGAAGTCGTAGAGGTTCGTGATCGGCTTCCCGTCGAACTCCACGATCACGTCCCCGCCCTTCAGCCCCGCCTCTTCCGCCGGCGAGCCCTTCATCACATCCGACAGCCGGAACCCGTCCTTCGACTCCCCCATGTCCGGCACCGAGCCGAACCACGCTCCCGAGCCCGCGCTCCCCGCCATCACCGGCGGCTGCGGCATCTGCACCTTCACATACTGCGGCTTCGCCTCCGCCCCGCACAGCTTCTCCGTCACCCGCGCCACCACCTCCAGCATCTGCGCCGCCGCCTGCGCGTTGATCTTCTCCCACGTGTCCGTCGGCTTGTGATAGTCCGCGTGCAGCCCCGAGAAGAAGAACAGCACCGGCACCTGACGGTTCACGAACGAAAAATGGTCGCTCGATCCGTACCCGCCCTGATCGGAAAAATCAAACTTCAGAGGCGAGCCTGCCATTGCCTCCTCCAGCATCTTCTTCAGCGTGTCTCCCGTGCCCGTGCCCCCCACATACACCTTCCCGTCCTGGATCCGCCCGATCATGTCCATGTTGATCATCGCCGCCGCCTTCTCCAGCGGCAGCAGCGGATGGTTCACGTAATGGTTCGATCCGATCAGCCCCAGCTCCTCGCCCGAAAACGCCAAAAACAGAATCCCCCGCTTTTGTTTCGGCCGCCCCGCGAAGTAAGCCGCCAGCTCCAGCAGCCCCGCCGTCCCTGACGCGTTGTCGTCCGCCCCCGGATGCACCGCCTTGCCCGCCAGATCCGGCGCCATCGAACTCTGCTGCCCCAGCCCAAGATGGTCGAAGTGCGCCCCCAGCACGACGTACTCGTCCGTCTCCCCGGGCAGGTACGCCGCCACGTTCGGTGACGCGCTCTGCCGCCTCGTGACATCCGCCGCCACCTCCAGCCGCAGCCCGGCGATGGGAACCGCCCTCGGCTTCAGCGTCCGGTCGGTCTCCTCGATCCACTCCCTCAGGCTCGTTCCTGCCCGTCTCAGCCACTCCTCCGCCACTGCCGCCCGCACCTGCACCACCGGAATCGCGGACGCCTCCGGTCCCACCCGCCCCGTGAACCTCTCCAGCCGGTCCTCCTCCCCCGCGTGGTTCGGCGTGTCGTTCACCAGCAACACCGCCGCCGCGCCGTGGAACCGCGCGTTCACCGCCTTGTTCTGGATCTGCGCGTGCGTCGTGTAGGCGCGCCCCGCAAACGGGCTCTTCTCGTCGAACTCCTGCGGCTCGTGCCGCAGCACCATCACGATCTTCCCCTTCACGTCGGCGCCCGCGTAGTCGTCATACTGATATTCCGGCGCCGTGATCCCCTCGATGTTGCCGCCCACGATAATGACCGCCCCGACTTCCGCCGCCGCCCGCCCGTTGCCCGAAAAGTTTAGCGGCTGAAAATCCTGCCCGGCGGTGTAGCTACGCGGCTTCGCCCCCTCCGCCGCTTCCGCCAGCCGGTTGCCCTTCCCGAGGCTCGCGCTCACCGTCACCTGAAATCTCTGGAAATAGTCCCGCTGCCCCGGCACGGGCTTCAATCCCAGCTCCCGGAACCGCGCCGCGATCCACCGCGCCGCCCTCTCCAGCTCCGGGGTGCCCGTGAGCCGCCCTTTCAGCTGTTCGGAGGCCAGAAATTTGACGCTTTCCCGGTAGCTCTGCTCGCTGATCGCCCCGGGGCGCAGCGCGCCTGCCGCCAGCCCCGCCGCCAGTGCGGCAACCGCCAGTATCAAGGAAAATCTTCGCCTCATTTCCGGTTCTCTTTCCTGGTATTTTCAGCCGCTTTGCCCGGCACGGAGGGAGCCAGCGAACAGCATTCTTCCGATGCGGCCGACTTCTTGGCGAATTCCAGCTCCAGGTCGAGGATCGCCTTCAGCTGCGGCCATGGGATGCTCCCCGACAGCATCCGCCCGTTGACAAACAGCGTCGGCGTCGACTGCAGATTCAGCCGGCGCGCCTCTGCCACGCTTCGCGCCACCTCCCCGGCTGCCTTCGGGTCGTCCAGGCAGGCGGAAAATGCTGCCTCGTCTCCGCCAGCCGATTTCAGCCATTCCAGCGTCCGGGCGCGAAAATTATCGGGCTTGAATTCACCCTGCTTCTCGAAAACCCAGTCATGGTATTTCCAGAACAGCGCGTCGCCCTGCCGGTACGCGCAACGCCCCGCGACAGCCGCCTGCCGCGCCCACGGATGAATCGCGTCGAGCGGCAGGTCCCGGAACACCAGCCGGTACTGCCCCGTGAACGCCTTCGGCAGATTCTCCCGCAGCGTGCGCGCCTCCTGGCGGCAGAAACTGCACTGGAAATCGCTGAACACCACCAGCTGCAGCTTCGCCTCCCGGCTTCCGTCCGCCGGATGCCCTTCGGTCTCGATCCGCGCCGCCTGCGCCGCATACGGCGCCTCGTCGGTCCGGAACAGCGCCCCCCGCACCAGATGCCGCCCGTCGCTCGAGACGAAAAACACCTCCTCCTGGCTGGCCTGCCCGTACCGTGCCGTCGCCCGCAGTTCGAACAGCCCCGCGATGCCGGAGGGCTTCGGCTCGCTCAGGGTCACTTCGATCTGCGGCCCCCAAAGCATCAGGTGCCGGATGAAAGTTTCCAGCCGCCCTTTGTCGATCTGTTGCGCCCACGCCGCCGCAGAAAGCCCCAGCCACGCCGCCCAATGCGCCATCCGGCTCATCCCACCATTCTATCGATCCCACGCGATGTCTCCGGGGCTGTAGTCCGGTGCAGGCTCGCTTTGTCCCTCAGTTCCACAATGTCATCTTCGCCCGGGGTTTTTGATGCGACCCGAGCCGCCGGGGAACTGCCCTGAGTGTCCTCTGCGGCACCGCGCCCTGCATGGTCCCCGTGCACCGACGGGCCGGTCGTTGACGAGGATCGGTTGTATGCCGGAAAGAACGAAAACGGGGCGGAAGGAGGAGAAGTCGATCCGGAAAGACCGCGCCCCCGCCGCCCCGCGCTTTTGTGCATCCGGGCTTCCCCGGCACCTGCGCCGGGGCCGCGTTTCACGAACCCACATGGCGGGCAGATTTCGTGCTCCAGCATTCCAGCATGCGGGGTGTACTCCGAGCTTCCACTTGCGGATGCACAAGCGACGAAAGTGCCAGATCAGGCTGACCCCCTCGCTCGCCGGGGGTTCTCCCGGCGCTTGCGCCGGGGCCGCGTTTCGCAGACTCCCAAGCAACGGTGATTGCCTGATCCTGACCGTGGGGCGGCAAGTTTGCGCCTTCCAGGCGTCGGGAAGCAAGGGGCCGATCGAATTTCCCATCGAGGCGCGTGGGAATGCACGCGTTCGGGGGCAATAAACGGAAATGACAGCTGGCCCGGGCGCCAGCGCAGGACCGCATGGATCTCCGGAAATCTCTGCCGGTTCTCGCAACCAATCGGGATGGTCAGCGGCCACCGGAAGGGCGAAGCAGATACACGGGGTCGGGTTTGGCCGCGGTTTCGTAAGTTGTGACGGGCTCCAGAGAAGGGAGGCGGAAGCGCACGGTGCGGTTGTCGCTCTGGGCGGAGACGAAGAGGGTGTTGCCGGCGTGGTCGAGGAAGATGCCCTCGGGGTGCGAGCCCACGCGGGCGCGGCGGACTTCCTCCAGAGCCGCGAGATCGATGGCAGCCACTTCACCGGATTCCATCAGCGAGGTGTAGGCCCAGCGGCCGTCGGACGAGACGACAATGCGGGAGGGCTGGCCGGGAACGCCGAGCTTGCGTTTGACGGTGTTGGTGACGGCGTCGACGACGACAACGGTGTTGGCAGTGCGCGTAGCCACGAGGAGGGTTTTTTCGTCGGGGGTCAGGGCGATGCCCATGGGGACGCCGCCGACGTCGATAGAGGCGCGCTGACGGCGCGCGCGGAGGTCGACGACGCTGACGGTGCCGGAGCCGGAGTCGGCGGTCCATGCCTGGCGCTCGTCCCGGGTGACGGCGATCATGTGGGGGAGCTTGCCGGAGACAGGGATGGCATGGAGGAGGCGGCGGCTGCGGGAGTCGACAACAGCGAGCGCGCCGGGGATGTCGCAGGTGACGTAGAGGCGGCCGCTGCGAGCGAGGTGAATGCCGTGCGGGCGGCGGTTGGCGCCCAGGGAGATCTCGCCAGCCGGTTGGCGGTTTGTGAGATCCAGGATGGAGAGGGTATTGGCGCCGGGCTTGTCTTCCGTCCACGAGTCGACGCCGTAGTTGCTGACGAAGGCGAAGCGGCCATCGGGGCTGACGGCGAATTCGTGCGGCTTGGGTCCCGCGGGGATCTTGTGGAGGAGGCGGCCGGAGGACTCGTCGTACAGGCCGAGGGAGTCGTCGCCTTTGTGAAGGATGAGAACCTGCGCAGGGGTGGTGGAGACGGCGAGCAGAATGAGCCACGCGAGAGATTTCATGTCCCCATTCTCGCCCCGGGCCGCGATGGGAAAAAGGCCCGGCGCGTGCGGGCGCCGGGCCTTTGTTGCCGGAAAGGGAGCCGGTTATTCGTTGACGTGGAACGTGGCTACAAAGGCGTTGCGCTTGTAGGGAAGAGACCAGCGGGCGCGGAGACCTTCGCGCGAGTCGGCTTCGTAACGGTTTTCGAGGGTGAAGGCGGCCATGGCGTGATCGGTCTTGGCCAGCGGCGGGTAAAAGGTTTCCTCGTGGCCGCAGACCTTGTCGCCCTCTTCGATCGCACGCGTGCGGATGGCGGCAAGCGTGCCGGCCGTAAAGGAGACGCGGCGGTCGTGGATGGAATCGCCCTCGATGCGGAACTCCATGGGCATGACGAACTCGCGGACGACGCGCTCGAGGAGGTCGCCCGTCATGCGCTGTGCGAACAGCCGGAGCGCGTGGCGCTGCTCGAGGGTGGCGCGTTCATCGTAGATCAGCACGGAGTAAACGGGATAGGGCTCGCCAGTGAGATCGCCCAGAGTGGAAGCAGCCTTGACGGCGGCGGCGACCTTCAGGCCGTCCACTTTGACGCCATTCACTTCGCCGCGGTCGATTTGCCAGCCGAAGACGGCGAGGTTGCCGACCAGTTGCACCTCGCTGTTGATGAAACACGAGCCGGCGTTGACGTCGGCGGAACGCGCCTCGACGTACATGCCGGTGGCCTGAATGGACGGCGACGCAGCCCAGCCGGCTGCCGTGACGCCGAGGAGAAACACGCCCAGTTTGAACGACGCAGTCATCATCGAACCTCCCAGTGTTGCGGCTTGCGATGCGCGGAATGCCGCACCCGGAGGATGCGGGCCGCACACGGCCGCCGACAATATTGTTTGATCCAATTATACGCGGTCAGGATTCAGGCGCCGCTCGCGAGGCCCGCCAGCGGGGCGAAGGCATTGCCCAGGCAAGCACAGCCAGCCATGCCAGATATGCGAGATGCACCAGCGGCTGCGTGAAGATCGAACCGAGGAAGGCTGCCGCGGCGAGCGGGGAAAGGAGGAAGAGCGAAAGCCCCCGGAGCCGCAGCGGGTTGCGGGAGCCCGCCGACGACAGAAACGCAGGCGTGAGGACGCTCCAGTCATAGAGGTGGACGTGGGGCGTGAGGTAAAGGGCGCCGCCCTGAATCAGGGCGTAGCAGGTGCGCCAGTGCAGGTTGCGGACGCCGCGGATGAGGGAGAAAACGATGGGGAGGCCGATGGCGAGATGCGTCCAGTGGGGAGCAAGCGGGAGCGTGGCAGCGAGGCCCTGCAGGCAGGCGAGCTTCTGTGGAGCGGGATAAAGTCCTTCGGTGGCAGGATTCAGCAGCATCTGCGCGTACAGGCGAGCCCCCTCGGCGCCGCTCAACGCAAGGTTGATGGCGCCGAGCAGGACGCACCCTAACAAAAAGGCCCGGAAGGCGCGCCACCGCCGGGCGGCAATGAGAGCGGCGGCAGGACCGAGGGCGAGGTGGAACTTGATCAGCAGGAGGCTCCACCACAGCCCGCCGCGGGTTTCGTGGCCGAGTTCGAGAGCGCGAAAGCCAAGCAAGGCCAGAAGGGCGACGAGGTAACTGTCCTGCCCGTGGAGGAGCCCGAGGATCGGAGCGGTAAACATGGCGACGAGAACGGCGCTCTCGCTCCCCATGAGCTGCGCGGCGAGGATCAGCAGGGCAAGCAGAAATCCGAGCTGAAGGAGGATCCAGACCACGAACGCCGAATCCCACGGCAGGAGAGCCAGGGGAGAGAGCGCCAGCGCGTAGAAGTGAGGGCGGACGAAAGGGACGAGCGTGCGGGAAGGGCCTGCCAGCTCCTGTTCGCGCGCCAGCTGCAGGGCGGGATCGTGCAGGCGAGGAAACTGCCCCTCGAGGGCGAGGCGGGCGCCGGTGTAAATGTTGAGAAAATCCTGCCGCTTGGCGTGGTGGAAGATGCCGGATCCTGCCAGGAGGCTGAAGGCGAGGATCACGGCGGCGGCGAGGAAATTGGCGATCCGGCGCTGACGGGGTTCTGTCGCGAGCGGTGCCACAGGTTCAATCCGCCCCATCCAGTGCGTGACACGTTTGGACCGGCCCATCAAGGCGCATGGGGGATCACCACAGACCGATCAGCTTCCACCAGGCAAAGCCGACCGTGCCCCACACGGCCAGGTGGCAAAGCGAGACAAGGAAGCCAACACGCCACCAATCGCGGAATGAAACATAGCCCTGCGCGAAGTACATGGGCGAGGGCGTGGTGCCGTAGTTGGTAAGGCCGGCGCTCAGGTTGGCAAAGCAGGCGAAGGAGAAGACGACCAGGCCGAGCGGGGCGCCCTTGGCGGCAAGGAGGGCGAGAAACGGGGCATACAGGGCGAGCAGGTGGGCGGTGATGCTGGCAAAGAGGTAATGCGCGTAGTAGAAGACGAGGAGTGCGACCACGAGGAGGGCGAACCACTCGAGGCCGGAGAGCAGTGCGCCGAAGCGCTGGGCGAAGGCTTCGGTGACGTGCTGTTCATGAAGCGCCTTTCCGAGCCGGAGGAGGCCGCCGTACCAGATGAAGATGTCCCATGCGGCGCGCTCGCCGGTGACGTCCTGCCAAGACAGCACGCGGGCCAGCAGAAGCACGGCGCTGCCGCAGAGGGCGGTGACCGTGATGTCGATCCCCGTCCATGACGAAGATGCCCACAGGCCGCAAACGGTGAGGAAGACGGCCAGGAGGATCTTCTCCGCCGCCGACATAGGGCCCATTTTTTCGAGCTCGGCGCGGGCGAAGTCCGACGCCTCGGGAGTGCGGCGGATCTCCGGCGGATAGACGCGGGCGACGATCCACGGCGTCAGGGCGAGGGAGCAGAGCCCGGGCACGCAGGCGGCGAAGATCCAGCTGGCCCAGGTGACCGAGTAGCCGAAGCTACCCGCCATCTGGGCGGCAAGGGGGTTGCTGGCCTGGCCGGTGAAGAACATGGCGGCGGTGATGCAGATCGACTGATAGACGCCGGCCATCAGGAATGCGCCGACGCGCCGGGCGGTGGGGCCGGGTTCGGAGCCATAGAGGGCTGCGATGGACCGCGCGATGGGGAGGATCACGCCGCCGGAGCGGGCGGCGTTGGAGGGGATGATGCTGGCAAGCACCATGTCGGAGAGGCCGAGGGCGTAGCAGACGCCGAGGGTGCTGCGGCCGAAGGCGCGGACGAAGATGAGGGCGATGCGGCGGGCGAGTCCGGTGTTGATGAGGGCGCGGGCAATGAAGAAGGCGGCCATGACGAGCCAGACGGTGGGGACGGCGTAGCCGCCGAGGGCGTCGGAGAGTTTGAGGGGCGTGAGAAGCGGGGCGAGCGTGATCGCGAACAGCACGACGGCGCCGCCGGGCACGGGCTGAAGAATGAGCCCGGCAACGGTAGCAAGGAAGAGTCCGGCGAGGCGCCATGCCCCCGGGGTGAGCGATTCCGGCCGCGGCACGAGTATGACGAACGCAAGAAAGAGGGCGGCGAGGAGCACGAGTTTGGCCCACATGGAGGCAGCCGCTGCGCGAGGATCGCTCATCCGCACGGAGTATACCCATTGAGTGCCGGGGAACGCATCCCGCCGGATGTGATAAAAGAGAATCAGTTTCCTGCCGGTCTTTTCGGTGCACTCATGCGAAACCTCCTGTTGGCGATACTCTTGGTGGTTCCCTGTCTGGCGGCGGCGCAGTCCACTGCGGTGCTGCAGGGCGTGGTGCAGGACGGGAGCGGAGCGGTGATTCCAGAGGCGCGCGTGCGGGTGGAGAACCCGCTGACGCGGTTCCGGGCAGAGGTGTTGACTTCGAAGGAGGGGGTGTTCGAGATCCGCAATATTCCCTTCCACACCTACACGGTGACGGTGGAGCGGGAGGGGTTCGAGCCGCATGAGGAGACGGTGTCGCTGCGGAGCAACGTGCCGGTGGAGATGGTGGTGCGGCTGGCGCCGGCGGGCGTGCGGGAGAGCATCACAGTGGCGGCGGCGAGCGAGCTGTTGGTGGATCCGGAGGAGACGGGGACTCACGTGCAGATGAACCAGGGCGACATCGAGAAGCTGGCGTTGCAGGCGGGCAACAAGGGGCTGGAGAGCATCCTGGTGTCGATGCCCGGGTTCGCGCAGAACGCCAACGGCGCGATTCATCCGCGGGGGGCGCACAACCAGATGACTTTTGTGATCGACGGGATGCCGGTGTCGGATCAGTTGACAGGAGCGTTCGCCAACGCGGTGGATCCGAACATCGTGCAGACGGTGGAGCTGTTCACGGGCAACGTGCCGGCGGAGTACGGCAACAAGGTGAGCGCGGTGGCGAACATCACGACGAAGTCGGGGATGGGCACGGCGCGGCGGTTCGGGGGGAGCACGCTGCTGAACGCGGCGCAGTTCGATCTGCTGAGCCAGGTGACGCAGGTATCGGGCGAGGCGGGGCACTTCGGGTATTCGGCGGTGGTGAACACCTCGAAGACGAACCGGTATCTGGATTCGGTGTCGCTGGACAATCTGCACAACGGGGGGAACAACCAGCGGATGTTCACGCGCTTCGACTGGCATCCGGGGGCGCGGGACGTGTTCCGACTGAACCTGATGGCGGGGCGGGCTTCGTTCCAACTGGCGAACCTGCGTTCGCAGCATGCCAACGGGATGGACCAGCGGCAGCTGCTGCGGGATGGCGCGGTTTCCGCCGGGTGGGTGCGGACGCTGAACGCGCAGACGACGCTGGATGCGAATTTTTCCGCGCGGAAGGCAATGGCCTGGCTGAAGCCGAGCGCCGGGGACATTCCGGTGACGGCGTCGCAGGCCCGGCAGATGTCGACGATCACAGCGGGAATGCGGCTGAACGCAGTGCGCGGACGGCACACCATCCGCACGGGGTTCGACATCCAGCGGTATCCGCTGAGCGAGCACTTCACGATGGGGATCACCGTGCCGGATTTCAACGATCCCGAAAGCCCGGATTTCAATCCGAATTTGCTGGCGCATGATTTGACCCGGGGCGGGAGGCTGTTCGATTTCCGCGCGCGGCGGACGGGGGGGATGTATTCAGGATTTTTCCAGGACGCAATTTCCGCGGGAAGGCTGAATTTGTCCCTGGGGCTGCGCTTCGACGCGTACCGGTTCATTGTGAACGGAAATCAATGGCAGCCGCGGCTGGGAGCAGCGTATCACATCCGAGAAACAAGGACGGTGCTGCGGGCGTCCTACTCGCGCCTGTATCAGACGCCGCCGAACGAGAACCTGCTGCTTTCGTCCTCGCCGGAGGCGGCGCGGCTCACGCCGCCGCTGGTGCAGGAGCAGCTGGGCGGGT
>FWWL01009399.1_pt1 | contig 11876 bp, 10 predicted proteins | sample 2228331 | NCBI WGS metagenome assembly FWWL01 (sample SAMEA103939775, study PRJEB20133) | metagenome | reverse complement strand
GACTTCCAGACTTGATGCGTCTTTTGCGCGTGTCGTAATTGCGCAGCGCAATTGGAATATGCGAACGGTGGTCGGGCGTTGTCTGTTGCCCTGGTAATACGCTGGTTTTTCATTGCGCCTACACTGTCCCCTGAATATGCCACAGCCTGACAGGGGGAACGCTATGGACGACATCGTATGGTTCGTTGTGCTTGTCGCAGGATGCGCTGCTATCGCCATTGGGTTTGTTGGGTGGCATCGACGCAGACAGGACAGGATGGCTGCGCCAGCGCCTGAGCCGGGCGACATCGTGGTGTCTGAACACCATGATCTTGCTTCCTTTACATTCCCGTGGCCGTTTGGCTCAGCCAGTTTTGATGAACTGATTGCGCAACCGACCCAGTTTGCTCAAGCCGTCGAGAAGCGACTGCTTGCCGTGCTTAATCAGTTATTCTCATCTATGGGTCTTGGCGATGCGCTTAATCCTGTCGTGCAGGGTTTTGCGCTGATGCCGATGCAGAATACCTACATCATTCGATTTTCTGAACGAGGACAGGAGTTGCTCAAGACAGGCGAGTGGCGACTTGCCTCTAACGGGCTGCCAACGCTGATCAACCAGTCTGGGAAGTTTACTGAACATGGGCGGATTGTCTCCGATTGGTACGATTGGATAGTAAAAGTTTCACCGATTTGGTCGCTGGTTGTTTCAGCCGCCCATTTCATCTCCGCCGCCGATCTGGCGAATCGTATCAAAGAGCTGGATCGAAAGGTTGACTGGCTGATTGCCATGCGGCAGGTCGATCAATGGGCGACGCTTGAGCGCATCTTCTACATGGCGCGCGAATTGACGCTGGCGCCTGTCGATGATTTTCGCCAGCACGAGTTGCGTCGCCTGCGGGGTGAACTCCTGCAGTTGCGGATCGTCTTGCGCCGTGAATGGAGGCAAAAGATCGATCTCTATGCGCAGCGCCAGGTTTGGCAGCATACCACTCCGGTGGTCAATCGCATTCCTCAAGTTCAGCAGTGGGGCAAGAGCGACAAGCGGCAGCAGTTCACGCAAATGCTGAATGAAAGCATTCCCTATGTGCTTATGATCGAGTTTGCCCTGCGTCTGGAGGGAGTGCTGGCAATGGCCAGCCGCACCGAGCACGAATTCTTCTGGTCGTTATCTGATGAACTGAAGCAATTGGAACAGGTATTGCAGCAGATCAATCAGCAGGAAACCCTTCTGCAATCGGCTCATCAACTTCCCAATCTGTTCGCCGACGTGGTACAATCGTACCGGCAGGTTGCGCGTCAACCGATCTTCGCCGAGCAGCCTGCATCGCCGCCATCTCCGCGATACCTATCCGGTGACCGGGTGACACGTATCGACGCTTGATTTGCGGTCTCTGGCCCGATTCCGCCTGTCACCGCCAACCCGGAGGGGCGATCCATCCTTTGCCCCTCCGGATGAGTGTGCCGCCTGCGTATCTCAGTCATCAGTCTGGAATGGCAGCGCTACCGGGCGATTGACACCGCTGCTGAACCCGGGTACGATACCAGTATGGGCAAACGAATCATTATCACAGGCGCGACCGGCACTATCGGTCGTCGATTGGTCGCTGAGCTACAATCCGACTACGAGCTGGTTATCTTCAGCCGCGACCCAGAACGCGCGCGCGCGGCGTTGCCCGGCGCGGCCAGCTATGTGGCCTGGCAACCGGCTGAGCAGGGGCCGTGGATGGCAGCGGTTGATGGCGCATGGGGCGTTATTCATCTCGCTGGCGCGCCGATTTCGGCAGGTTTGCTGGGGCCGCGCTGGACGCCGGAGCACAAAGCGGCGATCCGGGACAGCCGGGTGATCGGCACGCGCGGGATTGTCAATGCTATTCTGGCGGCGCGGCAGCGTCCGGCGGTGCTGGTCAGCGCATCGGCAGTGGGGTACTACGGCTTCTACCGCGATGCGACGCCGCTTGATGAGAGCGCCCCTCCAGGGCGCGATTTTCTGGCCCGGGTGTGCGTAGACTGGGAAGCGGAAGCTGTTCGCGCTGCTGAGGGGGGAACGCGGGTTGTGCTGCTCCGCACCGGTCTGGTGCTCGATCCGCACTCTGGCGCGCTACCGCAACTGATGCTGCCGTTCAAGCTGATGACAGGCGGCCCTATCCTGCCGGGCACGCAGGTCTATCCATGGATCCACCCCGCTGATGAGGTTGGTCTGATCCGGTTTGCGCTCGAACACGAACAGGTGAGCGGGCCGCTGAATGCGGCGGCGCCGAAGGCGCTGGCCAACCGCGATTTTGCCATGGTGCTCGGCAAGGTGCTTGGATCGCCGTCGTGGTTGCCGGTGCCGGAGTTTAGCCTGCGTATCGCGCTCGGCGAGATGGCTGATCTGGTCGTCAACGGCCAGAATGCCATTCCGCGCAAGGCGCTCGATCTGGGGTATCGCTTTCATTTTGCCGAATTAGAGCCGGCGTTGCGCGACTTGCTCGATCTGCCGCGTTGAGCGACCATCAAAGTCTCATCAATTTCTTACACAGCTCTAAGCGAAAATTAAAATCGCCGCGTCATCATAGCCTCAGCGTCATCTGACGGCAAAGCGCTGTCGGACGTACAGGAGGTCTGTTATGAATGTTAATCGCCTGGCTTTAATCTTCGTCTTTCTGTTAGGCATTTTTATCGGGGTGGCTGGCGGTGGCGCGGCTGGCGGTCTGACCGGCTACATTGTTGCGCAGCAAACCGCCGCCCGGATAGCGGCAACCGCTGCCGCAGTTGCGCCCCAACCGGTCAATGCTGTGACTGCTCCGGTTCAGGAATCGTCGGTGGTGCGTGAGACCGTGATCGTCAATCTGTCTGACGCGATGGTCGAGGCGGTCAAGCGCGTATCGCCCGCGGTGGTGACGGTTAGTGTCGAGAGCAGCAGCGGTCGCGGCAGCGGCAGTGGGGTGATCATCAGTGATCAGGGCTATATCATCACCAACAATCATGTGGTAAGCAATGGTCAGCGCTACTTCGTGATCTTCGCCGATGGCACCCGCCGTCAGGCAGAACTGGTGGGTACCGACTCGCTCAATGACATTGCCGTGCTGCGGGTCAATGGTGAGTTGCCGGGCGTGGCCGTGATTGGCGACTCGTCAGCGCTGCAACCTGGCGAGACAGTGCTGGCGATTGGTAGCCCGCTGGGCAATTTCCGGAACACGGTGACGGCGGGAGTGGTCAGTGCGCTCAATCGCTCGGTGCCGGGGAGCGGTATGGAAGGATTGATCCAGACCGATGCGGCGATTAACAGCGGTAACAGCGGCGGGCCGTTGATCAATCTCAAAGGTGAGGTCGTCGGCATCAATACGCTGGTCGTGCGCAATGATATCGGTCTTGGTTTTGGCTCGTCGGCGCCGGTTGAGGGGTTGGGCTTTGCGGTGCCGAGCAGTATCTTTGCCCGTGTGACCGATCAGATCATTCGCACCGGTCAGGTGCGCTATCCCTTCCTCGGCATCACCTATCTGATGATTGATGGCGAGGTCGCTGCGCAGTACAATCTGCCGGTGCAGAATGGCGCATTCATCAGTCCCGGCGTAAGCGGCCAGTCGGCTGTGCTGCCGAATACCGCTGCGGCGCGGGCTGGTCTGCGCGATGGCGACATCATCACGGCGGTGAATGGTCAGCGGCTCGATGGCAATGTCTCGCTGCGCCAGTTGCTGTTGCAGTACCAGCCGGGCGATACGATTGAGCTGACGATCCTGCGCGACGGTCAGGAACAGACGGTTTCGGTGACGCTCGGCGAGCGACCCAGCGATCTGCGCTGAGTCATTGTTGCGCCGGAGCGCAGTTGATCGCGCTCCGGCGTTTTTGTGCGCTGCGCGCAAGAAGGATGGTCATGGTTTGGCTGACTCTGACGCGCTACTTCAGGTTTGCAACCCGGCGCGCGCGCGCGACCAGCTCGCTCAACAGCAGCGCAGTGGCGCCCCAAACTTTGTGTCCGTTGAGGGCGAAAAACGGCACGCGCATCTTGATCCCGTCGCGTTCCCAAATCTCTTCCCGAACCACAGCCGGGTCGAAGAGGGTGTTCAGCGCGACGGTGAAGACACTGGCGACCTCTGCTGGATCGTGCTGAGGCTGGAAGGGCGCCGGATGCACGCCGACCACCGGTGTGAGATAGTTGTTGCTGGGGGGAATGTAGAAGGTGGTCAGCGTTCCGATCACATCGACGCGCTGCGGGTCAACCCCGATCTCTTCCTGCGCTTCGCGCAACGCGGCATGGATCGCATCATAGTCAGTCGGATCGATCCCGCCGCCGGGCAACGAAACCTCGCCGCGATGAGTGGTTACCCGGCTTGAACGCACGGTCAGCGGCAGGTAGAGTTCATCGTCGTGGGGGAAGAGCAGCAGTAATGCCGCCGACGCGCGAGGGGTAACGCCCGGCGGCGGCGTGAAGGGGCGGAGCGGTTTGCCGTCGAGTCGGCGCAGCACCAGCACTTCGTCGAGCGTGGGCGGCGGCCCTGCCAGTGCCCGGCGGATGATAGCGAGTTGTTCAGTCCAGTTCATTGCCTGTCAACTCCATTATTCGATCGTGTCTCTATTGTACCGCTGTGTCGCTGCCCGGTGAAGCGCGCGGCGGCATTGCTGAGAAGGCTGCCGGTTTCCGCAATACAGGCAATGGTTCTTTGATTCCGGGCGCTCTCGATAGCGTTGGCGCACTGAAGAGACGCGCAATCGCCGCAGCGTATGCATTTGCTGAACATAGAACCTGCTTGCCCTTCATCCGCTTCTCCGCTACAATCGGTGTACCAGCACACCGGTGATCCCACAGCGAGGAGGAATGCGTGAACGACCTGCAAGAACAGATTCAGCTCGATCAGGCCCACCTGATCCATCCGCTGACCCACCCTACCGCCCATCAGCACCCCAAAGTCTGGGTGGCTGGTCGCGGCGCGATCGTAATCGATGCTGAAGGCCGCGAATACCTCGACGGCCTCAGTGGCCTCTGGAACGTGAATGTTGGTCACGGGCGCGAAGAGCTGGCAGAAGCGGCCTGCGCGCAGATGAAGCAGTTGGCCTACTATTCGGCGTATGTCGGCTCAACCAATCCACCCGCGATACAGTTGGCCCGCAAACTGAGCGAACTCTTCTACCCCAGCATCAATCACTTCTTCTTCACTTCCGGCGGGGCTGAGAGTACCGAAAGCTCGTTCAAGACGGCGCGCTTCTACTGGAAGGCCGTCGGTAAGCCGGAAAAGGTGAAGTTTATTTCGCGCATGAAGGGTTATCATGGCGTGACCATGGCTGCCATGAGCGCCACTGGTCTGCCTGCTTACTGGCCGATGTTCGAGCCGCGTGTGCCCGGTTTTGTTCACATCGAGTCGCCGTACCCCTACCGCTTCGTCAACCCTACCCCACACCTGAGCGATGGCGTCGCTGCCGCCAATCTGCTCGAAGAGGCGATCCTGCGCGAAGGCCCGGAGACGGTTGCCGCCTTCATCGCTGAGCCGGTGCAGGGCGCTGGCGGTGTGATCCCGCCGCAGGATGACTATTTCAAGCGCGTGCGCGAGATTTGTGACTATTACGATGTCTTGCTGATCAGCGACGAGGTGATTACCGGTTTTGGCCGCACCGGGCGCTGGTTCGGTCTTGAACATTACGGAATTGAACCGGACATTGCCCAGTTTGCCAAGGGGATCACGTCGGGTTACATCCCGCTCGGTGGCATTGGCGTAAGTGATCGGATCTACGCTGCGATCGAGTCGGTGCCGCCCGAGCAGCGCTGGATGCATGCCTTCACCTATTCCGGCCACCCGACAGCGTGTGCTGTGGCGCTGGCCAATATTGCCATCATCGAGCGTGAAGGTTTGGTGCAGCGCGCGGCTGAGGTCGGCGCCTACATGCTGCGCCGGCTGGAAGAGTTGTACGCGCTGCCCCATGTCGGCAATGTGCGCGGCAAAGGGATGATGGCCGGCGTGGAGCTGGTCGCCGACACTGCCACGAAAGCGCCCTTCCCGGCCAGCGCAAATGTGGGCGCGCGGGTGCAGAAAGAGATGACCGCCCGTGGCCTCTTCACCCGGGTGGTTGGCGACACCATCTGCCTTGCGCCGCCGCTTATCACCTCGTATGAGCAGATCGATCAGATCGTCAGCATTATCGCCGATGCCATCGAAGCGACGGTGGCTGCGGTGAAGCAATCAGCGTGAGGGGCACACAAGGGGCGAACTACGGTTCGCCCCTGCCCGCCTTCCTGGCGCTGCGCGCGCCTCATTATCCTGTTGTTTCAACTGTCTTCATCCGGTCAGGGGCCAGTTGTCAATCAGGCGCACCTGATCAAATCGCGCGGCCAGCGAGAGCAGCGCTCCTTCTGGCCCAATCTGATCCAGCTCACGCAGTGTCATTGGATGAGCTACGCTGACGTAATCGAGCCGGGCCAGCGGTTCTGCCGCGATGATTTCCCGCATCAACGCGCGCAGAGTTTCACCATTGCGCTCGCCCGCGGCGTAACGCTCAGCCGCTGCGCGCAAGGCCCGGTAGAGCACCGGAGCTGCTTTGCGTTGTTCGGGAGTCAGGTAAACATTGCGGCTACTCATCGCCAGCCCGTCGGCTTCGCGCACCGTTGGCACAATCACGATCTCAAGCGGCAGGTTGAGATCGCGCACCATCTGGCGCACAACTACGGTCTGTTGCGCGTCTTTTTGGCCGAAATAGCTTCTGGTCGGCTGCACAATGTTGAAGAGTTTGCACACCACCGTGGCTACGCCGCGAAAATGACCGGGGCGAGCAGCGCCTTCGAGCACGTCATCGGCGGCGGGCTGGATCACGTAAGTGCCAAAACCGGGCGGATACATCTCTTCTACTGACGGCACAAAGACCAGATCGACACCGGCGGCTTCCAGCAAGGCCAGGTCGCGCGCTGTGTCGCGCGGGTAGCGGGCAAAGTCTTCGTGAGGGGCAAACTGGGTCGGATTGACAAAGATACTCACTGCTACTGCGGGGCACTCGGCGCGCGCCCGCTCGACCAGCGCCAGATGACCCTGGTGTAGATACCCCATTGTCGGCACGAAGCCCAGTTCGCCAAACGCCGCGCGCGCGCGGCGAAACTCGGCGATCGTATAGAGAACCTGCATAAGCTTCCTCGTTGATCGAATCAGCGCTGCACTGCGCTGTGATGATAAATGGTTGCAACGCTCTTGTTCCCTCTTGCGCTGTCTGTTCCGCTCGCCTGCTACGTTATTCGCTCTCGGCAGGAGCAGTCGTGCCGGTATCAGCCAGCGCTGCCGCGAGCGCTGCCGGATCCATCCGGCTACTGTGTTCAGGGCCGGGAAATGCGCCCTGGCGCACATCGGCAGCATACTGCGTGAGCGCATCGTTGATCACCGTAGCCAGATCGGCGTAGCGACGGGCATGGCGCGGCAGAAAATCGCTGTACAGACCGAGCAGATCGTGCCAGACCTGCACCTGACCGCTGCACCCGGCGCCGGCGCCGATCCCGATCGTGGGGATGCGCAGCCGCTCGGTGATAGCCTGTGCCAGTTCTGCCGGCACCAGCTCAAGCACTACCGCAAACGCCCCGGCCTCTTGCACGGCCAGCGCATCGGCCAGCAAACGACGGGCCTCGGCAGCCTGCCGACCCTGCACCCGCAGCCCGATCTGGTTGACAGCCTGCGGCGTAAAGCCAATATGCCCCATCACCGGAATGCCAAGATTGACCAGGCGGGCGATCGTGGGCGCAATATGCGCGCCACCCTCCAGCTTGACTGCCTGAGCGCCGGCTTCTTGCAACATGCGACCGGCACTGATCACAGCCTGATCGGGTGAGGCATAGGTCAGAAACGGTAAATCGCCAATGACCAGCGCTTTGCGCGATCCCCGCACTACCGCGCGGGTATGGTGAATCATCTCATCGAGGGTCACCGGCACTGTCGACTCGTGGCCGAGCACCACCATGCCCAGCGAATCGCCGACCAGAATGAGCGGGATTCCGGCGCGATCGGCAATCTGCGCTGATGTGTAGTCATACGCCGTCACCATCGGAATTCGCTCGCCCCGATCGCGCATCTGCTGAATGTCACGAATTGTTGTGCGCATTGCCAGTTCCTCTTGCCATTCATCCCACCGCCTTGTTTCGTCTGCACGATTGTAGCACGGAACGGATGGAAGCAGGAATGGGACGAGCATGCGAAAGGATGATCCCTGCGCCGCCCTCAAATCATTGCGAGCCACGCGGCGCGGCAATCCCCGGCTTTAGCGCGTGGATCACGCTCATAGCATACAGCTCGCTGTCAGCGGGGATTGCGGCGGGCGCGCTAGCGCCTCGACCGTCGCCTGCTTCGCAGGTCATGCCAGCTTCCAATGACATGAGTGATGGCAACGAGGCGTGTGCCCGCCGCCCTCAAATCATTGCGAGCCACGCGGCGCGGCAATCCCCGGCTTTAGCGCGTGGATCACGCTCATAGCATACAGCTTGCTGTCAGCGGGGATTGCGGCGGGCGCGCCAGCGCCTTCTGGTAACGATGCGCGTAAAAGTATCGCTTCCTGCTCGAACGCAGAATCGCTGGATCGCAAAGGTTATCACTTTTTCTTGACTCTTTTGACTCACAATGCAATGTCGTTTACAATTGAAAACCGCGATCAGTGTATAGGGAAAACGCTATGCATAAGGCTGCCACGATCGATATCCCGCCGTTCCTCGTCCCCTACGCTCGTCGTCTTGCCCTTGATGATTGTGACATCTTCTTTTACACGGCTGGCCCATCACACGCGCCGATTCTCCTGCTCTTGCACGGCCTGGGCGATGATGCCGACACGTGGCGCGCATTGATCCCGCGACTGGCGCAGCATTATCGCGTCATTGCGCCCGATTTGCCAGGTTTTGGCCGCAGTTCGCCGATCAATGGCGCTTACAGTCTGGGTGCGCTGAGCCGGGTCATGGCGGCATTCATCAACCGTCTGCAATTGCGCCAGATCACCCTCGTTGGGCATTCGCTGGGCGCGATGATTGCGCAACGCCTCAGCATCGGTCTGCCATCCCTGGTGCGACAACAAATTCTGATCAGCGGATGCCTGCCGATTGCGCTGCGGTGGCCAGCGCTGCGGCAATTGCCGCTGCTCGCGCCAGGGCTGGGCGAGATGATGCTGGCCGGGATGCGTCGTTCGCGCGAACTGGCGTTTCTCAGTTTACAACCGTTCTACGCCAATCTCTACGAACTGCCGGCGCGTGAGCAGCGCTTTCTGCGTCGGCGCGTGTGGGCGCGCGCGCATCATCCGTACCAGAGTCGGGCAACGCTCTCAGCGCTGCGCTGGCTCGCCATTGATTCCCTTTTCCGCTATCACCAGTATCTCGATCGGGTGCGCGGCTGTCAGACGCCGACATTGATCATCAGTGGCGACCGGGATCGGATCATCGATGGCGAGTATATCGAGCACATGCTCATCGCGCTAGAACCGCTGGCGCAGTATGTTGAGCTTGAGCGTTGCGGGCACATGCCTCAACAGGAACAGCCTGATCGTCTCTGTGAGTTGATCATCGACGCAGTTCCTGTTGAGGCAGGCGATGAAACCGAGTCGCAAGAGTGTTTATGATGATGCTGCGTGTTCGCTTGTCTCAGCGAGGCGCGCCCGCGCCAGCGAGGCAATGATGGATACGGCGATAATGGTGGCGACGACACCGAGCGAAATGCCGGTAGGAATCTTCCAGCTCACTCCAACCAGCGCTGCGCTCAGATCGGGCAGCAGCATCTTGACGCCAACAAAGGCCAGCACCACTGATAGCCCAAGTTTGAGATAGTGGAAGAGATGCACCACGCCGGCCAGCACGAAGTAGAGTGCGCGCAGACCTAAAATCGCAAACACGTTTGACGTGTAAACGATGAAGGGGTCCTGGGTTACGGCGAAAATAGCTGGAATCGAGTCAATTGCGAAGATGAGGTCGGTCGTTTCAACCATTACCAGCACCAGCAGCAGCGGTGTCGCCATCAGCATGCCATTCTGACGGGTCAGAAACTTTTGGCCGTCGTAGCGATCACTGATCGGCATAAAGCGGCGGAAGAGACGCACGACCGGATTCTTCTCCGGCTCGATCTGCTCATCCTGTGCGGTTGCCATGCGGATGCCGGTGAAGATCAGGAAGGCGCCAAAGATCCAGATGATCCAGTGGAAGCTGTGGATCAGAGCGGCGCCGGCAGCGATCATCGCGCCGCGCATGATCAATGCGCCGAGAATGCCCCAGAAGAGCACCCGATGCTGATACTTCGCCGGCACGGCAAAATACGAGAAGATCAGCACAAAGACGAAGATGTTGTCAACACTGAGCGCTTTTTCGATCAGATAGCCGGTGAGGAAGGCCAGGCCCGCGTCAGTGGCGCTGAGGGTGCTGTTCGGCATAATCTCGTCCCAAAACAGATAGAGCGCGCCATTGAAGAGCAAGGCCAGCGTGATCCAGACCACGCTCCAGATCGCAGCTTCACGCAACGAGACCTCGTGCGCTTCGCGATGGAAGACGCCGAGGTCGATGGCCAGCAGGGCTAAAACAAAGACGTTAAACCCAATCCATACCCATACTGTGTCGAACATTCCGTCTCTTCTCCTCTACTTAATAACCATGCGAAAAGGCGAGACCAACGCAGGTCTGTCTGCGTCAGTCTCGCCAGCTTTGGTTTCCCATCGCTCGTTGCAACCGGGAATCGAATGATCCGTCTTGACGGCTGCAACAACCTGCAGTGGCAGGCGGCTACTCCCCAACGGCTTGCACTATAGCGTATTTTTGCCGTTTCTCATAGGGGATTTTTTCCCTCGTCGGCGATTTCTCCGTCCTGCTCGGAGCAAATATGCACTGGCGGCGAACGTCAGATCATCCTTGCGTCGCTCATACCGGTTTATGATCAGCGATGCCCAGGCAATCGATACCCGCATCGTCCGCACCTGATCGTTCAGGGTGCAGCAGGGTTAGTGTGACGACCCGCTTCGTGACCATGCGGCGAACGTTGAGATGACGATGTATCTCCCGTTGGCAGCAATGGTGCGGGCCGTGGAGTGCGGAAGCATAGCTTCCGCACTCCATAGCGCAATGCCCCGCGCGCCAACAGACGGGCAACGCGCGGCCCATGGATGGCGGTGGGAAGCGCTGGCTCACTCGCACCTCCGATCAGGCTCCCGCGCCGCGCGCGGCGCCAGGCATGTTGCGCCAGCACGGCGCCGGCGGAGGGGTCGGTCGATCATCAGCGCTGCTCGCGCAACCGATAGCCTTCCCGCTCACGCCTGATCATTCGGAGCGGGGCAGGGATTGTGTGGCTGCCCACCACGTAACCATCGACCTAAAGTTGGTTCAGGTCATTACGCGCCATACCGTGTGGCAATCCTCGCCTCTGGCGTGGTGATTATTCTCACCCCCCCCCGTCACTCTCCCGCAACGCGGGAAGAGGGGAGCAGGAGCGAGCGCGCCCGCGTTCCGCTGTCATTGCGCGCCACGCGGCATGGCAATACCCTGATCGGGCGTATGGATCATCCTCGTTGCCATTCAACTCGCGCCTGGTTTGCCTTTACCCTCGGCTCTTTGCCTGGGCAGCGGAAGGGAGAATTGCGCAGCGCAGATTGGCGGTGCTGGAGAAAGGTGTTTTCCCCCGCTTTGATGACAACACAATGGTACAATGGACGGCGAAGAAACCCCCTCGCCGTTTGTAAGCGTTCTTGCTATACTAAAACTCTGTGCGGCATCATTTGGCAAGGTTTTGACAGAGGAATATGGACATCACAATAGTAAGTTTCCTGGTAGGTGGATTGGCGCTGCTCGCGGTTGGCGGCGAATTGCTGGTGCGCGGCGCCAGTCAGTTGGCCGCGCTGGCCGGAATCTCGCCGCTGGTGATTGGTCTGACGGTGGTATCATTCGGCACCAGTTCACCTGAGCTTGCTGTCAGCGTCCAGGCTGGTCTGGCCGGGAAGAG
>FWWL01009398.1_pt1 | contig 11879 bp, 9 predicted proteins | sample 2228331 | NCBI WGS metagenome assembly FWWL01 (sample SAMEA103939775, study PRJEB20133) | metagenome | reverse complement strand
GTCCCGGGCCTCGGGACCCAGCCGTAGGGGAGGTCTTGCGAACGCCGGCCGTCATGCCGGCGTCACCTTAAATTGAAATTTAACGATGCGCCTGTGGGTCCTCCGACGAGTCCGACTCGGACGGCCGGACGGCTCGGTGGCCGATAGGGAGTCCGACGTCGCCATCGAGGGCGGCCGCATCGCGTGGGTCCGGCCGGCGGCCTCGGAGCTCCCGGAGGGCGCCGTCGTCTACGACGGCCGGGGCCGGGTCCTCTTGCCCGGATTCGTGGACATGCACGTGCACCTGGCCCGCTACCGGGAGTTCCTGCCAGACATGCTCCGGTGGGGCGTCACGGGGGTCCGGGAGGCGGGAAGCCCCTTCTCGGCCGTCCGGGCCCTTCGAGCTATTCCGGAGACTGAACGGCCGGCCGTCTCGTCGGCGGGTCCGCTGGTCGACGGGGACCCGCCCCGATGGCCGGCCCTCAGCGTCGTCGTCCGAAGCGCCGAAGACGTCCGAGCCGTCGTCCGCCAACATCGGGAGGCCGGAGTCGAGTGGGTCAAGGCCTATCACCGCTTGCCGCCGGAGCTCCTGGCCGCCCTGATCCGAGAAGCCCACCGCCAGGGCCTCCGCGTGATGGGCCACCTCGGCCAGGTCCCCTGGCGGACGGCCCTCGCCTGGGGCATCGACAGCCTCGAACACGTCCGGCTCGGCCCCGTCGACGGTCTCGTCCCCCGGCGGTTCGCCGCCGAGGTGGACGCCACGCCGTGGCCGATGAAGGACTTCCGGTTCTGGGCTTCCGTGAACCTCCAGAGCGACCGCCTCCGACGGCTCTTGGACGAGATGGCCCGCCGGGGCGTCGTCTGGACCCCGACGCTGACGGTCCTCGCCGTGGCCTGGGTCCGGCGGACCCCGGGCGAGCGACTTATGCCCCGATGGCTCCGGGAGCGGTGGCAGGCGAGGTCCTATCGCTTGCGAGAACCCGACCTGCGCCAGCAGGCCCGGGCCGTCTGGCCCCGGGTCCTACGGCTGGTCGCCATGGCCCATCGGGCGGGCGTCCGAGTCGTCGTCGGGACGGACACGCCGAACGTGCACACGCCGCCCGGCTGGAGCTTCCACTGGGAGCTCCGGTGGTTCGAACGGGCGGGGGTCCCCCTGCGGGACATCGTCCGGATGGCCTGCTGGCGGCCTGCCGAGGTCCTCGCCGGGCCGACGCCCCTCCAGGCCGGGAGTCCGGCGGACCTGGTCCTCTTGGATACGACGGCGGTCGGGTCCGTCCGGGACCTCCGGCGCATCTCGATGGTCGTCCGCCTCGGCCGGGTGGCTTTCGTCCACCCGACCGAGGCTGTAAGACACCAGGACCGGCCCCGGGAGTAGGGGGACCTGGGGCTCGTCCCCCGTGCACACCCGGCGGGGCGGGGCGACTCCAAGGTTCCCAATGGGCAAAGGAGTCGTCCGCGACCCGCCCCGACTCCCTACAAGAAGAAGACGAAACTGGCCGCTACCTGACGGATAAACTTCGAGTAAGACAGGGCCCCGTCGACCTGGAGCCGGCGGCGCAGGACCGTCCCGACGCCGGCCGACACGCCGACGTTGGTCTCGTCCGGCAGTCCGTTGTACGTGAAGTCGAAGGCGTCGGCCTCAAAGTCCCGGACGCCGGATGGCCGCCGGTAGCGAATCCGCCGCTCCGGGTTGACGAACAGGCCGGCCCGCAGGGCGATGGGCGTCCGGCGGGCAAAGACGACATACTCGAGGCCCCCGTGGAACTCCCACCGGTCATTGACGAAAAACCGGTCCGGCGTCACGGCCGCCGTATGGGTCGAAAAAACCCGGGCCTCCGGGTCGACGATGCGAGAGTACTGGACCCACAGGACGTCGGCCGCCAGCCGGAATGTGTCCCGCAGACGGTAGGCGACCCCGACGCCGACCCGGTGGGGGATGCCCATACTCCCACCGGTCACCTCCAACGTCGGGACGGACCCGTCGGCCCGCTGGGCCCGGAGCCGATTGCCCGTCCAGCGAATGCGGGGATTGAACTCGCCGACGACCCCTGCCTGAAGACGCCGGGACAGCCGGAGGACGAGGCCGCCCGTGAAGCCCACCCCCGTCGCCTGGTCGTCCAAGTCAAACAGCAGGGCCGTCTGCCCCTGGCGGCAGGCGGGGTCCGGGATCGGGTCGCAGTTGTCCCGCCGGATGGAACTGAGGACCCGGAGCTGAACGAACTTCCCCGCCGCCCCGACGTCGACCCGCCCGAGGCGGACGGCGACGGCCAGACCGTACTGGACGCCCGCCAGCTTCAGGGTCCCTTCCGACTTGAAGAGCCGCCCCAACTGGCCCCGGTCCGGGTCCCACCAGCCCGGGACCCCTCGCATGTCCAGCGTGTAGTGGTCTGTCAGCCGTAGGAACTCATGCCGAAAGGCGGCGACGGTCCAGGTGCCCGTCGGGTAGGTCACGCTGAGAAACGAGGGGGAGGCGACCCGACCGCCGAATCGGGTCGGCTCGAGCGTGAACAGGCTGTCCCGGGCCGCCAGACGTTCGATGCCGTAGTCGAGGACCTTAAACTCGAAGGCGACCTCCGGCCTCGCCAGGACGACCAGGCCGGCCGGATTCGTCTGGGCGGCCGTGGCGTCGTCGGCCAGACCCAGAAACGTCCCGCCCATGGCCGTCGCCCGGGCCCCCGGCGGGACGAAGTTGAATTCCACCTGCTGGAAGGATTCTAAGTCGACCTGGGCGGAGGCGACGGCGCTTCCGAGGCCCAGGACCACCCCCCAGAGTCGCAAGACCTGCCGGACCATGCCCGCCTCCCCGGTCCCGATGGGAGGGGTGAGGACGCAGGATACAAGATGCAGGCTCCGGGATGCAAGATGACCCATGGGCTGGCAAAGGTAGGGGGAAGGGACAGACCGTCCCCGGGGGTCCCTTGCTTCCGGGGCGGGTTTCGTGTATTCATAGAGGGCGGTCTCCAGGGAGCGGCGTTCGTGCCCTTCCGTCAAGCGGCTTGCCGCGCCCATCCGCTGAGGCCGCGGCCGCCGTGTCGCCCCGGCCTCCCGGGGATGGGCCCGTTCTGCCCCGGTGCCGTCTTGATCTTGCTCCTCGGCGGCGCCTGCCTCATCGGGACGGGGTGCCGCCGGGACGCCGGGTTGACCCGTCCGGGGGACGGGAATCCGACGGCCTTCCAAGTCCAGTGCGACCCCTCGTCGCTCAGCGTGTCCCGCAACGGTCACGGCTCGACGACCTGCACGGTCACCTCGACGGGCGACTTCACCGGCGACGTCCAGCTCGCCTGTACCGACCTGCCGGCGGGCGTCACCTGCGAGCTGAACCCGGCGACGGTGACCGTCCCGGCCGGCGGGTCGGCTTCGAGCCGCCTCCAGGTCAGCGTCGGCCGAGTCAGTCCCGGCAGTTACTCGTTCCGCGTCGTGGGTAGCTTCACGAGCTCGGGGCCCGTCGGGAGCGTCGAACAGCGAAGCACTTTTCTCATCCGACTGACCGTACCGCCGCCGGACTTCTCCGTCGCTTGCAGTCCCTCCAGTCTGAGCGTGCCCCGGGGCGGCACCGGCGCGTCCCTGTGTACCGTGAATTCGACGGGCGGTTTTGACGATTCTGTGACCTGGGCCTGTGCGGGCCTGCCGGCGGGGGTCACGTGTGACTTCAGCCCCCCGTCGGTCGCCCCGCCGCCGGACAGCTCTGTCTCGAGCGGCCTGACGGTCCGCGTGGCCGCCAACGTGAGTGTCGGGACTTACCCCTTCCAGGTCCGGGGGACCGGCGGGGGCCAGACCCGTTCGGTCAACCTTCAACTGACGGTGACGGCGCCGACTCCGGGCGGGGGCGACTTTTCGGTCGTCTGTAGCCCGGCGGCCCTGACCGTCCCGCAGGACGGGGAAGGCACGACCACGTGCACGGTGGCCTCCGTCGGCGACTTCAACGGTCGGGTCCGCCTCAGTTGCGTGGGTCAACCGGCGCGCGTCGACTGTCAGTTTGACCCGAATGTCGTCGAACCCTCCCCGGGGAGTTCGGCGACCAGTAGCCTGACGGTCGAAGTCGACAAGGACGTCGATCCCGGTACATACGCCTTTTGGGTCCAGGGCACCAGTGGTGGCCTGACCCGGTCGACGCCGATTCAACTCACGGTCGTCGCGAAGTCGTTGAGGCGGTAGGGCCGGGAGGCCATCGGGCAATTCGGCCGTCGGGCAATACGGCCGGGAGGCAGGGGTCCCCCCCGTCCTCCTGGGTACGGCCCTACGGTCCAATTGCCTGACTGCCCGATTGCAGGAGCTGTGGCCATGAAGTTCCAAAATCTGGCGGAAATGTTTCTTGACTATGTCCGGCAGTATGACCGCCCGGATGCCCTCTACGTCAAGCGTCAGGGGCAGTACCGACCCATCTCGACCCGGGAGTTCTACGACCACGTCGTCGAACTGGCCCACTTCCTCCGGTCGATGGGCGTCCAACCGGGTGACCGGGTGGCCATCCTGTCCGAGAACCGGCCCGAGTGGTTTTACGCCGACCTGGCCGTCCTCTCGACGGGCGGGGCCAGCGTGCCCATCTATGCGACCCTCCCGGCGGGGCAGATCGCCTACATCCTACGGGACGCCCAGACGGTCGGCATCTTCGTCTCGACCCTCGAACAGTTGACGAAAATCGAGCAGGTCGCCCCCGAGCTGGCGGCCTTCCTCCGGTTTGTCGTCCTGTTGGAGGAGCCGGGGGCCTACCGGCCGGCCCTGCCGGAGACCGTCCAGTTCTTTTCCCTCGAGCGGGCGATGGAGGTCGGCCGTCAGGACCGGGCCCGCCAGCCGGACTGGTGGGAGCGGGCCGTCGCCGCCGTCCGACCCGAGGACCTGGCGACGATCATCTACACCTCGGGCACGACGGGCGAGCCCAAGGGCGTCATGCTGACGCATCGGAACTTCCTGTCGAACATCGAGTCGACCCTGCAGGTCCTCTCGCTGGGGCCCTCGGACGTGCACCTTTCCTTTTTGCCCCTGAGCCACGTGTTCGAACGGATGGCCGGCTACTACACGATGCTGGCCAGGGGCGCCCGCGTCGCCTTTGCCGAGAGCCTCGACAAGGTCGCCGAGAACCTCTTGGAGATTCGGCCGACCATCCTCATCGCCGTACCCCGGTTTTACGAGAAGGTCAAGGCCCGGATCGACGAGATGGCCCGTCAGCTCACGGGCCTCCGGAAGCGTCTGTTTACGTGGGCCCTGCGGGTCGCCGAGCGGGTCGGGGAGCGGCGGCGGGCCGGGCGGGCCGTACCGCCGTGGCTGGCCCTGCAGTATGCCCTGGCCGACCGGCTCGTGTATCACAAGATCAAGGCCCGGACGGGCGGACGGGTGCGGGTCCTGGTCTCGGGCGGGGCGGCCCTCCGGAAGGACATCGCCGTCTTTTTTGACGACCTGGGCCTGCGCATCCTCGAGGGCTACGGCCTGACGGAGACCTCGCCGGTCATCTCCGTCAACACTCCGACGGCCTGGAAGCCGGGGAGCGTGGGCCGGCCGATCCCTGGCGTCGAGGTCCGGATCGCCGACGACGGCGAGATCCTGACCCGGGGGCCCCACGTGATGAAGGGCTATTTCCGGCGTCCCGAGGCGACCCAGGAGGCCATCGACCCCGAGGGTTGGTTCCACACGGGCGACATCGGGTACCTCGACGAGGACGGCTTCCTGTACATCACCGACCGCAAGAAGGACATCCTCGTGACGGCCGGCGGCAAGAACGTCGCCCCTCAGAAGGTCGAGAACCTCCTCAAGCAAAGCCCCTGGATCGAAGAGGTCATGGTCGTCGGGGACGGAAAGCCGTACCCGGCCGCCTTCATCGTGCCGAACCGGGAGCGGCTCGTGGCGTGGGCCCAGGAGAAAGGCCTGCCGACAGAGCCCTATGAAGAACTCCTCCGGCATCCGGCGGTCGTCCAGCTCTACGAGCAAATCCTGCAGGACCTCCAGACGCCCCTGGCCCGCTTCGAGCAGGTCAAGCGCTTTGTTCTGCTCCCCCAGTCCTTTACGATCGAGGCCGGCGAGCTGACGCCGACCCTGAAAGTCCGGCGCCGGGTCGTGATGGAAAAGTACGGGCATCTCATGCGGGAACTCTATCCCGAGGAGGTCACGGCTTGAAAAAAGGACTGCCCGGCTCGGGGCCGCTGACGGACTATCCGGTCGTTTCCCTGCTGGGTCTCGTCTATCAGCGGCGGGACACGGGGAGCCTGCGTCTGACGTGGAACGGCCTGGAAAAGACCTTCTGGGTCCGGGACGGCCACGTCGTCGCCGCCACGTCGGACTTAGAGGGCGAGCACCTGCTGGACTTTTTGCTCCCCGACTTCCGGGCGGCGGTCGCCTCGCGGTACGACGTGTGGCGGGAACTTCCCCTGCCGACGGTCATGGAGCAATGCCTCACGGTCGCCGGCATCCCGACGGAGAACGTCCAGGCGGCCTTAGAGGCCTCCGTCTCCCTGAATTTGGGGAGCGCCCTCTCCTGGTACGCCGGGGAATTCGTCTGGACGCCCGGCGAGCCGCCGGACTTTCCATGCGCCGTCCGGTTACCGATTCCGACCCTGCTGTGGAGGGTCCTCCAGGGCGTCCGGGACGTCGAAACCCTCTGGAAGCAGGTCCGGCTGACTTCCGGCGTCCTCCGCCTGCGGCCCGACTTCCTTACGGAAGCCCAAGGCCTGGACCTGACCCCCCAGGACGCTTACTTCCTCCAACTCTTGGACGGCCGGACCCACTGGGACCACGCCGTGCGGGTCAGCGGCCTCTCGCCGACCCGGGCCGTTCAGATCGCCTGCTTAGCCGTCGCCTGCGGGTGGGCGGAGTCCTCGACGGCCTCCGGCTCCGAGCGGTCCGCGCCCTCGGCCTCCACGACGGCGGCCCCGTCGCCGGCCCAAGAGGCTCTCCTGCAGGTCGCCCTGTACCGGCAAAAGGTCCTGAATTTCTACAAGAATCTGTCCCGGTTGTCGCCCCAACAGGTCCTAATGGTCACGCCCCAGACCTCCCGGGCCGACCTGGAGGCCGACTCCCACCGGCTCTTGGAAGAGTACGACCCCGACCGATGCTTGCGGGACCCGGCCTTGCGGGACCTCCACCCGATGGTCGTCGCCATCCGGGAAGCCGTCCGACAGGCCTACGAGCAGGTCGCCCCGACGGTCCCGGAAGAGGCGGCGCCTCCGCCGGCCCAGGCCCCGACGCCCTTCGAGGGCCTCGACCCCCGGGTCCTGCGGTACTGGAAGCTAAAAGACCTGGCCCCGGCCGAGACGACCCCGGGCCCGTCCGGCTCGGCCAGCCCCCCGCCGACCCGGTCCGTCCCGAAGACGCCCCGGGAGATCGCCCGCTTCCTGCGACTTCAGGCCCTGGACTACATCCGCTCCGGCGAAAACTGGCAGGCCGCCCGGGCCCTGGAAAACGCCATCCAGCTCCAGCCCAACGACGCCAGACTCTACTTTTTGCTCGGGACCGTCTACGAGAAGCACCCCCGATTCCACGCCCGGGCCGCCCGAGCCTATGAGAAGGCCGTGGAACTGGAGCCGGATAATCCCCAGTACATGTTCCATCTGGCCGCCCTGCTCTATCAGAACGGTCAGTTCCTGCGGGCCGCCCGGTATCTCGAACGCCTGGCCGCCCTGGACCCCCTCAACGGGAGGGTCCATGAGATGCTGGCCGACGCCCGGCGGCATCTGGTCCAGGAGCAAGGGGAGGACGAGACGTGATTCTCGGCGCTCCACCCCATCCCCAACCCCGGACGGAATCAGGGACGGCCACGGGATGGGCGCAGGTCTTTCAACGCGGTCGGTGGGGCTACGACTTGATATGGGTCCTCTTTCTCGCCTTCGTCCTGGGAAGCCCCGCCCGCTTCCCGAAGACAAACCGCCACAGGGCCCACCAACTGCTCCTCCAGAGTTGGCAGGTCATCCGCCAAGGGACCTTTCAGGTCCGCTTCCGGGGCTTCGCCGGCCTGAGCGACCGTCTCCACGTCATCTGGGGCGAGGTCTCGACCCACCGGGGTCGAATCGTCCGGTTCAATGTCGACGGGGAGCCGGCGCTGTCGGCCGAGACCAAACGTTACATCGCCGAGCAGATCCGGCAGTTCTTCGAGGCCTACGGGGCACCCCGACCCGAGTCTCCCCCCGCTTTCGAGGGTTGGATGGTCCAGGAGAGCGACCTCATGTCCCAACTCTACTTTCCCGTGTTTCCCCCGACGGACCCGACCGGCGGGGCGCTGCCGGCCCTGGAAGACCTCCACCTATGGATGAGTCCGGCGGGACTCCCCCTCCAGGTCGCCTTCCAGGCGTCCGACCGCCGGACATACATCCTGTTCATCGAGTGGCATCCGACGGACGGGGCGGCCCCGCTGGATGCCTCCTAAGGCCCGTCGCCCCGCTTCCCCATCTCGAAACGACTGGACCGGCTTCAGGGCTCGTCCTCTCGGCACGACTCGCCCATTCGCTTTCCTACGCCAGGAGCTGGGATTCCGGGATGCCCAGGACGTTGAGGATTCGGCTGGCCGCCGGGACGACCTGATTCTGGACGTAGTACTCGACGTCGATGCGGTCGACCGGGACGAAGGGATAGGGCGCCACCCGACGGTACAAGGGCCCCGTCCCCCGCAAGACGACGTAGCCGACCTTATTGCCGGCCGTCAGTCGATGGCCCCGCTCGAGGAGGACCTGGGCGGCGGCGACGTGGGGCGTGTTGGCCTTGTATTCGTCTAAGCGCTTCGTCAGGGTCTTCCAGATCACGAGCTTCCGCCAGTCCATCCGGCCGGCCCGGAGGTCCCGGACGGCCGACCGCACGACCTCGACGGCCCGGGCGGCGTCCTGGTCCCGGAGGACGGCCGTCAGGACGGCCTCCTGGATCTCCTGGGCCACGGGGGCCCAGTCCCCCCGCACGACCTCCAGGCCGACGACGTCGAGGGTCCCGGCCTCGGTCAGGCCGGCGTAGCGCTTTTTGGCCTCGGTGAACAGGATCCGCCGGTAGACCCGCTCGAGCTCGACGTCCATCTGGAGACGGTCCCGGACCCGGTCGATGAGGGCCGGAATCCGGTCGGGGTCGTAGACGACAAAGAGGGAGTCCGTGTCGCCGTAGATGACGGTCAGGCCCAGCTCGCCGGCCCACTCGATGGCCTGCTGGATCGTCCAGCGGCCCCAGTCGGCGACCGCCTCGGCGACGGGCCGGGCATACCAGCGGGCGCCCGGCCAGCCGGCGTAGCCGTAAACGGCATTCGTGATGACCTTGACGGCCTTCTCCTGGGCCGCTAAGAGGCGGGCGTGGGGGTCGTCGGGGGGCAAGGCCCGGCGCCGTTCCTTGACGGCCTGGCGGGCCTGCAGGAGCCGGCGCAGGACGGTCCGGTACACGCCGTCGGGCCGTTTCCGGAAGCGGTGCCCCGTCGTCGGGGCCTGGAAGACCTCGTCGGCTGGGACTTTCTCCGACGGCGGGACGTACGTGTCGGGGGAGATGTTGTAGAGGATCATGAGGGTCGGGTACATCGACTTAAAGTCCAGGACGGCGACGTCCTCGTGGATGCCCAGGCGGGGCTCCAGGACGTATCCACCGGCGTAGGGCACGTAGGGCTGTTCCCGGCGCTTGGGGGCCAGCTCCCCCGCCCGGCGGGCTTCTCGGAGGAGGAAGCTCTCGACCCGGAAGCCGGCCGCCGCCGGTCCGACTTGGTCGAGGGGAACACCGGTCAGGCGGGAGAGCTCCACGGCATAATGCCAGAACTCCTGACTGACCTGCCAGAGCGTCCGGAGCCGCCGCTCGAACCACTGGCGGGCCGCCGCCGGGTCCTGTCGCCAGCGCTGGGCCCACGTCCAGTCGTCCCATTCCTCAAAGTCCGTCGCCAGCCGGAGGTAGCGGGCGACCCGCTCGAGCGTCTCAAGCTTTACCTCCGAGATTTCGGTGGCGAAGTCCAGGACGTCCACGTTGGCCCGGCCCGTGACGGAGATATGGCCGTACAGGCTCGGGTGGGGCTCGGAACCGTCCCGGCCGACGGCCAGGGAGAGGCCGTGGCGGTGGAAGCGCTCGAGCAGGTATGGCCAGTCCCACCGGTTGACGCCGTATCCGAAAACGACGTCTGGCTGGAGGCGGGACCAAATCTCCAGGAACTGCTCGAGCAGGGCCCGCTCCTCTCCGGTCAGGACGTGGCACGTCCGGCCGTCGTAGAGGCCGACGATGACGACGGGGTCCCGCTCGGGGAGCATGATGCCCTCCGCCTGCCAGGGGAGCATGCCCCAGGCGACGAAGTGCAAGTCGGGCGGCGGGAGCGTCTCGTCAGCGAGCGTCGGGTCCTCGGGTCCGACCCGGCCGACCCAAAGACCCGCCTCGGCCATGAAGCGTTCCGACGCCGGGAGGGGCTCGACCCGACCGGTCCACCACGTCGACGGGGTCAACTGGCCGTCCAGGAGGTACTGGACGGACCAGCGGATGTCGTCCTCCAGGGCCGCCTCGATGCCGGGGACCTTGCGGAAGGCCTGGGCGAGCCGGCCCATGGCGGCCGCATCGACGGCCCGGGTCTGGACCTCGATGACCCGGCGGCACCGACCCTGCCAGCGGCGCTCGACGACCCGAGCGGCGACAAAGTCCTTCAAGCGTTTCCCCTGGGCCGTGACCTGGGCCTGCAAGGCCTCGACGTCGATGTCCTCCCGGGGGAGGAGATAGAAGCGGGGCCACCGTCGGTCGTCGATCAGCAGGACCCGCCGGCCGTCTTCCGCCACGCCCCACAGCCACATCTCGGGCCGCTCGGACCGGACTTCGTAGTTGAGGTCCAGGAGCCAGAAACACAGTCGCTCCATAGGACACCCCCGGCAGGGGAATCGCCGGACGGGTCCGGCCATTCGGCGGCTCGCATCTTCCCCGCGAGGGCCCGCAGAGGACTTTTAAGACGACAAACCCGTCGGCTCGACCGGCGGGGGCGGCACCTCGGTCGTCGGCTGGAATTCGACCCACAGCCGGCGTTCGTGCGGTCGGAGCAGGAGGTCGAGGTCCGGCAGGAGGACGATCCGTTCACCGTCCAGGAGCGCCCCGACGATGAGGTCGGCCAGGGCCGTATCGGGGAGGGGCGGGACCGGCCGGACCTGATGGAGGCCGACCCGGAGCAGGGCGTGCGCCTCATCGACGACCAGACCGACGGGATACTGCTGGACCCACGTCACGAGGATGCGGGTCCGGCGGGTCACGTCGGCCGGAACGCCCCAGCGTTTCCGAAGGTCCAGGATAGGGATCAACTCGCCCCGTAGTTCGATCAGGCCCTCGATGAAGGGGGGTGCGTTCGGCACGGGCTGGGCCGGCCGGTATCGCAGGACCTCTCGCAGACGTTCGACCGGCTGGGCCATCGTTAGGGCGCCGACCCGAAAGGTCAGGAAGACGTATTCGGACGCTGGGGCGAGGGACCAAGTCGCCGCCGCGGCCATCCGACCCCTCCGGCGTGAGCGTCACGGGTCCCCAAGATCGTATCATAGGGTCGGGGTCATCGGCTCGGCGGGGTCGGATCAATCCTCGACGTCGGTGGCGCTTTCGGCCGCCATCGGGGTTTCCTCGGCGATGGCCCGCTTGACGCGACGGACCCGGGCCTTGGCCTGCTCGACGGCCAGCTCGGCCTTATCCCGGAGGGATTCGGCCTTCTCCCGTAGGTACCGACGGGTCTCCTGACCCGAGGCCGGCGCATAGAGTAAAGCCACGGCGGCCCCGACGATGGCACCGACGACGAAGGACAAGGCCACTTCTAAGAAGGTCGCTCCGTTCCGTTCCGCCATGTTCGAGTCCTCCTCGTATCCAGCGATCGGACCGACCTATACCTTAGACGAAAAGAGACCCCATGTCAAAGGATACGGGCTCTGACCGTAGGACAGTTTTCAGCCCAGAATTAACGAGAGTGCATAGTCCCCGGAGGCGGGGAAAGGCCTCCCCCGACCTCCCCCGGG
>FWWL01009397.1_pt1 | contig 11885 bp, 10 predicted proteins | sample 2228331 | NCBI WGS metagenome assembly FWWL01 (sample SAMEA103939775, study PRJEB20133) | metagenome | reverse complement strand
ATCTTTTTCTTTTGAGATTCCAGATTTATCATAAGCTAAAACTTTTTTCATTCTTGATAAAACTACAGAGTAGAAATGCTCTCCCATCTCAACGCCAATCCATTTTCTTTTAAGCTTGTGCGCTACAGCTGTTGTTGTGCCAGAACCAAGGAAAAAGTCAAGAACTAAATCGCCTTCATTTGAGGTAGATTCTATAACACGCTTGAGAAGGATTTCGGAGTTTTCGGTTTTAAGCCCCCAAATAGGCACTGTTGAATATCCTGGAATATCAGTCCAATTACTACCTAATTTTCTTTTATCTAACAAAATCTTTAATTTGTTATTCTCGATTTTTAATCTACCTTTAGAATACATTTCATCTATGTTTTCTTGTGAATAAGCCCATCTGCGATATTTAGGTGGATAAAATTTCCTTCCTTCTACTATTCTCGGAGGATTATCTTCTATATCAGATGGTCTTGTTCCCAAATCTACCCATTCTGGTTCTTCCCTTTCTATTAACTGATTAATAAAAGAAAATTTTTGGCTTTTACTAAATACATATAAATTTTCTGTCTCAGCTATTAAATTAACATCGCCGGTTTTGGGTAATGCCTGATTCCTTTTTATTGCTATCTCATTCCTAAAATTCTCTTCTCCAAAGATATCGTTCATTAAAAGCCTTACAAACATATTGCCATTGTAATCACATCTTACAAAGATGCTACCTTTTTCATTAAGTAATTCTTTAGATAGTGTTAACCTATTCTCAAGCATGGTTGCCCATGTAGCATCTTTGAATTTAACAGTGTAGAAATAATCTGCATCCTGCTCTCTGTTGAATGGCGGATCAATATATATAGTCTGTATTTTTTCTTTGAATTTTGGTAGTATTGTTCTTAATGCCTGATAGTTTTCGCTTTTTATCAACCAACCATCAAGCTCTTCATCCAAGTTATCGAATAAGGAAAGAATCTCAAGTTTTATCTCTTCATCAAAGTATTTTGTATCGATAGGTAAAAATAGATATTCTTTGCTTAATTCTTTGCCGTTAAGAGTTGTTGTAAACAGTTTATTTTTATCAAATTCTTTTAAAATACCAAGATCTAACCATTCCTTTTCCTGTTCTTGAAATCCTTTGTGCTTGATTATTTTTTCAACTAATTCAATATCTTTCTTTGCAATTCTATCTAGAGTTATGACATAATTACTGTTCAAGACAAACTTTGGCTTGTTCCATATTTTTACAAGCTCATCTTCAAAATTACACAATAAGTTAGCAAGCTCATAACTAACGTTATTTAATAATTTTATTCGTTTTAACCTTTCCAAAGAAAAATCATTTATGACACTACACATACGCTTACCTAGCCATAAATCAAACTCTTCCGTCAGAAATTGTTTCGCATTCTTATTTATGAAATAATCTACATCTTTCCGTCTTTCGAACTTTCTAAAAGCTTTTTTAAGTAATTTTTCGTCAACAGTTATCCCATGTTCAGCTAACCGTCTAACCACATTAGTTATTTGTTGTTTATCCTCTCTTTCAGAATACAGAACGTAGAAATAAATAGTACCATCTTCTTTTACACTATCGAATTCATAATATAAGACTCGTTTTTCCCAGGATTTCTTGTACTCAAGTTTTGACACATCAAAGAAGAACTTAATACCATCTAACTCGAGCGTTAAGTTATTAAAAATCTTATCAGTTTTCACATAATAGAACATACGCTTTTTCCAAAACAAAGCGCTATCTGTTTCATTAGACTTAAGCTTATCAGCATAACAAATAGAACCAGATTCGTTGAAATACTGTTTTAAAAAGTTTATTATTTCGACATAGATATCTTTTTTAAGATTTGGGAAATCTTTAAAAACTTCTTCGAGGTATCTCCTCAAACTAACAGATATTTCATCGAAATAAGTACTTTTAAATTTATAGAGATCTACATAACCAGATACTCCCTCAATTTTTTCTCCTAAAAATATTTGCTTAAGTGATCCTAAGAACCAATCATCGATAGATTCTTCATGTTCTATGTTTTGTACTTCCATACTATCACTCACAGAATTATTTTCTTTAATAGTGATTTTCCATTTATTTTTCACCTACGAAAATACTCTCAAGCTTAACAAAAACAATACCTGGTTAATTAAGAACTGTTTCATTAACGTCTCAATCTGGTTCATTGTTTTAACCTTATTTTATGTAATTATAGTATATAAGATTAGAAATAGATATATAAATTTAACTACTATTTTAATTATCGTTTTTTAAAAAGTATAAGTGGCTGGAATACCGCCCAGCCCAGCGGTGTAGATGCTTAGATTAGACATCTACAAATTAGCTGGTCCCTTAAAGGCTTGGATTACCAACCCTACCAGGAAAGCGCCGATAATGACTACCACTATGATAGGTAGCCAGTCTGTCAAGCTTTTTACAGCTCTAACGGCTGTTTCTACACCCTGATAGGCGTCACTGGTATTACCTGACAAGGTACTTACTTGTTGCAGTACGTTGGTAGATATCAGCAAAGTAACTGCTATGACAATTGTCAGGATACCGAATGTCATAAACATTGACACTAGGTCTCCTGCTTGTCCTTTGTAGTTCTCTGCTACTGGAGTTTTAAAGTCTGGTTGTAGTTTGTATTTCTCTGCTATTGGACCTATAAGGTCTTCTTTTCTTTTGTATCTCTCCACTATTGGACCTTTAAGGTACTTGACCAATTCCATAATTAATAGATGCGTTGATCTTATTTATAAACTTTGTTAAAATAGTAGCTGTAGAATCATGCCATAACTTCCACAGGAACCCTAATCTTTCCGGACATAAGTTTAGGAAGAAGAGCATCACGGATAGCAGAGAGAGTGAGGGATTCGTATAAATTATTCTTGATTTTATCAAATAAACCATTAATTACTAGATTGAATTTTTCTAAAATTTGATTGTTAGGAATTATTGCCAAAAATTCGGGAACTGCCATTTTGTTTAGATGTAAAACAGTTGTACCAGCGGTATAAGATAAAGCATGATTATGGAATTCCTCGCTTTTTAATAAATAATACAGATAGTTTTTGAGAAATTTTTGTTTAGGTCTTACAATCTGTAAATCTAAAGATGCTATTAATTTTTTATATCTTCCTAAAGAATAAACTATTGCCGGTCTCCCAACAACTTCGGCTTTTTGGGTTAAATCTGTTTGTGCAACTATAATTTCCCCATCGTTGATAACTTGCTCTTCTCTAAATTCCCCAATATATTCTTTATACCCCTCTTGATTAAATCCACCACCACGATTAATTGATTTTAAAGTTACTAATGCAATTTTGGAATCTTTTAAGTCGTCAGTTTTGTAAGAACACCCCTTTATAACATCTACAAACTCCCCTAATCTTCCCACTCTCCACCCTTTCGGTATTTCTTTGCCTAATTCTTCATTATAAACCATTTCTACACCACTGCTCTTGTAAGGCTTGCCTTCCTCGTTCGGGAATTCAAAATCCACAAACCAATGCTTAAACAATGCCTGCCAGATTGCTTCTAAAGTTTTGTTCATCTGTTGGTTAAGCTCGATTTTTGAGTCAAGGTCAGAGAGGATTTTTGCGATGGCTTGGCGTTCTTTTTTATTCTTTGGCCACAGAATCGGTATCTGATTAAGATTTCTCTGACTAAGTTTTGGTTGGACAGCACCAGTTATAAAAGGAATAATATTAGTATTTTTCAATTGATAATAGAGAAATTTAGTATCATCAACTTCAAAACATTTTATTACATGCGAATGATTACTAACCCAAAATTTACCTTTGGCTAATTGAACCATTGGATGTACACTATCTGTTGTAACTGTTCCATCTTCTGCAATTAACAAAAAGCAACCATCGAAAATATAATCGTTAACATAGTCAATTATAGATGCTGCACCATAATATGGATAATTTCCTTTTATTCTATTCCTTTCTTGAGAACTTAATGGTTTTCGTAAATTATCAAAATTTTCTGCAATCTCTGGGATAATTTTCACCTCCCACTCCTCTGGTATCATTCCGATTTCGGATTGTTTGAATTCCTCCACAGGAACCCTAATCTTTCCGGACATAAGTTTAGGAAGAAGAGTATCACGGATAGCAGAGAGGGTTATCTGTTCAAAAATTCTGTCACGTATCCTCTTTAATATAGGATTCGCAAGTTTGTTGAATTTATAAATTATTTTTTCATCTGGAATAATAATTTCCATCTCTGCTAAAGAACCATCCCAAACAGCATAGGGCATTGTGGTCCCACTTGAATGTGCATTAGCATAATTAATTGTTTCATCTTGGTTTAACAAAAAAAGTGAGAAAGCAAGATGTTCCTTATTTTTTGGTCTTAAAACAAAAGTTGTAGTTCGTGTGATTCCAGCAAAAGGCGCTAAGTTTACTCTATGAAAATAAACTCTCATCGCCCCAAGCAAAATATCGTTTTTTTCGAACGCAATTAAGCTACTTTTTGCTTCTGTATAAGGTAAGTAAGAATCCAATCCTATATTTTTCATAGGCATTTTATCAATTGGAACATATTTTCTTTCTTTTAAATCATTTCCTATTTTAAGAGACTTTTTTACATTATCTAAAATGTCCCCTAATCTTCCCACTCTCCACCCTTTCGGTATTTCTTTGCCTAATTCTTCATTATAAACCATTTCTACACCACTGCTCTTGTAAGGCTTGCCTTCCTCGTTCGGGAATTCAAAATCCACAAACCAATGCTTAAACAATGCCTGCCCGATTGCTTCTAAAGTTTTGTTCATCTGTTGGTTGAGCTTGATTTTTGAGTCAAGGTCAGAGAGGATTTTTGCGATGGCGCGCTGCTCGGGGAGAGGCGGGAGAGGGATATATAATTCTTCTATATCTCTTTGATATAAATGCGGAACGACAGATCCATCTATTCGTGATTCAACAATATTTTTGAAAAATTTTGAATTAAAAAATTGATAAAGAAATTCTTGGTCTAATTTCTCAGATTTGCTTCTTATTAAAAAAATTCCAGAAGCTAAGGTTGCTGGTTCTGGTAAGTCGATGATAAATGCAAGTTTACCTATTGTACCGTCTTTTGTCATCAAGATATCTTTTTCTTTAACCATTATTTCTTTAGATTCTTCATATCTCCATCTTGGCACTCTCGAACATTGTAACCAATTAACTTTTCCATTTTGGATATCCGGTCCATTTATTATTATTACTCCCTTATCACCAAACTCTGATTTCTTTAATCCTTTCCAGCCAATTCTCCCTTTTATGTATAAAAGTTCCTTTAATTTTCTCACCTCCCACTCCTCGGGTATCATTCCGATTTCGGTTTGTTTGAATTTGGTTTTTTGGGGTTTCATATTTTCCACCCAATCATCTCCAAATTCTTTTTGATTTCTTCGTCAAGTTTTCTGCTTTCTTCCATTTGCTGTTTGAGTTCTGATGTAAGCCGTTTCATTTTTTCTTCAAATGCTTCTGTGTCTTCTTCCTCTTCTACTGTTCCGACATAACGTCCGGGTGTTAAAATATGGTCGTGTTTTCTGATTTCTTCAAGAGTTGCTGACTTGCAAAAACCGGAAATGTCTTTGTATTCAAGATTGTTTTCTCCTCTCCACGCGTGATAAGTGTCTGCAATTTTCTTTATCTCTTCATCTGTTAATTCTCTGTGCCTTCTGTCAATCATTACTCCCATCTTGCGAGCATCAATAAACAAAACTTTTCCCCGCCTGTCCTTGAACCTGTTATCTTTCTTATCTCTTGTAACAAACCACAAGCAGGCAGGAATCATTGTGTTATAGAACAATTGAGATGGCAAAGCAACAATGCAATCGACCAAATCATTTTCTACAATGTTTTTCCTTATTTCTCCTTCATTATATTTCATTGAGCTTAAAGAGCCATTAGTAAGAACAAACCCTGCTGTTCCTGTTGGAGACAAGTGATGAATAAAATGCTGAATCCAAGCAAAGTTGGCATTTCTTTTTGGTGGCACTCCAAACTTCCATCTTACGTCATTTTGTAAAAACTCTCCGCCCCAATCGCTAACATTAAAAGGGGGATTAGCAAGAATAAAATCAGCTTTCAAATCCTTAAACTGATCATCATGAAAAGAATCACCCCATTTAATATTCGCATCAATACCTCTAATTGCTAAATTCATTTTACAAAGACGCCAAGTTGTATGATTGCTTTCCTGACCGTAAATTGAGATATCTCCAATCTTTCCGCCGCGTGATTCTATGAATTTCTCGCTCTGAACAAACATTCCACCAGAGCCACAGCAAGGATCAAAAACTATTCCATTGTACGGTTCAAGCATTTCCACAAGCAATTTAACAATGCATTTCGGAGTGAAAAATTCTCCGCCTCTTCTTCCTTCAGCATCAGCAAACCGGTCAAGAAAATATTCATAAACTCTTCCAAGAACATCCTTGCTTTTATTCTCGTTGTCACCTAAACCAATTGATCCTATTATAACAACTAACTCTCCCAAGCGCTGTTTATTTAGAGTTGGTCTTGTATAGTTTTTCGGAAGAACATCTTTAAGTGATGGATTGTCTCTTTCTATATATTCCATTGCATTGTCTATTAGTTCGCCAATCTCTGGTTTTTTGGCATTTGCTTGTAGATAGTCCCAACGAGCTTCTTTTGGAACCCAAAAGACTCTTCTTGCAACGTATTCATTAACATTTTCAGGATCTGCCAACGGATCTTTTTTTAACTCTTCATAAACCACATAAAAAGCATCAGAAATATATTTTAAAAAAATCAAGCCAAGAAATACATGCTTGTATTCTGCAGCGTCCATATTACCTCTAAGTTTGCTTGCTGCAGACCAAAGTTTCTGCTCAAAACCAAGATTTGCACCATTTGATTTTTCTTTTATTTCAGTCATTTTTTCACCTTCTTTAATTCCTCTGCCATAAAATTCTCAAACTGCTTTGACAAGATGATACCTTTTTCTTTACAGTATCTTCTGTACTCTTCGTAAATTTCCTCCTCAACACTCAACGATACTGTCTTTTTTGCCATGTATAAACTACCAGTTATATTTATATAAACTTAATTGTAAATAATTAAAAAATTATCAATTTCTTACTGAAAGTAATCGCTAAGAGAAAAAAGATCATTAAAATAGTTAGATAATAATAAAAACTTTTTATACAAATGTTTATATATGTATTTGAAAAAGTACAAGCTGATTTAATGGATATTAAAGTATTGGTTGATTATGCTAAAAAGAATAACATAAGATCTGTTACCCGTCCCACAGTACGCCCCATAGATGATGACTTGCATATGATAATCAAAGGTATAAGTGTAACAGAAGGTATCAGGTATATAGACACTAGTTTTTTGTTATCTAAGTACTTAGTTTGGAACGACAAAAACTTTTACGAGTATTACAAGAAAGGAGCCGAGATTTATCAACGCAATTACTCTTCGCACCAGATCTACCTTAAAAACATAATAAAATCTTTTGACATTAGGATCATAGATAAGGATCTAAAAGATAGTTGGAAGTAGAGGTATCAGCATCATGTTAGGTATCACAATAAGTGAAAAGACATTGAAGTTTATCAGTTTTTTGTTTATTATAATTGCTTGTTTACTGTCTATTTACTTAGTTTTCAATATTAAGAGTGTCTGTCCTGCATACATTAAAGTAATCCACATAGATGACACTAACAAGCAGATAATAGGTTATTGTCATTTTACCAAAAGTTACAACGATTACACTATTAATTGTACTAACTCTAGATACATACGTGACAACGAAAGCGAAAGTATTTACTACTATTACAATTTGATAAACATTTCTTCTTCAGATAAAAACAACATTCCGTACTTAAAAACTATATAGATTCTTGACACACTTAAAAACTAAGCATATATTTATATATTTGTTTGTCATAATATTATTTATATGGTTACTAACGATTATCATAGTAACATAATAAACAATTTAAGTGAGATAGAAAGCATAGCTGTTGAGTTATCTGGTAAAGTATACGATGTAAACACAAATAGTTACGTATCATACCGTGAGCCGTTGTTGAACGAGAAAGGTGTAGTAGGTTTGAAAGTACTTTTGACTTCTTTACTTTCGAAGAATACGTTACTTAGTAACATTTTTGACGAAGAAGATTTGAAAACTACTGGTAGGAATATAGCAACAAACGTACTTGGTGTACTTATACTGAATTCTGAGGAGTGGGAGATAAAACCAGAAAACAAGTACTTTATAATGTCAATAGTAATAAACTATGTTGACACTGTCTTACGTAGAGCATACAGACAAGGTGAGCGCGAGTTTGCAAAAGCTACCATGCAGACACAGCGCAACGTTACTGAGACAGCAAGACCACCTCTTGATGTAACTTATTCAGTTGATGACGTTACACGAAGAAGTAACGAGGTATGATTTTTTGGTACAGACACGTTTATACAATAGAAACGTTTTAACCAGTGGTTACAGATGAACAATACTTTTTTCGGTATTCGAGAAGAGGAAGGTGCAGTTTACTCGGTTTTATGGAAGCGGTTATACATAGCTATGATGAATATGGTAGATGCATTACCTAAATCAACAAGTAGTTTAGCTGACGCCAACAGGTTCTTGATATTTTCGCGCATAGCACTAGACACTATACCGCCGACGAAAATATCTAAGGAGTTATACGATGCAACGTACCGTAAGTGGGAAGAGGTTTACAGGTTACTTAAGAGTAAGAGTGTTTTACCTGAGCCGAATCGTAAGTTAACCATAGAGGAGTTGATTTTGTTGCATCAGTTAGATAGTGACATAGTTAGATGTATTGACGAAGCAGGTTTAGGATGGGGTGACTTTTACGGTATTAAATCCAAGAAGGATATAATAAAAGAGTTTATAGAAAGAGGTCGTAGTTAGAGGTGATAATATGCCGCACAAATCTAGGTTTGAAACTATTTTCATGAAGTTATTAAATTTTATAACACTTGGTAATGTGTATCGGCAAATAGGGTTATTCATTACTCCTTATGAGAACACAATTCAAGTAAAGTTAATGCGTTACCGTACCATTCGAGGTCAGAGTGAAGCTGGAATTATAGAGTTAGAGAACGGTTTTTATTCTTCGATACCTGAGGGTGAGAAGCAGTACGTTGTTATTAACGGTAAACAAGGAGCAATTTTTGGATACGATGACAACTCTTTATGGAATATAAAGATTGACGATAAGGAAAAAGTAATCAAGATGCTAGCCAAGATTGATACTGAGAAGTTTTTACTTTTTCAGACGTACAGAGACATAAAGAATCGTTTTGATAGTAAAGTTGAACAGTACAAAGCAACCATGATAACTCTTACACTGTTAGGTATCATGATGATAGCCGGATTAGCATTGACGTACATTTTATGGGATAATTACAACAAGTTAGAAGACAAACGCAACACCACACTAAGTACCATTGAGAAGCTTTACCAGTTAGAGCTTCGCAAGCTAGCCATCGAATACAACATTACACTTAACGAGAGTACAGATGAGAAAAGTAACAAGATGTCAGATTTTTTCGATCTATTTCCATTAAATGCTACCAGTAAGAAGTGATTTGATGTTTAGGAGTATACTTTACGATGAGCAAGTGTTTAATTTACTTCAAGAAAAAGCTAAAAAGGTTAAGTACAATGATGAAGATCATCAGCACAGCGTTGATGAAGTGATAAAGAATTGGGAGAAAGACATTAAGAACGATTACGATATAAACATAATAATCACTGGTTACGAAGGTAGTGGTAAAACCACATTTGCTGTTTTGTTAGCTGAGAAGTTAAAAGAATTATACGATTACAACTACACTTTCATCACTTCCTCCAAGAACTTTTTAGAAAACATAAAGAATCCTGACATGCGCGTGATCATACTTGATGAAGCTATAGCGCATTTGTATGCACGCGAAAGTATGAGTACTGAAAACAAAATGTTTGTCAAGTTACTTACCATGTGTAGGAGTAAGAACAAGATTTTGTTATTTCTGATTCCGCGAATTCGTAACATAGATATTTACATGCGAGCTGACAGAGTTTACCAGTGGTTTGAGATCCGTGAACGAAACACTCTAAACAACACTGGTTTAGCACACTGGTACATTCGTGACTTGAATAACTACGCAAAAACACAGACGTTTGACTTTGAACTTATTTCGTTTGCCATTCAGGAAGCCAACAGACAAGCTTTTAGAGTGAAGGAAGCAGAGAAGCTAATAAGGAAGAACTTGTATGCGTTCTGTCCTAACTATGCTGGTCACATAGTATTCAAAGTAGATGAACGGATAAAATCCATAGCCAAGAAGTTTTCTGATCAGTTAAAGAATGAAAACTTTGATAGAGCTGAGAAAGACCTAGAGCAGAAAGAAATACACTTAATTTACACTAAAATTGCAAAGAAGGTACAGTACATTCGTACACTTAAAAGTTTTTACAAAGAAGCTTTTAACAAGGTTTTCGATCCTACTAGTGTAATACTTGACAGTGACTTACACAACCTAACCAAATTCTTAAAATCACTTAACACCAATGCAACGATTCATAACGTTACCATAGCAAAGAAGTTAAAAACGAATCAGATAAGTCAGTACCTGACAAAGTGATCAGCATACACAAGAATCAAGGTAGAACAGGTAGTCATCAGCATTTTTTACCAACAAGACTTTCTTATGCATGCATCTAGGTACTTTTTCGAATACTTTGGCATACTTTTCAGCGAGTGATTCAGGTAGTTTTTTGTCTCTGATGTACTCAGCTACCTCGTCGAGTGAACAGATAACCAACACAGATAAAGTATAGACGCAAAAATATATAAATTTTTCTTGCAATAAATAGATCATAGGGTGGTTAGTATGCGCATAGACATATCGAACTACAAAGTATCTGAGATAACCAGATACGCAAACGCGTTACCTTTTGAGGTACATATAGAAGTAATAGATGACAAAGTATACTTGGCAACGGAGTTATAAATCAGGAGGTGTTACAAGTAGGAGAAGCCCATATCTGATGTTATAGTTTTATGTGTTCTAAATCCATTTCCGTTTATCACCGTGAGAGGCCGCGGTGTTCATAACGGATTACTTTTTGTTTTTCACTAATTACTCGTTTTTGTAAAACTTAAATTTCAGAATCTGAGAGCTAGAGTCGTAGGTGTGAGTAGGTTACTAGCACGGGTAGCAGAGCATCACGGTAGCACGGGTACCAGAGCAGCACGCTTTGTGACTAGCTCACTTGCAGTACACCACTCAATCTAAACGATAGCTTTTTATTACTTTCTGATTATATATTATACCAGACCCCCAAAACCACAGCGAGTTTTGGGGGAGTGTGAACCCTAACCTATTATTATTGTTGTTGTTATCAATAACACCACCTACTTTTATCAACCTTCATCATTAATATGATACAAACATTATTCATGATCTTCTGCGTTTCCTACATCATTTGTCTGTAGATTGGTCTGAGCTTTTTGAGATTCAATATCCTGAATTGTTTCTGTTTGGTTTTGAAAGCACGCAGAAACCAAGAACAGTACGAGTATCAAAAGCAAATGTTTCAGATAACTATTCATTATCTATCCCTCTGCACGTGCAATAATCGTATAGCGGAAGCTTTTTACACTCTATTAGTGAGAGCTTTGAAGAGAAGGTATTCTTGAGTTCGTAAAGTGATTTTCCAGACATAAGACCTTCCTGGAGTTCTATAAGAGATAGTGCTACTGTTTCTTTAGCGCAGGTATCAAGAAAGGTATGCGGGTTCGGCGAATCGACAAATGTAAGCTTTTTAAGTAATCTCTCTGCGCGCAGGAAGAGATAGTATCTCTCTTGCACTCTTCCACTTCTTACACCACTCACAACACTCAAAC
>FWWL01009395.1_pt1 | contig 11887 bp, 9 predicted proteins | sample 2228331 | NCBI WGS metagenome assembly FWWL01 (sample SAMEA103939775, study PRJEB20133) | metagenome | reverse complement strand
GTTTTTCTCTTGAGGTTCCTAATATGGTGCCACCAAGTGTTAAAATGCCTGAAACTGTATGTTCGGTAATTTTAGTAAATTCTTTGTTTATTAATCCGCTGAAACCATCGTTAATACCTACAATTTCCATTTTGTTTAAGATAGCAGTTTTGGCTACACCTCTAATGGCAGCATTTATACCAGGACAATCGCCTCCTGCTGTTAATATTCCGATTTTCATGAATTTTTTATGCAAAGATAAACAAAGTACTTGTTGAATAGAATTAAGAAATATTTATTTTTACCAGTTAAATTTTTCTGTTTGCTATTAATGTCTTGTATATTTCCTCTAAAAAAATTTTCATATCTACAGGTGTGTAATTGAAAAATTCGTGTACATATTTGAAAATGTTTTTGTTAGCATTTGAATTTTAATCCCGAAAAGATTGAATATTATTAGAAAAATGGTTATGCACAATAATACGACCTCTTTGGGGTTGCACCGTTAGGTTTTTTTCTTTTTATAAAAATATGATACCTTCGGAATCATTTTCTTAAACAATTCTTCTGTAAAAAAAATTTTTCATCGGTTTGTGTGATATCTGAAAAATTCGTGTACATTTGCTCGTAAAAAAATGTTTGCCTTATACTATAAGCTTGGAGTACATCATATACTTGATATACATTCATACGACCATATTTTGTTTCTTGTTTGTTTGACAGCTCCTTATCTGTTGTACCAATGGAAACAAATACTAATTTTAATTACAGCTTTTACCGTTGGACATACAACATCATTGGTACTGGCAACTTTTCACATAGTTAAAGTGCCTACTGATAGTATAGAGTTTATCATTCCTTTAACCATTTTTATTACTGGTTTATGGAATATTGTTGCAATAAAAAATATAGTTGATAGCAGAACTCATTGGATTAAGTATGTTACGGCTCTAATTTTCGGTTTAATTCATGGGTTGGGGTTTTCAAATTACTTACAAAGTTTGTTGTCTGTTGAAAAAGAAATACTTGTTTCTTTGTTGTCTTTCAATTTGGGAATAGAAGTAGGGCAAATTCTTATAGTTTTGGGCATTTTCTTATTGAATTATGTCATTATCAATGTGTTGAAGACAAGTCGCAGAGATTGGGTTAATATTTTTAGCGGTGCAGGAATGGGAGTTGCCCTGGTACTTATGATAGACCGTTTTCCGTGGTGAAAATTACCGTTTCAGGGCTTTCATACTCACTTGAAACGGACAATTGACCTCAATTGAAAATTGATTGTTGATGTTGCTAATAAAGTTTTCTGTTCGAACACGGTTTTGAACAGGGCATTCTACCTGTATTTTAAACAAAAGGTTGGTGGTGGTACATAATGGTACTATTTGAGAGCCTCGTTGGTATGGACATTCAATTTCGTCGGCTTTAATATAATGAGCATGCTCAACCAGTAATAAGCGAATTCCTTTCTCAAGCGGGCATCTAACTTCGATAATATTGCGATTATCGCTCATAGAAATATTTTTTGCAAAAATAATAATTATTTTATATAAATAATAATTTGATAATAGGAGTTTTACCTTTTCAACGCCTGATATAAGATTTCTACCGGATGAAATGCAAGTACACCAGTTCCGTCTTTAATTTGTTGTCGGCAACTTGTACCGTTGGCAACCACAACAGATTTTTGGGGAAGCGAACGAATAGTTTTAAATAGAAACAATTCGCCAATACTCATAGAAAGTTGGTAATGCTCTTTTTCATAGCCAAAACTACCAGCCATACCACAGCAGGTTGAAACAATTTCGTGTATGGTTATTTCGGGTATAATTTTCAGACAGTCTATGATTATTTGTTTATTTGAAATTGCTTTGAATTGACAATGTATATGAACCCATACATCTTTGTTAAGCGGGTAAAATTGATCGCTGGTAATTCTTTTTGCTTGAAATTCCTTAACTAAAAATTCTTCTATGGTCATAGTGTTGGAAGCAATTTGACGACAAATTTTTTTTAACTCTTTTGTAGCCAATTCAGGATATTCGTCTCTTATGGTTAAAATAGCAGAAGGCTCAATTCCTACGATAGGAGCTTCGGGTGGCAGAAAATTCATTAAAAACGTGAGGTTACGGTTAACTATTTTCTTTGCTTTGCGAATTAATCCTTTGGAAATATAGGTTCTGCATGATTCAAGTGGTGGTAAAATTTTAATAGAATATCCGAGCTTTTCAAGTAATAAGACGCTTTTAATACCGAGATCTGCTTCAAGATAATTAGTAAATTCGTCGTTGAAAAGAAATACTTCTTTATTGCTATTTGAGGGCTGATAGGTTTTGGCAAAAGAATGAAATGTTTTCGTTGCAAGCAATGGCAGTTTTCGTTCGGAAGCAAAACCAATCATTCTTTTTATGAGCTTTGAGGTGAATGTATTAGCGAAAAAGAAATTGGTAATTGGTGTGAATTTACTTCCCATTTTATAAAATTTAGTGATGTGTGCAACTAAAAAGCTACGGAAGGGAATTCGGTGGTTATCGTAATAATGTTGTAGAAATTCGGCTTTGAATTTTGCCATGTCAATATTTGAAGGGCATTCGTTTTTGCAAGCCTTACAGGAAAGACAGGTGTCTAATATTTCATACAATTCTTTGCTTTTAAAAGGTTCGTTTGATGTGCTTAATATTTCTCTAAGTAAGTTGGAACGTGCACGGGTAGTTTGTTTTTCATCGCCTGTTGCCATGTACGTAGGACACATAGTTCCGTCAATGAAAGCACTACGGCGGCAGTCAGCAGAGCCATTGCATTTTTCAATAGCAGCTAACCAATCTTTATCGGGTTGATAATCAAACCATGTATTGATATTTGGGTCTTTGTATGTAGAATGATATCGCAACGAACTGTCCATTGGAGGAGTGTCAATAATTTTTCCTGGGTTTAATAATTGATTAGGATCGGCGGTATATTTAATCTCTTTAAGCCAAGAATAAACCTCATCTCCGAGCATCATAGGAATAAATTCTCCACGTAATCTTCCATCACCATGTTCACCACTAAGCGAACCTTTGTATTTTTTTACAATAGCTGCCGTTTCTTCGGCAATAGTTCGTAATAGCTTAATATCATTTTTTGATTTTAGGTTAAGTGCTGGTTTTAAATGTATTTCGCCTGTACCGATATGTGCATAAAAAACGCATTGCATGCCATACTTTGCAAAAAGTTGCTGCATGTCTTTTGCAAAGGGTTTGAGCAAGTCAGGATGGATAGCTGTATCTTCAATAACCGATAAGGGCTTACGATCTCCCTCCATGTTGCTTAACACACCTAATCCAGCTTTTCGTGACAGGTTCACACGTGCAACGTTTGAACCTGTCACAACAGGATATGCATAGCCCAGTTTTTCGCTTTTTAAGTGGTGGATGAGCTGATGAGCTTTTACTTGAAATTCGTCTGCTGAATGTTCTGCAAATTCTACAATCAGTATCGTTGAAGGGTTACCTTCGACGAAAAAGCTGTTTTGTTCCTGTTCTTTGTTGATTCGTGCAAGCTTAAGAATAATGTTATCCATTAATTCGATTGAGGTGGGGTTATGTTGTAAGGCAATCAAATTGGCATCGAAAGTTTCATAAAAATCGGCAAAATGAATACATACAAGCCCAACAAAACGTGGTGGAAGCGGTACAAGGTTAAGCTTTGCTTCGGTAATAACCATTAATGTACCTTCGCTACCAGCAATGAACTTAGAAAGATTGAAAGGCTTTGATGAATCTTGTGTAAAAGGTTCTTGTTGTGCAATGATGTCGAGTGCATAGCCCATATTTCTACGACGCAGGCGATGGTCGGGGAAATTTTCTGCTATAAGCCTTCTGTTATTTACGTTAGATAATATAGTATGAATTTTTTTGTAAATTTTCGATTCAAGGTTATTTTGAGAAAGCTTTTGGTATAGAGTTTCTATGTCAGTATCGCTAAAAGAAACGAATGAACCGTCGGAAAGAAATCCACTTGCTTCAATTAAATGGTCGCGTGTGCTGCCATAGATAAGCGAACGGGCTCCACACGAATTGTTTCCTATCATTCCACCGATTGTACAGCGATTGGAGGTAGATGTTTCCGGGGCAAAAAATAAACCATACGAAGCAAGATGTTTGTTTAATTCGTCTAGCACAATGCCCGGTTGAACAATGGCATAATGCTTTTCAGGATTAATTTCAAGAATTTTGTTGTAATACTTCGAAAAGTCAATCACGAGTCCGCTACCAACTACCTGTCCTGCCAGCGAGGTTCCTGCACCTCTCGGTATAAGCGGTAGTTGATAAGTGTTAGCTAGTTCTATCAGTTGTTTGATTTCTTCTTTGTTTTTCGGAAAAGGAACTCCAACAGGCATTTCCCTGTATACACTTGCATCGGTTGCATATAACACCCGATAAGTATAGGAGGTGTAAACTTCGCCCTGATAAATTTTTTTTATGTCTGATAAACTAATCATTTATCGAAATTTTGTCATTCAAAAATCAAGATAACAATATAACTTACAGGTTAGTTTTGTAAACTTTCCCTATTGGATAAACATTTAACCATTGATCTGCATAAGGGGAACGATTGTAGAACCAATTCAAAATTTCGTAACTGCTGGCTTTTGGATTTTGATTTCTGTAATTTTCAAAAGAATTTTTAATGTCATCGTTTTTCAACATTTCTCTTGCGAGTGGCTCGAGCACATAAGGTTCGCCGTATTCTTTTTGTTCGAATATGGAATTGAAAAAGCCGAAGTTAAACAATGATGCTGGAGCTTCGGGTTCAATCAAATGAGCCAAAATTTTGTAATTGGGTTGCCTGGTTGGCACCAGTAGTGACCCTTTTAGAAATGTTACAGTTCTTTTTATTGTATCTGTTTTAAATGAATTAACACGCTGGCATCCTTCGAAAGAATTGGATGATAATTTTACATCAGAAAATTTGTAAAACGTTGCAGTTATGTTGCTGTCATTTAATAAGGTGGAATATTGTATATGGTGAAGTTTAAAGTATTCTTTGAAAAAATCAGCCCATGCAGAGGGGATGATGTAATAATCAGGAAGTTGGATGATTTTATCGTGTACAAAGGTTTCAAAAAATGGTAGTATATGTGTTTTGGGTATCTTCGAATATTTATACCATTTCCCGCCTGTTAAATCACTGGTTTCTACTGTGTATTCAACACCTTTAAATTCAACCATAGTACTGTCGGTAGTTTGTTTGTAAGTAAGGGTTAGTTTTTTGTTAAAGGAAACTCTGTTAGCCAGCTGTTGCAAATTGTTTTTTTCTTTCGAGAGCACAGAGAGTGTATGAACTATCATGTAGTAAGATCCGAACACACGGGTTTTGTAATCTTTAAGCATGTGGCTTTCTATAAGTAATCCCGGACAATTAACCAACGCTGTGTATCCTTGCGAAAGCGAGGGAGGTGTTATCCATGCAGAAAGTCCACTTTGAAAATCGAACCAATTTCTGAAACTGACGTAGCGAAAAATAGGATAGCCACTATTTTCCATTTTTGCATGAAGCTCGGGTATCAGCTTTTCTTTTTGCCATTGAGTTATGGCAGAATCCATGTTCCCGTATATTTCCAGAGCATAAGTGATAGGATACTGATAATCGGCACCATCGGTAACATGCAAATCAATGAAGAAATGAGGATTCCATGAATGGAACAAGTTTAGCCATGCTTGTATTTCTGCTGTTTGTGCTTTTAGATAATCTCTGTTGAGATTAAGATTTCGGGCATTGGTTCTCCATCCCATTTCTACCGGTCCGTTCTGGTTTATGCGATTGTATGGTCCAAAACGTTCATGCCCATCTACATTCAGTATAGGAATAAAAAGAATGATGTTGTCGTTGAGTAATTGTTGAAGTTCTTTTTTTTCTATCATATCTCTCAACAAAAGAAATCCGGCATCTTTGCCATCGGGTTCGCCAGCGTGAATGCATGCCTGAATAAGTACTATGTTTTTTCCTGATTGTTTAGCTTTTTCAGGTGTAAACTCTTTGCCTTTTGCAACAATCAATAACGGCAAGTCCCTGTTTTCATGACTTTTACCGAATGTTGTATAGTTTATGAAATCTGCTTTTTGAGCCAACAGCTTGCAAAAGAAAATGGTAGAATCGTAACGGGGTGTTCGTTTATAATTGCTTTGCTCAAAAAAAGTTAAAAGCTGCTGATTATAAACTTTAATACTGATCATTGCAGCAATACCAAATATGATATATTTCATGCTATTCGACTTTTAACAATTCAACTTCGTAAATAATGATGCTACGGGGAGGAATACAATTTTCATCTCCTAAAAGCCCATGAGCAAGGTTTGGTGGAAGTATAAAAATAGCTTTATCGCCTTCACGCATCAAACGAATACCAATATCTAAACCAGATTCGACATCGCCTTTTCCTACAATAAAACTTTTTATGCCAGTGGAGTCGCTCGAATAACAGAGTTTTCCATTTTCGAGAAGTCTGACTTTATAGTTAATGCTAACTACTCTTCCAAATTTTGCAGAATCGCCGTTTCCGATGTGCTCTATTTTATACCACAAACTATGCGGTCCGACAGTAAGATTTAATTTTTTTCTTTCGCAATAGCGGGCAATACGTAAAGAATCTTTATCAACCAGAATCTTATTCACTTTAACCAGAGGCTCTTTATAGGCCAAAACTTCTTCTTCGCTTTTTGGCTTTGGGCGTTCGTTTTTGCATGCTGTTGCTACTAAAAATGAGCATGCTATTATATACACAATTAGTCTGCTCATGATTGTAATAACTCTTTATACAATGGCAGCAGTTGCTCGAATTTTTTTAAAGTGTCATCGAGCGATAATTCGTATTCTTCGCCACCGGCAGCATTTTTATGTCCGCCACCTACAAAATGTTTGCTCATAATTTCGTTAACAGGAATATTGCCAACTGAGCGAAAAGATATTTTTATGTAGTTGTCGCGTTCTAAGAAAAGGGCTGCAAAACGAATTCCTTTTATACTAAGTGGGTAATTTACTATGCCTTCGCTGTCGCCTTTGTGAAAACAAAATTGGTTGAGTTCGTCTTTTGTAAGGTAAATATAACCTGTTGACCATTCGTGCAAAATTTTCATCTTTTTATGCAGTGCATAGCCCAATAATCTCATTCGTTGTTCTGAAAAACTGTAAAAAACTTTTTGTTGTATCACCTCTCTGTTAATATTGAATGAAAGTAATCTGGCTGCTATTTCAAAGGTTTGTGGACGATGAGCATTTACCGTGAAGCTTAATGTATCAGTTAAAATACCTGTAAAAATACAGGTTGCACTGTTAGTGTCCATATAGTTTGTTAACTCAGCTTTTTGCAGTAAATAATAACATAGTTCGGCAGTAGAACTAACTTCTTGTTCGGATATGATAATATCGAAAAATGGGTCGGGGTAGGGATGATGGTCAATTATAGCTTTGGTTGCATTAGTTTTTTCAACCACTTTAGCAAGTTGTCCCATACGGGCTTTTTCGTTAAAATCCAGACAAAAAATGAAGTCGCACGAGGTAAGAAAATCTTTAATTTCTTCTTTGTTTTTCGAAAAAATAAGAGCTTCGTTGTAAAAAGGTAACCATTTGAGAAAATCGGGAGCATCATCAGGAAAAATTGCACGAACAGTTTTGTTCATTTTTTTTAGAATCTGATACATACCAAGAACGCTACCTACCGTATCCCCATCGGGGTTTTTATGACCAATAACAGCTATGCTCTGTGAATGATTTATAATTGCTTTCAGTTGATTTATAGCAGAATCCATATTGACGAAAAAAATAATTTTTGTTTTGTAAAGATGGGATGTATTTTTTATTTTTGAAAATAAATTTTAATCAAACTTTCATTTAAAAGAATTTATTGAATGACAACTAAAAATTAAACGATATGGCAGGAGATATTACTTTTACTATGATTAAGCCTGGGGCAGTGAAGAATGAACACATAGGCGAAATACTGGCAATGATTAATCAGGCTGGTTTTCATATTGTGTCTTTAAAAATGATGCGATTGTCTAAAGATAGTGCTGCGAAATTTTATGCTGTTCACAAAGGAAAACCTTTTTACGAAAGCTTGATAGAATTTATGTCGTCAGGTCCTATTGTAGCAGCAATTCTTCAGAAGCCCAATGCAGTAGAAGAATATAGAAAGTTAATTGGTGCAACAGATCCGGCCAAAGCTGAGGAAGGTACCATACGAAAACGATTTGCAGAATCTATTCAAAAAAATGCTGTTCATGGTTCCGATAGCGACGAAACTGCTCAATGGGAAGCTAATTTCTTTTTCCCCGAAATAGAGCGTTTCTATAAAGAATATTAATGTTTTAAATAAACTTTTATGCAGCAATCTATGACCGGCTTTTGCCGGATGACGGAGGTATTTGCTAATAAGCAACTAGTAGTAGACATTAAGTCGCTGAATAGCAAGTCGTTGGATTTGAATGTAAAAATACCAAGTTTCTACAAAGAACTGGAATACGATATTCGTCAAATCATTAGTAAAGAGCTGATAAGAGGTAAAATTGACGTTTTACTCAGTATAGAATGGCTCGAACTGCCATTAACAGCTTCTATTAATCATCAAGCTGTTCAGCTGTATTTTAAACAATTGCTGGCTCTTAAAGAAGAATTAAACCTTGAACATTACCAGCCCGACTGGTTTGCATCTTTGCTTCGGCTTCCTGAGGTGATTCAGACAGCACACAATGAGCTGTCAGATGAAGAAAAAGCCGCTGTATTGTCATTGATTGAAAGGGCAACGCAAGAGGTTGTTAGCTTTAGAAATGCAGAAGGAAAAGCACTGATGAAAGATATTTTGCATCGTGTGGAGAAGATTGAGCAAGTAGTAAGCAAAATTGAACCATTCGAAGAACAGCGAATAAAACAGTTAAAGGATAGAATTTTTAAGCATCTGAATGAAAACTTAGGCGAAGAAAAATTAGATAAAAACCGTTTGGAACAGGAATGGATTTATTATATTGAAAAGCTTGATATTACTGAAGAAAAAGTGAGGATACGTTCGCATTGCAGGTATTTTAAAGAGGTTTCAGCCAATGAAAAGGATGCCGGAAGAAAATTGTCGTTTATAGCTCAGGAATTAGGAAGAGAAATTAATACTCTTGGCTCTAAAGCTCAGGATTTTAATATTCAGCGATTGGTTGTCATTATGAAAGATGAGCTTGAAAAAATTAAAGAACAGTTATTGAACATTTTGTAGTATGGGAAAGGTAGTTATTGTATCTGCTCCATCGGGTGCAGGCAAGACGACGCTTGTAAAATATTTGCTGGAAACATTTCCAGAGCTGGAGTTCAGTGTTTCAGCCTGTAGCCGGACACCTCGTGCTGGAGAAGTGAATGGAAAAGATTATTATTTTATCACAGCTGAAGAATTTAAAAAACGAATCGATCGTTCCGAATTTATTGAATGGGAAGAGGTCTATCCAAATCAATTTTATGGAACACTGAAGGCAGAAATTCAACGAATATGGGATAAAGGACATATTGTATTGTTCGATGTAGATGTAAAAGGAGGTATTAATCTGAAGAATATTTTTCAACATGAGTCTATTTCTGTATTTATAAGTCCTCCGAATTTAAATGTTTTAGAACAACGCTTACGCAATCGTGGAACAGAATCTGAAGAGACCTTGCGAATAAGAATCGAAAAGGCTCAGTATGAGTTATCTTTCAAGGATAAATTTGATTACGTTGTGGTAAACGATACACTTGAGGAAGCAAAACAGGAGTTGTATAGAATAGTAAATCAATGGATTAAACAATAAAATCATGGTAACTGTATTGTCAGCATCGGCTGGTAGTGGAAAAACCTTCAACATAGCTTCCTTTTACATTAGCAAAGCCATACAATCGGAACAAAGCTTTGAGAAAATTCTGGCACTTACTTTTACCAATGCTGCAGTTAGCGAGATGAAAAATCGCATCATACAGAAACTTCATGTACTTTCTCTGGGAGATGCCAAAGCCATTGATGAATTGATTGAATATGAAAAGACAGAGAATAATCTGACCTTAACTCCTCAGCAAATTCAGGAAAAAGCTAAAAAAGCTTTACATCAGCTTTTACACAATTATCAGAAATTTTCAATCTACACAATTGATAGTTTTTTTCAGCGTATCTTACGAAGTTCTCTTTACGAAATTGGAATTTTTAACTCAAATGATCTGGTTGTTGACAACAGCGAAATTATTAGTGATACCATTGAACGCTTTTTATTCAGTCTTGAAGAAGAGAATGAAATTATAGAATGGTTAAAGCAATTTTATTTATATCTGCTTTCGCTAGGAAGCTCCGTTGACTTGAAAAAGGCACTGAATGAATTATCAAAAGAAATCAATAAAGAATTCTTTTTCGAACATGAGCAGGACTTTTCAGATTTTCAGTTAGATAGATTAACTAAAGAATTAAACCGTTTACAACACATCCAAAAAGACTTTATTGACGAAGTTTGTAAAATACAGCAACAGTTTGATTATTTATGTGTTGAAACAGGCTTAGCTTATGATGATTTTTTAAATGGTGCAAAGGGGCTGGGAAATTTGCTTGGAAGAAAATTTGGTAAGTTTACTTATGGAGATAAGCTGGATGATATTTATACTAAAACTCTAATAAACTTTATCAATTCGAAGGATTGGTTTTCGAAATCTGCAAAAGCAGAGTTAATTTCAAAATTCAGGTTAAGAGAGCAATCTTTTAAAAAACTTGCCGATGATATAGATAATTTGTTTAAGGAAAAAGCTAGTTCATATGAAATAGCCCGAGTTATAGAAAAAAATATCTACATCATTGGTTTAATAGGTAAGGTTATTCAGTTATTAAAAGACTATAAACTAAGTCATAACATTATATTTTTGTCCGATGTAGCTCGTCTGTTAAAAGAATTTGTTCAGCAGAATTATTTATTTATCTACGAGAAAATTGGAGTAAAGTACGAATATATATTGATTGATGAATTTCAGGATACGTCGAATTTGCAGTTTGATGTGCTTAAGCCAGTAATTGAAGAATGTGCTTCGACAAAGGAAAATGAATCGGGGGCATTGATAGTTGGCGATGTGAAGCAAGCTATTTATCGTTGGAGAAATGGAGACTGGGAATTGATGAGCACTAAGATATATTTGTCAGAAGAAAAGAACGAAAAAGCAATACAGGCAAGAATTGTTTCAAAGAGCTTACAAACTAATTGGCGTTCTCTTCCAAACATTGTGAATTTTAATAATGTATTGTTCCGTCAGTTGATTGAACAAAACGCTGACCATAAGGAGTTGGTAAATATTTATCAGCATCTGGAACAGCAAACACCTGCTAAAGACTTTTCATATCAGGGATATATCAAACTTATGCTGAAACCGAAGCCCGTTAAAAAAGAAGATATTGATGAAGAAGAGAATGTCAGTGTTTTTGAATGGGTTGCAGCAGAAGTAGAAAATTTGTGGAAGAATGGATATAAAAACATAGGCATTCTGGTTAGAAAAAATGAAGAGGCAAACCAGATTTTTAGTGTTTTATCTACTGTAGTTGACAGTTCCTTGCAAATTCCTGTAATTAGCCGTGAAAGTGCATCTTTCGGCAATTCTCAGCTGGTAATGTTTGTTTTGCATTTGTTGGAATATCATCATAGTCAATCGGCTTATAGCTATTATATTGCTGCTTTCAATCTAAAAGCAATACTTAAAAGCAACGGTAAAGAAGAAGTTATTCTTTCAGATTGGCTTGTAAAGCATAGTCATTGTTTTCAATGGTCGTTGTATAGCAAAGTTGAATATATCATTCAGCAACTTTTACCATTTTTAAGTACTGCTGAAAATATTTTCGCACTTAATTTTATTCAATTTCTATCAAATTATATTACAAAGAATGGCAACAACG
>FWWL01009394.1_pt1 | contig 11888 bp, 13 predicted proteins | sample 2228331 | NCBI WGS metagenome assembly FWWL01 (sample SAMEA103939775, study PRJEB20133) | metagenome | reverse complement strand
AGCACGGTATACTTAGACTCATGCCTGTATATAGGGTTAACTTACTTTTCCACCCATTGATGCTATAAAAAGAGACCTTCAGTCTTAATATTCAATCAGAATAATAAAGTATTGCGGATTCCAATCTCTCAAATCTTGCAGTTGTTGCCTTATCAGATGGAAGATCAGCAATATATACCTCGAAGGGCTTGCTTCCTGCTGGTTTAAGTTTATTGATATTAAACTCAGTCGATTTTTCAGAGACAGTTATCCTGAATTTTAGATTTTCCTGAGGAAGCGGGGTGGCATTTATAATCCTTCCTGAAATCTTTACACCTGTCATATGGGGTGATACAGAAAGTTTCGCAACCATGAAGTCGCTATCTATCCTCTGAACAGCAGGAACTGTGAGATTTACATACATCTTCTCTTTTGCCTTTTTGATCTCTTCCTTCACAGAACCTGTATCCTTTTCGATGATTGGCAATTTTCTCTCAATAGCATCCACCTTCTGGGAGAGGTTTTTAATGGACTCGCTCTGTTTCAGAAGGAGATAAATAGAGAAGCCTATCGCACCTATCATGATTACGATAACGATTGTTAAGAGTATCTGTATAAAACCTTTACGATCACCTTTGAGATCCATCGAACCACCTCCATTAAAATTTTTTAAAATTTTAACAGAAAGGATTAAAAAAATAAAGTCTCAGTACAAAAATGGCAGGAATGCCCTTGTCTTTTTTGAATATTCTATATACTCATCTCCAAAACGATTTCTCAATTCTTTTTCTTCAAGCGGAATTACTATTGTATTTATCACCATGAGATCGATGATTGTTATGATAGCGACTGAGATATAACCTGATATCAGAAATACCCCTCCATAAAGAAGGGTGTGGGCAAGATATGTGGGATGTCTTACAACTGAGAAAGGTCCTTCCTTTATGAGTCTCCCTTTTACATCAGGTAGAATCTCTGGAATGCCTATCAATCCCCTTATTCCTAAAAGTTTGCCTGTCCATAACTGCAGGATTCCACCTGCTATGAATATTGTGATTCCTGTTATCTCAAGAAATACAGGGATCGATAATCTCCATTTCAGTATTATCTCTGAATTCCTGTAGACAGTATAAGCATAAGGCATCCATGTGATAACAGGAATTATGTATGTTAATATTCCGAGTCGTCTGAAGATTCCTGTCATACAATGAACAGGTATCCAGAAAAGAGGGACAACAGGCCAGAGTATAATTGTCATTAATGCCAGGGTATCTTTGATGACTGAATACATAATTTCTTCTATTTTAAATGATACTGAAATGTTATTTAAAGCCTGAAAAAGTAATTTGCACAAACATTGGCTTATGGTGGAATTGTCCAGAAAATGAGCAAATATCTTGAATTTTATCAACAGAATATTTATTCTATTACATGGAGTCAAGAAATCTTATAGAGGAGTCACAGCGATACCTGATAAATAATTACAGAAGGTTACCTGTTGTTTTAAGAAAGGGAAGGGGGATAACTGTTTATGATGTTGATGGAAAGGAATACCTTGATTTTGTTGGTGGTATTGCTGTAAATGTTCTTGGACACTGTCCGAGGAGGGTCGTTATTGCCATACAGAAACAGGTTCAGAGATTGATGCATGTATCGAATCTTTACCACATAGAACCGCAGATAAAACTTGCAAGACTCCTCGTTGAGAACAGTTTTGCAGATAAGGTATTCTTCTGTAATTCAGGAGCAGAGGCGAATGAGGCAGCAATAAAACTTGCAAGGAAGTATGCAGGGGAGTACAGGTCTCCTGAGAGATACGAGATAATAACTGCACAGGGTTCATTTCATGGCAGGACATACGGTGCACTTTCTGCGACAGGACAGGAGAAGTTTCATAAGGGTTTTGAGCCTTTACTCCCTGGTTTCAGATATGTACCCTTCGATGATGTTTCTGCCCTTGAAAAAAATATAACCAGGAATACATGTGCTGTGATGCTCGAACCCATTCAGGGTGAAGGTGGGGTGAGGGTGCCATCTGATGATTATCTGAAAAAGGTAAGAGAGATATGTGATTTCCATGGGCTTCTTCTTATACTCGATGAGGTTCAGACAGGAATGGGAAGGACAGGAAGGCTTTTTGCATATGAGCATTACGATGTGATTCCTGATATAGTTACACTTGCAAAGGGTCTTGGTGCAGGTATTCCCATAGGTGCCCTTCTCACAAAGGATGAGATTGCAAAGGCATTCACACCAGGTTCACATGCATCCACATTTGGTGGTAATCCTGTTTCATGTCAGGCAGGGATTGCCACCCTCGAGACGATTCTTGAGGACGGGTTCATACTTGACAATGTCGTAAGAATGGGTAAATACTTTATGGAGAGACTCGAAGAACTTAAATCATCGTTTCCTGATCTGGTAGTCTCTGTAAGAGGAAAGGGACTTCTCATAGGGATGGAGATGTTAAAGGATTGTTCAGTGATAGTCGATAAATGCCTTGAAAAGGGTCTTCTTGTAAACTGCACATCAGGAAATGTCCTGAGGTTTACACCACCATTGAATATACAGAAGAAGGATATAGATCAGTGCATTGAGATACTCGAGGAGGTACTTTCAAAAGGCATATGAAAAGGGATTTTTTGAGGGTGATGGATTTAACATCTGATGAGTTACACTCAATACTCAAGAGGGCTGTTGAACTGAAAAAGGGTGTTGATAAGAGCAGATGTCCATTAATAGGGAAGAGTATCGGTCTTCTTTTTGAAAAGCCTTCTACAAGGACAAGGGTCTCTTTCGATACAGGTATATATGAACTGGGGGGGCATCCTGTGTATATGACCCCTCAGGAGATTCAGCTGGGAAGAGGCGAGACCGTTGAGGATACAGCAAGGGTTCTCAGTAGATATTTACATGCAATTGCCATAAGGACATTCAGCCATGAAAATCTTGAGAGATTTGCCCGTTATGCCACCATACCTGTTATAAATGCCCTGAGTGATCTTCACCATCCATGCCAGATACTTGCTGATCTGATGACAATTTATGAGAAAAAGGGAAGACTTGAGGGTATCAAGATTGCATACATTGGAGATGGGAATAATGTGGCTAATTCCCTGATAGAGGGTTCTGCCCTGATGGGTCTCAATATAACAGTTGCATGTCCTGAAGGTTATGAGCCTGATGGCGATGTTCTCGAGGATGCGAGAAGGGTTTCGAGGTCAGATATAATTATAGTAAGAGATCCAAGAGAGGCTGCAGGGATGAGCGATGTTATATACACGGATGTGTGGGTGAGTATGGGACAGGAAAAGGATGCTGAGTCAAAAAAGAAAAGATTCAAAAATTATCAGGTGAATGACTCTATTGTTGAATGTGCAAAAAAGGATGTTATAGTCATGCACTGTCTTCCTGCTCATCGAGGTGAGGAGATAACTGATAGTGTTATTGATGGACCGCACAGTGTTGTATGGGATCAGGCTGAAAACAGGCTCCATACCCAGAAGGCTTTACTCGAGTTTCTTCTCGATAAAAAAATAGATAATGTCTGATTATCTCAGTGTAATACCCCTTGGAGGCCTTGAAGAGATAGGCCTGAATATGCTCCTCTTTGAGTATAAGGATGACCTTATCGTTGTTGATGCGGGTCTGATGTTTCCGGAGGAGGAGATGCTTGGTGTTGATTTTGTTATTCCTGACTTTTCATATGTTATTGAGAACAGGGATAAATTGAGGGGTATTATAGTAACACATGGACACGAAGATCATACAGGTGCATTGCCATTTCTTCTCAGGGATGTGAGCGTGCCTGTATACTCAACACCGCTCACAGCAGGTATAATCAGACAGAAACTCAGGGAATATAATGTGAAGGCAGAACTTATTTCCGTAAAACCAAGGGATAGAATAAGCCTCGGGGTCTTTGATGTGGAGTTCATAAGGGTTACTCACAGTATTGTGGATGGAGTGGGTCTCGGTATAACCACGCCGGTTGGAAGGATTGTCCATACAGGTGACTTCAAACTTGATCCAACCCCTGTTGATGGAGAATTGATGGATCTTTATAAATTTATAGAGTACGGAGAGAAGGGTACACTCCTTATGCTATCTGACAGTACAAATGCAGAGAAGGGTGGATTCACATTTTCCGAGAAGGAGGTAAGAAGGGTATTTGAGGATATATTCTCAAGGAGTAAAGGAAGGATTATTATAGCGACATTTGCATCGAATATCCACAGGATTCAGCAGGCAATAGATGTTGCTGTTATGTATGGAAGAAAGGTATTTCTCTGTGGAAAGAGTATAGTCTCGAATGCCCAGATGGCGCTCGAGCTCGGTTACCTGAAGATACCACCAGGTACATGGCTCAAACTCGATGAATTGAATAAGGTCAGGGATGAGGAGGTGGTTATAATAACCACAGGAAGTCAGGGAGAACCTATGAGTGTTCTCAGTAAGATAGCGACTGATGAGCATAAATCCATAAGAATCAAGAAGGGCGATACAGTGGTACTTTCAGCAAAGATGATTCCAGGGAATGAGAGGTCTATAGGAAGGATAATAAATCATCTATTCAAGCGGGGAGCGGATGTTATCTACGAAAAGGTATCTGAAGTCCATGTATCAGGGCATGCATCGAAGGAAGAACTCAAGTTGCTTCTGAATCTTGTTAAACCAAAGTACTTCATGCCGGTTCATGGTGAATACAGACATCTCATGTATCATGCAAGACTTGCTGAGAAGGTCGGGATACCTGAGGATAATATCTTCATCCTTGAAAATGGGGATATCCTCGAGATAGATGAGAATGGTGCTCGTAGAAACGGTAAGGTGACATCAGGAAGGATATTTATTGATGGCAAGTATATTGGCGATGTGGAGTCGATGGTTCTCAGAGACAGGATGAGACTTGCCCATGATGGTATAGTTATTGTACTCCTTGCAATAGAGAAATCCACAGGAAAGATAATATCAGGTCCAGAGATTATATCGAGAGGTTTTATATTCGAGGATATATCCTGTGAGGTCATAAATGGAGTGAGGGAAATTGTATCCATTACACTGAATTCTATGGAACCTGATGTGATAAGTGATGTTAGTGTGGTTCAGAATCGAATCAGGAGCACCTTAAAAAAGTATATCAGGGATACCATGGGGAGAAGACCCATGATAATGCCTGTGATACTCGAGATATGATAAAATGAATAAAAATCTTTCAGAGGGGTTCGGGTGATGGAAGAGACGGGTATTGTGGTAAAGATTGAAGACAAAAAGGCATATGTCTCTGTGGAGAGAAAAACAGGTTGTGAAACATGTCCTGCATCTGGTATATGCAAGCCATCTGATGAAGGGCTTATTATCGAGGCAGTGAATGCTGCCCATGCAAAGATAGGTGATAGGGTTACTGTATTGCTCAAACCATACACATACCTTAAAGGTTCACTGATTGTATATGGCATACCTGCACTCGCTCTTATAATAGGTGCTGTTCTGGGCAAGGAATTTCTTCCGTTAATCATAAATCTTGATCCCGAGATCCTTTCTGCAATGGGCGGTCTTTTGCTCTTTGCAGTCTCATTTTTAATCGTAAATATATATACAAGAATGAGTTCAGCTAAGAGGGAATTCACTCCTGTAATTGTAAAGATTATTGAATAATAAAGGAGGAGTTATATGGCTATCTTTGAGATTTCTAGGATAAGGAATGTGGCTATCATTGCCCATGGCGGAGCAGGAAAAACCTCACTTACAGAAGCGATCCTTTATAATGCAGGTGCCATAGACAGACTTGGTGCGGTCGAGAACGGAACCACAACAACAGACCATGAGCCTGAGGAGATAACAAGAAAGATGACGCTTTCCTCCAGTGTTGCTTATTGTGAATTTAATGGTCATAAACTGAATATTATAGATACTCCGGGATTCGTTAATTTTCTTGAGGATACAAGGGGGTGTCTCAGAATCTCGGATGGTGCTGTAATACTGGTGAGTGCCATATCAGGTGTGAAGGCAGAAACAGAGAAGATCTGGAAGTATGCCTGTGAATTCGAGATACCGAGGATTGTATTCATCAATAAAATGGACAGGGAGAATGCAAACTTCTACAGGGGACTTGTTGAGATCGAGAAGTCATTTGATATAGAGGCTATACCACTTTATCTACCCATTGGTGAGGGATTGGATTTCAGCGGATTCGTTGATCTTGTATCCATGAAGGCATATAAATTTAAAAACTCAGGAGAGATCGAAACGGATATGCCTGACATGCCTGAGATCGAAAAATACAGAAAGAAGCTTGTGGAGAAGATAGCAGAACTGGATGATACCCTCCTTGAAAAGTATCTTGAAGGTGGTGAACTCTCAAAGGATGAGATTCTCAACGGTATAAGAGAGGGCTCGATCACAAGGAGATTTTTACCTGTAATTTGCGGTTCTGCTACAAAGAATCTCCTTATAAAGGAACTTATAAATTCAATAATACTCTGCCTTCCATCACCCCTTGAGATGGCAAGGATAGTCCCTCCAAAGGGCAGGAATCCAAAGGAAAATAAGACAATAGAGAGAAAGGTTTCTCTGGATGAACCGTTTTCTGCCTATGTATTCAAGACCGTATCTGATCCATATGCAGGAAGGCTCACATTTTTCAGGGTATATTCAGGTTCAATAAAGGCTGATTCCACTATACTGAACTCCTCCAGTGGAACAAAAGAGAGGATAGGACAGGTCTTTTATCCATTCGGTAAAAAGTTAATTAATGCCCAGATTATTGGTCCTGGAGATATCGGAGTGGTCACAAAACTCAAGGATACATATACAGGAGATACACTATGTGATGAGTCAAAGCCCATAATCTTTGAAAAGGTCAGGTTTTCAGAACCCATTCTTTCATATGCCATTGCACCGAAGACAAAGGGAGATGAGGAAAAGGTTAGTGCTGGAATACAGAAGATACTCGAGGAGGATCCTGTATTGAAACTCCACAGAGATGAGGAGTCAAAGGAGATGATACTCTCTGGAATGGGACAGGTCCATATAGAGGTGGCTCTCGAGAAACTGAAGAGAAAATACGGTGTGGATGTCATCATGAAGACCCCAAGGATTCCATACAGGGAGACCATAAAGGCATCAGCAAGGGCACAGGGGAAATACAAGAAACAATCAGGTGGTAGAGGACAGTATGGCGATTGCTGGATAGAGATAGAACCTCTTCCGAGGGGCGGAGGCTATGAATTCATTGATAAGATTGTTGGTGGTGTTATTCCAAGACAGTACATACCTGCTGTGGAGAAAGGTGTGCTCGAGGCGATGCATGAGGGTGTTCTTGCAGGATTTCCTGTTATTGATATAAGGGTGACACTTTATGATGGTTCGTACCATTCAGTTGATTCATCTGAACTGGCATTCAAGATTGCTGGTTCCCTTGCACTTAAAAAGGCTGTACAGGAGGCAAAGCCTGTTATCCTTGAACCTGTAATGAAGGTTGAGGTTATAGTTCCTGATGATACTCTTGGTGCTGTTATCGGAGATCTTAATTCAAGAAGGGGTAAGGTGCAGGGGGTTGAAGCACAGGCAGGTGGTAATCAGAAGATTCTTGCACTGGTCCCAATGGCTGAGATGCTTACCTATGCCAACCAGCTGCAGAGCATAACATCAGGAAGGGGTATATATTCAATGGAGTTTTCCCATTACGATGAGGTGCCTCACCAGATAGCCCAGAAGTTAATCGAAGAGAGGGCAACCCAGAAGAAAGAATCTCATGAATAGATATCTTACTGGAGGATATATCCTTTTATTATTTTTCATTTTGATTGCAGAATCTCCCGCCACAGATACTGAACCAGTATCTCCTGTTCTTACAGATGTCACAGAAACGCAGAAAATAGAGATAAGTGTTACTGAAAACAGGGTCAGTCTCAGGATAGAGAATATTAGTCCAGAGGTGGTGTTGAAGGAACTTGCAGATAGGGCTGGATTCAGTATCAATATGAGGGGTAATATTTTACAGAAGAGCCTCACAACAGCATTCGAGAACCTGACGATTGAGGAGACTATCCAGAGATTGATGTCTCTTCTGCAGATCAGAAATTATAATATATTTTATAATGAAGATGGTTCAGTGAAAAGGGTCGATATAGAGTTCAGTTCCTCCTCGCAGGACAGGACAAAACCTGAGTTGTCTCCACAGATTGTACCGCCAAAGACATCTCCTCAGATTCCTCAAAGAAGAATGGATAGAAGATGGATTCAGTCTCCTCCACAAGTACAGCCCCAGAATGAAGAAGTAATGGATGATGAAGAAGAAAATGAGATCCTCCCTCCTGAAAGTAAGGATAAAAGATAGGGATTGTCAGAATTCCCCTGATGCCACAATCCTGACATTTTCTTTTCTCAGACCTCCAATAACGACTGTGATCAAACTTCCATCTTTCAGTCTCTTTCCACGATTCTGGAAGACGATAAAATTTGCAGGAGATGGTCTATCAGATGTTATTGCGGGCAGTCTCGGTGGTTTTGAGATGTGTATGAGTTCTCCTGTTGACTCATCAATAATATATGTTTCATGAGGATTAAGGGCTTTTCCTGTAAAACCTTTTATCCTGTAACGAACCTCTATGAGGTTACCATCTGCCACCAGGTATGCACCGAGAACCTCAAGATTCAATAAATTTTCTTTCTCCGCAGGGATAACGGAGTTTCTAATCATGCACGCATTTAAAGATAAGGATAGTATTATTAATATGTGTAATATCAAAAGCATACCAGTGTTATTGAAAAAGATTATGATAAGTCCTTTTTTTAAAAAAGCAGGAAATCTCTTCCAGATGTTCAGCATAACATCCTGAAAACCATTAAACTCTGGTAAGCCATCCGGAATATCTCTTATTTTTCCCCTTCACTATGTCGAAGAATATATTCTGGAGTCTCTTTGTGATCTCTCCTGGCTTTCCATTTCCGATGGTTCTTCCATCAACCTCCCTGATTGGAGTGACCTCTGCTGCAGTTCCTGTAAAGAATGCCTCATCTGATATATAGAGTTCATCCCTTGTGAATCTTTCTATACTGAGAGGTATATTCTCGTCTTTTGCTATGGTGAGAATACTGTCCCTTGTGATTCCCTCAAGAACAGAGGTGAGTGGAGTTGTCTTGAGAATACCTTTTCTCACAATGAAGATATTTTCACCACTGCCTTCACAGATATACCCTTCTTCATCGAGCAAGATAGCCTCATCATATCCATGGAGTATTGCCTCTTTCTTTGCGAGCTGGGAATTTACATAATATCCGCTCACCTTGGCCCTTGCCATCACAGAGTTTACATGGGGCCTTATGAAGGATGAGATCTTCACCCTTATACCATGCTTTATTCCCTCATCTCCAAGATATGAACCCCATGGCCACACCGCTATTGCCACCCTGATGGGATTATTCTTTGTATATAACCCCATCGCTCCATATCCGATATATACAAGGGGTCTTATATAGCATTCTCTGGCGTTATTTGTCTTCACTGTCTCGATGATTGCCTTTTTTATCTCTTCCTTGGAATAAGGGATTTCTATCATAAATATCTTTGCTGATTTAAAGAGCCTCTCTATATGTTCATCGAGTCTGAATATAGCAGGACCATCACCTGTCTCATAACATCTTATACCTTCAAATAGCGCGAGTCCGTAATGAAGGCTGTGAGTGAGGATATGGATATTTGCATCATCCCATGCTACAAATTCTCCATCCATCCATATCTTTTCTGTCTTGTTTATCATTTCTTTCTGAGGGTCTCCTTTATAAGTTCCTGGCCTATGACATTTCTCTGTATCTGGTTGGTTCCTTCATATATCTGGAGTATCTTTGCATCCCTCATCATCTTCTCGACTGGATATTCCCTCATGTATCCATATCCACCGAGTATCTGTACAGCATCTGTTGTGACCTTCATTGCGACATCAGTGGCGAAGACCTTTGCCATTGCAGATTCCTTTGAGAAGTCTCTTGCACCGCTATCCATATATCTTGCGACAGAATATACAAGAGCCCTTGCAGCCTCTATCTGTGTTGCCATATCAGCGAGCATGTGCTGTATTGCCTGAAAACTTATTATGGGATGTCCGAACTGATGTCTTTTCTTTGCGTATTCAAGGGCAACCTCAAAGGCACCTGTGGCAACTCCAACACCCTGTGCCCCAACCCCTACCCTTGAATGGTCGAGAGTCTTCATTGCGACAATAAATCCCATTCCTTCTCTGCCGAGGAGATTGCTTTTGTGTACCCTGCAGTTGTCGAAGATCAACTCCCTTGTTGCGGATGCCCTTATACCCATCTTTTTCTCTTTCTTTCCAAAGGTGAAGCCTGGTGTGCCCTTTTCGACTATGAAGGCAGATGCACCCCTTGGACCTTTTGATTTATCGGTCATTGCAATCACAGTGTATATCTCTGCCTCTCCTCCATTTGTTATCCATTGTTTTGTTCCGTTGAGGATGTAGTAATCTCCGTCCTTTGTTGCTGTTGTCTCTATACCTGCTGCATCACTTCCAGCATTTGCCTCTGTGAGGGCAAATGCCACGAGTCTTTTACCTGATGCTATGTCAGGAAGGTATCTTTTTTTCTGTTCTTCATTTCCGAATAATATAATAGGATATGTTCCGAGGGCATTTGCAGCATATGTTGTTGATACACCAAGACATGCCTTTGATAATTCCTCAACCGCTATGCAGAGTTCAAGTGCACCCTTACCCAATCCACCGTATTCCTCAGGAACAAATATAGCAAAAAGGTCTGACTGTGCAATAGCCTTCATAATCTCCCATGGAAACTCCTCCTTTTCATCGAGTTCTTCTCTCACAGGAACGATCCTTTCCACTGCTATCTTCCTCGCAATATCCCTTATCATCAATTGCTCTTCTGTAAGGAAATAATCCATCTTTTCCTCCTCGGTTTAACTGAATAAAATGTTATTTTTCATAAAAATTATTTTTTTTGTCAATATTTTAAAAGCAGGGAGTGGTTCGATATCTGCTACCACACCCCACACCTCACCCTCTCTCGGGAGAGAAGTTTAAGAGGTAATCTCTACCCCTTTCTAAAGACTTAATAATTATAACAGAAAATGTTAATCTTTGTGTTCGGGATTGACTATCTTCAGAAGCTCTTTTTTCCTTATCCTTCCATGAAGTATTGTGCCATCTTCGAATTCTATAACTGGTATGTCGAACCTGTAAAGTTCATACAGCTCCTCATCGAGTGTGATATCAACAGGCTCTATCTCGAGTGAATACTTCTCCTTCATACCGATGAGCATCTCCATTGCCTGGTCACAGAACCAGCACCCTGGTTTGTAATAAAATCTCAATTTCATTATTATGAATACTTTTTATTCCTGCGGTATTCTGAATGCTTTCTTTATAAATCAATTCTGGAGTATACTTTATATTATAAAATAAAGAAGGAGGGTATATGTTGAGGTTATTATTCAAGACAGATTCCGGTATCTCATCTCTGATTTTAAGACTCACCCTTGGCATTGTGGTTTTTCCACACGGAGCACAGAAGGTGCTTGGATGGTATGGAGGTCCTGGCATGGAGAAGACAATTGATTTTTTCACTACCCAGTTACATCTTCATCCTGTTGTTCCGATTATTGTGATGCTCACAGAATTTGTTGGTTCCATATTTCTCATTATAGGATTTTTCACAAGACTCTCTGCATTTGCAACAGGGGTATCCATGGCTGTGTGTGCATATATGAATCACATCGAGAACGGGTTTTTTATGAACTGGTTTGGTAATCAAAAAGGTGAGGGATTTGAATACCATATACTCATAGTCGGGATCTCATTCGTTCTTTTCATAAAGGGTGGAGGTGCATTATCATCAGACAGGTTCATAGCAAAGAAATAACAGTATCAGTTGAG
>FWWL01009393.1_pt1 | contig 11891 bp, 13 predicted proteins | sample 2228331 | NCBI WGS metagenome assembly FWWL01 (sample SAMEA103939775, study PRJEB20133) | metagenome | reverse complement strand
GTCGCGCCGGGCCAGCGCCGCCGCCGGCAGCGCCAGCAACGGCGCCTGCTCGTCCGCGCGCAGCGGACGCGACAGGAAGGCCACCCGCGCGCTCATGTCCGGCAGCACGCGCGGGTCGCGCTCGACGAAGCGCACCTTGACCAGCAGCGTGGCCTTGCTGCGGTCCACGGTGGGCACCATACGCGCCACCTGGCCCGCCAGGCGCAGCGATGGAAAGGCGTCGAGTTGGATTTGCACCGGTTGGCCGACGGCGATCCGGGCCAGGTTCGACTCGGACACGTCGGCCTCGACCTCCAGCGTGTCCATGTCGGCCATCGTGACCACAGCGCCCTTGGTGTCGGCGGCGGACGAGAAGGGCGTGATGTTGTCGCCCACGTTCGCGTGCCGCGTCAGGATCACGCCGTCGAACGGCGCGCGGATCAGGGTCTGGTCGAGGGCGACCCGGGCCGCGCGCGCGTTCGCCCCGGCCGCGCGCACCGCCGCGCGCATGCCGGTCACGTTCGCGCGCGCCTTCGCCAGCCTGGCCTGGGCGGCATCGAATGTGGCCTGGGCGATGAACCGGCGCGCCAGCAGGTCGCTCGCCCGCCGCCAGGCCTGCTCCGCGTCCGCCAGTTCGGCGCTGGCCTGCGCCAGGTTGGCGCGCGCGACCTGCACGTTGGCCTCGGCCTGGCCCAGCGCGGCGGCGACGTCGCGATTCTCGAGGCGTGCGATCAGTTCGCCTTCGCGCACCCGGCTGCCCTCGAGCACGCCGAGCCACTCGAGGCGACCGGTCGCCTTCGAGGCCACCGAGGCCTTGCGCTGGGGGGCGACATAGCCGGTGGCGTTAAGCAGGGTCAACTCCTGGGACGGCCAGGCCAGTACGACTGTGGCGACCTGTACCGTGGGGCGCGCACCCAGGAGGCGCCAGCCAACGGCCGCCGCCACCAGCAGGAGCAGGACGGCCAGGATCAGCCAGGTCCGGCGCCCGCGCGGGCGCGGCGCCCCTCCGGACGAGTCGCCACGATCGATGGCGAGCTTGGCAAGGTCGGGCGTATCCATCTCTCGGTCGTCCATATCGGGAACGACGGGTTGACGGCGCATGCGCGAGAGGATTCCCTGCTGCCCCGTCACCCAGGGCGCAGGGGTTGCCCCGCCGCCGGCATGTCCCTCAGTGCTGCCGCGGCCGGTCCGGCTCGGCCGGGCGCGAGATCTCGTCGAGCGCGTGGTCGATGCCGGCCGAATGCTTGGTGGCCATGTCCCCCAGCGAAACGATGCCGATCACGCGCTGCGAATCCTGGTCGAGCACCGGCACCCGGCGGATCTGCACGTCGCCCATCTCGTCGAGCACCTCGTCAACCGTCTGGTGCGCGTAGCAGGTGCGCACGTCGGTGCTCATCACATCCTCGACCCGGGTCTGCTCGGGCGACTGGCCGGCCGCCGTCGAGCGCACGGTGATGTCGCGGTCGGTGATCATGCCGATCAGTTTGTCCCCGTCGCACACGGGAATCGCGCCGACGTTGAGTTCGTCCATCAGTTGCGCGGCGCGGCGCACGGTCTCCCGCGGTGCAACGGTTTGCACGTCGCGGGTCATCACATCCTGGATCGTCTGCATGGTTTGCCTCCTCGGTTGGTGGAACCGGCCCCCTGGGCCACCGGAAAATGATGCACCGAATCCGGGAAGGCCGCCGCCACCTTGCGTGCCGGAAGCGCGGCCATGCACCGCCGCCCCCTGGGCTACAATCGCGCCTCCGATCCTTGAACTTTCGTCCATGTCCAATAGCGCCATTCCACCGGCGATCCTCGCCGCCCTCGATCTCGCCGACCCGTCCTGGCGGCCGCACCTGCTGGCCGGGCTTGAAGCGGTCGCGTCCGCCAATCCGGGCTACCTGCCGGCGCTCGCGGTGGACGACTACCTGCCGACCGGGGGCAGGCTGTTCGCGGCCTTCGCCCAGCCGCTGGGCGCCGTGCGCTACGTGCTGGTGGGCGAGGGCCCGTACCCACGCGCCGAGAGCGCGACCGGCGTGTGCTTCATGGACGGGGCGGTGGGCGAACTGTGGTGCGATGCCGGCCTGTCGAAGCCGGTCAACCGCGCGACCTCGTTGCGCAATTTCATGAAGATGCTGCTGGTGGCGGCCGGGCGCCTGTCGCCCGACGACACCGGGGGCGCGGCGATGGCGCCGGTGGCCGCGGCCGCCCGCAGCGATGGCAGCATCCAGACCCTGGCGCAGTTGCAGGACAACCTGGGCAAGCGCGGCTTCCTGCTGCTCAACGCCTCGCTGGTGTTCCGTCCGCACGTCAAGCCGGCGGTCGACGCGCGCGCCTGGCAACCCTTTTTGCGGACGGTGCTGGACGCGCTTGCCGACAGCAGGCCCGAACCGGTGCTTGTGCTATGGGGGAAGATCGCCGAGCAGTTGAAGAGCTTGCCGCAGACCGCGCGCCTGCCGCAGGTGTGCGCCGAGCATCCCTACAACCTGTCGTTCATCCGGAACGCGGCGATGCGGGACTTGTTCGGGCCGATGGACTTGCTGCGCAAGGGGTGACGATGGAAGCCGCGTGTGGCATGATGCCCCGCGCCAATCCATGCATTTTGTTTGCAGGTATTTTTTGCCCACCCCGAGACAGGCGCCCCCGGATCTGCTATACTTGACTAAATCAATCAACTACTCGGGTTTTTACCGCTTTCCCGGCAGGACTTGAGGAGTGATTAAGAGCAATATTTTAACATTAACCGGGGTTGTGATGCGTCTGACCACCAAAGGCCGTTTTGCTGTTACCGCGATGATCGATCTCGCCATGCGTCAAGGCAATGGTCCCGTCACGCTGTCGGGCATCAGCCAGCGCCAGGCGATTTCGCTGTCCTACCTCGAGCAGCTGTTCGGCAAGCTGCGCCGGCACGAGATCGTCGAGTCGATCCGCGGTCCGGGCGGCGGCTACAGCCTGGCCCGTCCTGCGCACAAGGTGACGGTGGCCGACATAATCATCGCGGTCGACGAGCCGCTCGACGCGACCCAGTGCGGCGGCAAGGAAAACTGCCACGGCGCCGAGGGCGCCAACGGGCGCTGCATGACCCATGAACTGTGGACCACGCTGAACGAGAAGATGGTTGACTACCTCGATTCGGTTTCCCTGCAAGACCTGGTCGACCAGCAAAAGCAGAAGGAACAGAACGTCGTGGTCGTGCATCGCGCCAGCCACGCCGCCGTCGGACAAAATTGAAGCTTATTGGAGTGAATTGATGAACGCGCCTTTGGACAAACAAACCGAGCAGAGCTTCGTGACTGCGCCGCATTTCCCGATCTACATGGACTACTCGGCGACCACCCCGGTCGATCCGCGCGTGGCCGACAAGATGATTCCCTACCTGCGCGAGCAGTTCGGCAATCCGGCATCGCGCAGCCACATGTACGGCTGGACCGCGGAAGCCGCCGTGGAGGAGGCGCGCGGCCACGTGGCGGCGATCGTCAACGCCGACCCGCGCGAAATCATCTGGACCTCGGGCGCGACCGAATCGAACAACCTGGCGCTCAAGGGCGCCGCCAATTTCTACAAGACCAAGGGCAAGCACATCATCACGGTCAAGACCGAGCACAAGTCGGTGCTCGACACCGTGCGCGAGCTGGAGCGCCAGGGTTTCGAGGCGACCTATCTCGAGCCGCAGGACAACGGCCTGATCACGGTCGAGCAGCTGCAGGCGGCGATGCGCCCGGACACCATCATCGTCTCGGTGATGCTGGTCAATAACGAGATCGGCGTGATCCAGCCGATCGCCGAGATCGGCGAGCTGTGCCGCGGCAAGGGCGTGATCTTCCACTGCGACGCGGCCCAGGCCGTGGGCAAGGTGCACATCGACCTGGAAAAGACCAAGGTCGACCTGATGACCTTCACCGCGCACAAGGTGTATGGCCCGAAGGGCGTGGGCGCGCTGTATGTGCGCCGCAAGCCGCGCGTGCGCCTGGAAGCCCAGATGCACGGCGGCGGCCACGAGCGCGGCCTGCGTTCGGGCACGCTGCCGACCCATCAGATCGTCGGCATGGGCGAAGCCTTCCGCATCGCCAAAGAGGAGATGGACGCGGAACTGGTGCGCATCAAGGCGCTGCGCGACCGCCTGGCCAAGGGCCTGATGGAGATCGAGGAGGTCTACGTCAATGGCGACATGGAGCACCGCGTGCCGCACAACCTGAACGTGTCGTTCAATTACGTCGAGGGCGAATCCCTGATCATGGCGATCAAGGACATCGCCGTGTCCTCGGGTTCGGCCTGCACCTCGGCCAGCCTGGAACCGTCGTACGTGCTGCGCGCCCTGGGCCGCAGCGACGAGCTGGCGCACAGCTCGATCCGCTTCACCATCGGTCGTTTCACGACCGAGGAGGACGTCGATTTCGCTGTCAACCTGCTGAAAGCAAAGGTTGGCAAACTGCGCGAACTGTCGCCGCTGTGGGACATGTTCAAGGAAGGGATCGACCTGAACTCGATCCAATGGGCAGCCCACTAATCACCGCATTCAAGGAGTAGCACCATGGCATATTCAGACAAAGTGTTGGACCACTACGAAAACCCGCGCAACGTCGGCGCTTTCGAAAAGGGTGACGAGTCGGTCGGTACCGGCATGGTCGGCGCGCCGGCCTGCGGCGACGTGATGAAGCTGCAGATCAAGGTCAACGAGCAGGGCCTGATCGAGGACGCGAAGTTCAAGACCTACGGCTGCGGTTCGGCCATCGCGTCGAGCTCGCTGGTCACCGAGTGGGTCAAGGGCAAGAGCCTGGACGAGGCGCTGGCGATCAAGAACACCCAGATCGCGGAAGAACTCGCGCTGCCGCCGGTCAAGATCCACTGCTCGATCCTGGCCGAAGACGCGATCAAGGCGGCCGTCGCCGACTACAAGACCAAGCACGCCGCCAAGGCGGAATAAGGGCAACGTTGACCATCAAGCTGGAGAGAACCGAATGGCAATCACACTGACCGAAAAAGCCGCCAGGCACGTCAACCGCTACCTCGAACGCCGGGGCAAGGGGCTCGGGCTGCGCTTCGGGGTGCGCACGACGGGATGCTCCGGCCTGGCCTACAAGCTGGAATACGTGGACGAGGCCGCGCCGGAAGACAATGTCTTCGAGTCGCATGGCGTGAAGGTCTTTGTCGACCCCAAGAGCCTGCCCTACATCGACGGCACCGAGCTGGACTTCGCCCGCGAAGGACTGAACGAGGGCTTCCGCTTCAACAACCCGAACGTCAAGGACAACTGCGGCTGCGGCGAAAGCTTCCGCATCTGAGATGCAGAACCACTTCGAACTGTTCAACCTGCCGGCCCGTTTCGATATCGACATGGCGGCGCTGGACGCCGCCTACCGCGACGTGCAGGCGCGCGTGCATCCCGACCGTTTCGTGAATGCGGGCGGCACCGAGAAGCGCGTCGCGATGCAGTGGGCGACGCGGGCCAACGAGGCCTACCAGACGCTCCGCAATCCGCAACAGCGTGCCCAGTATCTTTGCGAGCTCAACGGTGTTGACCTGCGCACCGAGTCGAACACCGCGATGCCCATGGATTTCCTGATGCAGCAGATGGAGTGGCGCGAAGCGCTGGGCGAGGCGAGGGCGGCGAAGGACGCCGCGGCGCTCGACGCGCTGGACGCGCAGGTGCGCGGCGAACGCAAGCAGATGCTCACGAGGGTGGGCGAGCAGCTCGACGCGGGCGAGTTCGACGCGGCCGCGCAGGGCGTGCGCGCGTTGATGTTCCTCGACAAGTTCGGCGACGAGGTGCAGTACGCGTTCGAGGCGATCGAGACCTGAGGCGGGGTTGCGGTTTGCCGGCGGTGCAGCGGTGGGCACGAGTGCCCACCCTACGCGGCCTGGCCATCGACGGTTGCGGTAGGGTGGGCCGGGCCGCGCAAGGCACTTGTGCCCACCGCCCTTTGTCTCAAAAAGAACAACATAGGTAACACATCATGGCACTTCTGCAAATTTCCGAACCCGGCATGTCGACCGCGCCGCACCAGCACCGTCTCGCTGTGGGCATCGACCTGGGAACCACCAATTCGCTGGTGGCGACCGTGCGCCACGGCATTCCCGAAGTGCTCAGCGACGAGGACGGCCGCTCGCTGCTGCCATCGATCGTGCGCTACCTGCCCAACGGCCACGCCAACATCGGCTACAAGGCCCAGTCCCACCGCACCACCGACCCGAAGAACACGATCGTCTCGGTCAAGCGTTTCATGGGGCGCGGGCTGAAGGACATCGCCCACGTCGAGAACCTGCCCTACGATTTCATCGAAGGGCAGGGCATGGTGCAGATCGACACCGTCGCCGGCATCAAGAGCCCGGTCGAAGTCTCCGCCCAGATCCTGGCCACGCTGCGCCAGCGCGCCGAGGACTCCCTGGGCGACGAATTGGTCGGCGCGGTGATCACGGTGCCGGCCTACTTCGACGACGCCCAGCGCCAGGCCACCAAGGACGCGGCCCAGCTCGCGGGGCTGAACGTGCTGCGCCTGCTGTCGGAGCCGACCGCCGCGGCCATCGCCTACGGCCTGGACCACGGCAAGGAAGGCACCTACGCGGTCTACGACCTGGGCGGCGGCACCTTCGACATCTCCATCCTCAAGCTGACCCGCGGCGTGTTCGAGGTGCTCTCCACCGGTGGCGATTCGGCCCTCGGCGGCGACGATTTCGACCACCGCCTGTTCTGCTGGATCACCGAACAGGCCAAGCTCGCGCCCCTGTCGGAGGAAGACACCGCGACCCTGATGGTCAAGGCGCGCCAGGCCAAGGAACTGCTCTCGACCGACGACGAGACCACCATCGACGCCATGCTCAAGAGCGGCGAGATGGTGCACGTGCGCATCACGGCCGAGACCTTCGCCGAGATCACCAGGCACCTGGTGGCCAAGACCATCAATGCCATCCGCAAGGCGATGCGCGACGCCAACGTGGCGGTGGAAGACGTCGACGGCGTGGTGATGGTCGGCGGCGCGACCCGCATGCCGCACGTGCGCCGCGCGGTGGGCGAGTTCTTCCACACCATCCCGCACGCGAACATCGACCCGGACAAGGTGGTGGCGCTGGGCGCCGCGATCCAGGCGAACCTGCTGGCGGGCAACCGGGCCGAGGGCGACGACTGGCTGCTGCTGGACGTGACACCGCTGTCGCTGGGCATCGAGACGATGGGCGGCCTGGTCGAGAAGATCATCCCGCGCAACTCGACCATTCCGGTCGCGCGCGCGCAGGAGTTCACCACCTTCAAGGACGGGCAGACGGCGCTGGCGGTGCACGTCGTGCAGGGCGAGCGCGAGCTGGTGTCGGACTGCCGCTCGCTGGCGCGCTTCGAACTGCGCGGCATCCCGCCGATGGCGGCCGGCGCGGCGCGCATCCGCGTGACCTACCAGGTGGACGCCGACGGCCTGCTGTCGGTGTCGGCGCGCGAGACGCGCTCGGGCGTGGAGGCGGCGATCACGGTCAAGCCATCGTATGGCCTGGGCGACGACGAAGTGGCGCGCATGCTGCAGGATTCGTACTCGTCGGCGCAGGTGGACATGCAGATGCGCGCGCTGCGCGAGGAGCAGGTCGAGGCCGAGCGCATCCTGCTGGCGACCGAGTCGGCGCTGGAGGCGGACGGCGAGCTGCTCTCGGACGCCGAGCGCGAGGCGCTGGCGGCGCAGGTGGAGGCGGTGCGCGAGGCGGTGCGGCGCTCGAACGACCAGTCGCTCGACGCCGGCGCGCGCCAGAACGCACTGCACGACGCGGTGCAGGCGCTGGCCCAGGGCACCGAGGAATTCGCCGCGCGCCGGATGGACAAGAGCGTGCGCAAGGCGCTCGCGGGCCGCTCGCTGGACGAGGTCTGAAATCGGCCCGGCTGCCCGGGCGTGCACGTCCGCGCGGAGGGTGGGCACCCGTGCCCACTGCGCACCCGAGCGGGTAGGGTGGGCACCCGTGCCCACCGGTGCACCCGAGAGGTAGGGTGGGCACTCGTGCCCACCGGTGCACCCGAGAGGTAGGGTGGGCACTCGTGCCCACCGTGCACCCCGCGCCGACGCCTGCACCAGTCGTTCCCGCGTACGCGGGAACCCATGCTGAGCTGGCGATTCTTGCGCAAAATGCGTTCCCACGGGGCCGCCAAGGCGTTCGCGGGAACGACGGAAAGCGATCCAATCAACCAAAGAGGTAACAAGTGCCACAAATCGTCATCCTGCCGCATCCGGTGTTCTGCCCCGAGGGCGCGGTGCTCGAAGCACCGGCCGGCAAGTCGGTCTGCGACGTCATGCTCGAGAACGACATCGAGATCGAACACGCCTGCGACCGCGTCTGCGCCTGCACCACCTGCCACGTGATCGTGCGCGAAGGTTTCGACTCGCTCAACGAGCCCGAGGAAAAGGAAGAAGACATGCTCGACAAGGCCTGGGGCCTGGAGCCGAATTCGCGCCTGTCCTGCCAGGCCATCGTCGCCGACGAAGACCTGGTGGTCGAGATTCCGAAGTACACCATCAACCACGCGGCCGAAAAGAACCACTGAGGACAGCCATGAAGTGGACCGATGTGACGGCGATCGCCGAAGCCCTGTACGAGAAATACCCGGAGGTCGATCCCGCCACCGTGCGTTTCGTCGACCTGCACAACTGGATCGTCGGCCTGGAAGAGTTCGACGACGACCGTAGCCGGGGCGGCGAGCGCGTGCTCGAAGCCATCCAGGCCGTCTGGATAGAGGAAGCGCGCTGATCCCATGAAGAAGACCACCACCACGCAGGAGCTGCCGCCCGAAGTGCGCCCCGGCCAGTCCGTCGAGCTGCTCAAGGAACTGCATATCCTCACCCGGGACGGCAAGCTGAACCAGGACAGCCGCCGCAAGCTCAAGCAGGTGTACCACCTGTTCCAGTTCATCGAACCGCTGCTCAAGCAGTTGCAGGAGGAAAAGCAGGACGCCGGCATCTCGCTGGTCGACCACGGCGCCGGCAAGTCCTACCTCGGCTTCATCCTGTACGACCTGTTCTTCAAGAACCTGGGCGACGGCTCGCACATCTACGGCATCGAGACCCGCGAGGAGCTGGTGGCCCGCTCGACCGAACTGGCGCAGCGCCTCGGCTTTGCGGACGGCATGTCCTTCCTGCCCCTGTCGGTGGCGGAATCGACCACCTCCGGCCTGCTGCCGGAGACGGTCGACATCGTCACGGCTCTGCACGCGTGCAACACGGCCACCGACGACGCCATCGACTTCGCCCTCAAGAAGCGCGCGAAGTACATGGTACTGGTGCCGTGCTGCCAGGCGGAGGTCGCCTCCGTGCTGCGCAAGAACAAGGGCAAGGCCCTGGGCAAGAGCGCGCTGACCGAGATCTGGCGCCACCCGATCCACACGCGCGAGTTCGGCAGCCAGGTGACCAACGTGCTGCGCTGCCTGCAACTGGAGGCGCACGGCTACCACGTGAACGTGACCGAACTGGTCGGCTGGGAGCACTCGATGAAGAACGAGCTGATCATCGCCACCTACAAGAACCTGCCGCGCCGCCGCCCGTCCGAGCGGCTGCAGGAAGTGTTGTCCACGCTTGGCCTGGAAGAGATGGGCCAGCGCTTCTATACCTCGCAGGCGGCGCAGGCCGAGGCCGCCTCAACGACCGAAGAGAACGTATGAGCGAAAAGAACGAACACTGGATCGACCTGCGCAGCGACACCGTCACCCAGCCTTCGGAGGCGATGCGCGCCGCGATGGCCGCGGCCCCGGTCGGCGACGACGTGTACGGCGACGACCCGAGCGTGAACCGCCTGCAGGACTACGCCGCCGAACTGTTCGGCTTCGAGGCCGGCCTGTTCGCCCCGTCGGGCACGCAGACCAACCTGATCGCCCTGATGACCCATTGCGGCCGGGGCGACGAATACCTGGTGGGCCAGGAAGCGCACACCTATAAATACGAAGGCGGCGGCGCCGCCGTGCTGGGCAGCATCCAGCCGCAGCCGATCGCCAACCAGCCCGACGGCAGCATCGCGCTGGCCGACATCGAGGCCTACATCAAGCCGGATGACATGCACTTCGCGCGGACCCGCCTGCTGGCGCTGGAAAACACGATCGGCGGGCGTGTGCTGGACCAGGAATACGTGGCGGCGGCGACCTCGCTGGCCCATCGCAAGGGACTGGCGACGCACCTGGACGGCGCGCGCATCTGCAACGCGGCCGTCAAGCAGGGTATCGGCCTGCGCGCGGCGGTCGCCGGCTTCGACACCGTGTCCGTGTGCCTGTCCAAGGGACTGGGCGCACCGGTCGGCTCGGTGCTGCTGGGACCGAAGGCCTTCATCGAGCAGGGCAAGCGCTGGCGCAAGATGCTCGGCGGCGGCATGCGCCAGGCCGGCGTGATCGCGGCGGCGGCGCAGTACGCGCTGGAGCACAACGTGGAGCGCCTGGCCGAGGACCACGAGAACGCGGCGACGCTCGCGCGCGGCCTGGCGGACATCGAGGCGCTGCGGGTTGCCATGCCACAGACCAATATCTTCTGGCTGGACGTGCCGGCGGCCGCCTGCGCACCGCTGCGCGAACACCTGGCAGGCCAGGGCATCCGCGCCACCGTCGGCCCGCGCATGCGCCTGGTGACCCACCTCGATGTGTCCGCCGCCGATGTCGCGCGTACCGTCCAGGCCTTCAAGGCCTTCTTCAAAGACTGGCGCGCCTGATGTCCGGTGATGCGATCCGCCTGGCCAAGCGCGTGGCCGAAATGCTGCCGTGCTCGCGCGCGGAAGCCGAGCGCTACATCGCCGGCGGCTGGGTGAGCGTGGACGGCGAGGTGGTCGAGGAACCGGCCATGCGCGTGACCGACGGGCAGGACGTCCTGTTGCTGCCTGGCGCATCCTCCGAGGAAGCGCCGCCGGTCACGATCCTGCTGCACAAGCCGGCCGGTCTCGTCGCCGGCGCCGGGGCACAGGCTCCGGCCGCCATCGAGTGCATCACGGCCGCCAACCAGGCGCAGGAGTCGCATGCCCCGCAACGCTTCCTCAGGCGGCACCTGGTGCGCCTGTCCCTGGTCACGCCGCTGGAAACCGGCGCCAGCGGGCTGGTGGTGTACACCCAGGACTTCCGGGTCGCCCGCAAACTGGTGGACGATGCCGACCGGGTCGAGCAGGAATACGTGGTGGAGGTATCGGGGCAGATCCGCGAGGGCGGACTGGCACTGCTTAACCACGGCCTGTCCTTCCGCGGCAGGGCGATCGCCCCGATGAAAGTCAGCTGGCAGAGCGAAAACCGGTTGCGCTTCGCCGGCAAGGGGCTGGTGCCGGGCCAGGTCGAGCACATGTGCGGCGCCGTCGGCCTTTCCGTGCAGCGCGTCAAGCGCCTGCGCGTGGGCCGCCTCCCGCTGGCCGGCCTGCCGGAAGGGCAGTGGCGCTTTCTGCTAAGTTACGAGCGTTTCTGACCGAGCACGGCTCGGGCCGTCCGGCCCGACCTTAAAGTTCATTTAATCCCCGTCGCTTATAGTCGTCCTCAAGCTTGGTTGCCCACCCGTGGGCAACGCATGTTCAATCCATAACGACTATGCGAGGAGATTCATCATGAATACATGTAAGTCAGCCTTTCGCAAGCACGTCACCATCTCGGCCCTGTCCCTTGCGCTGCTGCCCCTGACGGCGAGCGCGCAGACCCAGCCGGCCACGACCGGTACCCAGGATACCGCCCGGCAAACGCAGGGCTATCCTCAGGGCAACCAGACGCAGGCCTATCAGGCCCAGGGCCCGGAAGCCAAGACCACGGACCCCCAATCGCTGGGCGTCACCACAACGCCGCCCACGGCCAGGGAGGGCATGACCGGGGCGCAGGGTACGACCGGCGCGCAGGGTACGACCGGCTCGCAAGGAGTGACTGGTACCCAGGGCGTGACCGGCACCCAGCAGGGTATGACCGGCACCCAGCAGGGTATGACCGGCACCCAGCAGGGTATGACCGGCACCCAGCAGGG
>FWWL01009392.1_pt1 | contig 11891 bp, 8 predicted proteins | sample 2228331 | NCBI WGS metagenome assembly FWWL01 (sample SAMEA103939775, study PRJEB20133) | metagenome | reverse complement strand
ATCGCCAAGGCGCTCGACGGCAACGGCGACGACCTGACCAGCGAGAACGTCATGATGGGCACTGCGAAGTACCTGTCGCCCGAGCAGGTGCGGGGGCGGCGGCTGGACGAGACGGAATACGCGCTGGCGCGGGCTCGCACCATGGAGGCGCGCGCCCTGGACAATCTGGGGCGGACCGCAGAGGCGCTGGCGGCAGCGCTTGCCGGATGGCAGATCTGCCCCACCGTGGACAATGCGCGGGAACGCGCGAGGATCCTCGAGCGGGCAGGGCGCTTGCAGGAGGCGCTGGATGCTGCCGCGGAGTCCATCGCTTTAGGGTCGGACCGCACCGGAGAGCCGAACGCGCAACGGGACCGCGAAAGGCTGGCGTCGTTGGCGCTGCGCGCGCGGGGCGACGAAACCGCGTTCGCGCGTCCTCTGCTGGATGCCTACCAGCGGGTGGCCGAGTTGCAGGCGGCAAGGCTGCAGCGGCTGAAGGCTCTTGACCCGAACTATGGCGCCAAGACCCCGGTCGAGTTCACCCTTTCGGCCACGCAGGGCGCTCCGCTGGCTCTGGCCAGCCTGAAGGGCAAGGTCGTTGTATTGGACTTCTGGGCCACGTGGTGCGCGCCCTGCCGGGCGCAGCATCCGCTGTACGAGCAAGTGCGGCGGCGCTTTCGCGGGCGCGATGACGTCGTCTTCCTGCCTGTGGCCACGGACGAGGACCGCTCCGTGGTAGCGCCCTTCTTGCAGAAGCAGGGCTGGGGGCCGCTCTCCTACTTCGACGACGGGCTGGGATCGCTGCTCCGCGTGAATTCCATTCCTACGACAGTGGTGCTGGACCGTCAGGGCAATGTCTTCAGCCGGATGAACGGATTCATTGCGGACCGGTTCGTGGAGATGCTGACCGAGAGGATCCGCGAGGCGCTGGAGGCGCCCGCGCAGTGACCTTCCGCCGGGTGATCCTCGTCGTGCTCGACAGCGTCGGCATCGGCGCCATGCCGGATTGGCGCGAGTTCGGCGACGACATGCCCGGCGACACGCTGGGCCATTGCGCCGAACGGAGGCCCTTGCGGCTGCCGAATCTCGTGCGGCTCGGGCTCGCCAACATCCGTCCGTTCGCGCACCTCGCGCCCGCCGCGGAACCGGCAGCCTGCTTCGGCCGGTGCGCGCTCGCCTCGCCGGGCAAGGACACCACGACGGGCCACTGGGAGCTGGCGGGCATCGTTCTGGAGAAGCCATTTCCGCTGTATCCGAATGGATTTCCGCCGGAATTGATGCAGGAGTTCGAGCGGCGCATCGGCCGCGGAACGCTGGGAAACAAGCCCGCCTCGGGAACGGAAATCATCCGCGAGCTTGGCGAAGAGCACATGCGCACGGGCAAGCCGATCGTCTACACCTCGGCTGACAGCGTTTTTCAGATCGCGGCTCACGAAGAGGTGATCCCCCTGCCGGAGCTGTACCGGATCTGCGAAATCGCCCGGGAGCTGCTCCGGGGCGAGCATGAGGTCGGGCGGGTGATCGCGCGGCCGTTCGTCGGCGTCCCGGGCGCCTTCACGCGCACGGCGAACCGCCACGATTACGCCGTGCCGCCTCCCGCCGGGATGCTGCTGGACCGGCTGGCCGAACAGGGCGTTCCGGTGGCGGGAGTCGGGAAAATCGCCGACATTTTTCTGAACAGGGGCATCACATTTTCCCTGAAAACAAAGAATAATGCCGAGGGAATGGAGAAAATCCTGGAAGCCATGCGCGAGCTGGAGCGGGGCCTGATTTTCGCCAATCTGGTGGATTTTGACATGCTGTACGGCCACCGGAACGACCCCGATGGTTACTCTCAGGCTCTGGAGGCGGTCGACGCATGGCTTCCCGCGCTGGAGTCCGCCCTCTTGCCTGGAGACCTTGCCGTTCTGACTGCCGACCACGGCTGCGATCCCACGACGCCCTCGACGGACCACAACCGGGAGTACGTTCCTCTGCTTGCCTTCGGCCCGCGCGCAGCCCGAGGGCGGAACCTTGGACAGCGCGCCTCGCTGGCCGACATCGGGCAGACCATCGCTGCAAATTTCGGCGTTTCGACGCCTGCCGGGACGAGCTTCCTCGAATTGCTGACGCCCTGAGAGGGGCTGCGGCTGCGGGATGTTCAAACCTGCGCCGCCATGGCGCCGGGCGCCGCGCCGCGCTGCTGAATCAGGCGGTGGCGGTGTTTGCGCAGGTAATAATCAATGGTCTCCACGCGCAGTCGGATCGATCCGGAGGGCTTGTTTTCGTCCAGATCCTTGAAGCCAAAATACGGCCGGCCGGCGGCTTCCAGAATCCTCTGGATCAGCTTGTAGGCGGGCGCGTCGTGTCCGCAGCGGAAATTGGAGAGCTCAACGCCGATCAGGTTGGGATGCCGCGCCACGAATTTCGCCGCCCAGACTTTGTGGGATGTGCTGGCCGAGTACGAGTGCTGCCAGACGTCGTCGATGTCGAGCGCGTGTCCGTCGGGAAAGACGCGTTCAAGAATGTCGGGGTCGATGGGCAGGAAGGACTGGGAGAGCACGGGATAGCCGCGGCTTTGGAATTCCTCCGGGATGCCGTGATTCAGCCCCGGATCATGGTGGTACGGGCGGCCGAGGATGACGATCCCGAGACGGCCTTCCGCCTCGAGCCGTTCGAGGACGTCCCGCGTGGCGGCCCGCATCCGCTCCATCCAGGCGTCATGTGCGGCATGCGCGGCCTCGAGCGCGGCAGCGTTCTCGTCTTCGTCTACGCCCAGCACCGGCCCCCAGCACTCGAGCATTTGCCGGGCCAGCAACGCCTTGTCCCGCAGATCCAGCAGAGGCCGGAGGAAGCGGATGCCGCGGCGCGCGAATTCGTCCCCGCCGATCCGGAAGACGGCCTGAACCACCAGGGGAGTCATGATGACAGTCGGGCAGGCGTTGGAGGCCACAGATCTCTCCAGATGGGTTTCCAGCACGTCGAACATCGGCATGAAGAGAACCTGGAAGGGCCGGCGCGGGTAGTGCACCGAAAGCAGGTTCCAGACATGCGCTGCCGCCACTTTGGAGGGGAAGCAGGGATCAATCACGCCGCGGCCCATCGCCGCCCGGTACAGCGAATCCGAGGTGTAATCGGACCAGACAATGTTCTCACGCGGAACGCCAAGGCTTTCCAGATATGCGGTGAAGAAATTCCCGTAGATGTACTGGTAGGTCACCCGAGGGATGGCGATCCGGATCGCCGGCCTGGACGCAAGCAGCCGGTCGCATTTCCGGAGCGGGAACAGCGGGGCAGGACGGGCCACGCGGGGCGGAGGAGAAGGCGGATGCCAGCAGGTGCGTGCCGCCAGGGCCACCAGGTTCGGGTTCTCGCGGCGGACGCGGTCGGTGGTTGCCAGGATCCGCCGGACCCCTTCGATGTGCTCCGCTGCGCCCTTTTCGCAGTTGGCCACGATCAGCCGCCCCGGGCTTCCGGCGATTTCGTATTCCACGAAAGTCCGGATGCAGGAGTTCTGGCAAAAATGGCAGCGCGTCTGCTCGCCGGAAATCGTGTGAAATTGAAGCTGCTCGATCGCCTCCAGGCCGGGGAATTGCGTGGTTTTTCCCGACGCCCACAGATCGCGCGCCTCGAGCGCCGCGCCGATGGCGCCTGCCTCCCCGCAGAAAGGATGTACGGCGATTTCCAGCCCGTCTCCGCCGCCGGCATGCTCGCGCAGGAAATCCACCTGCGCCTTGACGGCGGCCAGATTGTTCTGGGTGCCGCCTTGCAGGAGAAACCGGCGGCCGAGCTGACGCGGGTTGCGGATTTTGGCGACCTTGATCCAGATGTTTTTCGGCAGGACTGCCGCCAGACCGGCGAGAATTTCCTCCTGCGTCCAGCCCTGGCGTTGAAAATTGACGATGTCGGCCTGGAGGAAGATGGCGCATCCCGGTGTGAATTGCGGCATGCTCCGGGCGCGGAAAGCGCGCTCCGCGTACGCCTCCAATGGCACTCCGAAGGATTGCGCCACGGCCTGAAGGAAATAGCCGTTGCCGGCGGAGCATTGAGTGTTCAGCAGAAAGTCTTTCACTTGCGGCCCGCGCAGCACGATGATCTTGATGTCCTGGCCGCCGGCGTCGACAATGACATCCACGCCTGGCATGACATGCAGTCCGGAGCGGGCGTGGGCAGCGGTCTCCACCACCTCCACGTCGGCCCGCAAGACGCGGGACAGCACATCCTTCGCGTATCCGGTGACAGCCGCGCCGAGGACCTGCAATTCGGCCCCCTGCCTGTGAGCCGCCCGGCGAAGCTCCGCCGCAATCTGGCGGCAGTCCTCCAGCGGATTGCCGTCTGAAAGCCGGTAGCTGGAGGCGCGCACGGTTCCCCACTCGTCTATGAGCACCGCTTTGGTCGAGGTGGAACCGCCGTCAATCCCCAGAAACACGCGGCAGCGCTCGCCGGGCTCGAATCCGCGCACAGGCCGCGGCCCGCGGCGGTACTCTGCCAGAAACTCGGCCAATTCCCGGTCTGAACCGCGCAACCCGGGCAGCCCGCCGCGCCGGAAGGAGGCCGGGCGGCTGATGGACAGCACCTGCCTGCAGCCGCGATAACGGCACTCTCCGCCCTCCTCGCGGGCGGATTCGACGGCGCCGAGCGCAGCGAAGTAAAGGGCATCCGGGGGGCAGAAAACCAGGTTGCCGGGATCCGTTCCCGAGGGCAGGCTCACGGCACGCTCCCTCCACAGCCGTTGCAGGTGCGCCCGCCACGCTTCCCGCAAGCCGGGCAGATAGTGATTCGGCCCGCCGAGCAGCAGCACGCGCGGCAAAAGCACGCGGCCGCGGCACAACACCGAGAGATTCTGGAGCACGATGGCTTCGAACAACGAGGCCATCAACTCGGCGGCGGGCACGCCCTTCTTTTGCAGGCTGTTGATGTCGCTTTCGGCAAACACGCCGCACTTGCCGGCCACCGGATGCAGCGGGACGCCCGTGTAGCGGTATTGGGGCAGCTCTTCCTCGCGAATGCGGAGCTTGGCGGCGATCCTGTCGATCACGGCGCCGGTGCCGCCCGCGCAGACGTCATTCATCGTCGACGTCTTTTTCCGGCCGCCCCCCGGCAGAGGATCGAAGAAGATCATCTTGGCGTCCTGTCCGCCCAGCTCGACTACGGATGAGACATCCGGAAAACGCTTCTCCACGGCAAGTGCGACGGCGGCGACTTCGGAAACCCGGCGGGCGCCGGATGCCTCTGCGAAGGCGCTTGCGCCGGAGCCCGTCATCACCACCTCCAGCGCTTCTCCTGCAGGCCCGAACTGTTCCTCGATGCGTTGCAGGAAGCCCGCGACAAGCTCCGCCTGCCGGGCGCCGTGCCGCCGGTAATCGCGCCAAACCGGGCCGCCGCCTTCCGCCGGGCAAACCACGGCTTTCACCGTCGTGGATCCGATGTCGACTCCGGCAATCCACTTCAGCATCTTTCGCGCCTCATCCTCTCTGCCACGTGCAGGACGAACTGCGCCGCCGTCGACGCCGGCGGCGATTTGCGGCGGAAGCGATAAAACGGGCTCTGCATTTCCGGACGCGCCGAGACGAACCTGCGGATCTCTTCGAGCGTGCGGCCGGTCTGCCGCAAGGTCTGTGAGAACTCTTCGCGGGCGCGGCGGCGGGCGTCGGCCAGCGCCATGTCGACGCGGTTCAGGGCATTGGCTTCCGCTTCGCCCAGCGTTTCCAGCGGCAGAATGACGAGTTCCGGGTGTTTGGCCGCAACCAGCGCCAACACTCCGTCAGCCTGGGTGGCTGGCATGCATCCGAACGGCTTCAGGGAGATGAACATGTGGCAGCTCTTCTCCTCGACGGCTTCCAGAGCGCGCCCGACGACCAAATGGCCCTCGCCGCCGCGCGCCAGCAAGTCAAAACACTCCGACGCCAACCTGCCGATCTTCTCCTGATCCTCGGACGCGCCTGCCAGCCCGCCCAGCCGCCGCGCCGCCTCGCGGTATTGCCAGCACCAGAAGGCGGATGCGAACCGCAGCATGGCTTCCTTCTTCCAGAAGCCCGGGCGCAGCCCCCTCCGGCGGCGGTTGTTCAGCCTCGCCTGATACAGCCAGTACAGGATGAGATTCGTGATGGGATCGACGCGAACTTCCGCGCCGTGGCGCTCCAGATAGCGATACAGATCGTAATTGGCCTCGCCTTCGGAAAGAGCCGAGTAGAACTCTCCGGTGACTTTCGCCACAGGCATCATGCGAAGCCAGTCCACGCGCACCTCCGAAAGGCGCCTCCGGCACTCTTCCAGCGCCCTCTGCCACTGCGGCCCCCGCAAGTGATGGCGGATCTTGCAAAAGATCGCGAGCCAGCGCGCCAAACCTCCCCGGGGGCGGATGCGGAAAGGCTCGTAGTTGCCCTGGCCGCGCAAGTGTTCCGCGAGCACGGACAAGGCGTCTTCGATGGCAGCATCAGTCGCGCCCGGCTGTATTTCAAACGGGCGGATGCGATAACTCATGTCGAAGAGAATGTCGCCCAAAATCAGGGCGTTCAGCATGCCCAGACCGAAATTGGCCGTGAATTTCAGCCCGGGGTGCGGCGAGCCTTCGCGGATCGCCGAGGCTGCGAGAAACGTGAGCACGCGAAATCCCGGGAACCCTGCATCCTCCAATGCCTGCCGGTATTCGGATTCATACATTCCAAAGCGGCAGGGGCCGCAGCCTCCGATCGTGAAATACACGAAAGAGCGGACGATCTCTTCCGCCGTCAGGCCCTGGCGCTGCAAGTGCCGGAGAAAATCGATCAAATTTCCCGCGGTGTAATAGTTCGGATTGCACAGGCCGTGGTTGCAAAATTCCACGCCAGTCTCGTAGTTGGAGCGGCGCGGCGTGGGCAGCGCGCGGCACCGGTAACCGCATCCCTGAAACACTGCCTCGATCAGTGCGTCGTGCTTCGGCGTCAGATTGCCGAACAGAATGGTCGTCGATCCGGCTTCCTCTTCCGTGAACGGACGTTGCCGGGGCTGCCGATAGTGGGTGACGGAACTGCCCGCTCCGGCGAGGATATGAATCCCGGAAGCGGGTCCGGGGTGGAGCGCGCCCGGCGATGGGGGCATGGAGCACCCTCCGAAATCCGGCTGTAGTCGGTCCCGGTCTCCGGGCGCCTGCCGCACTCCAGGGCAGAGACGCCCGCAGGCAAATCCGGGAGATCGCCCTCCAATTTAGCCGATCTCGTGGCCGGACGAAAGGCTCTTTCGGCAGGCTTTCGCTCGCCGGAGACCCTCGAGGCTTATGAGGAGGCAGCCAGGACGGCACCGGCTGCAAGAGCCTGCAGCTCTTCCCGCACGCGTACCACCTCTCCTGCAACCATGACGGCAGGATTGGTGACTTCGACGGCGCCTGCGGCCACAGTCTCGAGATCCGAAACGACGATCCGCTCCTGCGCCAGAGTGCCGTTTTCGAGAAAGGCCACCGGTTGGCGCGGGTCTCGTCCCGCGCCGGTCAAACGCCGCGCGATCTCTGCTCTTCGGGAGACTCCCATCAGGATGATCAGGGTGTCGACACGCGCCAGCGCCTTCCAATCCGGTTCCTCCTCGCCGCAGGCATGGCCTGTAACGACGGCGAAGCTGCGCGCCATTCCGCGAAAGGTCGGCGGGATGCCCGCCATCTCCGGAACGGCGAGCGCGGAAGATATGCCGGGCACGACCTCCACGTTCCAGCCGCGTGCGCTCAGCCACAGCCACTCTTCTGCGCCGCGCCCGAACACGCAAGGATCGCCGCCCTTGAGCCGCACCACTGTTCTGAAGCGGCGGGCGAACGAGTCGAGCTGCTCGAGGATGCGCGCCTGCGTCTCCTGCTGCCGTCCGTGCTCCTTGCCTGCATCCACCAGGAGCGCACCGGGCCTCGCCATTGCGAGCACCTCGGCGGAAACCAGCCGGTCGTACAGGACAACATCCGCCTCTGCCAGGATGCGCGCTGCGCGCAGCGTCAGCAGATCGGCGCGTCCCGGTCCTGCGCCAACCAGGTAAATGGTGGAAGCACGCTTCATCTTACAAATCCCCGCAGCCCTTCCCACAGCAGCCTGGAGCCGAGGCCGAACATCAACAGCGTCAGCGCGGCGCGGAAAGGACGCGCCGGAAGATACACGGCCAGCCCCGCGCCCAACAGGGCGCCGGGGATGCCGCCGAGGCAGAGGGCTTGCAGCGACTCCGCGTCGACATGGCCCGCGGTGAAGTGCAAGCCTCCTGCGGCGGCAGCCAGCGCGAGTCCGAACACCAGATCTGTTCCCACCACGACAGCAGGCGCCGCCTGCGTGCAGTTCATCAGCGCGAGATTGCCCAGCGCCCCCGCGCCTGCCGAGGAGAAGCCCACTTCGATTCCGATCGGCAGCCCGATCCACGCAAGCCAGTGCCGCCGCGCTTTCTGTGACGCTCCGGAAGCCTGCCGCCGCAGCAGGCGGCACATCTGGATCAACGCCAGCAACACGATGGTGAGCCCGACCAGCGCCAGCACCGTCGCGCGCAAGTCCCCGCGAGAGAACCAGCGGTGCACGAAAACGCCCGCCGCCGCGCCCGGCAGCCCGCCGGCCAGAAGCAGCCCGGCGGCGCGGTAGTCGACCTGCCTGCGCATCACATACAGCGGCGCGGCGAGCAGCTTCACCACGGTCACAAACAGCAGCGCCGTGCCCACGGCAGCCGCAGGCGGCATGCCGAAAGCGAGGATCAGCACCGGCGTCAGCAGCACGCCGCCGCCCACGCCCGTCAGCCCCACAGCGAGCGCCACCAGGAAGCCTGCCAGAGACATCATGGCTCAAGCCTCGCGGTCGAACGTGTGGATGCCGCATTCGAGCTTCGCGCCGCCCCATCGCCCGGAGCGCGGATTCGACGGATCTAACGGTTTCGCCGTGCAGGGCGCGCAGCCGATGCTCGAGTAACCCTGCTCATACAGGGGCAGCAGCGGGATGTCATTGGCTACGCAGTAGGAGAGAACGTCCTTCCAGGTCCACGCTGCCAGCGGATTCAGCTTCACGATCACGCGCCCGGAAGGCAGCGTGTGCGTCTCTTGCAGTTGCAGGTTGCGCCGCGTGGGAGACTGCTCGCGCCGCAATCCCGTGATCCACAAATCATACGGCTCCAGCCCCTCCAGCAGCGGTTCCACCTTGCGCATGCGGCAGCACGCCGCGGGATCGGATCGATAGAGAATGCCGAATCGCGCCTCATGCTCTTCGCGGGATAGCTGCGCCTGAAGATTCACGAGCCGCAGGTTCCAGCGCAGGGCCATCTCGTCGCGGTAGGCAAGCGTCTCCGGGAAGTGGTAGCCGGTTTCGAGAAACAGCACAGGCAGCTCCGGCGCGAATTGCCGGGCCATGTGAAGCACGGCCATGTCCTCGGCCTGAAAGCTGCACGTCAGGCACGCCCTCTCGCCGTGCCGTGCCAGAGCGGTGTCCAGGGCATTGCGGGCTTCGTCCAGAGGGTTCATGCCGCCTCCTCCCTTCGTCTTTCTGCGAGAATCTCCTCCACCAGCGCGCGGGCTTCGGCATCGCGCCCGGTGCGAATCAGCTCCAGAACAGGAGAATCGACGATGCGGTACCAGACGCGCCGACGCGCAGCGAAGTCCGGCACCGCCGCCGGCAGCCGCCGGCGCAGCTCCGCAGCCATTTCCAGGAATTTTGCGTAGTGCGGGCCGAATTCCGACGCGAACCGCTCCTTCAGACGCACGGCCAGCGCAGGGCATCGCCCGCTCGTGGACACTGCGATCAGCAGGCCCCCCTGACGGTGCACAGAAGGAAGAATGAACCGGCAGTGCGCCGGATCATCGGCAGCGTTGAACAGCACGCCGAGCCGCTCCGCCTCCTGCGAAAACGCGGCATTCCGCGCTGCGTCTACCAAGGCGCTGATGGCGAGGCGGAAACCTCGCAAATGCTCCGGGCGGGGATCCTGCTCGAGCCACTCGATCCGTCCCGCGTTCGCCATCTCTTGCAGCGCGGGAGTGAGCGAAGACGCGATCACCGTGATGGCTGCGTCCGCTGCCAGCAGCGTGCGGACTTTCTCTTCTGCCATCGCGCTTCCGCCCAGCACGGCGCAGCGCCAGCCGCGCAGATCGAGCATCAGGGGCAGCAGCGCGCTCATTGGGCCGCCTCCAGAAAGCGCGAACGAAGCGCCGCCACGCCCACGCGGTGGCAGTAGTCGCCGAAGGCTTCGCCCGGCTTGCGCTCCGCGGCCCAGGCTTGCAACAGGGGCCGGAGCATTTCGCCCAGCTTCTCCTGTGGCACGTTGTGCGTGTAGAGTTCGGCCAGCCGCGTCGCCAGCGGGGAACCGCCCAGGTACAGGCTGTAGAGCTTCGGGCTTTGGCCCACAATCCCGATCTCCGCCGTGTAGGGTCTCGCGCATCCGTTCGGGCAGCCGGTCATGCGCAGGTGGATTCGCTCGTCATCCACGCCGACGGCCTGCGCTTCCCTCCGGATGGACTCGACCACCGGAGGCAGCACGCGTTCGCTGTCGGCCAGCGCCAGTCCGCAGGTGGGAAGCGCGGGGCACGCCATCGAATAGCGCAGCAGCGGCGGCAATTCGTGCGGCAGCGGAACGCCATGCTTGCGCAGGATCTCTTCGAGCACCGGCTTCTGTTGCTCGCCGAGCCCGGTGAACAGGAGGTTTTGCTGCGGCGTGATGCGCAGCTGCGGCCCGAGCGCCTCCACCGCAGCTGTGACGCCGTCGAGGATCGTCCCCGCCAGCCGCCCGCTCACCACGCGCAGTCCAAAAAACCACCGCGTTTCGTCCTGACGGTGCCAGCCGAGCCAGTCTTCATGGCGTTGCCACGCCAGCGGGCGCGGCGGCGCGGGCATCCAGCCCAGGCGTGCCGCGAGCTCCTGCCGGAACCACTCCACGCCGCGTTCCGCAAGGATGTATTTGAGCCGCGCGTGGCGGCGGTTGGAGCGGTCGCCGAAGTCGCGGTGGATCGAGACCACGGCCTTGGCCACGTCGAGAACCTGCTCGGGGAGGATGAAGCCGATCGGATCCGCGGCGCGCGGGAATGTGTTCTTGTCGCCATTGGTCTGCCCCATGCCTCCGCCGGCGAGGAACGTGAAGCCCGCCACTTGTCCCTGATCGAAGTGGGCGACAAAGGCGAGGTCTTCCGCGTAAACATCCACTGTGTTATCGCCCTCCCGCGTGAAGGCGATCTTGAATTTTCGCGGCAGGTAGGTCTCGCCATACAGCGGCTCGACCTCGTCCTCTGGCGGGGCGAGCGAAGCGGCGCGCTCGCCGTCGAGCCAGATCTCGGCGTAGGCGCGGGTGCGCGGCTTGAGCGAGCGGTCCACCAGCCGCACCCAGTGATCGAGGCTGCGCGCCTCCGGCGAATCGAACGGCGCCGCCGTGCAGACCACGTTGCGCACTACATCGCCGCAGGCGGCCAGCGTGCTGAGCCCGGCTTGCTGAATCCCTCGGATCAGGTCGCGCAGGTCGCGCTTCCCGACATAGTGATACTGCACGCCGCCGCGGGAGGTCAGCCGCAATGTGCCGTCGCCCACCGTATTGGCCAGCCTGCGAAGAGCGAGAAACTGTGCTGCCTCCAGGCGCCCTCCGGGCACGCTCACGCGCACCATGCAGGAGTAGACCTTCTGCGCCTGCTCCTTGCGCACATCGCGGTCATGCTGCTGATAGATGCCGTGGAATTTCAGGAGCAGGACGCTCTCCTTGCCGAATTGGGGCGCGTCGTTGCCCAGCTCTTCGGCGATGGATCCCCGCAAATGGCGGCTCGAGGCCTTGATCTTTTCCGCCGCGGAAACCGGCCGGGATTCCTGCGTCATCAGATGCCCTCCCCTGCGTTGAATTCGTCGCGGCCGGCGAGAACGCCCAGCCGCCGCAACTCGGCAATCGCCCACTCGACGACCGCCTCCGCCTCTTTGCGATTGGTGTTCGACTGGCCCCGGGCATACACACCATCGACGTAGTGGAACCGCACACCGATCTCC
>FWWL01009387.1_pt1 | contig 11899 bp, 9 predicted proteins | sample 2228331 | NCBI WGS metagenome assembly FWWL01 (sample SAMEA103939775, study PRJEB20133) | metagenome | reverse complement strand
CTCGCGACGACCGCACCCCATAGCTCGGGATCGGAGTTCATCACCGCCCCCATCAACTCGCCGCCCGCCGATCCGCCGGCGATCGCGATCTTGCCTTTGTCGGTGAAGCCAAGTTCGATCAGCCCCTTCGCCACATCGACGAAGTCGTTGAAGGTGTTCCAGCGCTCGTTGAACTTGCCCTGCAGATACCAGCGCCGGCCGAGGTCGTCGCCGCCGCGGATATGGGCGATGGCATAGGCCATGCCCCGATCGACAAGGCTGAGCCGCGAGGTCGAGAAGCCCGGCGGCACGGCATACCCGTAGGCGCCGTAGGCATAGAGGTGCAGCGGTCCCGCCCCTGCTGGGCGATCCTTGCGCATCAGGATGCTCACCGGCACCTGCGTGCCGTCGCGGGCGGTGATGGTGACGCGCTCCGTCCGGTAGAGCGAAGGGTCGTAACCGCTGGGGATTTCCTGCTGCTTCAGCAGTTCGAGCGTCCCGCCCTCGACGTCGTAATCATAGACCGTATCGGGCGTGACCATGCTTTCGTAGCCGAGACGCAGCTTGGTCACGGCGTATTCGGGATTGTTGCCGAGCCCGGCAGAATAGCTCGCCTCGGGGAAGGCGATCGGTGTGACCTTTGCTGCGTCGGCGTAGGAGCGCAGCTGGATCTGGTCCAACCCGTCGAGCCGCCCTTCGGTGACGTAGAAGTCCCTGAACAGGTCGAACCCGGTCAGGTAGAACGCATCCGATCCGGCGACCAGGGTCGTCCATTCGCCGGGTGCGTCGAACGATGCCGTCGCCAGGCGGAAATTGACGTGATCGTCGTTGGTGTGGACGTAGATTGTCCCGTCCCGCACATCGACATCGTATTCCACGCCCTTCCGGCGCGGCTTTACCAGTATCTGAGGCCCGGTCGGCGCGTCGGCGCGCACCAGCCGAACTTCGCTCGTCTCGTTGTCGCCGGTGGCGATGACCAGCCAGTCTTCCTGCGCGGTGAGGCCCGCGCCGACGTTGAAGCTCTGGTCATCCTCTTTGTAGAGGGTGACATCGCTTTCGACCGGTGTCCCGATGACATGCAGCTTGGCCTCGAGCGTGCGCCATTCCTCGGTCGAGGTACCGTAGACCAATGCGCTGTCGTTCGCGACCCAGGTCAGCCCGCCGCGCAGGTTGGTGAGCTCGTCGGCCAGCAGTTGGCCGGTCTCGAGGTCCTTGATCCGCGCGGTGTAACGTTCCGACCCGTTGGTATCGGTCGAAAAGGCGAGATAGCGCCCGTTCTGGCTGATCGAGGCTGCACCCAGACGGAAATACTCCTGCCCTTCGGCCAGCTCGTTCTCGTCGAGGATGAGCTGGTCCGGCCCGCCCGCAACCGGCCGGCGGTAATGCTTGCGGTATTCCTGCCCCTCGTCGAATTTCGACCAATAGATATAGTCGCCATCCTTCTGCGGGACGGTGGAATCGTCTTCCTTTATCCGGCCCTTCATCTCCTCGTAGAGCGCCTCGACGAGCGGCTTCCGCCCTTCCATCTGGGCTTCGAACCACGCATTCTCCGCCTTGACGTAATCGAGCACATCCTCGTCATCGACCGTGGGGTAGGACTGGTCCTTCAGCCAGAAATAGGGGTCCTCGATGGTCATCCCGTGGCGGGTGTAGCTATAGGCGCGCTTTTCGGCCTTGGGCGGCGAAGTCGGTGCGGTCACGCTGGTGGGTTCCTCGGTAGTGTTCTGCGCCAGGGCAGGAGCGGCCATGCCGGCGGCAAGGGCAAACAGGGCGGTGATGCGAAGGGTCATCGGGAGATCCGGATGGTGAAAGGGTCGGGTGGAAAGCCCGCGCGGTTACGCCTATGATAGAGGCACAAGGCGCACAAGAGCGCAGCCGACGAATTCACACGAGGACCGCCCCCATGCTGATGCAAACCCATGAAGCCCGCCTTGCCGCCCTGCGCGAGGAGCTGAAGCGGCGCGGGCTCGACGGGTTCGTCGTCCCGATCAGCGACGAACATATGAGCGAATATGTCGGCAGCTATGCCCAACGGCTCGGCTGGCTAACCGGGTTCGGGGGTTCGGCCGGGAGTGCGGCGGTCATGCTCGACCGCGCGGCGATCTTCGTCGACGGGCGCTACACCGTGCAAGTGCGCGATCAGGTCGACGGGCGACTGTTCGACTACCAGTCGGTGCCCGCCACCAGCCCGGCCAAATGGCTCGCCGAAAATGCCGGCGCAGGCGCGAAGATCGGGTTCGACCCGTGGCTCCACTCGCGCGGCTGGATGCAGCAGACGGCGAAAATGCTGGCCGAGGTCGGCGCGGAGCTGGTGCCTGTGAACGGCAACCCGATCGATGCCGTCTGGCAGGACCAGCCTGAACCCTCGGCGGCGGTGGCCAACGTCCACACAGATGAACTCGCCGGTCGCAGCCATGCCGAGAAGCGCAGCGAAGTGGCGCAATGGCTCAAGGACAAGAGGCTCGATGCGGCAGTGATCTCGGCGCTCGATTCGGTTGCCTGGCTGCTCAACATTCGCGGTGCCGACGTCAGCCATACGCCGGTCGCGCTGTCTTATGTCGTGGCGCATGAAGACGGCACTGCGGAACTGTTCATCGCCGGCGAGAAGGTCACGCCAGAGCTGCGCCAGCACCTCGGCAACGCCGTGACCATCCGCGAGCGCAGCGAGTTCGAACCGGCTCTGGCGGAACTCAAGGGCAAGCGCGTGGCGATCGATCCCGACTATGCCGTGGCCGGGATTGCCCTCGCGCTGGAAGGCGCGGGCGCGGCAGTGGTGATGCAGCGCGATCCCACCATCCTGCCCAAGGCGCGCAAGAACGCGGTCGAGGCGCAGGGCCACCGTGACGCGCAGGCGGTCGATGGCGTGGCGGTCAGCAAATTCCTCCACTGGCTCGGCATCGAGGCGCCCAAGGGCGGAGTGGACGAACTGGCCGCAGCGGCCAAGCTGCTCGAGTTCCGCCAGCACCACGGCGACCTGCGCGACACCAGCTTCGACACCATCTCGGCCGCCGCCGGGCACGCAGCATTGCCGCACTACAAGGTGGACGAGGACAGCAATATCCCGATCCCGCCGGGCAGCATCTACCTGGTCGATTCGGGTGGCCAGTACCCGTGCGGCACGACCGACATCACCCGCACGGTCTGGATCGGTCCGGGCGAACCGACACCAGAGATGAAGGACCGCTTCACCCGCGTGCTCAAGGGCCACATCGCCATCGCCGAGGCCGTGTTCCCCGATGGGACCTGCGGCGGCCAGCTCGACACGCTCGCCCGCCACGCCCTGTGGCAGGCCGGGACGGATTACGCCCATGGCACCGGGCACGGGGTCGGCAGCTTCCTTTCGGTCCACGAGGGGCCGCAGCGGATCGGCAAGGTCAACGGCGCGCAGGCCGGGACGCTCGAGCCGATCCAGCCGGGCATGATCCTTTCCAACGAGCCGGGCTATTACAAGGCAGGCGCGTTCGGCATCCGGATCGAGAATCTGGTGCTGACCGAGGAGCGCACGATCGAGGGCGCGGATGAGGGGCGCTGGTTCGGGTTCGAGAACTTGACCTGGGTTCCCATCGACCGCACGCTGATCGAAGCTTCGCTGCTGACGGACAGCGAGCGCGCCTGGCTCGACCGGTACCACGCCGATACGCGGGCCATCCTCGCCCCCCGGATGGACGGCGACGTGCTGGCGTGGCTGATGGAGCAGACCGAGCCGCTCTAACGACCTTGGCGCAGCCGGTTTGTTCCTGTAATGTTCCAGACGTTCCGAGTCGCAGCCGCGACCCGGCCATGAGGAGGACAGGGATATGATCGGCTACGTCACACTGGGCACCAACGACCTTGCCAAGGGGGCACCCTTCTACGATGCCATCGCCAAGGCGATGGGCGTCGGGCGGATGATGGAATTCGACGGCTTCATCGCCTGGGGATCGTGGGGCGGACCGGCAGGCATCGGTCTGACCAAGCCGTTCGACGGCAATCCAGCGAGCGTCGGCAACGGAGTGATGGTCGCTCTCGAAGTCGAGACACCCGACAAGGTCAGGGAAATCTACGACATTGCGCTGGCCAACGGTGGCACCTGCGAAGGCGAGCCGGGTCCCCGGGGGGATCAGGGTTTCTATGCTGCCTATTTCCGCGATCTCGACGGCAACAAGCTCAACGCCTTCTGCATGACGCAGGCGGGCTGAACCATGGGCAACGGACGCAAGCTGTCCGAAAGCTTCATCCATCTGGGGCTAGGCGCCACCGCCGTGCCCCAGCCACCCTTCGATGGCTATGAATGGTACGAGAGTTATGGCGCGCGCCATGCGGACGACGGGCGCGAAGGAAGGCTGGTATCGTTTCATCGTTTCACCGAAGGCTGGGACGGGTGGGAAATGCATCCGCTGGGCGACGAGGTCGTCCTCTGCCTCGCGGGCGCAATGGTGCTGACGCAGGAATTTCCCGATGGCCGCCGCGAGGTGACGCGGCTGTCCGCCGGTGAATATGCCATCAATCCGCCCGGTGTCTGGCACATTGCCGATGTGGAAGCGGTGGCAGAGGCGCTTTTCATAACAGCCGGCGAGGGCACGCAGGCCCGGTCGCGGGCCGAGTTTCCCGTGGATGAATAGCATCGTCCCAGTGTTACGCTTTGCGACAATTTTCCCGGATTCGGGCAAACTCCTGTGACAATCGAGGCATAGAAGGGCATCAGTGAGCTGCGAGGCGGGTCCTTCCATTCCCCCCTCCCCTGCCTGCTTCGCAGCTCCGCCAGTTTGCGCTAACGGAGTTGTTGCCATGAAGAAGATTGCCCTCACCCTCGCCACCGGTTCGTTGCTGATCGGCGGCGCAGCCTACGCCCAGACCGCTCGCACCGAGCGTGCGCCGGCCACCCGCGCTGCCGTCACGGAGCGCACCGATGCCATGTTCGCCCGCATGGACGCCAATGGCGACGGCGTGCTGAACGAAGCCGACAAGGCCGCCCACATGGCCCAGCGCTTCGCCAAGATGGATACCAATGGCGACGGGATGCTGAGCCAGACGGAATTCACCGCCGCCCAGGAAGCGCGTGCCGAGAAGCGCGGCGAAGCCGGCGGCAAGCGCATGGGCAAGCGCGGCGGGCGCGGCGGTCACATGATCGAACGCGCCGACAGCAACGGCGACGGCCAGGTGACCAAGGCCGAACTGCAGGCCGCAGCCCTTGCCCGCTTCGACCGCGCCGACGCCAACCGTGACGGCACTATCAGCGCCGACGAACGCCAGGCCGCCCGCCAGGCCATGCGCGGCGAACGGCGCGGTCAGTAAACCCACCGGCGCGGGCGATGACGCATTCCGACACTTCCGCGCCGGTCCATGTCCTGCTGGTCGACGACGAGCAGAGCCTTCGCGAACCCCTGGCCGAATATCTTACCGGCCAGGGGTTCCGGGTTTCCGAAGCTGAAAGCGGCGCGGGCGCCCGCAGCGTCCTGCTGAACGAGGCGCCCGACATCGCGCTGGTCGACATCATGATGCCGGGCGAAGACGGTCTCTCGCTGACGCGCTTCCTGTCCGAAACGAAGAACCTGCCGGTCATCCTGCTGACCGCCCGCGGCGAAGCGACCGACCGAATCGTCGGCCTCGAAATCGGTGCCGACGACTACGTGACCAAACCCTTCGAGCCGCGCGAACTGGTGGCACGCATACGCTCCGTCTTGCGCCGCGGCGCGCGTCGCACTGGTGCCGCGATCGATGCAACAGCGCAGGACGACTGGATCTACCAGTTCGAAGGCTGGCAGCTCGACCCGCTCAAGCAGAAGCTGACCGATCCCGATGGCACTGTCGTGCCGATCTCGACCGCCGAATTCCGCCTGCTGCGCGCCTTTCTCGACCATCCCCGCAGCGTGCTCGATCGCGACCGCCTGCTCGACATGGTGCAGGGCCGCGAGGCGCATCTGTTCGACCGGGCGGTCGACAACCAGGTCAGCCGGCTGAGGCGCAAGATCGAGAGCGACAATCGCGATCCGCAACTGATCCTGACGGTGCGTGGCGGCGGCTATCGCTTTGCCGCCAACGTCAGCCGCTCGGCGCAAGGCTAGCCCGATGCGCTTCCTGCCACGCAGCCTTCTCGGCCAGACGCTACTGGCGGTCGCACTGGCGCTCCTCGTCGCGCAAGCCGTGTCGGCATACCTGCTTTACGTCGGAGCGATGGAGAGACGCCAAGAGAGGCTCATATTCCCTGCTACATTGAGCCTGGTCGGAGATGTTGGTGAACGCCAAGCGATTGGAAACTTCCGCCGCCTTTTTCGCACGGAGGAAAAAAAGCTGAGGGAAAAGCGCCCTTTGAGGGGCGAACTGACTAATGAATTCCCTCTGCTGCCAGGTGAAAGTAGCGATACGCAGTGGGAAGAGGAGATCAGACAAGGTCTCCTACCGCATGGAATTGCGCCCCATAGGATCGTCGCGACCGTTCGAAGCGCGGTCGATGACCCAATCCTACAGAGACGAATGGCCGATTGGCAGCCACAGGCGCGCGAAATGGTTCACCTCGGCAATCCCCGCATCTTTGTTGCTGCTATGCAAGTCGAAGAAGGCGGCCCCTGGCGCGTGGTTCGATTACGGTATCCGCGCATTGAATGGCGAGGCATAATCCTGATCGCCGCTTATTCGGCAGGACTCTTCTTTCTCCTGATGGCAGTCCTTTACTTCCTTTTGCGCCGCATCACCCGGCCGCTGGCCACGTTGACCGAACGGACCGAGCGTTTCGCGCTGGACCAGAACGCCGGCGACCCCCTGACGCCAAGCGGTCCCGACGACATCCAGCGCCTTCAGGTCGCCCATAACGCGATGGAGCAGCGGATCGCCGCGCTGCTCGACGAGAAGGACGTGATGCTCGGCGCGATCGGCCACGACCTGAAGACGCCGCTAACGGCCCTGCGGGTGCGGATCGAATCGGTCGAGAATGAGGCCCAGCGCGCCAAGATGGCGGCCGGGATCGAGGACATTACCCGCTCGCTCGACGATATCCTGTCGCTCGCCCGCATCGGCCGCGCGAAGGTCCCGCCGGAGGCCGCGCAGCTCGGGGCGCTGGTCGAATCGGTGGTCGAGGAATTCGAGGATCTGGGCGAGCCCGTCACCGTCTTGGCCGGCGAGAAGATCGTCCTGCCGGTGCAGGTTACCTGGCTGCGGCGGGCGCTCCGCAACCTTATCTCCAATGCCCTGCGGTATGGCGGAAGCGCCGAGGTCAGCCTGTTGCGCGCGGGGGACCGGATCGTCCTGCGGGTCGACGACAATGGCCCCGGCATCCCGCCCGACCAGGTCGCCACCATGCTCGAACCCTTCCAGCGCGGGGAGGCCAGCCGCAACCGTGCCACCGGTGGTGCCGGGCTGGGCCTTACGCTCGCCCGCGCCATCGCCGAACAGCACGGCGGCGAGCTGGTGCTGGCCAACCGCCCCGAAGGCGGCCTGCGGGCGGAGATCCGGCTCCCCGCCGCCTGATCAGCGCATCAGCCCGCCGATGATATTGCGGACGAAGGCCGACACGCCGGTCTGCACGGGGTTGGCGCTGGATTTCTTGCCCAGCACCGTCGCCACCGCGATCGATGTCAGCGAACCTGCGGCAGCGGTCGCCGCAGCCTTGCCGGCTTTTGACCACATCGAGGGCGTCTTGCGCTCGCGCTTGCCGACCTCTTCGACACCCTTTTCGGCCACTTCCTGCGCAGTGGCGGCCGCATCGGCGGCCTTGGCGGCGAGCACCTCCTCGGCGCTCTCGCGGTCCACCGCGGTATCGTACTTGCCGTCGACCGGGCTGATCGACTGCACTATGGCCCGCTCCTTCGGCGTGATGGGCCCGAGGCGGCTGCGCGGCGGCTTGATCAGGGTGCGCTGCACCACCGTCGGCGCGCCCTCCGCATCGAGCGTAGAGACCAGCGCCTCCCCGGTCTTCAGTTCGGTGATGACGCTCTCGACGTCGAGGTCGGGATTGATGCGGAAGGTTTCCGCCGCCGCCTTGATCGCCCGCTGGTCGCGCGGGGTGAAGGCCCGCAGCGCATGCTGCACGCGGTTGCCGAGTTGGCCGGCAACCTCCTCCGGAATGTCGATCGGGTTCTGCGTCACGAAATAGACGCCCACGCCCTTGGACCGGATCAGCCGCACGACCTGCTCTATCTTGTCCTGCAACGCCCCCGGCGCATCGTCGAACAGCAGGTGCGCCTCGTCGAAGAAGAATACCAGCTTGGGCTTCTCCGGGTCGCCCACCTCGGGCAGGCTTTCGAACAGTTCCGCCAGCAGCCACAGCAGGAAGGTCGCATAGAGCTTCGGGCTGCGCATCAACTGGTCGGCGGCGAGGATGTTGATCATCCCCCGGCCCTGATCATCCACCTTCAGGAAATCGGCGATCTCGAGCGCCGGTTCGCCGAAAAACTTATCCGCCCCCTGCGCCTCGAAGCTGAGGAGCTGGCGCTGGATGGTGCCCACCGTCGGCTTGGTGACATTGCCGTAGGTGCCCGACAGTTCCTTCGAATTTTCGGCCGCCCAGGCCAGGACCGACTGGAGATCGCCGAAGTCGAGCAGCAGCAGGCCGTTCTCGTCGGCATGGCGGAAGACGATCTGCAGCACGCCTTCCTGCGTCTCGTTGAGGTCGAGCAGGCGCGACAGCAGCAGCGGCCCCATTTCCGACACCGTGGTGCGGATCGGATGGCCCTGCTCGCCGTAAAGATCCCAGAACACGGCCGGATTGTCGGAATAGGCATAGTCGTCCATGCCCAGTTCCTTCGCCCGGCTTTCGAGCTTGTCGGCATGCTTGAACTGGGGCGAGCCGGCCATGCAGATGCCTGACAGGTCGCCCTTCACGTCCGCGAGGAACACCGGCACGCCTTCGGCCGAGAAGCTTTCCGCCAGACCCTGCAAGGTCACGGTCTTGCCGGTCCCGGTCGCCCCGGCGATCAGGCCGTGGCGGTTGGCGCGCCCGAGATCGAGATACTGCTTCTCGCCATTGGCGGCGAGGCCGAGGAAAATCTGGCTCATGTCGACGTAAGACCCCCGCGATTCATGCGTTTCGTGCTGTGTGGCGGGTCGAGGGTGGTATGGTCAAGCACGGTTCCATTTCGCGCGTCCTCGGCTATGGCGGGGGCAATGGCCGACGCACTCGCAGAGATTGGGCAAACCCTGGCTCCCTTCGTGCTGCTCGACGATGCGCGCGCCGAAGGCGCGGCGCATGCGCATCTGTACGAGGGTGCCGTTGCGACCTTTGTTGCCCACCGCGCCGGGCAGGTCGAGCCGGTGCTGGCAGCGGCGCGCGCGGCGCAGGCCGAACGGGGCGGCACGTTGGCGGGCTACATCGCCTACGAGGCCGGCCTCGCCATCGAGCCGAAGCTCGCCCCGCTTGCTGCCGCGCGCACCGGGGCGGCAGGGCCGCTCGTATGGCTGGCCCTGTTCGCGAGGGAAACCGTTCTCGAGCCGGGCGAGGTCGCGGGCTGGCTGGCCGCCCGGGCGCAGGGCAGCGCGTCGCTGGGGCCGCTCGAACCGCAAGTGTCGCAGGGTGCCTACGATACCGCCTTCGCCACCTTGCAGGAGGCCATCCGCGCCGGCGATATCTACCAGGCCAACCTGACCCTGCCGCTCGCGGGCGGCTACTCGGGCGATCCGGTCGCGCTCTACGCGGCGCTCCGCCCGGCGGCGCAGGCGGGATACGGCGGGATGATCTTCGACGGGTCGCACTGGTTGCTCAGCCTCAGCCCCGAACTGTTCGTTTCGCTGAAGGGCGACGAGGCGCGGACCAAGCCGATGAAGGGCACCCGCCCGCGCGCCGCCGATGCCGCCACCGACGCCGCCCTGCGCGAGGACTTGCAGCAGAGCGCGAAGGACAAGGCCGAGAACCTGATGATCGTCGACCTGATGCGCAACGACCTCAGCCGCGTGGCCGAGGCGGGCAGCGTGTCGGTCGAGAAACCCTTCGCGGTCGAAACCTATCCCACCGTCCACCAGATGGTGACCACGGTCCATGCGCGGTTGCAGCCGGGCAAGGGCGCGCTCGACCTCGTTCGCGCGCTGTTTCCCTGCGGATCGATCACCGGCGCGCCAAAGATCCGGGCGATGCAGCTGATAGACGATGTCGAGCGCGATGCACGCGGGCCGTACTGCGGGGCGATAGGGCGGATAGACGCAAGCGGCGATGCGGCCTTCAACGTGGCTATCCGGACGCTGCGGCTGACGCCGATCGAGAACGATCGCGGCAAGGCCGTGCTCGGCGTTGGCTCTGCGATCGTCGCCGATAGCGATGCAGGGGCCGAGTGGCGCGAGACGATCCTCAAGGGCGGCTTTGCCAGGGCAAGCGGTCCCGACCGAAGCGCGCCGGGCTTCCATTTGATAGAGACCATGGCCTTCGACCCCGAAGCCGGCATTGCGTTGCTGGAGGCGCATCTCGAACGGATGAAGGCGAGCGCGAGCGAGCTGGGATTTGCCTTCGACCGCCATGCCGCGCGCAATGCGATCCAGGCCCTGTGCTTCGATCTCGACGAGCCCGCCCGCCTGCGGCTGACCTGCGCCCGCAGCGGCGCGACCGCGCTGGAAGCCGCGCCGCTGGGCGAGGCATGGAGCGAGCCTGTCCGCTGCGCCATCCTCCCCCTGCCGGTCGATGCCGGCGACTGGCGTCTGCGCCACAAGACGAGCGACCGGGGCTTCTACGAAGAGGCGCTGTCCGTCGCGCGCGAGGCGGGCGCAGGCGAATGCCTGCTGCTGCGCGACGACGGCCTGCTGACCGAAGGCTGCCTCACCAACCTGTTCGTCGAGAAGGATGGCGTGCTGGTGACGCCGCGTGCCTCGCTCGGCCTGCTGCCGGGCGTCTTGCGCGCTTCGCTGCTGGCAGAGGGCGCGGCGGTGGAAGGCGAGGTGCGGATCGAGGATCTCGAACAGGGCTTCTTCCTCGGCAATGCCGTGCGCGGGCTGGTGAAAGCGGTGCTCCTTACCTAAGGGTCCGTTCGGGCTGAGCTTGTCGATGCCCAGCCACGGGGTTTGCGGCACATGGTGTGCCTGCCCTTCGACAGGCTCAGGGCGAACGGACGTATTTATGCAAATCCCGATTCTCTTCGAAGACGGCGAGGCGCTGGTGATCGACAAGCCCGCCGGCCTGCCGATCGAGCCGCCGCGCAAGGGCGGGCCCTCGCTCGCCAACCATCTCGACGCGCTCAAGCTCGGGTTCCAGCGCCCGCCGGTGCCGGTCCACCGGATCGATACTGACACCAGCGGCTGCCTGCTGCTGGCGCGCAATCCCAAGACCCTGTCGCGCCTCGGCCGTGCCTTCGAGGATCGCAAGGTCGGCAAGCGCTATCTCGGCATCGTGGCCGGTGTACCCGAGGCCGACGAAGGCGAGATCGCGCTGTCGCTGAGCAAGATCAGCAGCGCCGAGAAGGGCTGGCGGATGATCCCGGCGAAGAAGGGTAAGCCCTCGCTGACGCGCTGGCGCGTGCTGCAACGGCTGGAGCGCGGGACGCTGATCGAATTCCTGCCCGAGACCGGTCGCACCCACCAGATCCGCGTCCATGCCGCTTCGGGCCTCGGCCTGCCGCTGCTGGGCGACCCTGTCTACGGCCACCCCAAGAGCGGCCCACGCACCATGCTCCATGCCGCCGGCCTGACGGTCGAGCGCGAGGGCAAGCCGCCGATCGTCGCCGCCGCGCCGCTTCCGGCGGATTTCCTGGCCCTCGGGGCGCGGGATGGTCCGGACAATGGATAGCGACCTGATCGCCCGCGCCCATGCGCTGGCCGAGGAGAGCTTCCTCGCCGGGTCCGGGCCGGGCGGACAGAACGCCAACAAGGTCGCGACCGAAGTCCAGCTGCGGGTCAATATCTATCGCCTGCGCCTGCCGCCGCCGGTGTTTGCGCGGCTGCGCACGCTGGCGGGCAGCAAGCTGACCGCGGCGGGCGACCTGCTGATCACCGCGCGCGAGCACCGGACGCAGGACGCCAACCGGCAACT
>FWWL01009384.1_pt1 | contig 11902 bp, 10 predicted proteins | sample 2228331 | NCBI WGS metagenome assembly FWWL01 (sample SAMEA103939775, study PRJEB20133) | metagenome | reverse complement strand
ACTGTCAGCCAGGGGCGAGGAAAACATGGGTCAATTCTCAGTGAAAACTTATAACCCTCCCGGGTCACTTCTCAGTGCAACTCAACAGCCAGACCTTCCTGGCAAGCATAATCCAGAGCCGCCTCGCGAAGGCGTGTCGTCTGCTCGGGTGAATTGACCGGTGCCGCGGAACCCAACTACCACTCCTGCTTCTGTCAATGTACGATCGTTCCCGATCGGCACTCGCTCACGATTGATGTCGAGATAGGGGCTTGCGCGGGTCTCGTAAAGTTTTTCGCCGAATTTTAAGCTCGGTGAGGCTGCGATTGCTTCTCGTAACAAAAATGCCGCGATTGAATCGTAACTGTACGGTCGTTCCGTTAACGACTCGATGGCCGCGTGGCTGTCAGCCCGAGGATTTGATGAGATGCTTTCCGATGCCGCCGGCGCGCCCTTCTCCATCGCGGTCGTGTCCGACACGCAAAATTATGTGAGTCATCGCAACAAGCGCGAAGGCGGCTTCCCCTTCGACACGCGCGAGATGCTGTACGATGTGATGGCCTATCTTGCGCGCAATGCCCGGAGCGCGGGCGGCGAGATCGCCTTCGTGTCAGGTCTTGGCGACAATTGGCAGCATCCGAGCATTGCGGAGCCCGACCAGCTCAGTCTCGACCGAGGCATGAGGGCGATCGGCAATCCGGTGATCGAGGATTTGCTCCCTGCATCGCCTGAACAGTTGCTCTCGATCGAGATGCCCGCCGCTCGCGCTGCCTGGAACATCATCGCCGATCGTTTGCCGTTCTGCGTGATCCCGGGAAATCACGATTATGATCATCTGTGGACGGACCACGAGTTTCCGGCGGAAATTGGCGGAGGTATCAAGGGCAACAAGGTCGAAGGGATTGGCGGCCTTCAGGTCTCGGGGCTCGCGAACTGGACGAACATATTCGGCGCCTCATCGCCGTTCTTCGATGGAAAGGCCTGGTACGTGTCATTCCATGACGAGGGATGCAGCTCGGCGCAGATCTTCAGCGCGGGCGGCTATCGCTTCCTTCATCTGGGCCTGGAAATGTGCCCGAATGAGGAGACGCTTGCCTGGGCTGACGGCGTCATCAATGCTTACCCCGGCCTTCCGACGATCGTCTCCATCCACGAGTTTCTCAATGAAGAAGGCGAGCGCGCGTCCATCGTCTATTTGGACATGACGCTGCGGGACAGCCGACGTTTTGGTCCGGCGCGGCTGTGGGAGCGCTTCATCTCGCGGCATGACCAGATCCTGATGACCCTCAATGGCCATTTCCACGGCGTGAGACACCGGATCGACCTCAACCAGCACGGGCACAAGGTTTACCAATTCCTGGTCAATTATCAGGGCCGCAAGCAGTCGCTCAAGGATACCGGCTCTTCCGCGAGAGTGATCGACGGCATCGGCGACGGGTGGCTGCGGCTGTTGCGGTTCGATCTCGCTGCGGCCATGCCGACCTTGTACCTTCGGGCTTATTCGACCCACTATAAGGGTTTTGCACCCGATCTGCCGCGCTACGCCGAATGGTATGGGAAAGAGCATCCCGGCATGCCCGCTGAGGAATTCCTGCGCCTCGACGATATAGCCTTCGATCTGGAAGATTTTCGACAGCGCTTCGGGCCGCCGGGCGCCGCAGCTGACCCGTAAGCTGGTGCGATCGGATCGGTGAACCGGAGCGCTCGATCCTAGCGCGGTCACCGCAAACTGTACGATCGTTCCGCCCAATTTCACCGCAACGCAGTCGGCTTCCCGGCTGTCGCCCAATCACGTCGGCAGCCCGGGGTGCGTGCTGCTGCGCCTGTTCGAAAGGATTTTGGAATTTTGTTCTATCCTTCACGCCATCTCCGGTGCCTGCTCGCTCGATCTGCGCTTTCCGTGATCGCGGTAGCGGGGACTTCTGCTCCTGCCGTGGCGCAATCTGTCTCGCCAGCCGACGATTCTGCGGCTGAGGATGTCGGAGAGATTGTCGTCACGGCCGAGAAGCGCTCCTCGACCGTCCGCGACATTCCCATGGCGATTTCCGCTTATGCACCGGCGACACTGCAGCAGAAGCAGATCACCAGCATCGAGGATATTCAGCGCATTTCGCCCAGCATGCAGGCCGGCTTCAAGATCGGCGCCACGCAATTCGTGTCGATCCGCGGCATCGGCGCGCAGCTCTTTCAATTGGCTGCCGAGCCGGCGGTCGCGGTCTCGCGGGACGGTATCGTCAATACGAGCCAGAACAGCATGAACCTCGACCTGTTCGACGTCTCGCGCGTCGAGGTGCTGCGCGGCCCGCAGGGCACCATTGCGGGGCGTAATGCCATTGCCGGTGCGGTCAATGTCTACTCCAACGAGCCGACACCGAATTTCGAAGGCGCGTTGACCGCAACGATCGGCAACTATGAGCGTCTCGCGGTAGAGGGCTATCTGAGCGGCCCGATCGCCGGCGACAAGGTGATGGCGCGTCTCGCAATCCGTTCGGATCGCGACAATGGCTGGTTGCGCAACACGCTCCTCGATACGAGGCTAGGACAAACCGACAAGCTCCAGTTCCGGGCGACTGTCCTGGCCAGGCCGACTGACGATTTCGAAGCGCTAGCGATCCTCGATGTCGTGAGGGACCGATCCACGACCTTCACGCTGGCCGACAATATCCGGATCCGATCCGACAAGCCGTCGCTCACCGAAGCCTTCGGCGCGATCCCGTTCAGCTGGTCCGACAAGACCGTCGCGATGGACGAGAGCGGATCCTTTAATCTGCGCCGCTACCAGCCCTCGCTTCGCCTGAAGTGGGCAGTCTCGCCAAGCACATCGATCACTTCTCTCACCGGCTATCTGAAGCTCGAAAATTTCTCGCGCTGGGATCCGGATGGCTCGTCGCTGCCGCTCTTCGTGTGGAATCCCAAGGCAACGCTTCCGGGATTCGACATCGACCAGTTCTCGCAGGAGCTGACCGTCGTCTCCGACATCAGCGACCGGCTCGAACTCATCGCGGGCGGGCTGTATGTCAGCAATCATCTCAAGGGCGCCAACCAGTTCGGCATTCCATTCGACAGCATTCCGGTGGACGCCATCGACTATCGCGCCAATCAGCGACTTGAGTCGATTTCCGGCTATGCCCAGCTGCGCCTGAAACTTCTGCCGAACCTTCGGGTCAGCGCCGGCGCGCGCTACACGCATGATCGCAAGAAATATGATGCCACCTTGAACGTGTTCGGCTCCATCGTGCAGAATCAGGCCAACACGACCTGGGATGACGTCACGCCGCGCTTCACGATCGATTTCACGCTATCGAAAGACCTCACGGTCTACGCGACGGTCTCGAAGGGCTTCAAATCGGGCGGCTATGTCACCTATTCGGCGCCGATCAACCAGTTCGATCCGGAAACGGCCTGGAACTACGAAGCCGGCATCAAGGGCAGCCTGTTCGACGGTCGACTGACCGGGGCGCTGACTGGCTTCTACATGCGCTACAAGGGGCTGCAGCAGTCCCAGGCCTCGGTCTCGAGCGGCGATATCATCGGGCGGGTCGTCAATGCGGACACCGCGGCCGTCAAGGGCGCCGAGCTGGAGCTGGACGCACGGGTCACCAACACACTGCGGCTCAGCTTCTCGGGGAACTGGCTCCACGGCCGCTACGGGCGTCTGCTCAGCGCCGATCCCGTTTATCCCGAGCGCGGCGTGCAGGACTATTCCGGTAACCGCCTGGTTCGTGCGCCGGACTGGCAGTTCAGCGCCGGCGCGGATTATAGCACCGCCATCGGCAGCGACTGGAATGCAACGCTGTCAGCGTCCTATTCCTGGCAGACCAAGGTCTATTTCGATTTCACCAACAAGGAGACGGTCGCGCAGCCGACCTATGGTCTCGTCAACCTCATGGCGAGCCTGGAGTCTTCGGACGGTAACTGGCGGGTGGCAGCCTATCTGCGCAACCTGACCGACAAATTCTACGTCACCCAGAACAACCCGCTGGTCGAGCGCGACGTCACTTATGGCAGCCTTAGCATCGGTGAGCCGCGGCGCTTTGGCGTCAGCCTCACGCGCCACTTCTGACCTCAGCCCAGTTCAGCAGTTCGGAGATCATCATGAAGACCAGCACCGATTTCATCCTGACCACCCATGTCGGCAGTCTCCCTCGTCCGAAAGCTCTGGAGGAGAAGCTGCTCAAGCAGGAGATGGGCGTCCTCAGCGAGGAGGAGGCCGCCACGATGCCGGCGGAGGTCTCCGACGCGGTCAAATGGGCCGTCCAGCGTCAGCGCGACATGGGCATCACCGTGATCGATGACGGCGAAATGAGCAAATATGCCTATTCGACTTACGCCCGTCAGCGCATGACCGGTCTTACCGGCAGCGACCAGATGCTCGCCATCTCGGACATCATGGACTTCCCCGAATTCGCGAAGCGGATGAAGCTCGAGATTAAGACGCCGGCCTGTGTCGGTCCGGTATCCTATCTCGAGACGGATGCGCTGCGGGCCGACATCGCCAATCTTCAGGCGGCGCTCGCGGGTTCGGGTGCCGAAGAAGGCTTCATGAACGCGCCATCACCGGGCATCATGGCAGCCTACATGCCGAACCAGTATTACGACACGCGGGAGGCGTATCTCTATGCCCTCGCCGAAGCGATCAAGACGGAATATGATGCGATCGTCGGCGCCGGCCTGATCCTCCAGATCGACTGCCCGGACCTTGCTGCCGGTCGCCATATGAACCTGCCGCCGATGGAGGCATCGGCGTTCCGCGCGGAGGTCGCGCTGCTAATCGAGGTGTTGAACCACGCCCTTCGGGATGTCCCCGCCGATCGCGTGCGCATGCACCTGTGCTGGGGAAATTACGAGGGACCCCATCATCACGATATCGAACTGCGCGGGATCCTCGATCTGATCTACAAAGCAAAGCCGTCAGCCCTTCTGATGGAAGCCGCCAATCCCCGGCACGCCCATGATTGGGCACTGTTCAAGGAGATGCCGCTCCCCGACGACAAGATCCTGATTCCAGGTGTGATCGACACCTGCACAAACTACATCGAGCATCCCGAGCTCGTCGCTCAGCGGATCGAGCAATATGCTGGCGTTGTGGGCCGGGAGAAGGTCATCGCTGGTACCGACTGCGGATTCGCGACGTTTGCCACCGTCCACACGATTGATCCCGACATCGCGTGGCGGAAGCTGGAGGCTCTTGCTCAAGGTGCTGAGATGGCATCTCGCCGACTGTGGTAGCCGCGGCAGTCTACAATTGCTCATTCCGCCTCCATAGCTGTCGTCAGTTCAGCAGCTCCCCGCAAAGGGCGGGGAGCTGCCAATACGCCTTAAATCTCGATTCTCTCGGCTAGAACCAGAGCATCATCGATGTCGATGCCAAGGTACCGGACCGTATTCTCGATCTTGCTATGTCCCAGCAGGATCTGGACCGCGCGCAGATTGCCCGTGGCCTTGTAGATCATGGATGCTTTGGTTCGACGGAGCGAGTGCGTTCCGTACTCTCGGCTGTCCAGGCCGATGGCGGTCACCCATTCGTCGACTAGGCGCGCATATTGTCGGGTGCTGAGGTGCCCAAGATAATCCACGCGGCTTGGAAAGACGTGATCGTTGATGCTTCCGCCGCGTCGCTCGAGCCATTTCATCAGGCTGGTACGGCAGTCGGTCATCATTTCGAATTGAACTGGACGGCCAGTCTTTTGTTGGATGACGGTCGCGCGATTTCGGATAATTGCACCGCTGACGAGATCACCGATCTTGATCTTCACGATGTCGCAGCCGCGCAGTTTGCTGTCGATTGCGAAGTCGAACAGGGCGCGATCCCTCAGTCGCCTGTGCTCATCGAGAAAGAAACGGATCGCCCAGATATCGCGCGCTTTTAACGGCCGCTTTGGTCCAACGACGACGCCTGCGTTCCAAGGGGGGCGTTCTTTGAAAGCAGGATCATATTCGGATAGTCCCATGACACTTCTCCTATCCCCCTGCAAAAGAGAGGAGATTCCGAAATGACTGGATTAGCAATCGGATATCCGGGAGCTTCCGCCTTATTTTCGGGCATTCGGAACCGGGTTTCCGCTTCCCAAAAGCGGCCCTTTGTTCACCTTCGTTCACATGATCTAGGAAGTACGTCTTTGAGGAGGTGGGCCGCGTTCCCCGGCCGCTGAACACCTTCGAGACCAAGGCCATGATCTGTGACCTCGCGGGCGAAAACGGCGGCCAGCGCAAGGGGAAGAAGATGATCCAGAGCTAACCGCATCAAGGAAGCAGCACTTGATGGAGCATGCTGGTGTTTGACAGCCCGGCCATCCCATTTCGAGATGGAAATTTCACATATTGATTTGTGAAACAAAAATGTTAAGTGGCGCCCGTGAGGTGCTTGAATGACAAATGAGAATGTCTTTTCCCTACGCCCACCCACCGAACTCGCGGGGTTTCTTCGCTTAGGGCGCACGGGATTTCGCAGGCTTGCCGACCTCCATGCCGGGGGACGACTTCCGTTTCGCCGGCTCGTTGTCGATGCCGCCTATTTCGTGGAGCAATTGGATTTCATCCGTGATCTCCAGATTGATGGATGCGAGATCGTGCTCGATCCCAATTTTGCCGAGCTTGCGACGCCGGGACGGCATAATGCTTCGTCCTTACAGAAGCTGCCGTGGGCGCTGCCAGGACGGCCTTGGACTGTTGACGAATTTGCGCGCCCGACCAATTTTGACGTCACCAAGGCGATTGCGGAATTTGCCGTGGCAGCCGACGTCTCGGCAGTCCTTGCGCCAACTCATCTTTGGGAGCCGGAAGATAGCTCATGGCGCTCAATCGATCTTCGGCTGTGCGAGGCTTTGCGTCACGAGCTGGATCGGGCGGGCGGTGCCGATATCGCAGTGGACTTTCAGTGGATCACGACCGCAAACGGTCTCAAGGATGCGGCGGCCCGAAAGCAACTCGCCGTTGATCTGGTCAGTCTGCCTGTCGAAAATCTATGGGTGAGGGCGGCTGGCTTCGGCGCCAGCGCTACGGGCGCAGCTACTCGAAGCTATGTGCGCTCGGTTGGGGCGCTGCATGAAACGGGCAAGCCGATCGTCTCTGATATGACGGGTGGCCTCGCCGGGCTGGCCACGTTGGCGTTGGGCGCCAGCGCCGCCATAAGTCACGGGATTGGCATGCGCGAGAATTTCAATCTCTCGAGCTGGAAAAGCGCACGCAAGGCGTCAGGCCCCGTGACTACGCGCATTTATGTTGCTGAACTCGATCGCTATTTTACCGAAAAGCAACTGCGAGAGGTCTTTTCGCTTCGGGGCGGTAAGTCGCGCTTGTGTTGCGTTGACCGGACCTGTTGCCCGCAGGGCCCTGACGACATGATCGAGAATCACGATGCGCATTTTCTCATGCGGCGTCATCAGCAGATCGCTGATCTATCGGCCGTTCCCGATAGTCGCCGCGGCGATCATTTCCTCAGTCAGCTTGTTGAGCCGGCGGTGCAAACTGCACGCTTGCTCGATCGGCTCGAAAAGTCTGATCCGAAATTGGGTGAGGCGATTTTGAAGGCGAAAGGGCGGCTTGTGCGGTTGCGTGATGCAATCGCGCATCAGCTCGTGGAAGCACCCCTGACGACCCATTCTCGTGCACCGCGTTTTAGAGGCGGCAACGGAAAAGTTGGCGCAGTTTTGAGGCAATAGACATGGCTAGTGCAGTAGTAACAATCCTTGATGACCTGAAAGTCCGCGGAGGCTTGAAAGGTACGGACGTCGCAAACATTGCCTCCGTATCTCCGGCTACGGTATCGCGCTGGACGACAGGCAGTTCATCACCGCATCCAAAGATGCAGCTGCTGATTTCTGACCTGCGATATGTGGTCGATCGGCTTGCAGAACTTTATACGCCCGAAGAAACAAGGATATGGCTCTACTCGAAGCATAGGTTGCTGGAGGGGGCTAGACCCATTGATCTCATGCATGATGGCCGGGCTGACGAAGTGCTGACGATCATCGAGAGTCTTGCAGAGGGGGCGTATAGTTAACTTATGCCGGACCCTGGACGCGTGCACGATCGGGCCGTCCTGGACGCGCTTGAAGACGCCGAAGCCGTATCCTTAGACATCAATGCCTGGCGAATAACCCGGCAGGAGCGCGATCCGCTCAAAGGGTCTGCTGTGGATGGCCGTTGGAGTCCCGGCTCTAACATCGAGGTTCTTTACACCAGTCTCGAACGGGATGGGGCGCTCGCCGAGATCGGGTTCAGGCTATCCTTGGAACCCGTGTGGCCAAGCCGTCTCGCTCATGAGATCCACGAAATCGCTCTGCAAACGACCAACACGTTGCGTTTTGCAGACACGACGGCGTTGGCGCCTTTCGGTGTGGACGTGGATCGCTATCGCTCCTTCGATTATAAAGCGTGCCAGGCTTTGGCGGCAGCGGCCCATTTCCTTGAATTTGATGGTCTGCTGGTTCCGAGCGCCCGGCACGCTTCCCACAACCTTGTCATCTTTCTCGATCGTGCTGCATCGGCCTCGCTTCGATGCCGGTCCTCGGACCCGGTCGATTGGGCAGCCTGGCGCGCGCGATAGCCTGGAAGAATCCTACTTTGGATACTTTTGAATTCAACGTCAGCTGCCCTGGCTGGCTTCCGTTCCGCAGACGCATCGGGAAGAAAGGGCATATGGGAACAGGGACAGTGAACAGACAAGGATCGCCCTGATGTCGGTCATTCCGTCCAACCATAGGACGCCCCAAAACCGGTCAATCGAAGTGGCACAACGGGAGGCCGCATTCAACGATAGGTGCGAGTTCCGCCAATGGTGTGGTACTGCCGGCACTTCAGCCAAACAACGAATGTTGGCCGAAGTGCCGATATCGAGCGTAATTGACGGTCATTCGGGCCCGTCATCTCCTGATGGGTGCAATCCTTGCGGTCGGCCGATCCACATCGTTCGAGAGGCCGTCACCGAAAGTCAGAACCTCTTCTTCAGCGTGAGATACCATTCGCGCGGTGCTGCTGGCTGGCCCGCATTGACAGTGCCGCCGAACGTAGCGCGAGGAAACTGATTTACCCAATAGAACTTGTTGAAAAGGTTCGTCGCGCCGATCGCCACATCGAAGTCATGCTCGACATTGCGATAGCTGATGCGGCCATTGAAGCTCGATCGCGGGTCTTGACGATAGTCCGGGAAATCCGCCGCATAGTAAATGGTGCTGTTGAAGAACCAGTCGAGGCGCGGTGTGATGGTTCCGCCGAGCGGTTTCGCGTCGATCTTGTACTGAATGCCGCCGCTGGCAGTCCAGTTCGGGATCGTGGTCTGACGCGAGGTCCCTTCGGATGTCCACTTGGTATAACCGACGGAACCGGTAATGAGCAGATCGTCGACCGGCTCAATCTCGACTTCAGCCTCGCCGCCGCGGATCTGGCCCGCAACCTGATAGTTATACGCACGGGGCAGACAGGTGACGCCGACGCCCTTGTCGGGTGTCGTGTTGAGGTTTTGCGGCCCGTCGGTCGCAGCATTATAGGGACGGCACGTCGTGAACGCTGTTGCATAGGGTGTGTTCAGCGGGCCGGCAGCAACCACGGTCATGTTACCCGAAACGAGGCCGGTCAGAGTTCCGTTCAGCTGCCCTTCCTGACCGCTATATCCGGCTGAACGCGATGTGAAATCCATCTGGAATGCTGCGACATTAAGCTTGAGGCGCCGGTCGAAGAATTCGGCTTTTGCGCCGATCTCGTAGCTGATGAGCGCGTCGCCAGGGATCGGCCCAGCCTGCCCAGCCTGCCAGGGGCGTACGACGAAGCCCGAAAGGCGATAACCCGATCCGGCCGAAGCATAGACCATGATGTCGTCGGTGAGGAAATAGTCGGCACCAGCCTTCCAGTCCCAGCGCTTGTCCTCGATCGTCACCGCGAAGATCGTGCCGCCTGCGGCCGGGACAAACGTCGTCTGACCCGGCGGTGTCGCATCGTTCTGCGAGACGAAGTCCACTCCCTTCTGGTCGTGTGAATAGCGGAGGCCACCGGTCACGTTGAAGCGATCGGTGACGTGGAACACGCCATTCGCATAACCGGCCCAGGACCTGGGCTTATAGGTGCTGACGCCGAAGCCCTGCGCACCGGACGAGACGTTCTGCGGCTGGTTGAGGTGCTCGGCGGTGCCGTCATAGTAGAACAGGCCGCCGACAAGGTCAGCGAACTTGAACCGTCCGGTGAGGCGCAACTCTCCGGTCACGTGATGCTCATAAATCTCATGGCGGGTGTAGGCTTCGGACAGCGGCGTGCCGTCGTAGGAGCCGGAGAAGTTCATATCGAGCGCGCGATAGCCGGCGATCGCGGTGAAATCGATCTTGTCGGTGAGGCCGACGACCAGCTTGCCCTGCACGCCGCGGTTGCGGATGAGAGAGGTTCGGGGGAAGCAGCGGCCACCCTTGAAGATGGAGCCGTTATAGTAGGTGTTGCCGGGAATTTGCGTTCCCGCCGGGATGGGATCGCAAAAAGTGTCAACACAACAATGATCCTCAAGCCCTCCACAAAGTCAGATGAACTTGCAGAAATCCGACAATTTCTCGACGATCCCATCTTTGCCGGTTTGCCCGATCGCCTACGTAAGGCGGCTCTTGCACACAAGCGGGGTCTCGAGGGCGAGCAGTACACCTCTCACATCCTCGATCGCCATTTCCATAATGCGCCAAACCATGCACTGATCCACGACCTGCGCCTCCCTGATGGGATCGGTAGCTTCGCTCAGTTCGACCACATCGTCCTATCGCGGCTCTCTCGCACCGCTGCGATCTTTGAGGTCAAGAATTACACTGGACGCCTCTCGCGCAACGCCCATAACGAATGGATGGTGTGGTACGACGGGCGAAAGCGGCCGGTCTCGATCGCCAATCCTCTCGCACAAGCTGACAGGCAGCGCGAAGTGCTCCGAGAGTGGCTACGCGCCAACCAGCACGACAAGGCATTCGAGCAGATCGGCGTTTTTGTGATCATGCCACCAGGATGCGACATCGACCGCAAAGCCGTAACCACTGATTTCAGTGTCTACAAGGCGGACAATGTTATCTCCGAATGGACCCCGTTCGGCGGTGTCACCGTATTCGGCAAACTATTCTCCACCGGAGTTTCGCAAGGATCTCTGCGGGCAATCGGCGCTCAACTTGCGGCCGCCCACGTACCCAACCACAAAACGATCCACGAGCGCCTGGGCATTGCACCATTGCCGCAAGACACCCCCAATCAAGACGATCCCGAGGTTGAAGCACCACCAGCGATAGTACCGGCCCCCGCCCAACCTACTCCTGAACCGCCACCCGTCGCACCCGCGGAACCGGAATCGCCGAAAAGCACCACCCTCACTGAGCCCCCCACGGCTGAATCTGCCGTTCCTTCCAAGCCGAGGCGCAAAGCCAGTGAACCAGAGACGATCGCTCCCGGTATTTCACAAAAGATACTGAGGGATGGTCGCATTGCCTTTGCCGCCGATCGAGACAACGATGAAGCAACTGCAATATTAGCTGCGGCCTGCCAGGAACGCGCAAAATGGAACCGCCAATATCGAAATTGGCTCTGCGACATTGACGCTGCCCAGGCGGTAAGAGCCGCCCTTCATATTGATCCTTTAGCCGGAACCAGCGGTGTGGCTTCAGGCCCTACCCCCGAACATCTTCACGTTGATCAGGAGTAAACGTCAATGCGAAAAAACTTCACTCAAACCATCAGCCTTAGCGCTGGCCTAGCAATCTGCTTCATCTCCCTTACCCCCTCCTCTGCCGCTGCACAAAAATTGGGCAAGGGCGGCACGGGCGTCGATGAATCATCGCAGGTTCCAGTATGCTCCCAGCCTCTTGGCACTCTGGCGCTTGTTGTAGCGCGACATCGTCGGTGACTGGTCAGCGACATTGATGGTGATGTGTCAGCGGTGACGTTGGGGATAGTGTCACACGAGGTTGGCCTG
>FWWL01009380.1_pt1 | contig 11912 bp, 9 predicted proteins | sample 2228331 | NCBI WGS metagenome assembly FWWL01 (sample SAMEA103939775, study PRJEB20133) | metagenome | reverse complement strand
GGACTGGGGACTGGGGATTGGCTTTTTGGACAGGCAGTGGAACAACTTTGCCCGTTGCTGCATCCCACAGTTGCACTTGCCCTGTAACCGAGAGGCGCACTTGTGCCGTGAACTCCTCACGGTTGCGCTCGGTGTTGACGAGGTAGAACAAGCGCCGTCCGTCACCGAGGTCTCGCTCTTGGCAAACGATAGTGGTAGCGGTGTTGCCGTCGCGAAGGATAGTGATGCGTTTGTCCACCCAATGGCTCACAGCCTTTACCAGTGCTTTGGGCTCATTGGGGACAACTTTGGCGTTCCGCTTGAGGAAGCGAGTAATGCTTTCATCTCGTTCGCCGTTAAGCCTTTCGGGCAGCGGTTCTACAGCAATCAAGTGACCACCTGCTTCCACAAACTGTTTAAGCAGCGCGAAAGTGCTGTCGCGCCAACTGATGCTGGGCGGGACGATGACGACTTTGTAAGCGCATAGTCCCACTTGCAACTTCCCGCCAGCAACCTTCCCGTGTCGCTGCAAAATGAACTCGTCGCCGAAGTCAAAGTCGTAGTGCGCGCCGAGCAAGGTGCGAACCAAAGTTTCCAACTCCCGCGTTAACCTGTCGCACGGGGCACGGTCTTCGGGATGGTAAACGCACCACGCGCTGCTGATGGGGTGCAGAACGAGGATGTCGGTGACGGGACGCCCTTGCCGCAGCAGGAAGGTCGTGCGGGCGAAAAGGTTGTTGACCAAGTGCCAGTAGCGCCAATAGGGTTGGTGGTCAAGGTAGGACGAAGGAAAGTCGCGCTTGCGAGCGCCTCGCAAACTGTAGAGGCTCAGGTGTTGACAAACATAATCCACGCCTAAAGCGAACTGCCATTCCGCCATCCACCGTTGGTCTTCCATGGAGGTGTTCCAACCGCTGGTGCCGAACATTTCACTGAGCACTCGCCGCCCCAATTGGCGCGCCACCGACGAACACTGCTTCATTGTCAAGGGTGTCAATAGGGAGAGACCCAGTTGGTCAATGCCCGGCAGTTGCATGAACTCGTAGTGGGGCATGGCAGCGCCGATGAACGCGATTTGCGACCACAAAGTGTCTTCCGCCATAAAATGCCCTGTCAACTGCAGCCCGTAAGTCTCGCACCACTCGTAAATTCGCTTGGTGAAGTTCTCCACGAACAATTCGGTCATCGTCAGCAGGTAGTCATGGCGCACCTTTTGCCAGTCGCGTCCATTCAGGCTGACTTCGTAAAACAGGCTGGGTAAATGGGGCAGCAAGTCATAGCCTCGCCGCTGCCGAAAGGCGTGGGGTAACTCGCTTGTCCAACCGTAAGCGTGGCGGTTGCATTGCGGCTCGTCAGTGAAAATGCCGGGGATGGTTTTGCCAAACTCATCGGCAAAGCGTTCTCGGTAAGCGTCGTAGGTGCAGCGGATGAAGGCTTCCACGGCTTTCGGGTTCATCGCATCAATGTAGCCATCCCGCTCCAAGAAGAACTCCACGACGACCTTTCCGCGGTGGGCGCTCATGTTCAGTGGCTGTCCAGAGACTTCTTGCCATTGCAGCCACTTGCGCCCCTTGCGGGTCACGAGGTAAACGGCAAGGCTTCGGTCGTGCGGGACAAATTCGCGCATGTTCCAGTCAACGGGGATTTCGCGAACGCGCAGGAGATGTCGGTTGTATTCGCCCCCCAACCCTGAAACCAGACCGCCCGCAAAGCCACTTGGCCATTTGTCCTCGTCGTAGAGCCACGCCAACATCCCGAGCCGCTTCGCTTCCTCCACGCAAGCAGCGATCGCTTGCATCCACTCCTCGCTCAGGTAGACAGTGTCCAGCCCGATGCGGGCATGCATGAAGAAGCCACCGATGCCCTGTTGGTGGAACTCGCGGATTTGACGGCGCAACTCTTCAGGGTCTAACTTGTCGTTCCACGACCAGAAGGGCGCGCCCCGAAACCACGCCCCTTTCCCAATTTCTCCGACCTCCTGAAACGCCCGAACCAATTCATCCGCCATCTCGCGCTCACCTCGCCCTCAATTGTGCCACAGTGTTGCCTTGCCCTTTCACAAAGGGGCATCAGGCGTAGAGTTCAGGGCGAATTCTCTCTTTACTTTGCCCTTTCCCCTCGCTGTGACATTGTAGAAGTGGCGCCAGCCGCGACCACGAAAATAAGGTGCGGAATGTGAAGACAGATTTTGGAAGCGTTGCCTTTCACAGGTTGACGGGCGCTATCGCCTTGTTAAGCGCCTATCAGACTGGAGGGCGGTCTCCTGTAACCTTTGGGATGGTGCCGTTCTCTTTGCGCATCGGAGGTGTAGGATGCCATGCTGCCTCGCGCTTGGTGGTTAAAGTTCCGCTTCTCCGCCACGATAGCGACGGTGGTGCTAACCACTTTCACCGTTGCGTTAGCGTTGAAAGCGCCTTCCTTGGCTTATGCCCTCACCCGCGAAGGTGGTCTGGTGGAAAGTGTCCAGATTGTCCCACTGCTTGCAGGGTTGGGCATTGCAGCACATCGGGTAGTCCGCACCTTTCGGCAAGGGGATGGGTTGCTTTACTGGTTAGCAACAGCATGGTTGGTTTCGGTGGCATTGCTGAAGGAATTGGAATTGGAAAACGCCTTCGTCGTCGCCCCACAACAAGTGCACCTTTTCGGCACAAATTTTTTGACCACCCCGCTCCTTTCAGTGCCTCACAAAGTGGCTTTGTTGGGGGTTCATGGTGCGACGCTGCTGGCAAGCGCCTACTTGTTGCGCCGTTTTGTGAGTGCCCTGCCAACAGCATGGCAGCAGCGGGATGAATGGGTGTTGGGATTAACGCTTTGGGCGGTTGCTTTCTCCATCGCCCTCCTCGCCGACAAGTCCAGAGTTTGGTTGCCCTTAGTTGGAGGCGAGGAACTTTGCTACGGCAGCCTGAACGAAGTGCGGCGGTTGGTCAGCCAATGCATAGAGGAGCCGTGGGAATTCCTGTCGTATGTGATGCTGGCGTGGTCAATCGGATGGATGCCCCTGACAGGTGTTAGGGTTGCCCCTGTTGCACCACCCTATAGAGGCGGTGCGCTGAAAGGCGCAAACGCTGCCAGTTAGTCGTGCCACGGTCGTTGCTGACTTGAGGTGCAGGGCAAAGGATAGAAAGCAAAGGGCAAAAAGGTTTTCGGCTTATCAGCGGTAGCCGCTTCAGCATCCATCAGGCACAACAGTTAGCGTGACGGACACGGGGGACGAAGGACTCAAAGCCTTATGCTCCTTGCTTCGTGCTTCGGGTTCTGGGCTTCACGGCTCTACGCTCCCTACTTTGGGCTCCACGCTCTTGGCTCCATGCCTTACCGCAAGCGAACGACGGGTTCGTTAACCTTCAAGTCTGCTTTGAGCACCAAGTCGTGGACGCTCATGCGCAGCCAACGGTCAGCGTCAATGCTGAAAGTGACGCGCAAGCGCGGTGCCTTACCATGCCCAGGTGGGTTAAGCGGGATGGCTTCGTCGCCCTCGTTAAGGCAAATGCAAAACGCGTGTTCGCTTGCCGTGTTCGGTCGGTAAACCTTGCGCCCATCGGGGCACACCTCCCACTGCACGGGTCGCCCCGCCACACCACCCACTTCGCAAACCTGCAAACTAATTGCCATTTGCCCATCGTGAGCGGGTGCATAGTAGCGGGTGACGAAATCGGGGGGCGTCGGGTAGCGAGTGCCGCGCGGGATAAGCAACTCGTAAAGCACCTCTTCAGGGTTCTCGCCAACGATGCGGACAGCGTAATCGTGGTAGATGATGTCCTCAACGGGAGCGCCCATCGCAAAAAGGCAAGCGCCCCGCGCCACGCTCTCAAAGGGCAACCATTCCCGCACCTTCTCGCGTCCAAACATATCTGCCAGCAAATTGCGGATTTCGGGGAGCAAAGTGGAGCCGCCTTCCAAAAGCACTTCATCCACATCGGCGACATCTATCCCGTGCTGCTGCCGAAGTTCAGCAAGCAACCGTTCCAAAGTGGTGCCCACTTCCCGATACAGCCCTCGTTCCCTTAGCAGTTCTCTCAACCCGTAATAGTCCAGCGTGCCCCACTCGTGCCCGCGAAAGGTGAAAGTCGTTGTTTGACCGCTACTGGCGGCAATCTTCACCCGCTCGGCTTCCCACTTGAGCAGCAAACGGTAAGCGGGGAAAGTCCGCAGTGGTTCAGGAACAAACTTTTCCAGCACCCATTCATCCACATCGTCGCCGCCGAGGCGCAAACTCTGCTTTGCCAAGACCTCTGCGCGTCCTGTCTCCAGAGTCTTGCCACTTTCAATGCGAACGGCTGCCACCTCTAACGAGCCTGCGCCGAAGTCAAAAGCGACGATGATGCCATCCCGTTTGATGTCCACGCCGTAGCCCAATGCGGAGGCAACGGGTTCGTCAATGGCTCGGAAAGTGAAGCCCTTCGGCATCTTTCGGCGAAACCAGTCGGCAAGGCTTTGCAACCACTGGCGCCAACCTTCCCGTTTGGAGCGTTGAAGGGAACGAGCGATGGACAGAAGTTCCGCTCTGTAGGTTTCGTAAAAGCCGCAAGGAACTGCTATTGTCAAGTCCGTCACGGGTTCCCCCGTGCTGGCTTCCAAGGCGGCGAAAAGTTCTCGCAGGAAGAAGAAGGCAGCGTCACGGGCGGTGAAAGTTGTTTTGCCAACTTTGCCCAACGGTCGCTGACTTTCGGTGCCTAAAAGGCGCTTGAAGCCTGCAAGGAAGCCACTGGCTTGCCCGTCCCAGTTGTAAGCGAGGGCTTTTTGCCCGATGAGCACCTGCTCGCCCCGTTCGTCCAGCACGCACACGACCGATGGGATTAGCGGTGTCTCGGTGACGGGTTCGGGGCGCGCCAAATCGGGCAAATGAACTGCCTGCGGACGCCCTGTCAAATCACAGCAAACCGTTGTGTTGCTGGTGCCTAAATCAATGCCCCATCGCACTGGCATCTCCTTGTCCCCCGCCAATGCAAAGTTGTTTTGCTGTCGTCCTAAAGAGCATAAGGCAAAATGCTTTAAGCGGAAAGGAAGAGAAATTGGCGTGGCTGATGCCGCTCCCGCAGTTTGCGGCACGGCACAATGGGACAGGACAAAACTGAAAACGCGAGCGCAACGACGCGGTGGGAGAAAACATGGCGGATTGGTTCTATGTTTTGGGAGGCGCTGCCCTCTGTGGGGTGACTTACTTCTTGTGGCGCGGGATGTTGGTGGAGCCGCGCTGTTTGGTCGTGGAGCGTTACTTGCTGCGGCTACCTCGGTTGCCTTCCGCAGCGGATGGGTTGCGGGTCGTTTTCTTGAGCGATTTGCACCTGCAACCCAACGGGTTCGGCGTTGACCTTGCCGAGCAAGCGGTGCTGCGGGCGAACGAAACTGACCCCGATGTGGTGCTGCTGGGAGGCGATTTGGTGCACTGGTGCGGAGCAGTGCCTTACCTCATTCCTGTGCTGCGTCGCTTGCACAGTCGCTACGGCGTTTTCGCTGTTTTAGGCAACCACGACCATCATTGCCCCTGGCGATGGCAGAAGCCTGCCCCATGGGGCGGAAAGCCGTTGACGGAACAAGGATGGCGAGAAGCGTTAGCCCAAGCCGGCGTGCAATTGCTCGTCAACGAAGCAACCTCACTACTTGTCAATGGTGCCCATGTGTGGATAGCGGGCGTTGATGACGCTTACACAGGGCGCAACGATTTGGCGAAAGCGCTTTCGGGAGTGCCTGACGATGCCTTTGTGCTGCTGCTTTCCCACTCACCCGATGTTGTGGATGCCCCGCTCATTCATCGGGTGGCACTGGTCATGTGCGGACACACGCATGGTGGGCAGGTAGTCCTCCCGTTGGTGGGTCCGCTGTGGGTGCCATGCCGCAACCCAAAACAGCGGGCGCAGGGGTTGGTGCGCTTGAACGGAACATGGTTGTATGTCTCGCGGGGCGTTTCAGCCGGCTTGCCCCTTCGGTTCCGCTGCCCACCAGAAGTAACGGTTTTCACCCTCCGAGCACTACCGAACGAGGGGTGAAAAAGAGCAGTCATTTGGAAGGCGCCTTTCCTAATACGCCAAAAAACGGTGCATCGGGAGACGCATCCTCCAAATTTCCTCTGACGCCTTGCGTTCTCCTAAAAGGACCGCTGCACCCAGGGGCGATGCTACCGAAAATGGGTAGGGCGCCGTTACCAGATGTAAACCTGTCCGCCCAACCGCTTGAAAGTCAGCAGGGCAGCGGCAGAAACCAGCACCATGAAAGTGGTGACGGCGAAGGAGAGTTCAATGTTGCCTCCTGAGAGGTTGAGGAAGGCGAGAACGGGCAGCACTTTCCCCACATCGGTGCCTGCCACAATAAGCACGGGGGCGAATTCGCCCATCGCTCTCGCCCACGCTAACACAGCACCCGCCAGCAACCCATTTTTCGCTAAAGGCAAGGTGATGCGGAAGAAGGCGTAAGGTAACGAAGCCCCCAAACTGCGGGCTACTAACTCAAAGCGAGGGTTGATTTGGTCAAAAGCGGCTTTGAACACCCGAATGCCCAACGCTGACGCAACAGCGAATTGAGCGAGGACGATGCCCTGCGGGGTGTAAAGGATGCCAACCTTTTCGTTCAGCCACTGACCAATCTTCGTCTGTCCGAAAAGAGCAATGACTGTCAACCCCACCACCAATGGCGGGATGATGATGAGCAAGTCCACAATGGTGTCCACGACTATCGCCAACGCGAACCGAAAGCGGGAGAGGGTGTAAGCCGTTGGCACGCCCACCAACACTGCCAGCAAGGTGGTTATCGTCGCTGTTGTCAGGCTCAAGCGGAAGGCATGCCACAACTCTTGCCGTGCCAACGGGTCACGCCACAAAGTGACAATCGCTGGCACCTCTTCTACCGAACGGATGGGCAAAATCGCCGCCATCCAGAGCAAGGACAAGACGAAGCCACAATACAGAAATAGCCCCGCAAACAGAGCCGTGCGAAACCAAAATACCGACCAGCGCAGCGAAGGTGCCTTAACCATTGCGCATCACCTTTCGCTATGTTGCCACTTCGGAAAGCGAGGGGAAACGAGTGGTCAAAACCCGAACGCGCGCCAACACAGGGCAAAAAGCAAAGGGGGCAGGCGCGTTCACCTGCCCCCATCATTTTTCGCAAATCTGCCCACTTTTGAGGGACGCCTAAACTTTCCCTGCTGCCACTAAAGCGCGCATGTTCTCGCAAACGGCTTGACCGAACTCGGAGCACTTAATAGGCTCCACGCCGATGTGGCGCGCCAGGTCGTAGGTGACCTTCCGCTGCTTGATGGTTTCAGAGATGCCCTTTTCAATGAGGTCGGCGGCTTCGTGCCAGCCGATGTAGCGGAGCATCATGACGCCCGAAAGGATAACCGAACTGGGATTGACCATGTCCTTGCCCGCATACTTGGGCGCAGAGCCATGGGTGGCTTCAAAGAGGGCGATGTAGTCGCCAATGTTGGCGCTGGGTGCCATCCCCAGACCACCAACCATCGCTGCCAACGCGTCGGAGATGTAGTCGCCATTGACATTCATCGTGGCGATGACATGGTATTCGTCGGGGCGGGTTTGAATCTGCTGGAACATGTTGTCGGCGATGCGGTCCTTGACAACGATTTTGCCCTCGGGCACCTTGCCGCCATACTGCTCTGTTACTTCCTGCTCCGTGACCACATAGTCGCGGAACTCCGTGAGCGCCACTTCGTAACCCCACTTCATGAAAGCGCCTTCGGTGAACTTCATGATGTTGCCCTTGTGCATGAAGGTGACGGAGGGCAACTTGTTGTCAATGGCATACTGGATGGCTTTGCGGGCGAGGCGCTTGGTGGCGAACTCGCTGATGGGCTTGATGCCGATGCCCGAATCGGGGCGGACTTTAATGCCGAACTCCTTCTCCAGCCACTCTATCACCTTCTGGGCTTCTGGTGTCCCCTTCTCCCACTCAATGCCAGCGTAAAGGTCCTCCGTCGCCTCGCGGAAGACCACCATGTTGATTTTCTCAGGATGGCGCATGGGGGAGGGAACACCCTCATACCACTTGGCGGGACGCACGCACGCATACAGGTCCAAAACTTGGCGCAAGGTCACATTGAGGGAGCGAAAGCCCGTTCCAACGGGCGTTGTGAGGGGACCCTTGATGGCGACGATGTATTCGGCGATGGCTTTGAAGGTGTCCTCAGGCAGCAACTCCCCGTAGATGTCTTGGGCTTTCTCACCAGCGTAGGCTTCCAGCCAAGCGATGCGCCGTTTGCCCTCGTAAGCCAGTTCCACCGCTGTGTTCAGCACAGGGTGGGTTGCCCGCCAAATGTCCTTCCCCGTCCCGTCACCCTCAATCCAGACGATAATGGGGTTGTCTGGCACTTGCAACTTCCCGTTCTTCACCTCAATCTTCTCGCCATCTTTGGGCGGCACCAGTTTCTTGAAGGTCACGATGGCTCCCTCCTTCCGTGAATGCTTTGCGCTCTTCCCAGCGCTCCAGTTTTAAAATTTTGGCAGGTCAGAAAGAGGTTGGAGTGTCGGGGAAACTCCTAAAGCCTGCTGTCCCCTTTCCTGCTAAAAGTTGTCCGTAAAAAACTGCACGCCGTTACAGCAAAAGCGCCGCCAAAATCAATGAGGCGTTTAGCCTGCAGGCGAGGTGAATAGTGTGGCGAAGAAAGTTTTGTTTGTGTGCACGGGTAATCTTTGTCGCAGCCCGATGGCAGAATATCTTCTGCGAGCCGTTGCTCAGCAGAGTTCGTTGGATGTGGAAGCGCGCTCTGCTGGCATTTATGCAGCAACAGGAGAACCAGCAACATCCGAAACAATTGCCGTTCTGGCGGAATGGGGCATTGATGCCCGAGGTCATCGCTCTCAGCCGTTAGATTGGGAACTGCTGGATTGGGCAGACCTTGTGCTGACGATGGAGCAGTGGCAAAAGCAGTCCATCCTCAAAAAAGCGCCTGAGTTGGATGGGCGCGTGTTCGCTATCACCGAGTTCGTGGGTGAAGAAGGGGAAGTGGCTGACCCTTACGGAACGGGAATCTCTGCTTATCGCGCCGTGCGAGACTACCTTCACCGACTGGTGACAAAGGTGGCAGAAAAGTTAGCGAGCGAAAAGGAGCGTGGAGAAAAGTGAGCACTCAACGCTCACACGAACTTCATCGCGCACACGCAGAAACAGTGCCGAGCCTCCGATGCGGCGTGCTGACCATTAGCGACACGCGGACAGAGGAAACGGACACGAGCGGGCACCTCATCAAGAGCCTGCTTACCAACGAAGGGCACAGCGTCACTCGCTACCAAATCGTGCGGGATGACTTGTGGGCAGTGCGGCGCGTTTTCACTCTTTGGGTCACTGACGACGAGGTGGATGTCATCATCACGACGGGCAGCACAGGGGTTGCGCCGCGCGATGTGGCTTTTGAAGCCATTGCGCCCCTGCTGGAAAAGCGGTTGGAAGGGTTCGGCGAGTTGTTTCGGCAACTCAGTTTTGCTGAAATCGGTAGCGCTGCCCTTATGAGCCGAGCCCTTGCAGGTGTTGCTAATGGCAAGCCTGTCTTTTGCCTTCCCGGTTCGCCCCATGCGTGCCAACTGGCGTTGCAGAAACTTATCTTGCCTGAACTCCGCCATTTGGTCTGGACGGTGCGAGGGCAAAAGGAGCGATAGAACTTCGGCGAAAGAGGCGAGCAAGTATGGCGGAAAAAGCAGAAGTCAGTTTTGGCGTGGGCACAGCGCAAGTCTCTTGGCAGATGGTTCAACAGGCGCGACAGTGGGTTCGCACTTACTTGCGCCGAACGCCCTTGCTGGAGTGTCCCGAACTGTCCGACCTTCTGGGTGTTCGCGTGTTCTTGAAAGCAGAGAACTTGCAGTGGACAGGCGCATTCAAAGTGCGGGGCGGTTTGGTGAAGTTGCTGAGTGTCCCTGAAGAGCAACGCCGAAAAGGCGTGGTATGCGCTTCAACGGGCAATCACGGCAAGGGCATCGCATTCCTTGCCCGCCAGTTCAACATCCCCGCATGGGTGGTGGTGCCTGAGCGGACGCCTCCTGTCAAGACTGAGGCTATTCAGGAGATGGGCGCAAGGCTCATTCGCTTCGGCGAAACTTACGCGCAAGCGGAAGACTTTGCCAAAGCCTTTGCGGCGGAGCGGGAGTTGGTTTACGCGCCCAGTTTTGATGACCCATGGGTGGTCGCCGCTCAAGCGACCATCGCGTGGGAGATTTTGGAAGAAGCCCCTGAAGTGGACACGCTCGTTGTCCCCGTTGGGGGCGGTGCTTTGTTAGCAGGGAGCCTTATCACCGCTCACCGCCTCAAGCCGTCCCTGCGCGTTGTCGGTGTGGAAGCCGAAGGCGCCCCCGCTTTAACTACCTCGCTCACTGTCGGCGAAGTGGTGACCCTTCCTGAAGTTCACACCGCTGCGGAAGGCATCGCTGTCTCGCGCCCTGGCAAAGTGCCCTTCCACATCGTTCGGGAGTTGTTAGAGGAACCCCTCATCCTCGTGAGCGACGAAGAGATGAAAGATGCAGCCCACCTTATCGTTCGCTACGCCAAACTCGTGCCTGAGTTGGCAGGGGCAGCGGCTTTAGCAGCGTTGGTTTCGGGCAAACTCACTTTAGAGCCTCATTCAGTTGTGGCATGCGTCATCTCAGGCGGAAACATTGACCCGCACCTGCTGGGCGAGATACTCCTCCACTTGTGACAGGTGAAGGGTTGTGAACGGTGGCGAAGAGAAGAAGCGTGAGGAACTCCTCAAAGCCTTAGAGTGTGTGTTGTTTGTTGCCACTAAGCCGCTCCCGTTGGAGGAAGTGGCGCGCATTTTGGAGGTGCCGTTGGACGAAGCGTTGATGTTGCTTAATGAACTGGCGGTGGCATATGAGCAGCGGAGCGGGTTGGCAGTTGTGGAAGTAGCGGGGGGTTGGCGGATGGTAACGCGCCCCGAATTTGCTGACTACATCGCTCGCCTCCACCCGCCTCAACGGGTGCGGCTCTCGCGCGGGGCGTTGGAAGCGCTGGCGATTATCGCTTACCACCAACCCATCACGCGCCCAGAAATTGAGCAACTGCGGGGCGTGGACAGTTCCGCCGCCATCCACAGCCTGTTGGAGCATGGACTTATTCAGGTTGTTGGTTACAAGGACACTGTTGGTCGCCCTCGCCTTTACGCTACCACCCAAAAGTTTTTGGAACTGTTTGGCTTGCGCTCACTGGAGGACTTGCCCCCTTTGCGAGAGTGGCAGGAACAAGCCGCCAAACTCTTTGCCGCCAACGAAACGGAAGCACCACAAGAGTAGAGGCAACCCTCGTAGTTGTCCATGACAACGACGCGTCGGTTTCTGCAAAGGTCGTGGCTAACGCTGTTCCCACTAAGTTGCGGTAGGGCAAATCGTAAAGCGTAAACGGGCTTAGGTCTTTCGTCCGTGCCCTTCGCCCTATGCTCTATGCCCTTTGCTCCACGCCCCGTTTCCCCACTTCTCCGTTTATCCGCTTCCTTACCCCCCAGCCGCAAGGTAGCGAGCCTTTTCGGGGCGGATGCCTTCTGCCATTTTGCTGAAGTCTATGGTCCAAAAGCCGTCCATGTGGGGCACGCGGGTAAACATGGGGTAGGCAGACAATAGCGATGCTAACGCTCGTTTCGTGGTTCGCCGCAGAACATTCAACTCCGACCACAACTGCAAAAAGTGGGCTCCGTTAGGATGTTGGGGCAGCAAGGCTTGCACCAGCGTGAGGAGCGGGGCTTGGCGAATGGTCTCGTGGGTAGCGAACTGTTGCAGTTGCTCCAATCGGGAAGGGGAAATGCGTAGCAAAGGGTCATAGCGCCCCGTCCACGAAAGGCGAATTATGTCCCCTTTCGTTCGCTCCAAGCGAACAATCCCTCCAACTCCCACTTTCCGTCGCTGATACCATTCGGCTAACCCGAAGCAAAGCCCCAAGGAGAGGTTCACCCATAGTCCGACTTCCGTTCGTGTATCGTCTATCGCCAGCAAAAACTGCAC
>FWWL01009379.1_pt1 | contig 11912 bp, 10 predicted proteins | sample 2228331 | NCBI WGS metagenome assembly FWWL01 (sample SAMEA103939775, study PRJEB20133) | metagenome | reverse complement strand
GTCCTCGGGCCCAAAGTGTCACCCAAAAGCGGGCGACGGCGGCAAGCGAGCCGGCAGAGTCGAAGACCTCGGCCGCGCCAAGGTGAGACACGTGCCGATGCGCCGCCAGTCCGTGCGGCGGCCGCGTATGGCCCAACTCCTGCGGCGCTCGCTGCCGTGTTCAGCGTCCGATCCGACGGCAACCGTTTGCGCTTTTAATCCGGGGAGGAAAGGATGATTTCGCATGCGGTCAGGGCCTTGTGGAGCCCGTTGGAAGCGCCGCCTAGCCTACGCGCAGGGCCTTCGTCTTCGGGAGAAACCCGACGAGCCGGCGCGCCACCGGAGTAAGACCTCTGCCCCGTGGTTCGGAAAGAGGTGATTGGCCGCCTCAGCGCGGCTGCGCGCGGATCCGGCCGCGCAAAGGGCAAACACCGACACGGTAATGATCGACGCACCGGATCTGACGCTACCCAAAAAGGCAGCGAGCTTGGCGCAGAACAACGGGGCAGTCAAGTCGTCGGGCGAGCCCCAAGGGCGGGCTGAACGCGAAGATCTCCACACTGGCCGATACGCTGAGGCAGCTCCGCGTCGTCTTCCGTGGCGTGGGTCTGAGCTCGGGTTCTCTGAGAGCGCGGGCGCGCCTTGGCTTCCTGCGAAAGATGACGGGAGTGCCGGCGCGCCGTGGCGATCGTGCAGCTTGGCTTCGCAAGGTCTTGGTAGAGGGCGAGACCAATCCCTCCATCCCCGCCTGGGCGGCGCGGGTGCAAGTACCACGCGCAAGGCGCGTTCTAAGCCTGCTGCATCCCTGCCCATGCGGCGCGCGTGGTGCCCATCGGATACGAAGCCGAACGCACCAAACTGCGCCGCCGGATTGGGGCCATGCAGATCCGCCTCAAAAACGGGCGATCCATCGCCACCCATACGGCGGCTCAGGCAACCTCTTCCCCTTTGCCGGCTGGTTTACCGCACGTGTCCTCTTATGGTGATCGGTCCTGAGCCTCACGGGTCGGGGCAATTCAGCCGTCTTGACCTGTTTGCGCGTGCCAAGAGGCGAAGCGCGGCTGTTGGTCTGCCTTGCCTTGAGGGGTGCAGAAGCAATAACCTGGCAGATCGGCCCAACATTCGGCCTTTGGCAACGTGGCTCGGGTTTTCGCCTCGCACCGAAGGGCCTAACCCACCATCACCCTGAGAGCATCGGGTCAAAGTCCGTCTGCCGGCCTCTCACGGTCATGCGTGCTGCCTGCCTAACCCACCATCACCCTGAGAGCATCGGGTCAAAGGGATAATGAGTCAGGTTTTCGCAGCCATTTTCGGTGATCAAGACCTGGTCTTCAAGCTTGATCGAAAAATCGCCGCCCTCGGGGCTCACCAGAGCTTCGACGCAAAGCGTCATCCCGGGTTCCAGAACCGCTTCAAACGCGCCTTCCGCCCAATCTTCGGCGTAGGGGACATAGGGCCATTCGTCGCAAAGCCCCACACCGTGCATTTTGCAGCTGTAGCGTTGCTGACGATAAGGTGGCGCGAGCGTGTGGCCACCAAAGCTGAGCTCCCGGATCGAGACCCCAGGGCGGAGCCGCTCTTGGTGATCACGGATGTGATCAAGCGCGTGGCAAAAGGCACTGATCATTTCATTCGAGGGCCTTCGGTCGCCGATCCACCAGGTGCGGCTGATGTCGACACAAATTCCATAGCAGCCGATGAGGTCAGTATCGAAGGCGATGATTTCGTTCATCTGCACGATCCGCGGCCCGCATTCTTGAAACCAAGGATTGGTCCGCGGCCCCGAGGCAAGCAAGCGCGTTTCAATCCATTCCCCCCCGCGGCGGATATTGGCGCGGTGGAGCTCGGCCCAGATGTCGTTTTCCGAAACCTCACGGCGGGGGATTTCACGACGCGCAAAGGCCTCCATTTCAGCCATTGCGGCCTCGCAGGCATGGATCGCACAGCGCATCGCCAAAATCTCGTCTGGCGTTTTGACTGCGCGGGTGCGTTCGGTAACCTCTTCGCCCTCTTTGATCTCAAAGCCAGCGGCCTCGAGCGCGTGAAGCCCGTGCACCATGATCTTGTCCACTGCGAGCCGACGATTTGCGCCGGCGTGGGCCCGCATCACCTCATCCACTTGGCCAGCAAACGCGCGTGCGGCCTCAGCGCTTGCATCACCGGTGGCAAAGTAAAAGAAACTGGCCCCCGTGCGCACCTCAGCTACAAGCGGGTTGCTTCGGGCAAGGAAGGTTGCGTTTTTATATTCCCACAGCACCATATGCCCGTCGGCGCACAAAAGGCAGGCGCGAAACGGATTGTGGGCATTCCAAAGCTGCATATTGGTAATGTCGGTCGCGTAGCGGATATTGAGCGGGTCGAACAGCAACACCCCCCCATAACCGCGCGTCTGAAGCGCCTTCGTTAGCTTTTGCCAACGGTCCTGCCGCATGCGGTCTAAGTTTGGCAAGTCGAGCCCCGCCTTTTCCCATTCCGCGTAGGCAAGCTTGGTTGGGCCGATTTCGACGCGATCATTATCGTTTGGGCTGCCGTCGCCAAGCCTCGGGCCACACGTGGGGTCGATCTTGCGGCGGGGGCGCGTTGGAGAGAAAGCCATGAAAAATTCCTCCCTGCGCATCTTGGGGGTCAGCGCCCGTTCAGCATGCGGGCCTGCCGTTCAGACCAAAGCCGCGTTTTCTTCCGCTTGCTGAGCCGCAGTCCCTGAGAAGAGCAGCTTATCACACATTCGCGGTTCTGTAAGCGCGAAGCGCGACCGAAGGCCGCACGCTCGTTCAACCGAGCGGGCTTGATCATGGGCGCAGCGATTGACATCTGCGCCTCATCCGAACGCGCCGCGCGCGGCGGGTGGCCTTGCCGCGGCGAAAAGGAGGTCGACAGCGGGCTGAGACAGCGCCACGTCGCAGCGCGCCGCGGTGCAGGCGTTCTTGGCGGCCGAACCCGACCCCATGCCCACGCACGCAAGAGGGCTGTTGATGCCGCTGATCTGGCTCGTCTCGCCGCGCGGCGTTGCATTGACCCTAGGCCCACGCGCGCAAGGGGGCTGTTGATGTCCGACACACGGGCCTGTCCGCCCGCCTTCGTCTGCGCATGCGTCACGAAGGCGGCGAACGCGCTTGGCTTGAAAATCTCTTAAAAAGCAACGGCGGGCTTTTGGCCAAGCCCGCCGCCCATGTTCAAAGACAGTGCGTTTGCCAGCGCGTCAGGGCAAATTCTCGAAAAGCATCGCCGTGCGCCAGAAAAGCTGCGCCACCAGGAAGACGATTAGCAAGAATAATAGAGCATATATTCAACCGGATGTGGAGTGTGCTCGTAGGCGTAAACCTCTTCCCATTTCAGCGCCATGTAGGCCTCGATCTGATCGCGGTTGAAGACATCGCCGGCAAGAAGGAAATCCATATCCTTTTCAAGTTCGCTGAGCGCTTCGCGAAGCGAGCCGCAGACTGTGGGAATAGCGGCTGCCTCTTCGGGCGGGAGATCATAAAGATCCTTATCGATTGCGGGCCCTGGGTCGATTTTGTTGCGAATGCCGTCAAGGCCGGCCATCAAGAGCGCCGCAAAGGCAAGATAGGGGTTGGCGGAAGGATCCGGGAAACGTGCCTCAACCCGCTTTGCCTTGGGGCTTTCGGTCCACGGAATCCGAATACAGCCCGAGCGGTTGCGCGCTGAATAGGCCCTTAGCACCGGCGCTTCAAAGCCGGGGATCAGCCGCTTGTAGCTGTTCGTTGTGGGGTTGGTGAAGGCATTGAGGGCCTTTGCGTGTTTGAGCAAGCCACCGATGAAATAGAGCGCTTCTTGGCTCAAATCGGCATATCGGTCGCCGGCAAACAAGGGCCTGCCGTCTTTCCAAATTGACATGTTGACATGCATGCCAGAGCCGTTGTCGCCCTTCATCGGCTTGGGCATAAAGGTTGCGGTCTTGCCATAAGCGGCCGCGACATTGTGCACGACGTATTTGTATTTTTGCATGTTGTCGGCTTGTGCGGTCAGCGTGCTGAAGACAAGCCCAAGCTCGTGCTGACAAACCGCCACTTCGTGGTGATGTTTGTCGACCTTCATGCCCATGCGCTTCATGGTCGACAGCATTTCCGCGCGCAAATCTTGCCCTTCGTCGAGCGGATTGACCGGGAAGTAGCCACCCTTGTGCTGTGGGCGATGCGCAAGATTGCCGCTTTCATATTCGGCATCGCTGTTCCAGGGGGCCTTTTCGCCGTCGATCTGATAGGCAACCTTGTTTGGCGTAACCGAGTAGCGTACATCGTCGAAGATAAAAAATTCGGCTTCCGGTCCAAAATAGGCGGTATCGCCAATGCCGGTTGCTTTTAAATAGGCTTCTGCTTTTTCCGCTGTCGCACGTGGACAACGCCCATAAGGCTCACCTGTGTCAGGCTCAACCACGCTGCAATGAAGCGCAAGCGTTTTTTCGGCATAAAATGGGTCGGGCTTGAGCTTCATGTCCGATTGATCAATCGATTTCCAGCCGGCAATTGAGGAGCCATCGAACATAAAGCCTTCCTCAAAAAAATCGGCATCGACCAAATCGGCGAGCACCGTCACATGCTGCAGCTTCCCGCGCGGGTCGGTAAAGCGCAAATCGACATAGGCCACGTCTTCATCTTTGATCGTGCCTAAAACTTTCTCAACGCTCATTGGCTTTCCCTTTCGTTTCGTCTCTCATCCGACAGAGTGATCGCGCACCCAAATGGGGTGGCTTTGCACGTGCTCACAAAGCGTCTTCGTCGCGCTCGCCCGTGCGAATGCGGACCGCATGCTCAACCGGAAGCACGAAGATTTTGCCATCGCCAATCTTTTCGGTCCGCGCGGCAGCAATAATGGCGGCAATCGCGGGCTCGACCAATTCGTCTGGCAAAACGATCTCAAGCTTGAGCTTCGGCAAGAAGTCGACAACATATTCCGCGCCGCGGTAAAGCTCGGTATGTCCTTTTTGCCGACCAAACCCTTTGACCTCGACCACACTCAAGCCCTGAACGCCCACCTCTTGCAAGGCCTCTTTCACTTCGTCGAGCTTGAAAGGCTTGATGATTGCTTCGATCTTCTTCACGGCTCGCCCTCCACATCTGCGCCTCCCTTGGCACAGGTGCTCGCGCGCCTCAATCTCAGCCTCGCGGCCGCAGCGGAAAAACCCGCAAATCCCGTAGGTGTGCCTAAAAATTGAGCATCGCGCCTAAAAGTTCAGCGATTTGGGAACAGCACCCCCATGACCCCCATCCTCACCAGCGCCGAGATGCGCGCCCTTGAACACCATGCCTTCGAGACCGGGCTTGCTAGCCCAGAGGCCCTTATGCAGCGCGCAGGCCAGGCCGTTGCCGCACTCACCCTGGCCACCTGGCCGACCCTTGCCCCCCGCACCGCACTTGTGCTCTGCGGGCCGGGGAATAACGGCGGCGATGGCTACGTTGCGGCGCTCGAGCTCAAGAGGCGGGGCTGGCAGGTTGACGTCATCGCTTGGGGTGACGAAGGCCGCCTCTCGCCCGAGGCAGCCGCGGCACGAAAGGCCTGGGCGGTGGAGGGCCCGATTCTCGAGCTGCCGAAGGAACCTGTGCGCCCCGCGCTTTTGCCCGAACGCTCAGCGGCGCTTGTTGTTGATGCGGTGTTTGGCGTGGGACTTAACCGCTATCCCGAGGCGGTTGAGCCGCTGTTTGCCCGCTATCTGGGGCCTGGGCGCAGCAGTCGGGTGGTTGCGGTCGATGTCCCCTCGACGCTTTCGGCTGACACGGGCCTAGTTCCGCCGCGCGCGACCGGTGCGCCGGGCCGCGGCTATCCGGCCGACCTTACGGTGACCTTTCACGCGCCAAAGCTTGGACACCTCATCGGCGAGGGGCCAGACCTTTGCGGAGAGCTTGCGGTGGCTGACATCGGCTTGCCGGATGCGTGGCCTTTGGATCTTCCCACGCCGATCCTAGAAGCCCGCCCTGAACCAGCCCTGCTCCGTAAACCGCAAGGACACAAATATGACCATGGAGCCGTTCTGATTCTGGCCGGCGGTCACGGCCGCGGCGGCGCAGCCCGGCTTGCCGCGCGCGCCGCGCTGAGGGTTGGGGCGGGGCTTGTCACGCTGGCCTGCCCGCCTGAGGCGATGCTTGAGAATGCCGCGCAGCTTGAGGCTGTTATGCTTCGCCCGCTTGCAAACGCCGAGGATCTCGCCGCGCTGATGGCTGACAGGCGCCTCTCTTCGCTTTGCCTTGGGCCGGGGCTTGGGCTTGGGGCGCGCGAGGAAGCGCTCGTGGCAACGGCTCTAGAGGGAACGAAAGCGCGCGATGCTGACAAAGGAACCGCATGCGCCTGCATCCTCGATGCCGATGCGCTCACTCTTCTTGCCCGCTCGCCTGCGCTTTGCGCCAAGCTTCATCCACACGCGGTCCTCACCCCCCACGGCGGAGAATTTGCCCGCCTTTGCCCTGATCTTGCCGCCGATGAGCGGCTTACACCCGTCGACCGTGCAGCGCGCGCGGCAGAGCGATTCGGCTGCACGGTCCTTCTTAAAGGCCGCACGACTGCGATTGCCGATGCGAGCGGGGCGCGCTGGCTTTCGGCTGCGGTCTATCGGCGCGCGGTGCCTTGGCTTGCCACGGCCGGCGCGGGCGATGTGCTTGCGGGGATGATTGCCGGGCTATGTGCGCGCGGGCTTCCCCCCACGCTTGCGGCAGCGCAAGCGGCCGCGCTCCATGTTGAAGCGGCCTTGAGCTTTGGCCCGGGCCTCATCGCCGAGGATCTGCCCGCGACCCTGCCGCACGTCTTTCGCGCCTTGGGCCTTTAGGCGCAGGGCCGCAGGCCAAGCGGCCGCAGCGCTGTCACCGCTTGGTCTAAGACAGCCCAACCCGCGCGTGGAAACAGCGCCAGCGCGCCCGCTCGGGAAGCGTGGCCAGATTGCCAGCGCAGCCTGGCCGGGCGCAAAGTGGCGCCCCTTGGAGAGACCAAAGGCCAAGCCTTTGCGCCCGCTAACGAGCCCGGCTTGGCCTTTTCACGCCGCGCTGGCTTTGAACATCTCGCGCCGCGCGTCCAACCGTGTTATGTGCGCGTTTGTCGGGCAGAATTGGCCGCTTCCGGGCAAGGACGCTCTCAGGTCACCGCGGGCGTGGCGGAATTGGCAGACGCACCGGATTTAGGTTCCGGCGCCCAAAAGGCGTGGGGGTTCGAGTCCCCCCGCCCGCACCAGTCTTTTAGCTAACGGCCTGTTTTGCTTGCGTTTTTCAGAAAACAAGGGCGCGTTGGTTTACAGAGCCGTCGACAACGGCGCGCGATACGCTTGCGGCTTTGGCCGAACCCCGCGCCGAAGCTGTCAGACCACGCGCAAGACCGGACCGCTCGGCGGGGTCGCGGCGGCGGCTTGGCAAGGGGGCCCGATGGCGGCGCGGCGGCGTGCGAAGGCAACGCTGGCGGAGGATCAGCCGCGGCTCGATCATCCACCTCTGACGGGTCATCAGGCAGCCGGTTCTGGCGCGGCAGGATGACGACACACGGCAGGCCGGCGCTCTCCGCCTCGGCCTTGTGCTCAATGGTGGCCGGTGCCGTGCCGTAGACACGGTTCAAAATTTCCCGCGCCGTCGCCACCCGCGCCGCTACGGATTGCAGAGGTTTCGCAATCTCCTGCAGCGCCGCGAGGGCGACTTCGACGCGATCAGCCATGCGCTCGGCCAGCGTCATGCGCAGCCTGGCTGATGGCTGTTTCGAATGCCCCGCTTCCTGCCCGCGCCAAGCCGCTTGCCACCCATCCGTTCGCCATGGCCTGCCTCTTTTGATTTCTGTTGAAAAATAGCCCACCGCGCCGGTCGCGTCATGGCCAAAACCCATATGAGCGGCCGCAGGATTGCGCCTCAGTTCTCGGTAAGGAAGTCAACTCAGCCAGACGCGCTTTCGGCCATCCTGCAGCCTTTTGCCGCGATTTTGCACCAAAGCCGCAACGACGCGATTTCTCAAAAATCAGCAGGGCGCGGAGCCCGCGGGTGGCTCTGGGCAACTTGGGGAAATTCCTCAAGTCGAAGCTCTCCAGCTTCTTCCACGCGCATAGGTGGCACGAGCAAGGCGTGCACGCCGCCCGGGAGCATGATAAACCCCTCCCACGCGCGTGGGTGGCACACGGATGGCAACCACACCGAATCCGCACAAGCGACGCCCCTTTCACGCGCCTAGGGGGCACGAGCAAGGCGTGCACGCCGCCCGGGAGCATGATAAACCCCTCCCACGCGCGTGGGTGGCACATCTTCAAGATGCAAAGTTGGATTGTTCGAGCCTCAACGTGCACGGGTGGCACCTACAGCGCCATAAGCACCGACCTGGCCCTGCCCTAGCCTCCGCGCGCGGGTGGAACGTGAAATCGTGTTCTTGGCTCGCTCCACAGCTCGTCACCCTCCACGCGCGCGCGTGGCACGCGTTTTTCGGTTCGCGCGAATTTGCACCAATGGGACGCTCCGCGCCGCACTTCAAAGCTGCCGTCTTCCGCTCTGCCGCGCGCTGCGCCGTGATCGCCTCGATTTTCAGCGCCAGCATCGCTTTTTTTTGAGCGGTGAGGTGGCGGCGGTGCAAATTGGCGATCAGCGCGCCGGAGTTCGCGCGAAAGGACGGTGGCTCGCAACCTTGACCCTTCGCGCTCGTGGCTTTTCTGCGGCTTTCCTTTGTGGCCAAGCGGGCGGCGGGATCAAAGAGTGAGGCCATGACGACAAAACCTGCGCTGCACTAGGCACCGCGGTTTCCGTCATTTATCACCTCTTTCTGCCAAGGCCTCTTTCGCCTGCGGCGGCAAGCCGGATTGCCGCGCCGCAAGGGCGAGCACCTCAGCCGAGCCGATGGCGATGCCAGGCACCGCGGCAAGCCGCCAGCTTAGGAGGCTGACCCGCTCGCTCAGTTTGATGAGCGCCAACCCCTACGCCAGGTGCTGAGGCAAGCCACTGTCATGCGCGCGGATCGCCGCGCTCTTGAAAGAGCGCGTCCACAAGCGCCGTCTCGAGCGGCTCTTTGGCAAGCCGCTCTTCGGTGGGCTCTTCGACAGGTCGGGCGGCAGGATCTTCACTTTGCTCTTCGGCAGGCGGTTCGGTTGGCTCTTCGGCCCCGCCGCAGGCAATGCAGGGGCCAGAAGTCAACGCCGCAGCTTCTCGCGTGGGCGCAAAAGCGGCGGATTGCGCGGGCCGAACGAGACGACGAACGGCAACCGTGTCAAACTGGCCCGGCCGGATTGGCAGCGATTGAATCTTAGCCATTCCCTGCCGCCATTGAAGGAAGCCGTGACCAGTGGGACCAGCCCGCGCTGGTCCCTCTTTGTGCTGCCGGTGGTCCGGTCCCGCTCCCAGCAGTGGGACCAGAAAAGGCGAGTATTTTCAATTCGGTCCCGGTGGCTCAGGTGGTTCCGGTCGATGTCGAAAAGCTCAATCATGGCCGGCCACCCTCACGTCGGCTGCAGCGGCATCGACGCGCGTGCGTCCCAGCACCGACCGGGGCAGCCGGGTGGCCAGTCGGCCAACGTCCCCGCTGTCAAGAAGCCAGCATTGCGCAAATGCCGTGCAGCACGGGCCCGAGCGAGGCCAGCCATGATCTTACGCCATGCATCAATCGCGATGTCAAACCGGCTGCCGTCGCGCCAGCCCGCGCGGTCGGTAACAGGCTGATCATGAGCCGCCCCATCGTGGCGCTCACAGCGGGCGCTGCCATGCGCGGCCAGAGAGGCGCGCACCCGCTCGATTGCCTCGCGGACCTCGACCGAGCCGGTGCCGCCGCGCCGCTTTAGCCAAAGGCCGAGCACCTCGAACGCCGCCTCGACCACGGCCCCAAGCGGCCAGCCGGGCAGACCGAAGGCGGTTGCAAGTTCGCCCACCGGCGCGACAAGCCCTAACCGCGCAACAACGCGCAATTTGTCCCGCAGCTTGTCCCGCAGCGCTGAGCCCAAAGCGTGCAGCCGCCTTCTCAGCAGGGCGCGTCAACGCAGCGCGTGCCGTGACGAGCACCGCCGCGCAGTTTTGGAGGAGGGCTTCAGTAAACGCCGGCCCCGCCGTGCCGAAGTGTGGCGCGGTGGCCGCACGCGCTGGTCGGTAAAGGCTGCACCGTTCGGTGCGCCGTGCCGGGTGTCAAAAACCCCATATGGCCGGATGTCAGCGACAAGGTCGCCCAGCCGCACCGATTGCCCGGCTGTCATCGTGCCCTCTGCCTCTGCTGCCTTGTCGGCCAAACTCATCTCGCCGGCAGAAAGAGCAGAAAGAAAAGCCACGCAACAGCGGACCGCCGGCCGTGTGGCCGCTGGCGGTTTGCCCGCGTCTTGCCTGCGCCCTTTGCGAGCATGCAAACAAAGGCCACGGCCATGCGTCGGTGTTTTTCGGCACTGTTATCGAGCGCAAGCAGAATGCCGTTGCGCGAGGCCGCCAAATCCTCGAGGCTGTTCGCCGTCGCCTGCGGGCTTTAAACAAAGCGCGGGCTGCCCTATACGCTTGTGGTCACGCGCAAAGCCTTGCTTTTGCTCTGGCTTGACTCGCCGCGCAGGTGCAGGCCAAGGCGATCAAGCCCGAGCGGCTCGAGAAGCCGGCCTGAAAAGGCCAGGCTCACGCTCAAGAGCAACACCGGGTTGTCGATGCGGCGTGCCGCCACCGCGGCGCGTCAGCCGTCAAGCGCGCCCGCTGGCTTTATTCCAATTCCAACTGCCCGAACATGCTCGTGCTGATAGAGACCATCGGCCGCGCCAAGCACGCGCCCCTCGCCACGCAGAGATGCGTTGCATGCCGCAACGCCGAGCCGAGCCGCTTGGCCGTCTACGCCCGCGCGGGTGCCTTCCAGCGGATGAGAAGTTTGATCAACCCATTTCGCGCGGCTGCGCCTGCGGCAAGGTCGAGCCCAAGGTCGAGAAGCCCCGCCGGCCCCTTGGGGCCATCGCCGACAAGCAGCCACAGCGGGATCCCCGAGGGCCGAGTGCGCGCCATAGGATCGCCGCGAAGGATGAAGGCGCAGAGCACCGATTCGAGGCCCTTACGAACACGCAGCGGCCCAGGCCCGCCAGTGAGCCGCACCGCGCCGCCGCGCGTTGGGCCGAGTGGGGCCCTTTGCGGCTCAACCGCCGCCTTCCCTGCGCCATCTGGGCGCAGGAAGGTCCGGTGCAGCGCCGGCCCGTTCTCCCCCACGACAAATCCGAGCACAGGAGGCCAGCGCTTACCGCTCGACCCGTGCCACCCTGCAGGATGGAAGCGCAGCGTTTCCGGCCACAGCTCGAGCGCGATGCCCCGTGCCTCGCGCACATACCGCTTGGCCGCAGTGCGCGTGATCGGCCGGCTTTCGGCCTTAGCCGCCACGCCGCTTCGGCTTTGCGGTCCGCCTCAGGCCGGGCCGCGGTCACTCGCACGGCCACCCGCGCCGTGACTGCGTTCATCGCTTGCGAGGGGTCGGGGCTGACACCTGCGGCGCACATGATCTCCGAAAAGGAGCAACCGCTCTTTAAACAGCGAAAAGCAAGACCCCGCCGCGGCTTTCTGAGATGCTCAGCGCCCTCTGATCGCGCCGCAGCTCTGGCTGGCAGCAAGAACACGCCGCCTCCCCGAATCGGTCATGCCTGCGACCGCCCAACGCGTCCACAAGCTCGCGCGCGTGAGAGTTGCCAGAAACCGCGCGCGGGTAACGCATCGGATCGCGACCACAAACGCGCATGTCGGCCCTCCCGCGGCCCCTCTCGCGGGCGCGCGCTTTGTTTCAACCGGCCACATTTTTAAATCCCGCATTTTTAGCTCCCGCAGTCCACGAACCGCCGCGGGTGAGGCTGATAAGCCACTCGAGCACCTCGACCGCGCGCCATTCCATGGCGCGGCGGCCGATACGCGACAACGCCGGAAATCCCCGGCCTTGATCAGCGCATGAATTGAACGGAAGGAAAGGTTGGTGGTCTCGGTCGGCCCGCGCATCCGCAAAAGCCGCTGAGCCATCGGCAGCCTCATTCTTCGTCACCTTAG
>FWWL01009378.1_pt1 | contig 11912 bp, 8 predicted proteins | sample 2228331 | NCBI WGS metagenome assembly FWWL01 (sample SAMEA103939775, study PRJEB20133) | metagenome | reverse complement strand
TTTGCGGGAAGGTCCCTTTTGGTTTGCCTGTCACTTTTATTGACAGTGCGTCAGATTCTTGGACAGGCGGGAAACCATGGCCTCCCGGACCGGGAACGAGCCGTGGACGCCGAGCTGCAAGCCCGGGTGAATGAACTTCTCGATCGCCTCGATGCCTCGCAACGTGCCATCCGTGAGCAGGCGGAAAAAGACCTGATCGCTCTCGGTCCGCGGGCCATCCCATTTTTGCAAGCAACAAGGGCGTTATCTCCAGAAGCCACTCTGCGACTTGCCCGGGTGCGAACGAGTCTCATCGAGCAAATGGTCGCCACGGATGCCCTACCAACCCGGGTCACATGCAAGGTTACGGACTTGTCATTGGGTGAAGTGGTTTCGAGAATCACGCAGCAAACGGGCAACGCAATTACGGTGAGCGAGGAACTGGCAGGACTCCCGGTTACGTGGGACTGTCACGAGAAAACCTTTTGGGAGGCCATCGACGAACTCGCGGGACTCGTGGATGCGAAGGTCGAACCCGCGGAAACCGGTGGATTAGTGGTTGTCCCGAGGGCGGATCACGCAGTGCCGTCAAGGGATACGATCGCTTACTGGGGGATCTTTCGAGTTCGTCTGCGAGAAATCGTGAACGTTGTGAAGGAGCACGACACATCACCGGTTTTATTTGTGAAGATCGAGATTGCGTGGGAGCCGCGGCTACACCCCGCCGTGATCTGGTGGAGGGGTGTTCACATCGAGCCGGGCCAAGAAGACAGCCTGGGCATTAAGGACGACACTCCTACCCGCCGCGAAGTACCCGTTTCGCCACAAAAATCTTTTGTCATCCTCACGCTACCCGTAGCGCTTCCGTCCGATCTCGGAGAAAGACCTGTGGGATTGCGGGGCAGTTTTGAGCCTGTGGTGCCCATCGGTGCGACAGATGTGATTTTCGAGTTGACGGATCTGCAAAAGGGGCCGCGTACTTTGCTGCTGGGGCGGTCCGAAATCACCGGTGAGCTTCGGCGTTTTTCTGAGAATGGCAGCGAGGTGAGCCTTCGCGTCAGGTACGAAGAGGCCTTTGGGGCCTTTGCCTCCCATCGAGGGTGGTTTTATTCGTGGCCTGTCTATCTCGATACTGATGGGAAGAAGTTATTGCCGAGAAGGGTTCAACTTCTTCGCATGGCCGAGGATGGTGTGACTTTGCTTTATCAGTTCAACGATGCCGAAGTCTCCGGGGGACGGATCATCTGCCGCGTGCCTTTGGCCATCATCAGGCCGGTTGTGGAGTTCCGGTTATCCTTACCAGTACAGAAATGAGATCGTTCCAAAACCCGGATGTTGAGGCCGGTGCCGCGTTACATCTCGCCGGGCTTCTCCGTCTCCTCTGCTTGGCAGCAAGTTTGGGCAGACTTCCGGCTCTCCGACTTGTTCAGGGCGGGCGGTCAAGTTGATGGACATAGCTTGCGAACGTGAAGCGGGTCGGAAGGGTCCCACTGCAAAAGCTGTTGTGCAACCGAGTGGGCCAGGTCACGCTCATTGAGCCGGATGAGGCACTCGACGAGATCTCGTGTGGCCTGAAGCAATGGGCGATTGGCCGCTTGCGTCAAAGGGAGCCGGCCGCGGAAGTCCTTCCTCGTTGCATTCAAGCCTAACTCATATGCATGACCAAGATGTGCCCGCGCAAGGTCCAGTTCGTTCTGGAAAAGAGCGATCCGACCCAAGAGTTGGTGGGCTTCAAGCAATTCGCGGCATTCCCGCAAGAGCCAGAGAAGTTCATCTACGGCAAGGTCCCACTCCTGGTGGGCAATCATGTCGTACACCTCTTCGATGTCGTCGCGGAGCAGCCGGGCTTTACGAGGATACACCAGCTCGTAAACATCATCTTGGACGTGGCGAACGGTGATGGCCAGAGATTGACCCTTGCGTCTTTGAGAATCTGTTTTCTTGCGAGAACGGCTCATTCGGGAGGACCGCCGTCGGTTTGTTTTGTCGGGTTTGCTTGGACCTTCCGAGGGGTGATCCATCATTATGAACTCCGCGGTTATGTCCGAAGTTAAGTTTCCGATGTTAATCCACCTGGCGCATGGGAAAACCGGACTGCTTGGCATCCAGACCTGGGGGAGGTCATGCCGGCGCATTGGTGAAGGCAGGCATGTCCGTTCATCATCCTGAAGTATAACAGGAATGCACTGATTTGGGTCCGTCACATCATATCTGAGGCCTATCGAAAGTAAGGCCTTATTTCGAGATACTATACGCATCTTGTGTTCGAACCGGATGCAAACCACAATAAGACGCGAACGCAGACCCGTGTTGGCATATTTACCTGGTACATAGGGAGGTGACGCGTGATGCGTACAGCCGTTCTCGGTGTTATGGTTTTTTCTTGCATGATGGCAACCTGTTGGGCAGAGTCTGGAACGAGTTTTACCGTCTATCCGATAGGTTATGTGGACAAGAGCGACGGGCGAACCCGAATAGTGATCGACAAGAAATATCAGCCCGGCCTGCTGGGACTTGACCAATGGTCGCATGTCCAGGTCCTGTGGTGGTTTGACAAGAATGACACTCCGCAAAAGCGGGCGATTTTGCAGGTGCATCCCCGGAGCGATAAGAATAACCCCCTCACCGGGGTGTTTGCTTGCCGTGCCCCAGTTCGACCGAACTTGATTGGACTAACGCTTTGCAAAATCTTGCGCGTGGAAGATAACGTCGTGGAGATCGACGACATTGACGCCTTTGACGGTACACCCGTCCTGGACCTAAAACCGTATGCAAAAGGCGAAGACACGGCAGCCGAGGTCCGTGTGCCGGATTGGGCCAAGAAAGCCCCACCTGCTAAGTGAATCCACCGCAGAGTGAAAAAATGCATGGAAAAGCCGATTGCCTACGCGACTGCGCGAAAATTCTGTGTGTGACGGCACTCAGGTCAAAAGGATTGGAATCGGGTCTTCGGGAAACTGCATCATTTGAGATCTGGGTTGAATTCTTTACGGCGCGAAACGCCTTGTTTGTAACCCTTAGGGAGGAGGATCACCTATGAGATTGTTGATGGCACTGTTCGCGGCATTTGCGTTGAGTTGGCCGGTTTGCGCTGAGGTGGTCATTTATCCGGCCCCTTCTGGTGAAGAACTGTCATCAGATTATCGCGTTTCGGTGGCCGGGCGAGACGTCGCCGTTTATACGGCCAGGACATTAGACCCGCCCTTTGCCGGGAAGCAATGGGACTACGGTGGTCCGTACTCGTTTGCCAGTTTTGATACGGACGAGCCGGTTGAGGTGAGAATCACCTCCCCGAGGAACCTGAGGAATACTGTGATCCGTCCGTCTTATCCCGATGTCAGGTTGCAAGTGGTCAATGAGCACGAGATGGTCGTCATACTCCCGGGACCGAAAAAGATGAGCATTGAGCCGGAGGGCAAGAGAGGCCCCTTGCTCTTGTTTGTGAATCCGTTGGAAAAGGACCCGCCCAAACCTGACGACCCTAACGTCATCTATTTTGGACCTGGGGTTCACAAGCCGGAGAAGATCGTCCTTGGTAGTCAGAAGACTCTCTATTTGGCCGGGGGAGCGGTGGTGAAAGCGGGGGTCTTGGCCCAAGGAGACCACATCCGGATCACCGGACGCGGTGTTCTTGATAGCTCCGATTGGGAGGGGCGAAAAGGCCCAACACCGACTGTGATCTCGATCCGTGGTTCTGATATCGAAGTGAGTGACATTATCGTCCGTGGGGCATCCCATTGGACGATTGTGCCAGTTCACAGCCAGCGGGTTACGATCCGCAACGTGAAAATCTGCGGCGGTCGCGTGCAAAACGATGATGGAATCAATCCCTGCAATTCGCAGGATGTGTTGATTACGGATTGTTTTATCCGCAGTGACGACGATTGCGTTGCCTTGAAGGGGTTGGACTTCACGGAGGGTAACGACAACGTGGAAAAAATCCGTGTTGAGAATTGCATTCTATGGTGTGACCGAGCGAGGATTTTTCTCCTTGGTCACGAAAGTCGAGCACCCTTCATGCGCGATATTGTCCTGACTAATTTGGAGATCATCCATTTCTCAATGACGCCTTTTCTCCTCGAACCGGGTGAGGACATGCGCCTGGAGAATGTTCTTGTCTCGGGCGTTCGAATTCATGGCGAGGGCCAGCAGGAACTTATTCGCCTCCGTCCTGTGGTAAACCAGTACATGAGGAAAAAGACGCCGGGGTTTATCAAGAATGTTACGTTCAAGGACGTGACGGTGTACGGTGCCCCTGGAGCCTACCGTGTACAAATCCACGGAGCGGACGCCGAGCATAATGTCCGTAATATCACGTTTGATAACGTCGTCATTCTGGACGAGAAGCTCACTGGCGAATCCGGCCGATTGGAAATCGGCTCGCACGTGGAAGGCGTGACACTCAAGTAGCCGCACATGGCCGAATTACGAGGGATCGCCCACTACTGAAGGGTGGTCCTCTAAACAGAGACCTCGTCGCTCAGCCGTCACCGGCAGCGATTCGTCCTATGTGCACGCTAAACTTTGAATAAGAGACACCGATCCGACTACCAAAGCTGACTAATCGCTTCCACAGTCCGATCGACGAGGACTTGGCCGCCTTCTGGGCCAATCCGGCCACTTTGGATGACTGCGCCGTAACCGCCTCCCTGAACGGCGCGGGCTGTTGGCAGATATCCTGCCGATCCGGTCAACTGGACGACAAATGTCTGCACGGCCGGGCTACGGGCCTTGATCTGGATTCCGTAATCGGTGTAAAGCTCAAACTCGTTGGTGGCAATGGCAACATCCCCGAGCCTGATGACATGCAATTCCATGGGGAAGGAACCCAAATCTCCCGACTGCTGCTTTTCATAAAGATCCACCACCCTTTGATACCACAGATAATTCCACCGCTCCGCCGGTTTGTCGGCATATTGCGCGGCCATCTTCCGGGCCTCCTCTGCCTCGGCCTCCGTGACCCGACGGTAGGGGAGCTCGACTGTTTGCACCACGTGCTTCAGGATAACGTCTTTTCGCATATCGAGTTTGGCGGCCTCATAGGCCTCTTCCCAACCGCGGACAATCCGCCGCGCGATCTCGTCGATCCGCGAGAGATTGCGAAGTTTGCGCATCCGCTCGTCGGCGGCTTTGCCAAACATGAGATGCGGCGTGACATCCCCCCCTGCCCCGGTCAACCCCAGGATGGCCACGTCTGCCCCATAGCGGCTACGAAGGACCTCACGCACGGGGTGCCAAAAGTCGGCATGAATGACGGATAGCCCCTCCATTTCCTGGGCGGGACAGGCAATGTTGATGGCCGTGGCGATCAACTTTCCCTCGTTGTTCCAAAAGAAGAGGATTTCAAGATTATGATCTTCCTCGCTTTCCATCCCTCGGAACTCAGGGACATTGGTGGCTCCGTACATCTTTGCCGTGCCATCGGCATAAACGGCGCGTCGGTTTTGGGCGACCACAGCCTGGCCTTGTCCCCATCCGACTTGTGCAGGTTGCCGCTTTTCCCAAGCCTCCGCGATCGCTTGGGCAATTTGGGTTGTCATCCAATCGGTATATACAGAAGGACGCATCACCCCCGTCTCCGGCAGGGTGTACTTGCCCTCCGCGGTCACCGGGGCGGTATGGGTATGCGTGGCACAAAGGAATATCTTAAGGGGATCGAGATCGCTCTTGAGACGGGAGACTTTTTCCCGGACCATTTGGCAAACACCGTCGCGAATCGCGACGATGTCACAGGAGACAATCACGGCCTGGTCCAAACTCTGCTCGCCTTGGCGTGATTCCATAGCCAGCACCGTGGCCGTGATGGGTGTCGCCGCTTCTTTGGCGATTCGCACGTGTCGCTGGCCATCAAGGGCAACCGGCTCGGATGGTGTGATGTCCACGACACTGAGCCCAACATAAAGCTCCTGCGGCAAGGCGATTTGCGAAACTAACGAAGACGCAAGCAGGACTGTGCAAAAAACGTGGCCGCCACTCATAGCTAATTCCTTATCTGTCGGACGAAGTGCAACTAAACCGATTGACTGTTCGTTTCCGACGGAGCTCGCTTATCGTCGTGCCATCATGCTAGTCCCACGGCCGATGGCTGTCAATCGTTGCAACGACCATTTCCGATTGCCTTCGTTGGCCGCAGGTCTTGCCGATCTGGCCCGGTGGTGTTATCACAAGATAGCCGTCAGTGACTGGTTCTATGATTGGTTTCTGCGGTGGGACAAATTGTCCGTACGGATCTGCTGTGGCCTAAAAATCGTGGCTTTTGCCAAAAAGGAGTCCGGCAATGAAATCAAAGTATCTCTTGTGTGTCACCGCTCTTTGTGTTGTGTGGCGCATGTTGCCAACAGGGGTATATGGTGAAATGCGGTTTCGACACCACTTTGTGGATCGGGAGCTTCCGGGCAATTCGTGGGGACAGACGGCTGTGGCCGACCTCGATCGCGACGGGCGTCTCGATTACATCACCGGCAAGAGTCGCAGCCAGATCCTTTGGTATCGACAAGTCTCTTTGACCCAGTGGGAACGCCGCCTATTGGGTGAAGATTCGCCCTCGGATGTCGGCGGGGCCGTGCTGGATGTCGATGGCGATGGTTGGATGGACTTTGTCACAGGTGGAGCGTGGTATCGGAACCCTCAGCGGCCCATCGAGCAAGCTTTCGAACGGATTGTCTTTGACAAGGAACTTCAAGGGGTTCACGACGTGGTCGTTGCCGACGTCAACGGAGATGGCCGTCCTGATGTTCTCACTATGTCTGACCGCAACAATGTCCGCTGGTACCGGATTCCGGAGAATCCGCGAGACCCCTGGGAACGAACCGACATTGGGCCATCCGTCCACGCAGGTCTGGCCGTGGGCGATTTGGACGGGGACGGTGATCTCGATGTGATCCGTTCGAATCTCTGGTTCGAAAACGCGGATGGCAAGGGAAAACAGTGGCGTGTGCATGAGAATATCCCGTTCGGTAACCCCAACCCACCTTACGCGCTGGCGACCCGATGCATAGCGGTCGATATCGATGGCGACGGCGACCTGGATCTGGTTATGACCGAGAATGAGATCCGCGGAGGGCGAATCGGCTGGTTGGAGAACCTGGGACAGGGCAAGGAATGGAAACTTCGTCTCCTTCCCGAAGGCGACAAAAGCATTCGCGGGGCCTATCATTCCCTGATCGTGGCAGACTTCGATCTGGATGGTGATTGGGATGTGTTTAGCTGTGAAATGGAAGGCATCATGGGCGAGAAATTGCCGCGTTGGTTTGTCTGGGAAAACGTCGGTGGCAAGGGTCAAAATTGGGAAGAACACGTGGTGCTAGATGCTGGCCTTGGTGGACACGAGGCCGTCACCGGCGATTTTGATGGTGATGGAGACTTAGATATCATGAGTAAGTTGTGGCGCCCTCGCCCGGACAATGCGAACGGCGGTAAGAATCACGTCGATCTTCTTGAGAACCTTTGTCGGTGAATTGTCTGTCGAAATGACTTCTGACGCGAGTCCATGAAATGTGCCCAAGATGATGAAGGAAAACGGATTATGAAACACGCGCTGAGCTTATTCGCCGTATTCATTTGTTTCCCTGGGATAAGCCTTGCCATTGAGCCGGCCAATCCCAATCTGTGTCAAGAGGGCAAGGAACTTCTTGCATTCTTCGAGAGCATCTACGGCAAGCAGGTCTTGGCGGGTTACAATGTTTATCCCCATACGCCGGACGACTACCAGCAAACGGCCAGGCAAGCCGCCGTCTGGGGGCGTGATATTCGGTGGCTGGGAGACGTGGAGGCGGTCGCCTCGCACGCGCGGTCGCATGGTTACATTCTGACTTTGCATTGGCACTGGTTTTTTGAGGAAGACTCGGCATGGACCAGGGAGCGCAAAAAGCCGGTGGATTTGGCAAGACTGGTCACCTCGGGGACACAGGAATACCAGACGCTGATGAAGGAATTAGCGGCCACGGCTGATGTCTTGGAACGACTTCAAAAGGAGGGAATCGTCGTCTTGTGGCGTCCGCTTCATGAGATTGATGGGGGTTGGTTCTGGTGGACCGATTTGACTCATCCGGAAAATACCGCCGAATTGTGGCGGATCATGTTCCGGTATTTTACCCAAGAACGGAAGCTGAACAACCTTATCTGGGTCTATAGCGCCGGGGTGGGCGATTTGAAGAAGAAACCCGCCGAATGGCGACGGCGATTTTACCCCGGCGATGCCTACGTCGATATCTCGGGAATCGACATTTATGGTGTGGATCCGAAGAATGATGAGACCCCCTATTGGGATTATTACCGGCTGATGCAAGAGGTGTCACCGGGGAAGATGTTGGCCCTTTGTGAAGGCGATGCCATTCCGAATCCGGACAAGATGGCTGCGGGCAAGACTCCAAAATGGCTCTATGCCTTGCCCTGGTGGGGATGCCCTCATCCACGTCGTTCCGTGGAATGGGCACGTTTTACGATGGGGCATGACCTGGTTTTGACCCTTGATGAGTTACCACCGATGAGGCGGGAAGGCCACGTTCCCCAGGTTGGCATTTTAGAGCCACAAGACGATGGCAGCGGATGGTTTCCCTCGGGGGATGTAGGAATTAGCGGCTACGCGGTGTCTCGGGGTAGCAGTATTGCCCGCGTGGAGTTCTTGATCGATGACAAAGTCATCGGAACCCTGGAGAAACCGCCGGCCCGATTTTCGTGGACCTGGCCAAATCCCTGCCCGGGAATCTTTGATCTCACCGCAAGGGCCGTGGACGTGTTGGGGCGGACAACCACTTCCAACCGAGTCCACCTGGCTGTGGGGGTGCAAAATGCCGCCAAGAACAAACCCGTGCGTGCTTCTTCAGGCGAACACGCGGAGGCCGCCGTGGATGGATCATATTACACCAGTTGGCGGGCCGCCAAAGACGCGGAGGAGGCCACATTTGAGATTGACCTGGGGGAACCCACGCGGGTCTCGCAGGTTAACCTCATCTGGGGGTGGAAGATCCACCCGGCGCGTTTTGTCATCGAAGTTGCCACCGGTGAGAGTTGGGATCAGGTTCACGATTGGAAAACGGTGGCCACCATGGACAATCTGCCATGGGTGACGTGGAAGGCCACCCATCGTGTGCGTTTTGAGCCCGTCACCGCGCAATTCATTCGCATTCGGATGTTCCAGCGGGCAAACCGTCAGACCTGGGCGGGTTACGACCTGGCGGAAATTGAGATTCCCGTACCTGTCAAATAACACCGACCCGTGCGAGGAACCGTTTTGGATTACTGCTCCTTGCCCATGGTTTCGGCTTGTTGGGCTTGAAACTTTGCCCAGCTTGCGTACCAGGGCAGGGGCGTAAATCGCCGGGCAAAGATATGGCGGAGCGGGGGCAGTCCCCATACCTTGCGATGAAGTTCCTCTTGTGTTGCCCAGAAACGGTCAACGGCGGCTAAGCGGTCTGGCGTCCAGTCCGTTCCGGGGCCAATTTCGCGGTGATGGCGAAACAGCTCGCATTTGAGCCGCCATTGCTCCCATCGCCAGTTTGAGCCGCACTCAGGGCGGAGCTCTGGCCGAGGCAATTCCTGAAGGGACTCCGCCGCGACCGCGGGATCGACGCTGAACGGCCGTCCCCACGCGCGAAGCCAGTCGGCCCACTTCTGGGCGCTCTCGCCGCTCGCTTGGAAATATCGCTCTGCGTAATGGGTAAGCACGGCACTGCTATCGGTGAATTGACCGGAGGACAATCCCGCCAAAAGGGCCTTATTCACGTCGTCGAACACGCCTTCCGAATAGGCCATAATGCCGGTACAGCCCCGCGCGGCGAGCTCTTGGATGGTCTTTTGCAGTCGCTCTGCCGCAATCACCGGCCCAAGGTGGCCGTAGGTATCCCGTGGGCTGGCATCCTCGGCGTATCCGATGTGGACGAATGCGGAAATCTCACAACCGGTTGGCAGAGGCACATCGGCAACGGTGGTTTGGCCGTAGGGGATATGGAGGTACATCCGTCGTACCCATCCTGGGCAATGAGCGTTGACCCAATCGGCAAACTGGCGGTGTTCTTCCGGTTCCCACCACCAGCCGATCATGTGCATTTCCAGGTCGGGGTGATATTTCTTTCCGATATCGTAGATTTCCTTGGAAAGCTGGGCGAAAGTGATGATCCACGGTTTGCAGCGATCACATCCACACCCGCCAAAATCGTAGGGGGCCGAACAAAGGGCCGACAGGCGGATACCGCTGCGGGCCAGATCGGCAAAGAGGTTCTCGTAATTGGTAAGGATGACTTTTCGTGCCTCGGGATGGGAAGGGCAAATCAATTGTCCAAAGATTCGCCCACCTTGCACCGCCGCCCACTGATCCTTGCACTGATCGACATAAACATGATTGGGGGTAATCACCAAATCACAAACAAACCCCAGTTTTTGGGCGATCGCAAAATTCGCCTTCTTGCGGTCCCACATTGCGTGTGCCAGTTGGTAGAGCCGCGTTTGGGCAAAGGGATCGGAGCAATCTTCCATGTCGAACCAGTCGGCATACCGGTTAAACCCCCAGAACTTGGCTTCCGCGAGGACCTCCCGCATTTCGTTATCGCCCATGACCTCGTAGCTATTCCCAAAATGTCCCACGGCGTACAAGGCACGAACGGCAAATACCGGTTTTGGTGGTTGCGGCCGGGCGCCTTGGGGTTCGTCGGCAAGAATCCTCTCGCCTATGACTGTCAGACACAAGAATGCGAAAACGCACTCGGCCCAAGGCCGCTTGTGCATTAATATCCAGTTCATCCGAAGTCACCTCTCCGCGCTGGTGCCTGTAAAAGTCCTGTTGGTATCCTAAAAAGTGAACTTATTCTACTAACTCCAGTGTAGCTTTGCAATCCAGACGGTGTTATCGCTGCCATAGCGTTCACACCCCTTGGGTTGCATCCACTCTGCCGCCGTGACCCAGGTCTCCTGAAATTCCCCAAACGGGCACCCCGCTCCGGAACAATGGCCCGCTCGGTTGAACGGATGACGCACAAACGCTCCGGGTCGATTTGGGCCATAAACAGCGGGGCGCGATGCCGAAAGACATGATCGTTGGCAGCCCCACGTCGTGTGTAAACCAAGAACAAGGCCTCGCTATGCACAACCCAATGTTGCTGAGTGTTGTAGTTGCCCAATTCTTCCCCGTCATCGAAACACCACGGTCGGGGTGCTTCAAAGCAGAGCCCATCTCGACCTTTCGTGACGTATCCTTTTTCGTCGTTCCGGAGTGTCAAAAAGTAGTGATCCCCGAATTTAACGAGGGATGGTTCGGCAAAGCCCCGCGGAACTTCAATTGTCAGTTGATCTCCATGTTCGACGTAGGTAAGGGTTTGCCCATCAAATCGGCAGCGGACGACGGTCGCGCGGAAGATCTGGTCCTCGGGACGCTTGAAATAGATGGGGAGCAAGATTTCACCATTCGGCAGGTCCCAGCGTTGCGTCGATCCTGCTCCGGCATTCGCGAATTCTGGATGGTCGGGCATGACTAACTCTTTCCACGGTTTCCAACGGCGCAGAATGGGATCAAAAACAGAGTAGGCCGTGGCCCGCCGTCGGACCGGAACGACTCGGTTCTCGCGGTAGTACACGGTGTGTCCGGTCCCGAGCAATGTCCGTGAAGCAGCGTGCCAGCGGGGCGTGAAATCGCAGACGGTCAACTCCAAGTTATCCTCGACAAATTGCCGGGCGAACACCGGTTCACTTTGGGGAACGGTCCAAGTCCTTCCCAAGTCTTCTGTCCAGAGGCTCGCCAACCCATAAAAGACATCCGAACCGCCCAGCCAGAGCTTCTGCATCGTCATGACGACGAGCGGTGTTGGACGAGGATTACCAACGTTCCCACCCGGTATTGCCCCGGCGCGGGCATGGACCCAACACGTCTCCGCGTCGTAACCCCGGGAACATGTTGCCAATTCGACATGATAATCAAGCATGCCTTAACCCATTCGTCGAAA
>FWWL01009377.1_pt1 | contig 11917 bp, 9 predicted proteins | sample 2228331 | NCBI WGS metagenome assembly FWWL01 (sample SAMEA103939775, study PRJEB20133) | metagenome | reverse complement strand
AGCCGGCCCGCTTTGAACCAGCGCCAGGCGGTGAGGTAGCTAACCCCTTGCTTGCGGGCCCACTGCGAGAGCTTCACTGAAATGGATGATATAGAACTGCCAACAGTTGTCAACCCCTGGGGCTAGACCTCCTCGAAAGCCGGGGCGGGCTGGGCCGGTAGGGGGGCTGGGGCGGGGAGGGGCCGGTGCCCCGGCTGGCCCGAAAGGGCCCGGTAGATATCGCCCAGCACCGCGCTGGCGGTAACCCCCCCGCCCGCTCCCGGCCCGGCAAAGACCAGGCTGCCTACGGGGTGCCCCTGGTAGACCAGGGCATTGCGCCCACTGCCCAGCTGGACCAGGGGGTGTTCCTGGGGCAGACGTACGGGTCGTACCGCCCCCACCCACCCTTTCGGGCCGGGGTAGAGGCTGGCCACCAGCCGGATGGCGTAGCCCTCGGCGCGGGCCTGGTGCAGCATCTGGGGGGTAAGGTGCGCAATGCCCCGGGTGCGCCTTTGCACCTCGGCCCAGGCCAGGCCGGGGTCCACCGTAAGCCGCCCCAGCACGCAAAGCTTGTGGGCCGCGTCGATGCCGCCTACGTCCAGGGTGGGGTCGGCCTCGAGGTAGCCTAGCGCACCAGCCTCGGCAAAGGCTTCCGCGTAGGTGGCCCCCTCTTCCAACCGCTGGATGATGTAGCTGCAGGTGCCGTTCACGATGCCGTGTAGCGCCAGGGTCTGATTGCCCCACAGGCTTTGCAGCGCCCCCAACACCGGTGTACCGGCCATCACGCTGGCCTCGTAGTGTAGCCGGCCTGCCTCGGCGTGCTCTCGCAGGTCGTCCCAGCGCTCGGCCAGCAGGGCCTTGTTGGCCGTGACCACCGGCAGACCCCGGGCCAAGGCCTCCAGCACCACCTCACCGGCCTGGGCCGTGCCCCCCGCCACCTCGACCAAGAGGTCGGCCCCCTTTAAAAACCCCTCGGGCTCGTCGGTGAGTAGGTGGGCCGGCACGCCGGGCCGGGGTTTGCTCCGGTCGCGCACCAGGATGCGGGCCAGCTTTAGCTCTAGGCCCAAAGCTTGGAAGCGGGCCTGGTGGGCGGGCAGTAGCTCCAGCAAAGCCTGCCCCACCGTTCCGGCACCCATCAAGGCGATACGGACAGGCTTCATGGCCGCTGGCCTTCCTCGCTGGCCAGGTGCTTTAGGAGCTGAACCATCTCCACCGCGCTATAGACGGCTTCGGCTCCTTTGTTCCCGGCCTTGCCGCCGGCTCGATCCTCAGCCTGCTCGAGGCTATCGGTGGTCAGTACCCCAAAGGCCACCGGCTTCTCACAGGCCAGCATGACCTGCATTAGGCCGCTGGCGGCCTGGGCGCTGACGTACTCGAAGTGGGGGGTCTCTCCCCGGATAACTGCCCCTAGGGCCACCACGCCGTCTACCTCGGGCCTCTGGGCCAGCTTTTTGGCCGCCAGGGGCAGCTCGAAGGAGCCAGGTACCCATAGCACCCAGGCGGCCTGAGCATCGCCCCCCAGCCGGGCATAGGCCTCCAGGGCCCCTTCCAACAGGGCCCGGGTCACCCGCTGGTTGAAGCGGCTGACCACGAAAGCCAGGCGAAGGTTCTGCGCAGAAAGGACGGTTTGGCTTGATTTCATCCCTCTAAGCCTAGCATGTTGGAGCTGGCTTTTCACCGTATGCCACACTGTTTTACCCTGGGAGGGGGTATAAGCTAAGAAGCCCTCCTTCGGGGCAGGGTGCAATTCCCGACCGGCGGTACAGCCCGCGAAGCCCTCTGGGGCCCGACCCGGTGCGATTCCGGGGCCGACGGTAACAGTCCGGATGGGAGAAGGAGGTGAGGCCGGTCTGCCGGCGAACCATTGCTGGAGGACAGAATCCCACAACGCTTGCTGGACGAGCGCTATCTTCGCAGGGCCCTGCAGCTGGCCGAGCGAGCCCGCGGGCACACCCATCCTAACCCCCTGGTCGGGGCGGTGCTGGTGAAGGATGGGCGGATAGTGGGGGAGGGCTACCACCCCAAAGCAGGGGAGGCCCACGCGGAGGTGATGGCCCTGCAGCAGGCCGGGACCGCGGCCCAAGGGGCTACGCTGTACGTCAGCCTCGAGCCCTGCAACCACTATGGGCGCACCCCCCCCTGCACCCTGGCCATCTTGCAAGCTGGGGTGCGCCGGGTAGTGGCCGCGCTGCGGGACCCCCACCCCCAGGCCGGAGGTGGGCTGGAGCGGCTGCGGGCTGGGGGCGTGGAGGTGGAGGCCGGGCTGCTGGAGGCGGAGGCCCGCCAGCAGAATGAGGTCTTCTTCCACGGGCTGGCCCACCGCCGCCCTTTTGTGCTGTGGAAGGCGGCTTTGAGCCTGGATGGGCAGGCTGCGGCGCGCAGCGGGCATGCCGCCTGGGTCTCGGGGCCCCTGGCCCGCCGGGTGGCCCAGGCCTACCGCCAGTGGCTACCGGCGGTGGGGGTGGGGGTGGGTACGGTTTTGGCGGATGATCCCCGGCTCACCGTACGGGAGCCCGACTTCCGCCCCTTCCCGGCCATGCTCGAGCCACCCCCCCTGCGCGACCCCCTAAAGGTGGTGCTGGATAGCGAGGCCCGCACCCCGCCCACGGCCCGCTTGTTTCTCCCGGGCCCCAGGGGCGAGGCCGCTCGAGTGGTGGTGCTGGTGGGGGAAGGGGCCTGCCTAAAGCGCCAGCAGGCCCTGCGGGATCGGGGCGCCCAGGTGGTGGTTTTGCCCCGGGAGGAGGGGCGGGTCAGCCTGGCTGCGGCTTTGGACTGGCTGTGGGCCCAGGGTGTGGATGGCCTGCTGCTCGAAGGGGGGCCCACCCTGGCCGGGGCCTTCTGCCGGCAGGGGTATCTGGACAAACTGGCCCTGTTTTTGGCGCCCAAGCTCCTGGGGGAGGCCCAGCCGGCGCTAAAGGGCTTTGCAGCCTGGCGGATGGAGCAGGCCCTGCCCTTGCGGGTGGCCCGGCTGGAGGGGTTGGAAGGTGATCTTTGGCTGGAGGCTTACCCCAAGGCGGGGCCGGAGGAATGATTATGTTCACCGGTATTGTGGAAGAAGTAGGCACCATCGTGATGGCAGAGGGCATGGGAGGGGTGCGGCGGCTTTGTATCCGGGCCCAGCGGGTGCTCGAGGGCAGCCGGATAGGGGACTCCATTGCGGTCTCGGGGGTCTGCCTGACCCTAGTGGCCCTGGAGGCCGAGGGCTTCTGGGTGGAACTGGCCCAGGAGACCCTCGCCCGTACCGCACCCCGCTGGCAGGTGGGCCGCCGGGTCAACCTCGAGCGGGCCCTGGCCCTGGGCGACCGCCTGGGCGGGCATCTGGTGAGCGGGCACGTGGACGGAAGGGCCCGGGTGGGGCACCTCCACCGCGAGCCGGGGGCCTGGAACCTTTACCTAGAAGCCCCAGCCGAACTGGCCCGCTACCTGGCCTTCAAGGGCTCGGTGGCCCTGGACGGGGTCTCGCTGACCATTGCGGGGGTGGAGGGGCCCCGGTTCTGGGTGACCCTGATCCCCCACACCCTGGCGGTCACCACCCTGGGCGAGCTGGAGGTAGGCAGCGAGGCCAACCTGGAGGTAGACCTTCTGGCCCGCTACCTGGAGCGGCTTTTGGAGGGAAGGTATGTTCAGCAGCATCCCTGAGCTACTGGAGGAGCTGCGCCAGGGCCGTCCGATCATCCTGGTGGACGATGAGGATCGGGAAAACGAGGGCGACCTGGTGATGGCCGCGCAGCACATGACCACCGAGTGGATGGCCTTTTTCATCCGCTATACCGGTGGGGTGGTCTGCCTGGCCCTGACCGAGGCCCTGGCCGATCACCTCCACCTGCCCCCTATGGTGGCCGAGAACACCGCGCCGCGGGGTACGGCCTTCACCGTTTCCATCGAGGCCCGCGAGGGGGTGAGCACCGGCATCTCGGCGGCGGATCGGGCCACCACGGTGCGCCGGGCCGCCCAGGATGGGGTGGGGCCGGGCGATTTTGTGCGGCCCGGACACATCTTCCCCCTGCGGGCCCGGGAGGGGGGGGTGCTGCGCCGGGCCGGGCACACCGAGGCCAGTGTCGATCTGTGCCGGCTGGCGGGCCTCAAGCCGGTGGCGGCCATCAGCGAGCTGATGCACGACGATGGCCAGATGATGCGCCTGCCGGCCATCCGGGCCTTTGCCCGGCAGCACCGGCTCAAGGTGGGCAGCATCGCCGATCTGATCCGCTACCGCCTGGCCCAGGGCGACCGTTATGTGCTGCGGGAGGCCGAGGCCCGGCTGCCCACCCGGTACGGCGAGTTCCGCCTCCTGGGCTACCGCGACCACCTGGCCGGGGAGGAGCACGCCGCCTTGGTGATGGGCCCGGTGGGGGCGGATCCTGAGCGGCCCGTCTTGGTGCGGGTGCACTCCGAGTGCCTGACCGGGGACGCGCTGCACAGCCTGCGCTGCGACTGCGGCTTCCAGCGCGACCTGGCCTTAGAGCGGATAGCCCAGGAAGGGTGCGGGGTGCTGGTCTACCTGCGCCAGGAGGGCCGGGGCATCGGCCTGCTCAACAAGATTCGGGCCTATGCCCTGCAGGATGCCGGGCAGGACACGGTAGAGGCCAACCTGACCCTGGGCTTCCCCCCCGACCTGCGGGAGTATGGGGTGGGCGCCCAGATTCTCTTTGACCTGGGGGTGCGCCGGCTGCGCCTGCTCACCAACAACCCGCGCAAGGTGCGGGCCTTGTCGGGCTATGGCCTAACGATCGTGGAGCGGCTACCCCTGCAAGGGGGGTTGAACCCCCACAACCGGCGCTATCTAGCGGCTAAAAGGGAGCGCCTAGGGCACTGGCTGGCTGCCCTCGAGCCCGAGTAAAAGCCCCCTACAAGGAGGCCTGGTGTAAAGCCTGCCACACCGCCTGGGCGCTTTTTTTGTCCAGGCCAGCCCTCCGGGCCAGCTCCTCCGGACTCAGGGCTTTGAGTTCCTCCAGGGTGGAGAACTGGCTCAACAGGGCCTGCTTGCGGGCCGGGCCAATCCCGGGGATGCCGTCGAAGAGGCTTTTGAGGGCCTTTTCCTGGCGCAGCTTGCGGTGGAAGATGAGCCCGTTGCGGTGGGTCTCGTCCCGCAGGTGGATGAGCAGCTGCAAGGCCGGGTGGTGGAGGGGGAGGGCCAGGCTTCGGCCATCGGGCCGCACCAGGGTCTCCTCCCGTTTGGCCAGCCCCACCAAAGGCAGGTCCAGGCCGGCCCGGGCCAGGCCCTTCTGGGCCGCCCGCACCTGGCCTAGCCCTCCGTCGATAAGCAAGAGGTCGGGCAGGGGTAGGCGCTCGGCTAAGCGGCCCGTGAAGCGACGGTAAAGGGTTTCCTCCAAAGCATAGAAGTCGTTGGGCTGGGAGAGCCCGCGGATTTTGATCCGACGATACTCGGCCTTTTTAGGCCGTCCGCCCTCGAAGACCGCGATGGAGCCCACCACGCTCTCGCCCAGCAGGTTGGAGATGTCATAGCCCTCTAGGCGGTAGGGGCGGCGCGAGAGGCCCAGCACCTCCATCAGCCCCTTCAGGCCAGGGTGGTCGCCCTTGCGTTCCATGAGCTTGAGTTCCGCCTCGAGGGCACTTTGGGCGTTGCGCTGGGCCAGCTCAATCAGCCGGGTCTTCTCCCCCCGCTGGGGCACCCGCACCGCCACCCTGCGCCCCTTGGCACTAAGAAAAGCGGCCAAGGCCTCCTGGGACTCCAGCGCGAAGGGCAGCAGCACCAAAGGGGGCAGGGGGGTGGCCTCGAGGTAGTAGTCCCTTAGGAAAGCCTCCAAGAGCTCAGCCTCGCTGGCCTCCCCCACCCCTTCTACCAGGCGGCTTATCCGGCCCAGCATCTGCCCATGGCGCACCTGGTAGTGCTGCAACAGGGCGTACTCACCCGCCCGGGCCAAGCCGATAAAGTCCAGGTCGCCTAGCTCAGGGTCGTAGGCCTGCTGGGCGGTGCCGAAAAAACTTTGAATAGCTTTGATCTGGTCGCGCAGCTCAGCGGCCCGCTCGAAGTCCTGGTTCTGGGCGGCCTGGCGCATCTGGGCCTTTAGCTGGGCATAGAGCTCGTCCGTCCTGCCGTCCAGCAGCTGGCTCACCTGGGCCACTACCTGGGCGTACCGCGCTGGGTCGGCCTGGTCTACGCAGGGGGCGAAGCAACGGCCCATGGCGTAGTTGAGACAGGGGTAGCGCTTCTTGCGGAAGGGGTAGCCCGAGTTCTTGCGCAAAGGGAAGACCCGGTCAATGAGCCGCTTGATCCGCCGCACTGTGCGCGCCTCGGGGAAGGGTCCCCAGTAGCGGGCCCCATCGTTTTGCACCCGCCGCACCACCAGGAGCATGGGCCAGTCCTCCTGGGTCAGCTTGAGGAAGGGGTAGTGCTTGTCGTCCTTCATTAAGACGTTGTAGCGGGGGCGGTGGTGCTTGATCAGATTGGCCTCCAATAGCAAAGCCTCCACCTCGTCGCGCACCACGATGAACTCGAGGTGGGTCGCCTCCTGGGCGATGCGCAGAGGCTTGCCCTGGCTGTGGAAGTAGCTGCCCACCCGGGCCTTGAGGTTCTTGGCCTTGCCCACGTAGAGAAGGGTCTCCCCGGCCTTCCACAAATAGACCCCGGGGGCCTCGGGCAGGGGGGGGAGTTCATCCAGGCACATACCTAAACCCTATGCTAGCGAATGGCAGCGGGTATACTCTCGCTGGAGGTTCCTCGATGCCCCTTAGACACGCCTACCGCCCCCCTGGAGAGGCCAGCCTGTGGGAAAGTTTTCTACGCCGCCTCGAGGCCACCCTTCACCTCGCCCGTATCCATCCGGCCACCATCCAGTACCTGATCCATCCTAAGCGCATGGTGGGGGTTTCGTTGCCGGTGGTGATGGAGGATGGGTCGGTACGAAACTTCACTGCCTACCGGGTGATTCACAACATCGCCCGGGGGCCCGCCCTGGGGGGGGTGCGCTACCACCCCGGGGTGGGGCTGGGCCAGACCTGCGGCCTGGCGGCTTGGATGACCCTAAAAGCCGCGGTCTTCGGCCTGCCTTTTGGGGGCTCGGCGGGGGGGATAGCGGTGGATCCGCATAAGCTTTCCCGGCGCGAGCTCGAGCGCCTCTCCCGCCGCTACGTGACCGAACTCATTGAGCTCATTGGTCCCGACGAGGACGTCCTGGCCCCCGATCTGGGCACCGATGCAGAGGTGATGGCCTGGTTCCAGGATACCTTCACCATGACCCGGGGCCAGACCAGCCTCAGCGCGGTGACCGGCAAGCCCCCCTCGCTGGGTGGGGTGGCGGTGCGGGACGAGGGCGGAGGGCAGGGGCTGGTCTATGTGCTGGCCGGCCTGGCCCGCGCCCGGGGGTGGCCCCTGCAGGGGGCCCGCATGGCCATCCAGGGCTTCGGCCAGGTGGGCGGCGCGGTGGCCCGGTATGCGGTGCGCGAGGGCTTGAAGGTGGTGGCGGTCTCCACCCGCCGAGGGGGGGTCTACCATCCTGAGGGGCTGGATGTGGCCGCTTTGGAGGCCCACTACACCACGCATGGCCACCTGGAAGGTTTTCCCCAGGGCCGCTACCTCACCAATCCCGAGCTTCTGGCCCTGCCGGTGGACTATCTGGTTCCAGCGGCCATAGAGGGCGTCATTAATGCGCACAATGCCCGGCAGGTGGCGGCCCGGGTGGTCCTCGAGGGGGCCAACGGGGCCCTCACCCCCGAGGCCGAGGCCCTGCTCAAGCGCCGGGGGGTCGAGATCGTGCCGGACATCCTGGCGGGGGGGGGTGGCCTGGTGCTTTCCTACCTGGAGTGGGTGCAGGACCTTTCCATGCTGTTCTTTGAAGCGGGCGAGATCGAACAGAAGCTGCGAACCTTCGTCCACCAGAGCCTAGAAGCGGTGCTCGAGCGGGCCCGGCCCTTGGGGGGCGACCTCCGGGCCGGGGCCTACGCGCTGGCCCTGGAGCGCATCAACGAGGCTACCCGGTTGCGGGGCGTCTATCCCTGAAGAGGTATCTTATGAAATCGGAACCCCTTTCCTATCTTTGCGGCAACCACATGGGCCCCTGGGAGATCTACCTGGCCCAGGTAGACCGGGTCACCCCGTATCTGGGCAGGCTGGCCTTCTGGGTGGAGGACCTCAAGCGACCCAAGCGCATCCTGGTGGTGGATGTACCCGTACGGATGGACGACGGCTCGGTGGCCCACTTCGAGGGCTACCGGGTCCACCACAACACCTTCCGTGGCCCGGCCAAAGGGGGGGTACGCTACCACCCGGAGGTCACCCTTGCCGAGGTGATGGCCCTGGCGGCCTGGATGACCATCAAGAACGCCGCGGTGGGCCTGCCCTATGGGGGCGGGAAGGGGGGGGTGCGGGTGGACCCCCGCAAGCTCTCCCCCGGCGAGCTGGAGCGCCTGACCCGCCGCTACACCTCGGAGATCGGCCTCCTCATCGGGCCAGATAAGGACATTCCGGCCCCCGATCTGGGCACCGGGGCCCGGGAGATGGCCTGGATGATGGACACCTACTCCATGAACATAGGCCGCACCGCCCCGGGGGTGGTCACCGGGAAGCCCCTGGCGGTGGGCGGCTCCCTGGGGCGGCAGGACGCTACCGGGCGGGGGGTCTTTGTGACCGCGGCGGCGGCCGCAGAGAGGATCGGTCTTTCCATCGAGGGCAGCCGGGTGGTGGTGCAGGGTTTCGGCAACGTAGGCAATGCGGCCGCCCGCATCTTCCACGACCACGGGGCCAGGGTGGTGGCGGTCTCCGACGTGACCGGGGCCATCCGCCACGACGGGGGGATCGACCCTTACGACCTCGCCCAGTACGTGGGCCAGATGGGGGGGGTGCGGGGCTACCCCAGGGCCGAGGCCATCCCCCCCTCTGAGCTGCTGGCCACCCCCTGTGAGGTTCTGATCCCCGCGGCCCTGGAGGGCCAGATCACCGAGGCCAACGCCTGGAAGCTCCAGTGCCGCATCGTGGCCGAAGGGGCCAACGGCCCCACCACCCCCGCCGCCGACGACATCCTGGCCGAACGGGGGATCCTGGTCATCCCCGATGTGATCGCCAACGCGGGGGGGGTGACGGTGAGCTATTTCGAGTGGGTACAGGACTTCAACAGCTTCTTCTGGAGTGAGGCCGAGATTAACGCCCGCTTAACCCGGCTCCTGCGCCAGGCTTTTGCGGCGGTCTGGCAGGTGGCCCAGGAGAAAAACCTCCCCCTGCGCACCGCGGCCTACCTGGTGGCGGCCACCCGGGTGCTGGAGGCGCGGCACCTGCTGGGCCTCTACCCCTAGTTAAGCCCGCGTTAAGCCCGGCTGTGCTGGAATACCCCCCGGGCCTGCGGGCGGTTCTCATGGGGGGCTCAGCCACGCTTGACACCGGCCCAAAGGCTGCGTAAGATAGGCCCGGATGCCGCAATCAGGCCATCCACGCGGCCCGTGGCCGGGGGCAACCCGGAAACCCCGACCCGGTGGCCCAAGCAAGGAGGTTTCAGAATGAAAGGAAAACGGACGTTTCTAGGCTGGGCTGTGATGGGTTCACTGCTGCTGGGCCTGGCCGCCTGCAACAACAGCAGCACCTCCACCCCCCCACCCCCCACCCAGAACACCCTGGTGGCCCTGGAGGGGGTGTACCTGGGGAACACCAACAACCCCGTCAACCCCAGCAACGTCTCTGGCATCAACACCGTGCGGGCCAAGGTGGTGCTGGGCCAGCAGACCCCCAAGAAGATCCAGTTCCTGATCGACAACCAGGTGGGCTACGAGGTCGCCATCGGCTCCTCCAGCAGCGGGGTCAAGGCCCAGAACACCCTGACCTTCGAGTGGAACCTGGACACCCGGGCCCTCAACAACTTCACCCCCCTCTACCCAAACGGCCCGCACACCCTCTCCGTGCGGCTGCTGGACGCCTCGGGCGGCACCATCGCCACCTCCAGCTCGGCCCAGCTCACCTTCAACAACCAAGACTTCATCGTGCTGCAGCTGGATAACTTCGACGACCAGACCAACGTCCACACCGCCGGCGGGACTCGCTACTTCGGCGGCAACCCCAACCCCCTGGTGGTGCGGGCCATCCCGGTGGTCTACACGGGCCGCCAGGTGCAGCAGGTGAGCCTGGCCGGGGCGGCCAACAGCGGGCCCGACAACACCGCCCCCTACGAGTTCACCCTGACCTACACCCCCAACAACCCCGCCGCTCCTCTGAACGGGGGCGGTGCCAGCGACTTTGACACCGATAATGGCCCGGGTGGCATCTCCGTCACCGTCGCCTTCAGCGACGCCTCCTCCATCAGCACCGCCGGTGACACCACGAACTGCAGCCCCAGCCGCCTGGGGGCCATCTTCCAGAAGAACACCCCGGTGGTGGACCGCACCGACTGCTTCAACAACACCAATGCCCCCGCGGCCAACCTCTTCACCCCCACCCCCCCCTTCACCGCGGATAACCTCCGGGTGGACTACGCCGCGCCGCTGATGGACGCAGGCGACTTCCGCTTCCAGCGAACCTACGAGGAGTACCCGGGGCAGTATCAGAGCAACGCAAACAATCAAGACCGGGTTAACAAGGACACCAAGCTCTTCTACGACGATCTGAATAGCGATGGTGGCGGTGCCAACCTGGATGATCCTCCGCCCTATGGTGCAGACGCTGCAGTAAACGATGGTTCCGGGGCCGGGTTGAATCCCACATCCTACACTGTGGTACTGCAGGATACCTTTAACCGGCAGATCACCTACAGCAACGCCCAGGGCAAGCGGCTTTCCGATTCCGATCCCGGTTCCAACGCCATTCTACCCGGTTATGCTAACCCTCTTACGGTGGTGCGAGCCGAGATTGCTGACCGGGTAAACAACAGACGGGTGGTGAGCGCCGGCCTGCCCACCCTTCAGTACAACGATAACACCGCACTGCCAAACACCAACAAGGTTCTGGCCATCGAAAACGTAATCGCTCAGGCCCTTGATAACGCGGGCAATCCTGTCGGCCCGGCCAACCTGCTCGCCTCAGGAACCCGGATTGGGGTGACCTTTAACCTGGTGGGCCTTGTGGGTAGCCCCGGTGCCAACGGGGGCCATTATGGCGGCAATGGCCCCGTAGGGGGCCTCTACCTGATTGAGGATAACGGAAAGCGGTTCCGCATCAGCGCGTGCAACGGCGGTGGTAATACCGGTGCTCCCGCCACGGGTCTTACCTGTGGCTCCCCCGGCGATCCTGGCCCAGACCTACTTCCCGCCCCATTCTTCGGCCCCGGTCCCACCTACACCCTCAGCCTGGCCCTGATCTTCTACGATGTGCACGGGAACGAGGTAAGGTACGATCTCACCCCTATGTCCGTAACGAAGTCCGACCCCGGGAACGACACCCCCAATCTGGTGAGCCTGGTTCCCTCGGGTTCCCTCACCAGCCGGCTGAACCCCCCTGCCGCGGGCCTTCAGGCGACGGCCATTGATAATATTCCTACTAATGGCCAGGTGGCCTTCCAGTTCTACCGCGAGCACGGCAACCTGCCCGGTCTGTTTGTAGATGGTGATTTCAGGCTTGCAAATCCTGGGGGCGCTCCCCCCAACCAGACCTATACCGCAACCCTTCCCGACTTCCTCAACGGGCATCAGTACTACCAACCCGGGACGTACAATGTGGCCGCCATTGCGGTCAACGGGGCTGGTCCGGGGAACTCCAACGGGGCTAACCTCAGGCTGGCCGGTCTAACCGTCCAGTAGTACCCGCGCCGGACGCCAACCCCAGGGCTTCCCTGGGGTTGGTTCCTTTGCTAAAATAGGGGGGTGCGCCCGGTTTATTTGTTCTTCCTGCTGGCCCTGGCTGGCTGCGCCGCCCCCCCGGCCCCCGGGTTCAGCCTGGAGCTCAGCCCCTCCCAGCTCAGCCTGCCCCAGGGCGGCACCGCCAGCCTGGCCCTGCGGCTCAGCGGCCCGGCGGCCCTGGCCCTGCGGGAGGCCCCGGCGGGGGTCCGCCTGGCCCCCCGGGAGG
>FWWL01009376.1_pt1 | contig 11919 bp, 10 predicted proteins | sample 2228331 | NCBI WGS metagenome assembly FWWL01 (sample SAMEA103939775, study PRJEB20133) | metagenome | reverse complement strand
AGGCTCAGCAACTGCAACAGGAGCTGAACACCCTGCGCAAAGAGATGGACAAACTGCGCTCGGAGGTTGCCAAAAAGCGCACCGCTGAGCGAAAGGTTCGACGCGATATCGCCGAGTTAGACATCCAAATCACCCGCGTTTCGAATCGGCTGGAGCGCACGCGCCGTCAACTCCAATCAGCACGCAAGGAGCAGGCAGAACTTGCAAAGCAGTTAGCAGAACTTACTCAGAAGCTGAAACATCGTGAGGCGCTTTTAGCCCAACGGCTCAACTCTGCCTACAAGTATCGCAGTGTTTCCTACCTGAGTCTGGTGGCAGGGGCGCGCTCGGTGCAAGAACTCAGCAGTCGCGGCTATGTGCTACGGCGCATCGTGCAGACCGACCGCCAACTGCTGGATGAAGTCCACAAAGCCCAACAAGAGGTTGCTCAGGCAAAAGCGCGTATGGATGCGGTTGTGCGTCGAGTAAGTGCCTTAGAGCGCGACCTAAGCGCACAGGCGAAGGAGCTGAAAGAGACCCAAGAGGAGAAGCGTGAGGTGCTAAAGGAGATTGCCCGCGAGCGTGCCCTCTATGAACGCCAGCTGGCGGAACTGGAAGCCGAGTCGAAAGCAATCGCCCGACGCTTGCGCGCCATGATGGCAAGCGGAGCGGGGCGCGCCCGTGCCGAAAAGCCCTGGTCAGGACGGTTCATTCGCCCCGTGGAGGGGCGCATCACCTCCGGGTTCGGCATGCGCGTGCACCCAATCTTCAAAGTGCGCAAGATGCATACGGGCATCGACATCTCTGCCCCTGCAGGCACCCCCATCCGCGCTGCGGACGGGGGCGTCGTGGTGGAAGCAGGCTATATTCGAGGCTACGGCTACACGGTGATTATCGACCACGGGGGCGGTGTCGCTACCCTCTACGCCCACTGCTCTGCTCTGCTGGTGCAGGAGGGGCAAGAGGTGCAACGCGGGCAAGTAATTGCGCGCGTCGGCAGTACAGGCTACTCTACAGGACCGCACCTCCACTTCGAGATTCGGATTAACGGCGAACCAGTGAACCCTGCTGGCTATGGGTTTTAGTGCCATCCCTAACGCGAGTGCGTACAATAGGCAAGATACCCTTGTCGCATCGTCCCTATGACCCTGAGCGATGCGAAGCGAAAGGTCCTTGATTTAGGAATCGTAAAATCTTAGCTTGGCTAAATGTGTCGTCGGTCTCCAATTCTGCATCCCCACGCTACGACCGACGACACCTCAAAAACGCCACTTTTGAACTCAAAACCAGCCCAAACCTAAAGCATTATTTCAACTTAGCTCTCTAACAACGAGTCAAAATTGGAGGGATAGATGAACGAAATTTTTTTCTCTCCCAACCAAACAAGTACCCCAAGCACAAACCAAGAGAAAAAAATTTCGCCACCCCCTGAGGGTGTTCGAAAAACTCGTCTATCGCTTCCACCAACGGGTGGAACGCCACGCTGACCGTCTCCACCTACTGTGAGCGTGGCTGGCGCAACTGGGGATTGCCTTAGAACCCTCCGTTGCGGAGACGCCTTAGCAGTATGGATTGGGGGGACTGCCTGTGGGCACACTGGTGGTAGGGGATGCGTTGTACGGGTATCAGGCAGGGTTGTTGGCGTTGGCGGAGCGATTGGGGTGGCGTCCTGTGGCACGGGTGCGGGATGGGGTGTGGCAGCGGGTGCGGTCGTCGGCGCGGCGGCGGGCGCGTGGGCGTGGGGAGCAGTATCCCGAGGTGTTGCGGGGTCGTTTATGGGATAGAGCCGGTGTTTGGGAGTGTGAAGAGTGCGTATGGGAGTTATGTGGGTTCGCGTTCGTGGTGGGGAGCGGTGTTGCGGGTGTGGGGGATGTGGGTGTTATGGAATATGGTGGGGTTGTTGCGGGTTGGGGGTGTGGAGGTGTGGGGCTTGCTGAAGAGCGGGAGCCTTTTTGTGTGGGTGATGTGGGTAAGAGGATTTTTCGAACAGCCTTCATACCCCTTGACTTTTGTTGACTCGATTGGGTATAGTAAGATATGAAGGAACGCCAGAAGTGCGCAGGGAGCGCGCAACAGGAAACCTCTGGAACGGCTGTTGTCCCAGCTCCCCCACTTCGCTGGTGTCTCCTTCTAATCTAAAACTCATGGAGGAGGATGCTTCTATGAAGCGTTTGCTAACTGTAGTAGCTGGGCTTAGCCTGATTTCAGGCTTCACATTTGCTCAGATGGATGATGTGCCTTTTGGGCACTGGGCATACGACGCGATTGAGTACCTCGTGCGTGAAGGGATTATCGTTGGATTTCCCGATGGGAAGTTCCGCCCCGAGAAACCTTTGACCCGTGCTGAGTTTGCGGAGGCGATTGCGCGCGCCTACCGCCGAATCGACGAGCGACTTCGCGCAATCAGCACCCAGATAGATGAACTACGCGGGCGACAGCCTAGTACACCCAGTCAGCCACCTGCACCTCAAAATGTGGAGCAACTACAACAGCGCGTCCAAGCGTTGGAGAACACTGTGAACGAACTGCGCCGACTAAACGAGGCGGTGCAGACGCTCCAGCGACTGGCTCAGACCTTCCAGCAGGAGCTGGCAGACCTGAATGTGAATGTCGACAGCCTCAAGCGCGACCTAGCTTCCCTTCGCGACCGTGTGTCCGCTCTGGAAGGGCGCGAGGAGAAGTTCAAAATGTCGGGCGACCTCTCCTTCGGCGTGTACGCCACTCACAGCCTCGACGGAACCAACCCTATCACTCTGAACCGACACCCGCTGTACCCCTCTGGGAAGTTCCTCGAGAGCCTGAATGTGGTGCACGAGCTGGGGCTGACCTTCAGCGGGCAGATTAACGAGGAAGTGTCGGGTTCCGCTACTTTCATTCTGGGCAACTTCCTGCCCTTCGCAGGAGGTGCGGGCAAGAGTGCGCTTACTCCATCATCGTTTACTCCAACAACTGGTTTGCCCACTGTCGGCAATACCGACATCACTATCTGGGAGGCGTATGTGAACGCACCCCTCGACCTGTTCGGCACCAAGGTGAACCTGACCATCGGTCGCTTCCCTGCGAAGTTCACCGACTTCACCCTCAAGCGCATCAAGCCGAACTACTACCTGAACTTCCTGCGCTACGACGATGGCTTCTACCGCGTGGATGGCGGTGCGCTTGCCTTCAACTTCGACACCTTCCGCCTGAACCTGTGGGCAGCGCGAACGAACCTCAGCTCCAACAACGGAGCTTTCTCGGGTATCACCTTCCAGAACCACAACTCCACAACTTCCGCTGGTGCTGACCAGTTTGCGGGTGCCTACCTCGAGTTCGACGCCATTCGCGGTGAGGACACCAACCTGACCATCGGCGCCATCTACTACGCAGCGGGAATCGGCACTGGACAAAACTTCAACTTCAGCGGAGGTGCTCCTGAAGCAACCAACATCGACCGCGTCGATGTGTTCGGTGCCAACATTAAGGGTCGTTTCTCGGGCATTCGCTTCAGCGCAGAGTATGCCCAGAGCGACTTCGTGCGCGACACCACCCGCGTGCTTAGCAAGGACAACTGGGCACTCAACGCCAGCTTGGGCTACGACTTCAGCGAGAACCTGAGCCTGACCGCTGGCTACCTTGAGGTGCGCCCTTACTTCGCAACGCCAGGCTACTGGGGGCGTGCAGGCTACCTCTACAACATCTCTGACCTGCGCGGTCCGTACGCCTCGGTGAGCTGGAAGGCGTCCGAAGACCTCAGCGTGAAGGTCGGTGGTGCGTTCCTCGAGGGTACGGGGCGCGTAACGGGCGGATACACCAAGAACGATGAGGTTGTGTCCCTGAATGCTGGCGCCAACTACCGCTTGTCCGACCGCTGGAGCGTGAGCCTCGACTACGAGGGCGCGTTCTGGAAAATTAGTGGCGCGAAACCCGTCTGGAACTACTTCACGCTGGGCGTGAACTACAACCTCGGCGAGAACGCCAGCCTGAACGCCCTGTACCAGATTATCGACAACAACACCAAGGGTCTTGCGGGCTTTGGTGCTGTTGGTTCCAACAAGGGTCAGGGCGCAGTGGCGGCGACCACGCTCACCATCAAGTTCTAACCACCTCGTTCTCTCGGCAGGGGGTAACGAAACCCCTGCCCCTATCGTTGAGACCCCTGAGGAAAACCGCCTCAGGGGTTTCGCATTAGGTATCCTATTAGGCATCCTACTCACGGAGGAGCACCAATGAGAGCATGGATTACTGCTTTGGGCTGTCTTTTGCTGATGAGCCTGACGATGGCTCAGATGTTTCGTGATGTCCCCCGAAACCACTGGGCATATCAAGCGATTCAAGAACTGCGTCGGCTTGGCTTCATTGAGGGCTACCCCGATAACACTTTCCGCCCCGACCAGACCCTCACTCGCGCCGAGTTCGCCCAGCTGATTGCTCGCCTCTACCGCAACATAGACCAGCGATTGCGCGACTTTCAGCAGTCCCTTGAAACCCTGCCTGCTCCAGCCGAAACTCCTCAACCATCGCCCTCTCCCCTTGAAGAGCGCGTGCAGAGGTTAGAACGCACACTTGAAGAACTTCGCCAGATTGCCCAGGCGAATACCATTCTCCAACGCCTGCGCAGTGAGTTCGAACCCGAACTGCGCCAACTGAACCTCGTGGTGGAGGACATTCGGGATGAGGTTCAAAGCCTTGAGGAACGCCTACGCGCGCACGAGCGTGAAGCACGGCGGTTCACAGGCGATATGGCGTTCGGAGTCTTCAGCACCCACAGTTTCGACAAACGCTCTGCTTATACCCTTAGCGGGCGTGAGATCAACCCCACAGGCAAATTCCTGCAGAGCTTCGTGATTGCCCACGAGCTGGGACTGCACCTCGACCAACCCATAAATGAGTCGGTAGAGGCGCGCGCCACTTTCACTATTGGCAACTATCTGCCCTATGTAGGGAGTGCCAACCGCCTTGCCGACATCCTGCGCTCGAATAAGACCGCTCGTTCGGCAGGTGCTACCGATTTCACCATCTGGGAAGCCACTATTCAGTTCCCCTTAGAGCTGTTCGGTCAGCAGTTCAAGGCGGTGGTGGGGCGCTATCCGCTCAAGCTCTCTCCCTACACTTTCCAGCGAATCGAACCCGATGCTTATCTCGATTTCGCACGCTATCGGGATGGTGCGCACCGCGTGGATGGGGCTATGCTAAGCGCTGAGTGGTCGGCATTCCGATTCCTGTTCTTCCTTGGCAGCAGCTGGGGTATCCGTTCGAACACGACGAACCCGTTCCCCATCTATGTGGCGAACCACAACAGCTCCATCTCGGGCACTATCGACCAGATGGTGGGCTTCCATGCTCAGTACCGTACTCAGGCAATTTCGAATATTCCACTGACGATTGGAGCAACCTATTTTACTGGTGGAGTCGGGCGCAATCGGCGATATGAACACGGAAATACCACCGTTGCCAACAATATTGACCGTGTCGAGCTTTATGCTCTTGAACTCCAAAGCGAGTTTAGCGGAATTAAGGTACGCTTCGACTACGCTCAAAGCATGCTGTTGCGTTCAGATAGTCGGCAGGTGGGGAGCAAGAATGCCCTGTTTGCTGTTGTAGGAGAGTACGCATTCAGCGAGCGTTGGAACCTTCTTTGGGGCTATCGCGAGATAGAACCTTACTTCGTTAGCCCTGGCAACTGGGGGCGGGTTGGCTACGCCTATAATCCGTCCGATATCAAAGGCACCTATATCGTCACAACCTATCAGGCTTCAGAAGACCTGAACCTGAAACTCTCTGCCGATTTTTACACAGGTTCAGGAAAGTTGCCTCCTGCGCGGGGTTATCGGGGTCGTGACCGCCTGCAACGCATCATGGTAGAGGCGGATTACCAGCTCACCCCACGCTGGCGACTTCAAGCGAGTTATGAGAATGTGGGGTGGCGACTCCAACAGTTCCGCCCCGAGTGGAACTATCTGACGCTCAAAGCGCACTATGACCTTGGGGAAAGCCTCTACCTAAATGCACTCTACCAGATTATCAGCACAAACGGTAAGGGAGCTCGTGCTGAATATGCGGGTGGTCCCAGCACTGCGGGCAACCGTGCGGGCGTCTTTGCGCTGAATCTGGGATTCGTGTTCTGAGGGTTTGCCTAATGCCCCTCACCCCAACCCCTCTCCAAATAGGAGAGGGGTTTTTGATTCGCTTGGAGAGGGAGGCTCTCCTTGCATCGGGTATAATTGTGCCGTGAAACCACAACTTATGGCGTGTGGAGGCGACCAAACGAATGGCAGCTAAGCGTAAATCAGGGCAGACCTCTAACCCCGAACCCCAATCTGTTGTGGAGACCCAAGGGGTAGAGGTTATCGGGGACACTGGAAACGGGCTTGCGGTCTCGGTAGAGGGCGAGTATACCGCCCAACAGCTCACCGTGCTGAAGGGCTTAGAAGCAGTACGCAAGCGCCCTGCGATGTACATCGGCGACACGGGACCGCGCGGACTGCACCACCTATTTGTAGAGGTGCTGGATAACTCGGTCGATGAGGCATTAGCAGGGCACTGCGACCACATCGATGTGATTTTGCACGCCGACCAAAGCGTCTCAGTAATCGACAACGGGCGCGGAATCCCCGTGGATATTCACCCTGAGGTGGGTCTGCCCGGCGTGGAAGTGGTGATGACGATGCTCCATGCTGGAGGTAAGTTTGGGGGTGGGGGTTATCGCGTGTCGGGCGGACTGCATGGGGTGGGGGTCTCGGTGGTGAACGCGCTTTCCGAGTGGCTGGAGGTGGAGGTGGCGCGCGATGGCTATCTCTACTACCAGAAGTTCGAGCGGGGCGTGCCCGTGGCACCCCTCAAGAAAGTGAAACCAACCACCAAACGCGGGACGAAAGTCCGCTTCTTAGCCGACCGCGAAATATTTGGGGACTATCGCTACGACCCGAATATCTTCATCAAACGCCTGCGCGAGCTGGCGTACCTCAACCCAAATGTGACCTTCACCTTCACTGATGAGTTGAATGGGAAGCCCAAGCAGGTGTTCCGTTATACGAAGGGCATCGCAGCGCTGGTAGAAGCGCTCAACGAGAACAAAGACCCTATCCACAAGGTCGTCTACTTCCGCAACGCCCGTGAAGATACTGAAGTAGAGGTCGCCCTCCAATACCACACGGGCTACCAAGAGACCCTACTCTCGTACGCCAACAACATCCACACTGTAGAGGGGGGTACGCACCTCACAGGGTTCAAGACCGCCTTGACCCGTGTCATTAACCAATACGCCCGCAAAATGAACATCCTCAAGGAGAAGGATGCTAACTTCTCTGGGGACGATGTGCTGGAAGGGCTGACTGCGGTCATTGCGGTCAAACTGCTCCATCCGCAGTTTGAGGGTCAGACCAAGACCAAGCTGGGCAACTTGGAGATTCAGGGGCTGGTCAACTCCATCGTGGGAGAAGCCTTCAGCGAATATCTGGAGCGAAACCCTTCGGTTGCGCGCAAGATTATTGAGAAAGCGCTCACTGCCCAGCGCGCCCGTGAAGCGGCGCGCAGAGCGGCGGAACTGGTCAAGCGTCAGAGTGCGCTGGATAGCGGCTCCCTGCCAGGTAAGTTGGCGGACTGCACCGAGCGCGACCCCAGCAAATGTGAGCTGTTCCTTGTGGAGGGTGATTCGGCAGGTGGCTCTGCGAAGATGGGGCGCGACCGTCGTTTCCAAGCCGTCTTGCCCCTACGCGGGAAAATCCTGAATGTAGAAAAAGCACGCCTTGACAAAGCCCTCGAGAACGAGGAGATACGCGCCCTCATCACCGCACTCGGCACAGGTATCAGCCTCGATAGCAACGGCTCGACCAGCAGCGGCGAGTCGGATAGTCGATTCGATATCTCCAAACTGCGCTACCATCGCATTGTGATTATGAGCGATGCCGATGTGGATGGTGAGCATATCCGCACCCTGCTGTTGACCTTCTTCTTTCGCTATATGCGCCCGCTGATAGAAGCAGGACATATCTACATCGCACAGCCACCTTTGTTCCGTGTGCGAGTGGGCAAAGATGAACAATACTATGCCCAAGATGAGCAGGAACTGGAGCAGATTCTCAAGCGCATCAAGAAGAAGAATGTGCAGGTAACACGCTTCAAGGGGCTGGGCGAGATGAACGCGGAAGACCTCGCCGATACCACGATGAACCCCGAAAAGCGGGTAATTGTGCAGGTTCGGTTAGAAGATGCGATGGAGGCGGAGCGCATCTTCACCACGCTGATGGGCGATAAGGTGGAGCCTCGCCGACAGTTTATCGAAGAGCACGCCAAAGAGGTCACCGACATCGACTGGCACTTCTAAGTGCATTCTAAGAGCGCCTAACAAAACTGTTTCTCAATCGGGTATCATGAACGCAAGGAGGGTATCGCATCATGAAACACAAAATCGTCTCCGATGAACTGGGGACAATCATTCAACCGCTCCTCCCGCCCCCCAAGCCGAAACCCAAAGGCGGACGCCCCCGCATCCCCAACCGAAACGCCTTAGAAGGCATCTTGTTCGTGCTCATCACAGGCATCCCGTGAGAAAAACTGCCCCAAGAGATGGGCTGGGGCAGTGGGATGACCTGCTGGCGTCGCCTGCGCGATTGGCAACAAGCAGGCGTCTGGCAACGCCTCCATCAAGTGCTGTTGAACCGATTAGGAGAAGCGGGCAAGATCGATTGGTCGCGGGTTTCCTTAGACTCGGCAACCGTGCCTGCCTCTGGGGGGGCGAAGCCACAGGTCCGAACCCGACGGATTGGGGCAAGGCGGGCACGAAACGCCCCCTGATGGTCGACCGAAATGGCATTCGGTTAGCGGTAGCGATTTCGGGGGCGAATGTGCCGGATATTCGGATGGTGGAGGGGCTGGTGGCTGGGGTGGCGCCTATTTGTCAGCGGTGGGGTCGTCCTCGGAGGCGTCCTTTGAAGTTGCATGGGGACAAGGCGTATGATGCGCGTTGGGTGCGGGTGGCGTTGCGTCGTCTTGGGAGCGGTTCGGATAGCGCGTCGTGGGGTGGAGAGTTCGGGAACGAACTATGAGCCAAGCGACTGCACTAAAATCGGTGCTGGAGCCGTTCGAGGGGCTGGAGCCAGACCCTTCGTGGGCGTTCTGGCACCTCAAGCCGAGCGACACGAACTACGCCACCCATGGCTACCATCGCTACCCCGCCAAGTTCATTCCCCAGTTAGCAGAGCGACTCATCCTCACCTACACGGGCGAGGGCGATTGGGTCATCGACCCCTTCATGGGTTCGGGGACAACTCTGGTGGAAGCCAAGAAGCACCGACGCCCGACGCTGGGAGTGGACATCAATCCCGTTGCGCACCTCGTGAGCCAAGCCAAGATTAGCGCCCTGCCACCCCAAACGCTCCACCAGCGAGTCACCGCACTCTGGGGACGGATTGAAAGCGCGCAACCCACTCTCTTCAGCGGAAGTGCTTCATGCGAACAGGTTGTGCCCGAACTGCACGAGCGTTTGCGCTATTGGTTCGCACCCGATATTCAGGCAAAGTTATGGCAGATTCACAGCACAATCGAAGCGGAACCCGATCAAGCCTACCGTACCTTCTTTCGGTGTGCGTTTTCCAATATCCTCAAGCCCTGTTCCTACTGGTCGAACCGTAGCGTGAAGCCCCTGCGCCAGATGAACAAGCCTCTGCCTGACCCGTTGGCGGTGTTTCAAAGCCACCTACGACGGATGATTCGGGGCAACGCAGTCTACTACTCACTCCTAAAGCAGTCGGGGGCATTAGAAACGCCTGCCTACGCTTATTGCACCGATGCACGCCAGCTTCCTATGCAATCGGGAATAGCGTCGCTGATTGTCACCTCGCCCCCCTATGTGACCTCCTACGAATACGCCGACTTGCACCAGTTGACTGCACTTTGGTACCGTTATACGACCGACCTCAAGGCGTTTCGTCCCCAGTTTATCGGCACAGCGTCGGTGAACGGCAAAACGACCTTCACTGGGAGCCGACTCGCGGATGAAACGGTAGAAACGCTTGCCGAGTGCGACCGCAAGAAGGCGCACGAAGTAGCAGTCTACTTCACCGAGATGCGCCAGTGCTTTGAAGAGATGCGTCGTGTGTTGAAGGTGGGCGGGCGCGCTTGTATCGTGATTGGCAACACCGCCTTAGAGAAAGTGCCGATTCTGAACGCTCAAGTGTTTGCCGAGCAGATGTCGGGGCTGGGGATGGAGTTGGAGCAGGTCATCCTGCGTGAAATCCCTTCCAAAATCCTGCCGACCACCCGCGACAGCAAAACGGGCAAGTTCGCCCAAGTCGCCGAGGCGGACGCTCACGCCTACCCACGCGAATATATCTTGGTCTTTCGTAGAGGAAGCCTTATGTGAGAAACAGAATGTTGAGATGTGGGGCGTGCGCAATCCCACGCAGTAATCTGCTGGGTATACTGCTGGTGGTGATGAGGAATGCAAATGCGCATTACGATTGACCCGAACATCCAACACGGCAAACCCGTGATTGCAGGCACTCGCGTGCCTGTGGTGCGCGTGCTGGGCTGTTTGGCAGAGGGGATGAGTATCGAAGAAGTCAAGCAGGAATACGGCTTGAGCGATGAAGACATTCGCTCCGTGTTCGCCTTTGCTGCAGAGATACTTAGTGAAGAAAAACCCCTTGGCTTCCGTGCGGTATAATCTTCTACGACATACGGCTAACATCCCTAATACGACGAGGTGAAAGATGAAGTATGTGATGGTGACTGACCTGAAGGGACACTGGGATAATATGCGAACTCGGTGGGGCAATCCAACCAACAGCACCAGCTACCCTCAACATATGCTCCGTAGTGGCTTGACACCTAATAATCTTCAAAACGGAACCCCCACAATTCTCATCAACATACACACTGGACAGGCTTGGGAAGGATACATCGATAAAATATCACTAAAGAATCAAAAAATTCACTTTCAAGTACACATCTCACAACAACTCCCCCAAATACCACCTCAGTACGCTTCTTGGACAAACGGATGGTATGCAGACCCTCCTCTATCAACCTCATCGTCCGCAGCTTATATCCCAACCAGTGGCGTACATCCAACAGTGGAACAGATATTGGATGTTATATCCCAACACGAGGTCTCTCTTCGCTACTTACCCTTGTTTATCTCTCGCCTGAGACACACTCAGAATTGGCGCGAGTTTGAAGAATTAAGCCACCTACTGCTGAGGTTATTAGGAATACATACGCTGTGTGCTTTCTCTTCAAATGAACAAAAGGGACACTCTGACGGCTTCTTCAAGATTGGTAAGCTCGCTGTCATTTACGACATAACTTTAGACCAAAACTACCAACAAACAAAAGCTCAACAGATACAGAACTTCTTGGCGCAGATAGAGAAAGACCCCATCGAATGTTGCTCTCAAACCATCTCGCTCGTAGGTTGCTACCGACAAGTTTGGATTCTAACGCGTGGAACCACTCAGGTGGTAAAGCAGCACGCATCGCAGGTGGGACAAATTGTAGTAAAGGAAGTTTCTATTGAGTGCTTAGTAAAGACTTATATCGAGCGAATGGAAAACCTCTGCATGAATGAAGACGAGTTAGCGGATCGTTTACGACATCTATAAAACGACCCAACTTTCCTGTTGCCCCTCTCCGTCATTCTGAGTGCCCCTTCTTTTGTCATTCTGAGCCGAAGGCGAAGAATCTCAAGAAGCGCCTCAAATCGAGACCCTTCGCTTCGCTCAGGGTGACGAAACAGCGCCGTTTTTTTAGTCCTCACCGTTATTCTGAGCGCAACCCCTCAGCGTCATTCTGAGCGAAGCGAAGAATCTCCCAAGCAGGATACCACCGTGCTACGAACCTCGTTTTTTTCGAACACCCTGATGTTGACAGTAGTCACCTCATATAGTAGTAATAAATGTAATAAATCCGATAGGGCAGGCACTCTTCCCGACATCAAAGATGACCGGTCAAGCCAATAGC
>FWWL01002973.1_pt1 | contig 11919 bp, 11 predicted proteins | sample 2228331 | NCBI WGS metagenome assembly FWWL01 (sample SAMEA103939775, study PRJEB20133) | metagenome | reverse complement strand
AATGCTCAGCCAGCGCGTGGCCCCCTCGACCAGCTGCCGAGCCTGATGGGCACGGTTATTGATTCGCCAGAAGTCTTCGCCACTCTTTCGCGGCAAATTCAAGAGCTTCTTTTGGTGGTTTTGCGCCGCGCAAAGCGTCCTGATAAGCTTGTGTGAGCGGAGGGAAAAGACCTGCTCCCGCAGGAATGACCGGACGCGCTCGCGCGACGTCGAGTTGACGGCGAAATGCCTGAACGATCTCGTTGGATTTTACTTCTGGCATTTCGTAAGCCGCTTTGTGGGTGGGAAGCAGGTTATTCTTCACGGTGAAGCGCACCTGATTTTTGGGGCTATTGATCCAGTCGAGGAAATAGAAAGCAATCTCTGGATTCTTGCACGAACTCGACACGACATAGCAGTGGCCCCCGATGGGAGATCCGCTGCCGGCAGGGCCACTGGGTAACATGGCCACGCCAAGATTCTTCGGGTTGTCCTTGAACTCACTGCCAGTGAGAATGTTTGCGGTGGCCCATGGGCCCATGAAAATCATGGCAATCCGTCCCCCTTTGAAATCCTCGAGCTGGTTGTTGTAGTCGTTGGCGATGTCAAACGTCGGCGGGACGATTTTATGCACATTACGCAGATCGAGCATGAATTGGAGCCCGCGCACCGACCCCTCGTTGGCAATGAGAATCTCATTGGTTTTCTCGTCGATGAGCCCGCCACCAAAGGCCCAGATAAAGGGGAGCATGAAATAGCTGTCATTGGCAGGATAAGCGAAGGCATAGAGTTTCATGTCGGGCTTGGTGATTTTTTTGCCGACTTCGACAAGTTCGTCCATGGTCTTTGGCGGCTGAACGCCCGCTTTCTCAAGAATCCGCTTGTTGTAAAGGAGCGCAAGGCAATCGGTCACCTGAGGGAGTCCCCAGGTCTCCTCCTTGTAGTGGGCCACGCGTAGAGGCATTTCGAGATACGAGGCTTTGTCCGCCTCAGTGAGATAGTCGTCGAGCGGCGTGAGATAGCCCAACTCGGCCATTTCGGCCGTCCAGGCCACCTCGCAGCGGAAGCAATCGGGGGCTTGGCCAGCTTTCGCGGCTGTTTTGAATTTTGTCTGAGCTTCGGCAAAAGCCACAGTGTCCATCTTGATCTTCACATTGGGATGTTGTTTCTCAAACTCCGCCACAATATCTTTGAGGGTGGCCGTCTCCTCAGCATTGTGGGTTTGCCAGAAGGTCAGGTGGATAGGGCTCGGGAGCTTGGCAATTTTGTCTGCAATTTCGGCCCGTTTATCGGCCCACACAAAAGTCGCAGTCGCAAGAAGAGCCGTGATCAAAGAGAGGACGCTCAAAGACCTTTTCATGACGGTGCTCCTTCGTTATGAGGTTGACTGTGAGACTTGTGTTAGGTGCAAGAGAAGCCTTGAGCCGTTGGGGGCAACTTGCAACGCAAAACATCTTTTTCATGATGACGGCCCCACGCTGGGGACGTGACGCAAGGGCGGGAAAAGAGAGCCCCTAAAATCGAAACCCCCGCCACCTTGTCGGTGACGGGGGTCTCATCGTGTAGGGGTGCGGGGAGGACATTAGCGGGTGGAGGGGATCATCCGCTAACGTCTGGGAGGAAGAAGCCTTACTTTTTCGCTGCGAGATAGCGCTCCAGCGCTTTCTCCCAATTGAGGACGTTCCACCACGCCTCAAGGTACTCGCCTCGGCGGTTCTGGTATTTCAGGTAATAAGCATGTTCCCAAACGTCATTGCCAATGATGACGTAATGGCCTTCACTTAGCGGACTATCTTGATTCGCCGTAGAAACAACCTCAAGCTTGCCTGTATTGGTGAGGATAAGCCATGCCCAGCCAGAGCCGAAGCGCTTGAGGCCAGCGTCGTTGAACGCTTTCTTAAGACTTTCGACGCTGCCAAACGTGGATTTGATCGCCTCGGCCAACTCACCCACGGGCTCTTTGGGGCCACCGGGCGTCATGATCTCCCAGAAGATCGTATGATTGAGATGCCCACCGCCGTGGTTGCGCACGGCTGTTCGAATCGCCTCTGGCACCGCGGCCAGATTGCGAATGAGCTCCTCAATGCTCTTTGCCTGAAGCTCGGGGTAGCCTTCCAAAGCGGCATTGAGGTTCTGGACGTACGCAGCGTGGTGCTTGTCGTGGTGAAGCATCATGGTCTGCGTATCGATGTACGGCTCAAGGGCGTCGTACGCGTAAGGAAGTGGAGGTAGAGTGTGTGCCATCTTTGCATCTCCTGCTCAATTCGAGTTTTGAGCCGTGTTGCTTGGCGACCCGTTTGACTCTTGCCTATCGAATCGCCTTCGACATGTTGCAAAGTGTACTATTGGTGTTCTATTTTTTCATTCATTCGCCGTGAAGTGTTTTTTCCGAACCTGCTCTGGTTCGTGGCACCGGCCGATACGCGGCAGCATGATTTCACGCTCGTGAGTGTACAAAAATTGGGAAGGAGTCAGCGAGTATGCTGCGCACCATGATGAAATCGAAAATTCATCGCGCGACAGTGACTGAGGCGAATCTCAACTACGTGGGATCGATCACGATTGATCGCGATCTCATGGACGCAGCTGATTTGCTCCCCAACGAGCGAGTCCAGGTGGTCAACAATAACAACGGGGCACGGTTAGAGACTTACGTCATCGAGGGGGCACGGGGTTCGGGCACCATTTGCATGAACGGGGCCGCCGCGCGTTTGGCTCAGCCCGGCGACATTCTCATCATTATCTCTTATGCCACGATGAGCGATGAAGAAGCCCGTCGCCACGTTCCTCGGGTTGTCCTCGTCGACGAAAGGAATCGGATCGCCCGTGTCGTCGAGGGGGAAGTGGCGGAAAGCTCTGTGGCGCAGCCCTAGCCGGCAAGATTTCGCGTCGCCCCAATCGCATGCTTTCCGCATGTGAATTTGTACTCGCTATTTTTCGCGAAGCATTGGTCTTGCCACGGGATTTTTATTGAGTGGGGATGCCGTTGGCGGTTTTCGCTGGAAAGCCGAGCCTCGGCTGACTAGCTCTGCATGTGCATTGTTCAATCCTCCACGAAAAGAGCTGAGGGATTTCCCATGCCCAAGAAAAGACCCGAAATTACGGAGTCGCTGTTCTACGACAAGTACTTCGTGATCAAGAAATCGCGCGCCCAGATGCTAGCGCAGGAAGCCATCAAACAACTCACGGAGGAAATGGGCGCGTCGGACGGCCCGATTGAAATTGTCGACATCCTGGAGCGAATGTGCGCCATCCAAGGCAAACAGTATTTCTGCCTCAACCTTGATGAAGAGGCCAGCCTCAAGGCGATGAAAACTTACTACACAGCCAAATACGACCGCGAGACAGCCGAGGCGTGCCTCGAGTACATCATGAAAAAAGAGGTGGGGCGCGAACTCGTCTTCAAAGGCAAGTGTCTCGTGCGTGGTCGAGTCGTTGACGTTTGGCATCATCCCGACGGCGGCAAAGTGTTCGAAGTCAAAGATAAGAACGGGCAACTCTATACCGTGCCCGAAAGCTGGGTGGTGAAGTGGCTGGAGAAGGAGCCGGAATCGGAGCAGTCCCAGCCCTCCGAGTCAGGCGAGGAGGCGTAGGCGACTCACCAAAAAGGCGCCATCTGAATTCCTCTTTCGTTTTGTCTCAGAGAGCTTGAATGCGGCAAGAGAGTGTTTCCCTCTCTCCATCTCATCGTCAAAGAAGGAACCGATCAACCATGCTTGGACTTCGCCGAATTACTTTGATCCTAAACTGGTGCTCTTCGTTGCGTAAGACCGTGGCGACATGCCTTTGCTTCATGGGCTTGGTCTTGGCCTGGGGACACGCAAGCGGGAGCGAATACCGCATGCTGTGGGTGGACGTCTTTCACCCCGGCCTACGGACGCCCGGTGAGATCGATACGATGATCGCGACAGCGCGGCGAGCGAACTACAATGCGGTCATTGTCCAGGTGCGCAAAGCTTGCGATGCTTTTTACAATTCCCACGTTGAGCCCAAGAATGAAGCGATTGCGCCGGGATTTGATCCCCTGGATTATCTTATTCGCCAGGCCCACGACACCTCTGGGGGCAAAAAACCGCTCGAGGTCCACGCATGGCTTGTGAGTTACCGATGCCGCATGCCCGCTGATAACACGTGGAAGAATCCGCGCCACGTCTTCCAGCGCCACCCCGAGTGGCTAAGCCAGAAAATCGACGGCCAAAAAGAGGACAGTGGGGAAAGCCCAGGACGCTACTATCTGGATCCGGGCGTGCCCGCTGTTCTGGATTACACGGCGGAGGTAGTGCGCGATTTGGTGAGCCGTTATCCCCTGGACGGGATCCACTTCGATTACATTCGTTATCCGGAAGCTTCTGGGAGCGGGAACCCTTGGGGATACAATCCGGTGGCTCTCGCGCGTTTCAATAAGCTTTACGGGCGAAGCGGCAAGCCGGCGCCCAATGATCCGGAGTGGTGCGACTTCCGTCGGCGGCAAGTCATCCACTTTGTGCGGCGGGCGTACGTGGAAGCGCACGCGATTCGCCCTGATATTATCGTCTCCGCGGCGACAATCACGTGGGGTAACCTGGGGAAAGATTTCACAGGCACAAGTGCCTACGCCCAAATTTTTCAGGATTGGCCAGCGATGATGGAGGCAGGCGTGCTCGACATGGCCATCCCCATGAACTATAAGCGCGAGAGTGTGCCAGCGCAGGCGACAGCACATCGCGCATGGGCCAGATTTCTGGGGCAAGTCGCATCGCAGTCGGGACGCTTCGGCGTCAACGGCGTGGATGGAGAGACACTCAACACGCTCTCGGATGTACTGGCACAGATGAAAGCGACGCGCAATATGCCCGGAATCGCAGGCTTGGCAAATTACTGTTACGCAGAAACGAGGAAGGGGGCTCCCAAAACGCCGCCGGATCGTGAATTCTTTGAAGCCATTCGGACGCAGCTTTACTCACGGTGGGTCGAGCCGCCGCGAGCATCTTGGCTCAAAAACCCGCGAACAGCGATTCTTTACGGGCGCGTGACGCGTGGCGGGCGCCCCGTGGATGGAGCACGCGTCCAACTTTCCACGGGCGCCGAGACCTATACTGATGGCACGGGCTTCTACGCCTTCTGCAAAGCGCCCGCCGGCCAGTTAGAAATCCGCGCCGCCGATGGTCTGGGCGCGACGGTCAGCCTCAAGCCCGGCGAGGTTCGCGAGGTCAACCTTTCGGGAAGGTAGGGCCGTTAGAGAGGGATGCCTTACAAAGCGAGCAGCCCTCTCCTCGCGCTTGGGCGACATCTTTTTATCATTTTTAAGACCGAGAGGACCATCGCTCAAGCCGAGCGATCATGGCGGATGTATGACGCCCACGAGTCGCAGCGATGCTCCGCATGTTTCGACGAGTGTGTGACGCGGCCATGTGTTTAGCGCATTTGTTCACAGTGGGCCAGTGATTGAGAAGTACGCGCCTTTGCGGTGCCAACAGGCAGAAGGTCGGCCGTCTCATCTTGAACAAGAGTTCCCCGCGAAGAATACCGTCGACAGGATCCGTGGGTTGTGCTCAAGACGTCAAGCAGCGCACGGGACCGTTTCGCCCCGCCAGAGCTCTGCCCCCCCACTGAAAGCTCCCCCGCACGGGATGAAAAAAACCTTCATACACTCGCTGCTCAGCGAGACGGTGGCAGATCCCCATTTGCGAGACAGGTCTGAAGTGCAGCGACCGAATCCACGATGGCATCGGGCGCACAGGGCTCCAGCTCCTCACGCGAGCATTGCCCGTAAGTGACGCAGACCACAGGCACGCCCGCAGCTCGGGCGAATTCGACGTCCGTGGGCCCGTCGCCGACCACAACTGTTTCGTGGGGGGCCGCTTGCGCCAGATTCATGAGGTGCTGAAGGATAGCCGGGTGGGGCTTGCGGGGAAAAGCATCCGATTGGCCGAGAATCCAATCAAAGCGCTCGGCCACGCCGAAATGCTTGAGCAGGTATTGCGTCAGCGCATCCGGTTTGTTCGAGGCGACAGCAAGCCGCACCCCCGCCTTGTCGAGGAACTCGAGAAGCTCCGGAATGCCGGGGTAGAGCTTGCTTTCACGCACGGGGTATTGCCGATAATATTCTGTGAGGACTTTCACTTTTTCCTCGATGATGGCTTCGTCCTGCGTGGCGAGGACCCCCGCGATGAGCATTCGCACGCCGCGGCCTACGTGGAGTTTGACCTCTTCGACACTGCGAGGGGGCAACCCATCAAGCGCGAGCATGTGATTCACCGCAGCTGCGATGTCGGCAAAGGCATCGACCAACGTGCCATCGAGGTCAAACACGATGAGGCGCCACGGCAGAGTGGTCGCGTGTGCGTCGACTGTTCCCATGATCCCCTCACAGATATTGAGTCATGCCGTGCTGGCGCAAATACGCCACCACGTCCTTCACGTGCTGCGTCTCGCTGGCCGAAAGCACCAAAATGGCGTCGGGCGTGTGGACGACAATCATGTCTTTGAGGCCTAGCCCGACAACAATGGGCCCTTCACCACACTGAGCATCGGCTGTCGAATAGATAATGGAATTTTCTGATTTGAGGGCCACGGCGTTGCCAAAGAGCACGTTGTTGTTAGCGTCGCGCGGAAGGAGGCGGGCCAAGGATCCCCACGTTCCGATATCATCCCAGTCAAAGGTCGCCTTCACGACTGCCACATTCTCGGCTTTCTCCATGACACCTACGTCGATAGAGATCTTTTCAAGGGGTTCGAAGGCGGCCGCCAAAGCCTCCACATTGCTGCTGGCGAGAGCCTCCGCCATAGCGGGGATTTGGGCGTGCATCCGTGGCAAATAACGCCGGAAAGCCTCCTCAAGGACAGCGGTGCGCCACACGAACATGCCAGAATTCCATAGGAAGCGGCCAGATTCCATGAACTGGCGAGCCGTCGCCAAAACGGGCTTTTCGCGGAAACATTTCACGCGATGCATGCGCGGGAAGCCTTCGATGGCCTCACCAAGTTCAATATAACCGTAGCCTGTTTCAGGGCGTTCGGGTGGGATTCCAAAAGTCACGAGGGCGTCGTGGCTCTCCGCGTACGCAATCGCCTCGCTGCAATCATCGGCATAGGCTTGCGTGTCGCGAATAAAGTGGTCAGCGGTAAGCACGACCATCACAGTGTCACGCTCTTGAGGAAAACGAGCGCGCACAGCCGCGCACGCCAGGGCAAGGCACGCTGCCGTGTTCTTTCCCTCCGGCTCGCCGATGACATTCTCACGTGGCAACTCAGTGGCTGCCTCTTCAATTGCTGGCTTAAGATGCCGCCCCGTCACAATGAACGTGTGTTCTGGTGACACAAGAGGCCGAATACGCTCAAGGGCCGCACGCAGCATACTCCGGTTTCCCGCAATTTTGAGCAGTTGTTTCGGATAACGCTGCCGGCTCAGCGGCCAAAAGCGTTCGCCGGCACCACCAGCCATAATCACAGCCACTCGTTTCATCTCGGCTTCGTCCTCCTCGGTAATCAGTTGGACACTCAACTCGGGAGATTGCCGTGTCAAGCTATGGCGACAAACGTGCCATCAATTGTGCGCCGGTGTTTGGCCGTGACGAGGGAACCAGATCAATACAAAATCAGTCTTCTATTTGTTAAGAAGTTATTGATCTTGAATTTTCGGGACTAGGTCACTTATGCTTTTGGCATGACAGGAGTGAAGCTGATTCGAGATAAACATCACAGAATTGCGGCTTTGGGGATTTTTATCGCGGTCACCTACTTGGCTGCGATTGTGGGCACTCTTTTTAGTCCTGACGGCTGGTACGCGACACTTCGCAAGCCCAGCTGGACGCCCCCAGGGTGGTTATTTGGGCCGGTCTGGACGGCTCTTTACACGACGATGGCAACTGCGGCTTGGCTGGTGTGGCAGCGCGTGGGACTCGCCCATGTGGCTTTGAAGCTTTATGCCGCTCAGCTTGTGGTGAACATCCTCTGGTCGCCACTCTTTTTTGGTCTCAAGCGTCCGGACTGGGCCTTTATCGACGTCTGTATCCTTTGGGGACTCGTCGTCCTCACCACTGGAGCATTCTGGCGCATTTCAAAACTCGCCGGCGTACTCTTTGTGCCTTATCTCGCGTGGGTCAGCTTTGCGGGCGTCCTCAATTTCACCATCATGTGGCTGTGGCTTTATCCCTGAGGCCAGAGCCCAAGAAAAAAACACGATAGCATGATGCGGCAGCAGCTTGAATGAGGTCCCCTCCAGCAAACTCAACCTGGCGTCACGAGCACTTTCATTACGCTCGCTAGGCCGAGAATCGGGCTCGGCGCGGATCTACTCGCCGAAAACGCCTTTCTTGAAATCGTTCAGGCCTTCTTTGATTTGCGAAAAAAAGCTTTTTTGGGGGGAAAGCTTCTCTTTGCGCAATTCGGCCAGCTCGCGGAAGAGTTCGCGTTCACGTTCAGAGAGGTTTGTGGGAGTGCGCACAATCACGCGGACAAAGAGATCGCCTCTCACATTTGGATCCGAGGCTCGGGGCATGCCCTTGCCCCGCAAACGCATCACCTGATGCGACTGAGTGCCCGCCGGTATGCGCAGCTTTTCTTCGCCGTCGAGTGTGGGAATGGTGATTTCGTCGCCGAGCGCTGCCTGCGCGAAACTGATCGGGACTTCGCACAGCAGATCGTCGCCATCGCGTTGAAAGATGGGATGCTCGCGCAAGTGAATTTCGACGTAGAGATCGCCTCGCGGCCCACGATGCGGACCGACTTCACCTTGGCCCGGTATACGCACGAGCGACCCTTCATCCACTCCTGGAGGAATACGAACTTTGACCGTTTGGCGCTCATTGACCCGACCCCGTCCGGCACACATCGTGCAAGGACTGTCGATGATGGAACCTTCTCCCCCACAGCGACTGCAGGTCGTTTGGAGGCTAAAAAAGCCGCGTTGGAAGAAGACGACACCGTGGCCGCCACACTCCGGGCAGGTGCGCGGTCGGCTGCCGGGCTTAGCTCCCGTCCCGTTGCACTCCTCGCACGTTTCCAGCCGCGTCAGGCTCAGCTCGACTTCTTTGCCGCGCGCTGCATCTTCAAGGTCCAGCGTTACACCGACCTTGAGATCGCGGCCCCGCTCCGCCTGAGCTGAGCGGGTACGGCGGCGACCGGTATGCGTGCCAAAGAAGCTATCAAAGATGCTTGAAAAGAGATCGGCGAACTCATCGGCATGAGTAAAATCGGCATAGGTGAACTGATCGCCGCTAAATTTGACTCCCTCGTGCCCATAACGGTCGTAGCGGGCACGCTTTTCGGGATCGCTGAGAACTTCGTAGGCTTCGCACGCTTCCTTAAATTTCTCTTCGGCTTCTTTGTCGCCCGGGTTCTTGTCGGGATGATACTGTTTGGCGATGCGCCGGTAAGCCTTCTTGATTTCTTCCGGCGAGGCATCGCGTGCGACGCCCAGCACCTCGTAGTAGTCGCGCTTTGGTCGTGATTTGGACATCGCCTCACTCGGGTGTGGTCAAACAGCTTTCGTGCGAGTAGTAGCAGGCACACCCTGCTTTATTCAGCGGGCGCGCCCGCCCTCCCACTCTGCCAACGCTGCCGCGCACGAAACAATGCGTGTTCGATCAGCGCATCAAGCAACTGGGCAAAATCGATGCCAATCGCAGCGGCTTGTTGAGGGAGGAGCGATGTGGGGGTCATCCCCGGGATCGTGTTGACCTCAAGAATGACCGGTTCCCCTCGGCCCTCTTGCGTCACAATAAAATCGGAGCGCGACATCCCTTCACACCCGAGGGCGCAATGGGCGCGCAGGGAAGCCTCCTGAATGCGCGCGATCACCTCGCGAGGCAATGGGGCTGGGGTGATTTCCTCACTCCGTGAGGGAAGGTACTTGGCTTCGTAATCAAAAAACGCGGATTGACGGGGACGGATTTCCGTGGGAGGTAAGGCCACGGTTTCCATGTAATCCCCCCGAACGAGATCCAAAACTCCGCACGACACCTCAACACCGTCAATACGCTCCTCCATGAGAACACGATTGTCTGTGGCAAAGGCGTACTCCAGGGCCGCTGGCAGTTCTTCTGGAGTGTGCACAAGACTCATGCCCACACTGGATCCCCCGCACACAGGTTTGACAAAAAGTGGAAAGCTCATTTTGTTAATTTGCTCTTCAACCCTGTCCGTCGGTCTGAGACAGACGCCGCGGGGGATCCGCAAGCCTGCTGCAGCCAGAACGTTGAGAGCGAGTGCCTTATCGAAAGCTAGGGCCGACGCAGAAAGCCCTGAGCCAGTATACGGGATGCCGAGGACATCGAGAAATCCCTGAAGCGATCCATCCTCACCGAACTGACCGTGGAGCACGAGGAGGGCACAATGGATGTCGTCGTCGAGCAGGCGCCGCGCCGCCTCTGCTGCATCAACACCGGCCAGCGAGCTCTCCTCCGCCGCGGCGCACTCGAGAAACTTGGCAACCCACGTTCGGTCGTCTTTCTCGCCCAGTTCGCGCTCGGCAAAAATCCACCTGCCGCGGCGCGTAATGACGACTGGCCGAAGGGTGCGGTCGCGCAACGAGATGCGTTCGCAGACAACGCGCGCACTACTCAATGAGACCTGGAACTCTGTTGAGGGTCCTCCACACAGGAGATAGATTCTTCGCAACGACGTCCCTCTTGTGTCAGAATTTTCCCCAAGCGTGGAGGGTGCAAGCGGCGCTTTCAAGCGCGCTCATTGGTCCAGCGGGCAAAATCCTTGGCAAAATAGGTGAGGATGACATCGGCGCCTGCCCGACGGATGGCCATCAAAGTCTCCTCGACCACGCGCCGCTCCTCAAGCCAACCCTGGTGAACCGCGGCTTTGATCATCGCGTACTCACCACTGACCTGATAGGCAGCGAGTGGAAGCTCTGTGCGCGTGCGCAGTTCTCGCAGAATGTCGAGGCAAGGGAGAGCGGGCTTGACCATGAGCATGTCGGCACCTTCGCCCTCATCGAGAAGCGATTCGCGGATGGCTTCGCGCAAATTCGCTGGATCGAGTTGGTGACTGCGCCGATCACCAAAGGCTGGGGCGCTGGCCGCCGCTTCCCGAAAAGGACCATAAAACGCTGAGGCGAATTTTGAGCTGTACGAGAGAATAGGCAGATCGACAAACCCCGTCTCATCGAGTGCCTGGCGAATTGCGGCGACGCGACCATCCATCATATCCGAAGGGGCAACGATGTCTGCACCGGCGCGGGCGTGGGAAACCGCGACTCTACAAAGGAGCTCGACGGTCGGGTCGTTTGCGATGCGTCCCTCGCGCACAACGCCACAATGGCCGTGGGATGTGTACTCGCAGAGGCAAACATCGGTGACGACGACTAACTGCGGCGCAGCTCTTTTGACGACGCCCACGGCGCGCTGGACAATGCCCTCGGCATCCCAGGCTGCGCTCGCCATGTCATCCTTGTGGTTCGGAAGACCAAAGAGAATGACGCCCCCCAAGCCTAGCTTGGCCAATTCCTCGACTTCACGCTCAAGCTCATCCAGCGACAGCCGCTCCACGCCTGGCATGGAGGCTATCGGTTGACGTTGACGGTCGCCTTCGACAACAAAAAGCGGCTGGATGAGGTGCTGAGGCAAAACGTGATGCTCTCGGACAAGCCGCCGAAGAGGCTCCGTCATGCGAAGTCGTCGGAGTCGTTTCATGGTGGTTCTCATTTGAACAAAGTCTCATGACCGTGGCAAGTATGGAAATTGTCGGGGCATTGCATCGTGGCGATTCGCGGAGGAATTCATGACTGTACGTCCGCCAATGGAGACTCATGACCTGAATATCGACCCGCGCAAGTTGCGGCGCCAGCAGTTCTTTTTCATTTATGGCGACGACCAGGTCAAGATGGAAAACCTCAAATTGGCCATCGTTCATGCTCACCTTTCCGAGGAGGAGCGCGAGGAGAATTACAACGAGTATGGCGCATTGGGCTCGCAGGTCAGTCTCTCCAGCATCTTGGGAGATGTCATC
>FWWL01009375.1_pt1 | contig 11920 bp, 7 predicted proteins | sample 2228331 | NCBI WGS metagenome assembly FWWL01 (sample SAMEA103939775, study PRJEB20133) | metagenome | reverse complement strand
CTCGTTTTGGTGGCTGTTTCACTGCGACCGCAGGAGGATTTTGCAGAGGTTTCTTTGCTGGTGGTGCAGATTTCGCCTGTGCAGGGGGTGCGGTTAACGGTTTTTTACTTCCCGGTGCTTTGACAGGGGTCGCAGGTGGATTGGAAAGAGGAGAACGAGCCGGAGGTTTTGAAACTTCTCTTGCCGGAGGTTGTAACTGATAACGTGAATGGTAAGGGCCACAACCTTCCGATGAACCTTTTTCTACCTGTGCAAAACAAAATGAGGCTATAAATAACAAGCTACTCGACAATATACAATTTATGAAGTAAATATTTAGCCTCCGGAGATTCATTACTCTCATACACTCACAATTATTGTCTTCCACCTGCAGGAGGTGCCGTGGGTGGAACTACAGGTCGAACCCCACCACCGCCTCCTTGAGCGGCTCGTTGCTGTTGTTCCTGTAATGCTTGTTCGTAACGAACCTTTGCAACTTTTGCTTCCTCAATACGCTTTTTCGCCAACTCAATCATATTTTGCTTCTGCTGGGTTAATGAAGGATTTTCGTCATCCGGAATTACACTTACGATGCTATCCACTTTGGTATAAGATGAGATAGCTTCCTCAAAACGATTACTTTCCTTATGCTGGTCACCCTGGTCAATAGCATCGCTTGCACGGTCTAAAACTTCATTTATCACATCCGATATACTTTTCTTTACTCGGCGAAGTCCACTCTTAGCATTACTTTCCAGGTCCTTGAAACGGTCATCTACGGAGTTATATAAACTTATCGCAATACGATATGTCAATATCGCATTCCCATAATCCCCTGCGAGCCGATATTTCTCCGCTTCTTCTTGTGTCTTCTCCGCCTGAGATATAATTGCTACTAACATATTACGATATTCTGTTCGCTCTTTTATTTCTTGATATGTCGCCTGTATCATATCCACAATTTGTTTATTATCTCTATCAAACTCAATTGCTTGCTGAAAACTATATAAAGCATTGTTCAGGTCTTCCTCTTTTCCACCAGGCTGATTTGCCCGTGCAAAATTGGCTTGTCCTTCATCAAAATAATACTGGGCTAACTTTCTCGCTATAGAATTGCGAATTTCGCCAACAGATGCATTATATGCACTACGCCAGAGTTGAACTGCTCTCTGCTTTGCAAGTGAATCGTTCATACGATAATATGCATCGCCTATCCGGTCTATTGCCTCTGGTGGATTTACACTGAGTTTTGTAAAATTCTCGTACACCTTATCCGCCTGGAATATATTCTTCTTTACATCCAATATATACTCTATCTCCTTCACAAAATACCATGCCCGTGTTCGGTCCGAAGGTGGACTCACCCATATTCCATCATCTTCCGGACGAAGCACGGTATACCACACATCCGCTATCGCACGCACCGTTCTCACAAAATAATCCTGACCTGCCTGTGCAAGCAAGCCATTGTATCCCTTACCCAAACGATAATCATTCGCAATTAACTTTTTATTCTCATTAAAATACGGACGCCGTTCAAAAAAGAATTTATTAATATCTGTTATATAAAATCGTTGAGTTTCATACGCCTGATATGCATACGAGTCCAGTCTTTTATCAATATCTGCATTTACCTGCTTTTGTAATAATTTTTCTTCTTCCGACCAGGCAAAACCATAAGGTATCATTATTTCCGCAACAAGTGCCGACAGAACACCTAAACGATATGCATAGTATGAAGTGGGTCCAAACTTGCGAATATCTCTCAATAACTGTATTTCTGAACTAATGGCTGTGATAACTGCCTTCTCATCTTCAAAAGAATAAAATTCCGCTATCGTTTGCCAACTATCCGCAGAACCTTGAATGGCTTCCTTTTCATATCCGACACCCGCAGAACCACCCGGACGAAACACATACGGAAATTCTGACTGTATCATCTGAATTGCCATAGTAGTCAACGCCTGTCTTGCTCTCGGTCCCCATGCATAAGCAGGTGAAATAGAGAACAATAACAGGTCCACCAATACTATTCCAATAACAAACCTCTGTCTTTTCTTTCCCATCGTTAAACACTCCATATTACCGGGTTATTTTTAATATATACAACCTATCCTTTTAAACCTTTCTGTCAATAATAAACATTATACAACTTTTTTTACAAAATTAACACAATTTGACTTACCTCGTCAATATTTTCCTTTATTCTATTATATCCAAAAACCTTTAAAAAAAATAATTTGAATGGCAACTGAAACTGTTAAACCAAATATGAAAATACATTATACATCATCACATATTATATTCCTTTTTCCCAATCTGTTTTCTTTCCGTAAGGTCTATTACATAGAAGCACGGCTTATATCCGAACAGTTATAATATGTAATAATAAAAATTGCGTTATTTTATTTATAATTGTAATCGTTTTATATTAATAAAAATAACTGCTACTAAGTATTGAAATCACCCGAAAATAAGGAAATATACTCGTGATATATAAATTTTTAGAATGGATATTTGGTTCCAGTAAAGAGCGAGCCGTCAAAAAATTGTTGCCACTCCTGGATGCAGTTCGCGAGCAAGAACCCAAATTCGTGAAAATGACCAACGCAGAACTGCGTTCGCAAACAGCAGTGCTAAAAGAGAAACTATCTCAAGGCGCCACTTTAGACGACATCTTACCTCATGCCTTCGCAGTTGTTCGCGAAACAGCAAAGAGAGTAGTAGGATTAAGACCCTTTGATGTGCAGATAATTGGTGGTATTGTCCTTCATCAAGGTGGTATTGCAGAAATGGTAACCGGCGAAGGGAAAACGCTGGTCGCTACCATGCCTGTATATTTGAATGCCCTCACAGGAGAAGGTGTTCATGTAGTCACGGTAAACGATTATTTAGCAAGGCGTGACGCAGAATGGATGGGACCTATTTATCAATTCTTGGGACTGAGTGTCGGACTCATCCAGCATGACATGGGCTTATATGAAAGACAGGTCGGATACCGTGCTGATGTTACTTATGGTACCAATAACGAATTTGGCTTTGATTATCTCCGTGATAATATGGCGGTTCGAAAAGACCTGCAAGTCCAGCGTGGATTAAATTATGCTATCGTAGACGAAGTAGATTCCATCCTCATTGATGAAGCACGGACACCTCTTATTATCTCAGGCCGTCCTGAACGCAGTTCGGATATTTATGTCAAAGTAGACGAAGTAGTCCGTCGCCTGCGAAAAGGAGAGCATTACGAAGTAGATGAAAAACAACGCTATGTTCTCATAACCGACGAAGGAATGGAACAGGCAGAACGATTATTAGGCATAGATGATTTATTTACCGATGCGAACATTGGCATTGTGCACATACTTGAACAATCTATCCGTGCTCATAATCTATACCATCGCGATAAGGATTATCTCGTCCGTGATGGTGAAGTTCTTATCGTAGATGAGTTCACAGGACGTGCTCTGGAAGGTCGGAGATATTCCGATGGACTTCATCAGGCAATTGAAGCAAAGGAACGCGTCCCTATACGCTTTGAATCGCAAACTATCGCCACCATCACCTATCAGAACTATTTCCGCATGTATAAAAAATTAGCAGGTATGACTGGAACCGCCATCACAGAAGCACTGGAATTTAGTAAAATATATGGACTGGAAGTAGTGCAGATTCCAACCAACTTGCCTCTAATCCGTGAAGACCTAAACGACCTTGTGTTTGCTACAGAAAATGGCAAATTCCGTTATGTTGTTAATGAGATAAAGAAAATACACGCCACAGGTAGACCTATTCTTGTTGGTACCGTCAGCATAGAAAAATCGGAAAAATTAGCCCAATTACTACAAGAAGCAGGTATTCACGATTTCCAGGTTCTAAACGCCAAACATCACGAACGAGAAGCAGTTATCATTGCCAATGCAGGCAAAAAATATGCCATTACTATCGCAACCAATATGGCAGGTCGTGGAACGGATATAAAATTAGCAGAAGGAGTTCGTGAATTAGGCGGGCTCTATATTATCGGCACGGAACGGCACGAAGCACGGCGTATCGACAATCAATTACGAGGTCGTGCTGGTAGACAGGGCGACCCCGGAACCACACGATTCTTCGTCAGTCTGGAAGATGAAGTCGCACGCTTATTCGGTGGAGACCGTGTCAAACGATTATTGGATATGTTCGGCAGTAATCAGGAGATGGATGAACAGCCTCTAAGTCAGCGAATGGTCTCCCGCTCCATAGAACGCGCCCAGAGACAGGTAGAAGAATACAACTACGAGATTCGTAAACACCTGTTGGAATATGACGAGGTAATGGATAAACAGAGAAAATACATATACTCCATGAGACAGGAAGTTTTGGAAGACAAAGATGTCACCGAACGCCTCCATGAAATGATTTCCAATATCATTGCTGATGCAATTGACCAATTTGCACCTGAAGACCAACTGCCCGAAGAGTGGGACCTGGAAAACTTACAAAAACATTTGAAAAAGATTTTCGGAATAGAATTTGACTTAACCGGTGAGAACGAAGAAGAACCTATATCCCTCCAAGAGAGTATATTCAAACAGGTGCTAAATGAATATGAACGACGACATACATTTTTAGAAGAAGAACTCCGAAAACAGTACGAACAACAAGTAAAAGAAGGGCACTCGCTTCCTCCTGTTAACTTCAAAAAACTTGCACGGAAACGCATTCACGACCTGGAACTTATGGTACTACTACGAGCTGTAGATGAAAAATGGATTGACCATCTATACGAAATGGACTATCTGCGAGAATCAGTACGACTTCGTGCCTACGGTCAAAGAGACCCACTATTGGAATACAAGCAAGAAGCCTTTGAACTCTTCCAGAACCTAATACAATCCATTGAACTGAATGTTGTCCAATCTCTATTCCGCATTACAGACCCCGAATACCGCAAAAAGAGACATATTCCCACTCGCACATCTACCGGAACACAGGAAGAAGACCCATTCGCACATCTACAACGATACAGTTACATCGCCGCAGATAAAGAAGCGGACCGCAGTTTCTCTGCATTTGACACACGAAAATTTGCTCTCGGCGGACAATCTATCCCCGGTGGACTATCTGAAGAATTAGCAGAAGAAAAACCAAAACGCGTCCCTGTCCGTGTCGGACCTAAAGTTGGACCCAATGAACCCTGTCCTTGCGGTAGTGGAAAGAAATACAAAAAATGTTGTGGAAAACAACTCGTATAATCTTAATTCCTTCTATCATTCTTTTCTGGGTCATTATGATGACCCTACTATTCATTCGTGAAGGCTACTTCACAAAATCTACCTGGTCCTATCCTGAAACCCGCTGGGAAGAATTCAAAGAATGGCGTGTCGGACTATATACCAATGATGACAAAAAAGTCGGCTTTATCCAAATCACCACACAACCCGAACCCATGAGCCCCTACGGACCCGCTTTCCGTTTGAACATTATCTCACGACTGGACACCATCTTATTTTCCGTGCCTGTAAATCTATCCATTCGCGGATTCGCATGGATAAGCCAAAAAAATGGCTTGGAAAATTTCCAGATTACCCTGCGCTCCGGTGAAACTGGAATCATGGTACAGGGCGAACATAAAGGAAAACAATTAACAGGGGAAATCGTAACTGGAAATGACACAATTCCCTTCTCATTACCCGCAGGGAAAAATATCTTCTTAACTGGTGGTCCCGCTTTACCTCTGATGGAAACCCCTGTATTAGAACCCGGACAGAGTATCTCCGTGGATGTTTTTGACCCGATTACAATGTCCGTACAAAAAGCAATCATTACCTCTCAAGAAAAAGAAATTCTTCAGATTGCAAATGAAACTATTGAGACTTACCGCATGGCTATTACACTAAGCGGAATTACTTCAACCGTATGGGTAACATCAGACCAGGAAATTGTGCAAGCAACTATACCATTAGGACTAAAATTAAAAAAGATACTTCCGACAGAAATAGCCTTGTCTTCAGACGAAGAAAAAGGAGATTTAACCAGAGTTACCGCTATAAAACCCAAAGGGACGAAACCCTTCCGTGGCGCGAAGCAGATGTGGGTAAAAATAGAAGGCATATCAGAATTCAACCAGCCTCCTACATCAACCTATCAAGTCCGAACTGCTGAAGGTTACTTTATCAAACCTCCCGAACAACCCAAATCCATCCCCCTAACCGAAAGAATCTTGCGAACTATTCCTCCCAACACATTAGAAGGCGATGCACTAATACCCGTAGAACATCCTAAAATTCAAAGTTTGGCAAATGAGATTATAGGTAATGAACAAGACCCCTGGGAAAAAGCAAAAAAAATCTTTGATTGGGTCTATAACAACATTGAAAAGAAAATCACCGTTAATATTCCTTTCGCCTTATCAGTGCTTGAAACGAAACAGGGTGATTGCAACGAACACGCCGTTCTTTTCACAGCCCTTGCCCGTGCCGCCGGAATTCCTACAAGAATCTGCACAGGTCTGGTTTGGAGTGAGGAATTAGAAGCCTTTGGTTACCACGCATGGGTAGAAGTCTTCATCGGCGAATGGACACCTATTGACCCAACCCTGGGACAACTCATCGCAGACGCTACACACATCGTCCTCGTTTACGGAAACATAGAACAATGGTTCCGCCTTACTTCATATATGAACCAGCTACAACTTGATATCGTAAATGTTGAATAACGAACTCTTACAAATACTCCGCTATCTGAACAGCGTTATATGCTGCCCCTTTCAACAAATTATCAGCCACAATCCACATATCCAATGCACTCGGATGAGATATATCTTCACGAATCCTGCCTACAAAAGTTTCCCATCTACCCGATGCAACCGTAGCCAGTGGATAAATTTGTTTTGACGGGTCATCCATCACCACCACTCCAGGGGCTTTGGACAATAATTCACGGGCTTTTTCCGCTGTTACTTTCTTCTCCGTTTGAATATTTACCGACTCACTATGAGAATTAATCACAGGCACCCGAACCGTAGTCGCTGTAACCTGAATACTCGGGTCGCCCATAATCTTCTTAGTCTCATTGACCATCTTCATCTCTTCATTAGTATAGCCATTTGCCTCAAACGCATCTTTCTGCGGAATCTGGGGAATACAATTGAAAAGAATCTGATGCGGGAAAACCTTTACTTCCAGCGGTCTACCTTCTACATACGCCTTCATCTGTTCCAACAATTCCTGCACCGCATTATTCCCTGCACCGGATACCGCCTGGTAAGTAGAAACCACAACCCTCTGTATCTTTGCAAAATCATGTATCGGTTTCAACACCACTACCATCTGAATCGTAGAACAATTCGGATTTGCGATAATTCCTTTATGTTTCTTTATTTCCTCTGCATTCACTTCCGGAACCACCAATGGTACCTCCGGGTCCATCCGCCAGGCACTGGAATTATCAACTACAACACATCCATCCTTCACGGCTACCGGAGCAAATTTCTTACTCGTGCCTCCACCCGCACTGAAAAGGGCTATTTCCACACCCTTAAATGAATTCTCATCCAATACCTCTACAGGAATTTCTTCACCTTTATATGTTAATTTCCTGCCTCGGGAACGCTCCGAAGCAAGAAATTTTATTTCTTTAACTGGGAAATTCCTGCTTTCCAGTGTCTCTATCATCTTTCTACCAACTAAACCTGTGGCACCTACAACAGCGACTACTCGTGGATTCATATACAATACTCCTTCAATAAATAAATTTTGATTATTTACCCTCTTAATATAAACAAAAACACTATTCAAGAAACGAATCAAGTGCAGAGGCAAGAACTGCTTTCTGGGTCAGACCTACAAACCTCTTTACCTCTTCCCCATTTTTTAATATTACCAGCGTAGGAATACTGGAAACCCCAAACTGCTCCGCCAACTCCATCTCATCATCTACATTTACCTTTCCCACCTTAACTTTTCCCTCATATTCTTTCGCTAACTCGTCAATTATCGGGCTCATCATACGACAGGGACCACACCATTCTGCCCAAAAATCTACAAGACTTATGCCACTGGATGTCTCAGAAGAAAAATTATTCTTTGTAAATATAAGTGCCATAAAAAACTCCTTTAATATTATATTCAACAACAAAAAGTTGTAATATTATACACCTCATTCCTACCTAATTTCAAAGACTAAGAAATAACATAACTATAAAATTTATCTATTATTCTAATCACAGAAAACAAATTTTTATTTCCTAATATTTTTTTATAAATAAACCTATATACTTCATACTTCTTCATTTTTTGTCCATCTAAACACAACTATTTGCATTCAAACAAAACAAAAAACATTAATATGATATATATGATATTAGTTTATAATTTAACATTTGTTAGACACTAAAATAATATTGACAATTAACATAAAAAGTATTATAATTTATTATGGACATTATACAAAGGAGGTGAATAAGTAATATAATGTCTGTTTAATATAATAAAAATAACTTCAACCTGAGAAGGAGGAATCTTATGAAAAAACAAGGGTTTACTCTCATTGAATTGCTTGTCGTCATAGCAATCATAGGTATTCTCGCCGCAATATTATTACCCGCATTAGCCCGGGCTCGGGAAGCGGCTCGTCGTTCTTCCTGCCAGAATAACTTGAAGCAGTGGGGACTCGTCTTCAAAATGTATTCTAATGAATCCAAAGGAGAACGGTTCCCACCATTAGAATTAGAAGCGGCTCAACGGGAAGACAATGGGCAATGGAATCTTTACATTGCCGCAGGACCAAAAGTAAAAGCCATTTATCCGGAGTACTTAACTGACCCGTCCATTGCCATCTGCCCCTCTGATGCGCAAGATACAGTTAATGGAACTTTGAAAGGTAGAACCAATCCTGCATTAGGAATTGGACCCGATGACTTCCATTTCGGTTACTATTTAGGTGGCGGAGATGGAGTAAATGTAATTGACGCCAGTTATGCTTACTTTGGCTGGGTATTTGACCGCATGGGAGATAATCCTAATGACTTGCTCCCACTAAACGCTTTACCTTCTGAAGTTCAATTAATCGTCAATCTCTTAGGAGGACCTACCATAACAGGGGATTTACTTGTAGCCGCTCAAATACCTATTGCTCTTGCACAAATGGCATTGAATCATCCCAATGGAGTCGCTGCAATCCAAGCAGCTTCTTCACATTCTGCACCTTCCCCGGTTCAAATTGCTGACTTGAACGCAGCGGCTGATGGGGATGTTTCAGGAACTTTACTGGTAGGCTATGGGAATGGTGGTTCTAATACTGTCTATCGTCTCCGTGAAGGTATTGAACGATTCATGATTACTGATATTAACAATCCAGCCGCAACAGCACAAGCCCAGAGTTCCATCTTCATTATGTTAGACCAATTAGGTGCTGGTGGAACCACAGTGCTTTTCAACCACATCCCAGGTGGTTGCAATGTACTCTATCTGGACGGACATGTAGAATTCATCCGCTACCCAACAAAACAGCCGGTCAATCAAGGTGTTGCAAATATCATGTCGTTGTTTGAAGCATCGTAGTTAGATAATCTGCATTGATACGAACTCAATTAGGAACCCTATTCCGCTTGAATAGGGTTCCTAATTTTTTATACTCAAAACTATTTCACAACCAAGGCTTGGCAAATTATCTTTATTCTTTTGGTCTATTGTCACTCCCGTTAAAAAATTTTTCCTAGTAGAAAACACGAAAAGAAACTGAAGTAATACAGATGTTAAACAACTCTTCCTTTTGTTGGATATGTTGGTTGTTGTACTTCATTATCATCAGATGTTTATTCCCATTTTCATCACGAAGAACATAAAGATAACACGGAGAACCGTTGAGGAACTCGCATCTCTTTCCATTTATCTCTTACCCGTTTTTTGTCAATTCTCTATCTTTCATTGAAATCCAATAATATCATTGCTACTCCTTTTGTGCTCTTATGTCCCTTTCATAGTATCCTTTGTGGTTAATTTTCTAATCATAAAAAAATGTAGGGGCGAAAAATTTTTCGCCCCAATAAAAACTGATATAAATACCTTAAACAATATACAATTGGGGAGCATTTGTACATTCCGCTACCTTTTCCGTAGTCCTCCAAATTATCTCCCTGTTCCCCATGGTTAAAAAAAATTGAGACCCATAAATAATTATGATTTTATTACACTACTCCCAGTCATCTGATAATTCTATATCTTTCATTCTAATCAAGCATTCTCATTGCTAATCCATTTGTGCCCTTTGTGCCTTCTTTGTGTCCTTTGTGTTAAAAAATAGTTACTTCCGACAACACAAAAAAATTAATTACGAACATAAAAAAATGAACTCCACCATCCATACCCCTCCGTGTCTCTCCGTCTTATCTTCGTACTCTCTATGGTTAATAAAAAGAATCAGATGAGAGAACCTTATACTCTTTCCGTAGATGCAAAACAAAGGAGGAAGGAATAATTAAGAATAATATTGCAATAGGTTATGATAATAATACATTTTATTCCAATGATATATATGGTATTTATTCAGAGGTCTCAATTCTCCCTTATTAATCATTCTGTTTATTTATCAGAATAATGTCTATCTGTATCTCATCTGATAATTCTTCATACTTTTAACAAACAGGTTTAATTTATTTTTGTATCCGATTTATATTTTTACAATCTATTTGAAAAAAATTCTAAAAAATATTGTTTTTCTTATTTTTTGGTGATAGAATAAAAGAAAGAGATATATAATTGGAGAACTACTATGAGGAAAAGGGGATTTACCTTAATTGAATTACTTGTTGTTATTGCTATCATTGGCATCCTTGCCGCAATTCTACTTCCTGCCTTAGCACGTGCGCGTGAATCCGCTCGCCGCTCCAGTTGCCAAAATAATTTAAAGCAATGGGGATTGATTTTCAAAATGTATGCTAATGAATCCAGAGGAGGAAAGTTCCCACCTATAAATGTGGAAGCAGAACGACATAGTTGTTATGGAACATATAATAATTACTTCATCTTAGGACCCAAAGTAAATGCAATATACCCTGAATATTTAACGGATTTTTCCATCATTGTTTGTCCATCGGATTCAAATGAAAATATAAAATCATTAAAAGCAGTAAGTTTAGAACCTGCGATTGCACAGTGTTTAGGATTAGGTCCTGAGGATTATCATATTCCTTTTCATCTGGATGGAGAATATGGTGTTAATCTTATAGATGCAAGTTATGGATATTTTGGATGGGTTTTTGATAAAGCAGGTGATAACCCTTCTGACTTAATCGCAATTAACAATTTACGCCCCGAAGTTTCACTACTTATACAATTTCTTGGAAAAGATATATCCCTATCAAGCGACTTATTAGTCCCTGCTCAATTCCCCTATGCCTTTACTCAAATGATTTTAAATAATCCCGACGCAGTAGGTGCAATGTACACCGCGAGAAACCATGGAGAACCAACCCCCGCTCAACTTAACGCTCTCTACCAGACTATTGACAGTGACATTTCTGGACCTCTCCTCACAGAATTTGGAAATGGAAACTCAAATACAGTTTACAGATTGCGTGAAGGGATTGAACGATTCTTGATTACAGACATTAATAATCCTTCCGCATCTGCCCAGGCACAGAGTAATATATTTGTTATGTTTGACCAACTCGGAGCAGGTGGAACCACATCCCTTTTTAACCACATCCCTGGCGGTTGTAATGTCCTCTATCTGGATGGTCATGTAGAATTCATCCGCTACCCAACAAAACAGCCCATTAACCAAAGCGTCGCAAATATTATGTCGCTGTTTTGATATATCAATAAGAATGTCTCATTTGATTTTACTATCCTAACTTGATAAAATTAAAAAGAGTATATTGCAAACACATATAACAATAATAAATACATAAAGAAATGGGAATAATTTTAAGTGTTTCTCTATTCCTATTTAGTTGTGC
>FWWL01009374.1_pt1 | contig 11923 bp, 12 predicted proteins | sample 2228331 | NCBI WGS metagenome assembly FWWL01 (sample SAMEA103939775, study PRJEB20133) | metagenome | reverse complement strand
TCCAGAAATAAACGAAGAAGCCCAAAATGTAAACTGTTGTTTTGAAAGCATATCAGCTATCAGCAGGGCAATAAGAACAGGAACAATTAAAACAACTACTTCTTTTGCAAGAAAAGCAAAAAACAATGAACCTGCAAAAAGAAATCCCCACAATACTGACCATTTTTTTAAACGAAAGCGATAAAAGTAATAGGCAACAAAAGCACCGAAAATTCCAACTGCCACATAAAGGTCGCTCATAAGTTTGTGAGAATATAAAATAAAGGGCGGCATTAGCAAAGTAAGTACAAGGGCGGTAATTAGAACGCGGGTATCGGTTTTATACAATACAATAAAGACCATGATTAATATTATCGAACTGAGTATGATAGCAGGCAGTGCTGATGAAAAATCGTTAACACCAAATAACTTATAACTAATTCCTGTAAACAAAATTACAGGGTGGCGATAAGAGAAATGATTTTGCGACAAATCGAAAGTTCCTTTTGCCCATTGATAAGAAAGCTGAGCATATTCCATATCGTCCCAACCATAATATCCTTCAAATCCTAAGAAAAAATACAACCAAACAAAAGCTATCGAAAGCACTAAAACTATATATTCTACTATTCTGTTCTTATACATACTTAGTTATTTTGTAACAAACATGAAGCTAATAGTATGTCTTCGCTGGTAGTTATTTTTATGTTGGTTTTTAATCCTTCGGTAAAAGTAAGTTTAAAGCCCGCTATTTCAACAAGCATAGCGTCGTCAGTTATATGATCCTTATAAGGTAATGTATATGCTTTTAGCAACCATTCTTTTATAAAAACCTGTGGTGTTTGAACCGCATAAATAGTGGTTCTGTCAAGTACCATTGTTTCGTTGTCTTTTATTTGTCTTATGGTATCGGTTGTCTGTAAAACGGGGATGGCAGAACCTTTTTCTTCGGCTATGGCAAACAAGCGTTCTAAAAATTGTGAATGAATCAGTGGTCGAACAGCATCGTGAATGGCAATAACATCAGCATCCTGTGCTAAGGCTAAGCCGTTTTTTACGGAATGATAACGAGTTTCGCCACCTGAAACCACCTGATGTGGAATTAAAAACTTATGTGTTGCAAGAAGATTTTGCCAGTATGATTGTTGGGCTTCGGGTAAAACTACGATAAGCTGTATTGAATGATCAAACGAATAAAATGCTTCAATGGTATGAAAAATAATGGGTTTATTCAGGAGTTGTAAAAACTGCTTGGGAATAGCTGAGTTCATTCGTGTTCCTTTTCCACCTGCTGCTATAATAGCTGCTCTTTTCATAGACAATTAATACAACCTACGTTTTGTGCTTTAACTTTAAAAGATGTAATATGATTAAAGGATAATGATATAAACGTATCGGAAATCAATTGCTGAACCGAGCCAAACCAATTGCCAATAAAATCATCGTTAGAAAAATCATCTCTATCGTAAACACCAATAATCAATTTGTCATTTGGAGAATAATGATATACATAGACGGTGTCGGAGTATAAGTAATCGTATGCGTAAGTAGCTTCTTTTGAACGCCAGTAAAAGTTCGAAAAATCTTTTTTGTTTTTTGCAGGAATATAAATTGTCCAGTAGATGTCGGGCAATCCTTCACGAAAGCTAAAATCCATCCTTTTTGGAGAAAACTTTTCATCGTTTTGTAAAAGAATTTCTTTTAAGTAGAAAGTGGTTTGATATATTTCAGGAACTTCCAGGTCAACTTTCCATCTGACAGTTAAAGCTGAAATCGGAATTTCTTTTATACTACTATCCGATTTATATACAGCTGTAGCAAAAAGTTCTATAATGATAGAATGATTTCCTTTTTTAAAATCACTAAACAAGGAAAAAGGAATAACCATCTCTTTTTCGAGTATAGGGTTTGTAAGAGTAGTTGATTTAAGAAACAATTGTAGATGATGGGTAGAACTGAAAAATTTTTCATTAAAATATTGGGTATGCTTCATGTTTTCGGGGAATGCTATAGGTTTTGTTTGTTCAAAGAAACGCAAATACCAGTTTACTTGTGTTGCTGAATCAGATTGTACATACTGTTTCAGGGTTTTATTAAGCTTTTCCCATTTGATAGACAGTTCAAAGTTGTTGTTATATGAATAAAAGTCAGCGATGATTTGACTTTTCTGAACATTATGGGGCTTTTTAATAAGTTTATGTGAAAAGCTTTTTTTGTCGAGTGCCTTATCCCATTCGCTGATGCACGAAGCTAAAAGACACAAAATAATAAAGATAGACAAAAGTTTTTTCATATAATTAAAATAAAGTTTGTTGAGAAGAATTGGGATAAAGCCCCAGATGCTTATATGCCAGTGGAGTAACCTCTCTGCCTCTTGGTGTACGTTGAATAAATCCTTCCTGTATTAAGTAAGGTTCATATACGTCTTCTATAGTGCCTGCATCTTCTCCAATAGCGGTAGCAATTGTGTTGAGTCCAACAGGTCCGCCGTTAAATTTCAGAATAATAGTTTTCAATATTTTATGATCCATAGGATCTAAGCCAAACTTATCAATATTAAGAGCATCGAGAGCATATTTGGCAATTTCATTATTGATTACACCATTACCTTTTACCATAGCAAAGTCTCTGACACGTCTTAGCAATGCATTGGCAATACGAGGTGTCCCTCTGCTTCTGCGGGCTATTTCTTTAGATGCCTGAGATTCAATTTTTGTAGAAAGAATAGCTGCCGAACGCTCAATAATTTTTTCTAATACTTCAGCACTATAATATTCCAGATGTAATCTTATACCAAAACGTTCACGCAGTGGATTAGTTAGTAAACCCGAACGTGTTGTTGCACCAATTAGTGTAAAAGGGTTCAATTTGATTTGTATGGAGCGGGCACTCGGACCTTTATCAAGCATAATGTCTATGCGATAATCTTCCATAGCCGAGTACAAGTATTCTTCAACTACTGGATTTAACCGGTGTATTTCATCAATAAACAGTACATTAAAGGGCTCAAGGTTGGTTAGCAGTCCGGCAAGATCACCGGGCTTGTCGAGTACAGGTCCCGATGTTATTTTGAGCTCTGCTCCCATTTCATTGGCAATAATGTTGGCCAATGTGGTTTTCCCCAATCCCGGAGGTCCATGCAGCAATACATGATCGAGCGGCTCTTTTCGCATCTTTGCTGCCTGAATAAATATTTTAAGGTTTTCTACAACTTTTTCCTGACCAAAAAAATACTGAAATTGTTGAGGCCGTAATTGTTTCTCAAATTCTTTGTCGGGATTTTCAAAAGATTGCTTGTGAATGTCAAAGGAAGAATCCATTTGATATTGTATAGTTCATTTTCTTTATGCAAATATACATGATATTTTTATTCATACACTTCAAATAAAAGAAACCATGAGAATTACTTGCATTGTCTTTACATATAAGGTTATACCACAAATTTAATGAAAAACACAACTATTAGGTTTATGCTCTGATAAGTTGGGATTCCTTAAATCTTGAAAATCAAAATTAAATTGATCAGGAAAGATATCTCAAGTTTCTACTTTAATTGCTTTTTTTATCCTAAATTAGTCATTTGAAAATTAAAAATCTGAAAATCAATGATTAACTAAAAGTGCGATTTTATCTTAATTGTTAAATTTCAATAATTTATAAACTCTTATGATAGTTTCAGGTTTATCCCGGATTATGCGTTTGAAAAAATCTAACGCATAATCTGGAATTATATATAAAAGAACAAACCGAAAAAAGTGCGACCCCTTCGAGGTTAGATGTTTATAGATGACGATATATTCTATAAACATGGGATTCAGAAGGAGTCCAACATTCTGTGATACAATGTAAATTAACTCCTTCTGATGCGTAATTTTGGTTTATATTTTCCACTAACTTAAGTGTAGAACCACATATAAAAAAGAAGCAACCTCTTTTGTTCGGGAGATTGCTTCGTTATTTTTCCGAATGAAAAGGTTACCAGGCAAAAATCGGAAATTCTTTCATCATATCTTTTACCTGATGACCCACTTTTTGAACAACATCTTCGTTATTGATATTGCTGATGATGGTGTCAATGAAGTCAACAATTACTGGCATGTGCTCTTCTTTTAAGCCACGAGTGGTAATAGCCGGGGTTCCAACTCTGATACCAGATGTTTGGAAAGGCGAACGACTGTCGAAAGGAACCATGTTTTTATTGATGGTAATGTGTGCCTTAACCAAGGTGTTTTCAACTTGTTTTCCGGTGATGTCAGGGAATTTAGTTCTTAAATCTATCAACATCAAATGGTTGTCTGTTCCACCCGAAATGATTTTATACCCTTTGGCTAAAAAGGCTTCTGCCATAGCTTTAGCATTTTTTCTAACCTGTTTGATATATTCTTTATAGCCTGGGGTAAGTGCTTCGCCAAATGCTACTGCCTTAGCGGCAATAACATGTTCGAGCGGCCCACCCTGTGTGCCAGGGAAAACTGCCGAATCAAGAATTGCAGACATCATTTTCACCTCGCCCTTGGGTGTAGTTAATCCCCATGGATTTGGAAAGTCTTTACCCATAATGATAATACCACCACGAGGCCCGCGAAGGGTTTTGTGTGTGGTAGAAGTAACAATATGGCAATGTGGGAACGGGTTGTTTAATTCTTTTGCTGCAATAAGTCCGGCAGGATGTGCAATATCTGCCATAAGCAAAGCTCCAACCTTGTCGGCTATCTGACGCATACGGGCATAATCCCAGTCTCTGCTGTATGCAGAAGCACCAGCAACAATAAGTTTCGGTTTGTGTTCAAGTGCAAGCTTTTCCATCTGGTCGTAATCGACCAGGCCGGTATCTTCTCTTACCTGATAAGCGATTGGTTGATACAATATACCTGAATAATTAACAGCAGACCCATGAGTTAAGTGACCGCCATGTGCAAGGTCAAGCCCCAGAAATTTATCGCCGGGCTTTAATACTGCCAGCATAACGGCAGCATTTGCCTGTGCTCCCGAATGAGGCTGAACATTAGCATATTCTGCTCCAAACAGTTCTTTTAAACGGTCTATGGCCAATTGTTCCGATTTGTCAACAACTTCGCAGCCACCATAATAACGTTTGCCCGGATAACCTTCGGCATATTTGTTGGTCATCACAGAGCCCATGGCTTGTAATACATAAGGGCTAACAAAATTTTCGGAAGCAATTAGTTCGATTCCGTTTAGCTGACGTTGATATTCTTCTTCAATAAGGTTGAATAAGGTGATGTCTTTTTCCATGTATAAAAAATTTTTTATTCAGTGCAAAAGTAACTTTTTTCGATATTTTAATAAAGTAGAAAGAATACCCTTTTTTAAAAAAATTAACATTTTTTTTGTCATATTAAAAAAAATGTTTACATTTGTAGCATAATTAATGTTTAACTAAAATTTTAAAACTATGGAAGAACAAGTAATGGAAACCAAAAAACGTCCTACGTTTTTAACCGTATTAGGAATTTTAAGCTTTATTGGTGTAGCCTGGCAAATTATTAGCGGTATTATTACCATGGGCGCCGGAGCTGTATCATCAGCAGTTACAAGTGCAGGTCAATCTTATGCAGAAGGCCTTAGTGAATTGGAAGGAATGGAAAACGTTGAAGGAATGGATCAGGCTATGGCAGGATTAAATGAAGCTGTTGATGCAGCCAACAAATTAGCTCAAAATGCTACTTTGCTCGGTATTATTAACATTGTTGCCGCATTAATTTGCTTACTCGGCGTTATCTGGATGTGGAAACTAATGAAAAAAGGATTCTATGTGTATGTAATTGGCGAATTAGCAGCTCCTGTTGCTACTTTAGTGCTTGTTGGCTTTGGATTAGGTGGATTTATGGCAACCTTAGGATTTATCGTTCCTATTATTTTCATTATTTTATATGCACTTAATCTAAAACACATGAGCTAATATAGCTTCGTAAAAATAAAAAGGCGGGCTAGTCCCGCCTTTTTTGTTTATATTAATTGTAACTTTTAATCTCTTGGTACGTCTAATGATTGAATTACTATGTAAATGACTTTGGAAGAATACAATAAAACTGTTGACTTACATGCCGACGGCTTGTTTCGCTTTGTATTGAAAAACATTAAAATTAAAGAGAAAGCAGAAGATATTGTTCAGGATAGTTTTGAACAACTCTGGAAAAATGCACATAACATTGAAGCAAGCAAGGCCAAATCGTATCTGTTTACAACAGCTTATCATAAGATCATTGATTCTGTTCGTAAAGAAAAGCGAATAACAGCACTTGAACCAGAACACGAAAAAAAGCATTCTTATCAGGAACAACATCCGGATATTCAGGAAATATTACATAAAGCTATTGACTTATTACCCGAAGTACAAAAAGCAGTTATTTTATTAAGAGATTATGAAGGTTATTCTTATCAGGAAATTGGAGAAATAACCGGGCTATCAGAAGCACAAGTGAAAGTTTATATTTTCAGGGGTCGTAAGTTTTTAAAAGAGTATATTGGAAAAATTTCGGTTTTAATCTGACATGAAATTCGATCGTCAACATATAGAAGACTATTTGATAGAATATTTTGAAGGCAATCTTAGCCCTTCGGAAATCGATGCCTTGTTGCATTTCATTTCAACACATCAGGAATACCACGAGATGTTTGAACAATACAAACAAACCTATGTAAAACCAACTGATCCTATGCCTACTTTTAACAAAGAAAAGCTAAAAAAAAGCAGTCACGATGCCATCATAAACGAATGGGAAGATGCTTGTATACGCTATTTTGAAGGAGAATTAACTGAAAAAGAAAAACAGCAAGTTGAAAAAGAAATACAACACGATGAAGCAAAGAAAAAAATTTTTGATGACTATGTTAGAACTTATCTTCTTGCTGAAGAAATTAAATTTGCTCATAAAGAACGATTGAAAAAAAATAACAGTTGGCAAGAAACCATGGAGCTTCTTTGCATCAAGCACATTGAGATGGAACTGTCTGAAAATGAGAGAATACTTCTGAATCAATGGTTAGAATCGGATGATGAAGCCAACATTTTGCTACTTCTTTACGAAAATACAAAACTTAAACCCGATACAAATCAACAGTATCACTATAAAGAATTCTTGAAAAAACAGGCCGATTTTCGTTCGCAAAAGATATCCATGCTTTGGACTGTTGTTGCTGCAGCAGCCGCTGTACTTATTGGCTTTTTATTGTGGATGCCTGTAAATGCGCCTAAACAGCCTATCTCAGTGGTAGCTCAATCGAAACAGACATATAATGTTAAACGGACAATTTATTATAGCATTGCAAAGTATCAAAACAAAAAGACTGTAAAAACTCCGATAATCCAAACTCAACAAATTTTGCCTGCTGAAAAAAACTCTGTTCCAGAACAGATTTTACTAGTTCAAAATCAAGAAGAAGACAAAATGAACGAACAGTTTGCCGACAATACAACTTTTTCGGAAACTCAGATAACTGAAACAACACCTTTAACAACTGAAGGGTTAAACGAATTATTTGCAAATAACAGATTAAACTATTTTCACGAAATGATTGAAAAGTCTCTACAACAGGGAGCAAATAATGTTGAGAAAAATTTTAGCTGGTGGAAAACGCTGGAAAATGGTGCAAAATACGTACAGGAATATACAGGTGTGCCGGTAATAATACAAGAACATGACCAGCAACAAATGGTTAAACGCGAAATAGCTATTGGAAATTTCAGCTTTTCGAGAACAACTAAAAAATAACCTGTAACTTTTTTTGTTTCACATCGTCATACGATAAAAATCAATACCTTATCATTATGAGAGCAACAGTTTTATTAGTCGTTTTACTTTTTTTGGCAGCAATACTAAATGCCCAGCAGGATACCACAACCATTAAATGGGCAAAAGGTAAAATATTAATTATTTCAGATAATGACAGTATTGTAAAGGTCGAAATGAACGATTCGCTGAAAAAGGAAAGTAAAAAAGAAAAACGTTTCAAAGGCAAATGGGCAGGACTTGAAATTGGAGTTAATGGTTTCGTGACATCTTCTGGTACATTCAGTTTGCCAGATCAATGGTCGTACCTGGTTTTAAATCAGCCCAAATCCATCAATGTAAACTTCAATGTAGCTGATAAAAGCATTAGTCTTATTAAGAAAAGAGCTGCCATTGTAACGGGAATCGGGTTTAGTTGGTATAATTATCGTTTTAGCAACCAAACTGTTCTGGAAGGCAATGCCAGCGAGCTAAGTTTTCATTACGATTCACTAGTAAGAAAATCTAAGCTTACTATTTCATACATACGTGTACCTTTGCTTTTAGAATTTCACATTCCTATAAATCAGGGTAAAGATAAATTGTACTTTGCTGGTGGTATAATCGGAGGTTTGCGAATTGGCAATCATGCAAAATATAAGTACATTATCAATGGAGATTCAAAGCAAAACAAAGATTTTAGCGAATTTCATTTAAATCCGGTAAATTATTCCGTACAATTAAGAATGGGTATAGACGATTTTGGAATATACATGGAATATCAACCCATGTCTTTATTCAAAGAAAGGAAAGGTCCTGAATTGTATCCCTGGTCAGCGGGTATTTCTTTGATTTTCTGAGTAACACTTTTAACAAACAACAGAAAAGGCTGTCTTTACCGGGCAGCCTTTTTTCTTTTACCAGCGGTAAATGAATATTGAATCTCCAGCAGAAATATATATGCCTTGTTTTATTATGGCAAAGTGTTCAACAGGTTTGTTCAGAGATAAAACTTCTTTTTGTTCGCATAAAATTTGGTTGCCATTGGCAACAAACAGTTTGCTCTGATATACCATAAAGTACTTGAGTTGTTCGAAAGGATGAAATTGTCTAAATTTTCCTGTCTGGTCAAATTCGTAAATGCCCTTATTTACAGAGCCTATATATACCGTGTTGTTATCAGCAAGCATGTTGGTAATGTTTTCAATCGAAACTATAGTGCCAAAGTAGAGTGGACGTAGTTTATGGTCAAGTAATAGCAATTGTTTTTTTTGTCCATCATATATCCAGAAGCCATCTTTTTCGGCTGAACATACTGCTTTAACAGAAACAAAACCTGCTTCATCGAGCGAAATGGGATTGGATTGAGAAATTAAATCGTTAGTAAGAGTAAGTAAATAATTGGTTTCTGCATAAAAAACAAGAATTTTTAATGGATTGCTGACGTCAACCGAAGTAATATTGCCCAGCATAAAGTTGGCGTATTGTTTTAATTCTTTTCCTGTAGTGTCGCATTTTACTAATGTTTGGGCACGTTGAATGTAAAGATTTTGAAAGATATCGGCGTACATACGGTCGTGTGGTTTGGTGATGAAGTTTAACGGTTGGGCAACCATTGCAGAAGACCATAGTATGAAAAATAGTAATCGCATCATTTATAAAGAATGATGAAGGTTGATAATTTCTTCTATCATTTCGCGGTTATTGCTTAATCGTGGAACTTTGTGCTGACCACCAAGCTTGTTGTGCATTTTTAACCATTGATGAAATGTTCCGGGCTTAACAATAACATAGGTAGGGAAAGATAAAGTCATATTTTTATAGCGCTTGGCTTCGTAGTCAGAGTTTACATCTTTCAATGCATTATCGAGCTCAATCATAAATGTTTTCATGCAGTCGGGTTCTTTTTCAAACTCAAAAACCCACTGATGAGTACCGTTTTGCTTTTCATTCATATACACTGGTGCTGCAGTATATTCACAAATAACAGCTCTTGTTTTTTCTGCAGCTCGTTTTACTGCATAATCGGCATTTTCGACAACAAGCTCTTCGCCAAAAGCATTGATAAAATGACGGGTTCGTCCGGTAATTTTGATTTTATGAGGATAAACAGAGGTAAATTTGATGGTGTCTCCAATAATGTATCGCCATAAGCCTGCATTGGTTGATATAACAAGGGCATACTGCTTATTTGTTTCAACCTCAGAAATGGTTAATGTTTTGGGCTTTTCTTTTTCCCATTCTTCCATAGGAATAAACTCGTAATATACCCCTAAGTCTAGCATGAGCAACATGTCGTTTTCGTATAGATTATCCTGAATGGCAAAGAATCCTTCGGAGGCATTGTAAGTTTCCATGTATCGGATAGATTTATATTTGAAAAAAGAAGTAAAATGTTTGCGGTAAGGTTCAAAACTAATGCCTCCATGAATAAACAATTCCAGTTGTGGCCAAATGTCGTCAAGTGAATCTTTTCCTGTTATTTGAAAAATATGTTTTATGAGCACCATCATCCATGAAGGAACTCCAGCTAAAACAGTAACCTTGTGTCGGATGGTTTCTTGTGCCATTTTTTCAATTTTAGCTTCCCATTCGTCCATTAAAGCAATGTCTAGATTTGGTGTGCGAAGAAATTCTGCCCAAAAGGGAAGATTTTGCATGAGCACTGCCGATAAGTCGCCATAGTATATATCGCTGTTAAATTCAGATATTTTATGACTTCCTCCGAGTGCCAGTGTTTTCCCAAGAAAAATTTCACTATCGGGATATTGCTTTAAATACAGAGCAATTACATCACGTCCGCCTTTAAAATGGCAGTCTTCCAGAGCTTCTTTGCTAACCGGAATAAATTTGCTTTTGGAAGATGTTGTACCCGAAGATTTGGCAAACCATTTGATCTCGGTAGGCCATATAATATTTTGCTGTCCTTGCAAAACTTTTTCGATGTATGGCTTAAAACTATCATAATCATGCAAAGGAACAATTTCTGAAAACTGCTCGGGGTTTTCTATTTTATGAAAATGATATTGTTTTCCGAATTCTGTATCTTGTGCCTTAATAAGCAAATTAGCCAGTACTTCGTTTTGAACTTCCTGAGGATATTTTTTCATCAACTCAATTTGGTTAATTCGCTTAATATTAAACCAATGAATAAGTGAATTTAAAATTGGCATTTTATCGTTATTTTTACACAAAATTAATCATTATGGAAATACTTGATATTATTTTGCTTATTCCTTTTTTGTGGTTTGGCTTCAAAGGCTTGTCGAACGGGTTTTTTAAAGAGCTTTTTTCAACTCTTGCTTTGTTTCTTGCGCTATATGTTGCCATTCATTTTTCGTCGATTGTAGGCGACTGGATGGCAAACCTTTTTTCTTCACAATCACGGTATTTTAAACTAACTGTACTGGCTATTACTTTTATAGGATCATTGCTGCTTATGAAGATTGGTATATGGTTTGCCGATCGTTTTTTTTCTAAAATAGGAATGGGATGGTTAAATAAATTGCTTGGTATGGCTATTGGTATAATAAAAGCCTTTTTAATTGTTGGAACATTGCTATATTTGATTGCAAAGTTTGACAAAGAAGAAGTTCTAATTACTAAAGAAACAAAAGAACAATCGCTACTATATAAACCTGTTAACTCGTTTGTTACAACAGTTTATCCATCATTAGTACATTTTATTGAAGTTTATATAAAGGATTAAAGATGGACTGGCTTTCGCTTGGTTATGTGGGGTTGTTTATTGTATCGTTTTTATCGGCAACCGTTATTCCATTTAGCTCCGATGCAATTGTTGCAGTTATGACTGCCATGGATTATAATCTTTGGCTATTGTTAATTGTTGCTTCCGCTGGAAATACGCTGGGCGGAATGACAAATTATTACATTGGCAGGCTTGGAAAAACGGAATGGATAAGAAAATATTTAAGGATTTCTGAGAAGAAAATAGAGCGAGCAAGTATGTGGGCAAAGAAGTATACTGGTTATGTTGCTTTTTTTTCGTGGCTTCCGGGTATTGGCGATGCGTTAGCTCTGGTATTGGGCTTGTTTAAAGCAAAACAATGGCAAGTGTGGCTTTATATGTTTATAGGAAAAACAGCACGGTATGCTGTAATCATATTTCTTGTTCAAAAAGGCATTCAGCTATTTCAGTGAGCTTCAAGCCAATTTTTTCCATAACCTATTTCTACTACCAATGGAACACT
>FWWL01009372.1_pt1 | contig 11925 bp, 12 predicted proteins | sample 2228331 | NCBI WGS metagenome assembly FWWL01 (sample SAMEA103939775, study PRJEB20133) | metagenome | reverse complement strand
TGATAGGCAAGGTTTTTACCGAAGCGAGGTGCTGAAAGGTTTTCGCCTAAAGCCTGAATGGCTGTGGCAGGAACCTTTGCCCAAAGTTTCCGATGTGCTAAGAGCCATGCGCAGACGACAGCGAACTCGGTGATGCAGGATGCGACAACGCGCCTTGACTTTCCTGGAAACCCTTCGGGAGAAACTGCAAAAATGGCAACAGCGCTTCCGCCTCCCATCTCCAGTCCCAAGTCCCCAGTCCCCTTCACCGAAAGAAATCCTGCAGCGGGTCAAGCGGCTGGAGATGAAGTTGCGACGGCTGGTCAGCGAAATGTTTTTGGGCGCTTACGAGAGCGTGTTCAAAGGGCAGGGATTGGAGTTTGAAGAGGTGCGGGAGTATCAGCCAGGCGACGATGTGCGCATGATTGACTGGAATGTGACGGCGCGGATGGGTAAACCGTTCGTCAAAAAGTTTCGCCACGAGCGAGAATTGCGGGTGTTCCTCGTCGTGGACATCAGCCCATCCCTTCTGTTCGGCACGCAAGGGAAACTGAAGAGCGAAGTGGCAGCAGAAGTAGCGGCTGCTCTCATTCTCGCTGCCATCCGCAGCAACGATCGCGTGGGGCTTCTACTTTTCACCGCATAGAAAAGTTCATCCCGCCACGCAAAGGTATTCGCCACGCTCATCGGCTTATTCGTGAGTTGCTATTCACCCAACCGCAAGGGCGTGGGACGGATTTGGCAGTGGCGCTGGAGTTTCTTCAACGACTGACCCGCCGGCGGCGAAGCGTGATTTTTCTCTTCAGCGACTTCCACGCCGACGGCTACGAAACGGCTTTGAAGCGGCTAACGGCGCGGCACGAAGTGTTAGCGTTGATTTTGCGCGACCGCCGCGAGCGGGCTTTGGCGCCTTTGGGGGTCACGCGCTTTGTGGATTTGGAAACGGACGAAGAGCGTTGGTTGGATTTGCGTTCCCCAACATCTGTGGAACGATGGCAACAAGGCTTGGAAGCGGAATGGCAGCGCCGCCGCCAATTGCTCACCCACCTGCGCGTGGACTTTTCCGAAATCACCCCGGGCGAATCGCCCCTTTTGCCTTTGATGGAGTTATTCCGCAAACGGGAGCGCCGCCTCCGCAGCGGTCGGTGAAGTATTGACATGCGGACGCAACGACACCATAATACTGAGCGGAGAAACCTTATAAGGAGGTGAATGCAGTGCGACAGGAAGTGCCGACTTGGGTGGCAGTGGTGGTAATCGTCGTCGTGTTGGCTGTCATTGGAGTTGGCTACTGGCTTTTCAGCAGCCGTCAAAGGGTTGTGCAACCCCCAGAAACCTTCCAACCGGGCAAGACAGCCCAATTCGTGCCCCAGCCCCAAGGCGGTTCTGGCTTCCAACCAGGACCAGGGAGAACAATGCCCTCGACACCGCAAACACCGCCCCGATAAGGGGTGAACAAAGAAAAGGAGGGATGTCGTATGAAGCGTGGTTTCACGCTGATTGAACTGCTGGTCGTAATTGCGATCATCGCGATTCTGGCTGCCATTCTGTTCCCCGTGTTTAGCCAGGCTCGCGAAAAAGCCCGCCAAGCCACTTGCACGAGCAACCAGAAAAACATCAGCATGGGCTTGTTGCAGTATGCCCAAGACTACGACGAGGTCTTCGTTTATTCGCCCACTTGGTGCAACATCCCTGGACGAAACCCCAACCAACCATGGCGCCCTTACTACATGCTCATCAACCCCTACATGCGTAACTACCAAGTTTTTGCCTGCCCCAGCGCCCCTATGTTTGGCAACTGCACTGGTGGCAGCATCCCGCACCACGGGGCGAGCGATGCTATCAACTGGGGTTGGGTAGACCGTTCCTTCCGACTCAGTTACGGCATTAGCGAAAACATTGAGAATGGGGAGCGACCAAACTTACCCAGCAACGACCCCCTATACATCAACTGCGGTGGCTTGCGAGGGGCTGGTCGCCTCCCCAATCGCCCCACCCCGGCAGAAACCCCTATCGTTGCCGATACGATAGGATTGTTAAACAACGGAGCGCGCATTGGGTGGGCGAATGTGTGTCAGGCTGACTGCAGACCAGACCGCCGCACCGATAACAACACCCGCCACTCGGGTGGCAGCAATGTCATCTTCATGGATGGGCATGTGAAATGGTATCGCTCCGTGCAAGCCTACACCAACTGGAGAGACCGCGTTTGGGCAGGTGGCTGCGGCTGGTGGGGTAACGGACGACGCTAAAGTGATCGCTGTTCGCACCTATTGATCACTACCGAGGGCATCACTCCTCGCAAGGGTGGTGCCCGTTTTCTTTTTGCGGTTCACAGAGAAGCGAGTGATGGAGAGTTACTGCTTGACAGCAGGAACGGTTGGGGAGACAGGAGGCATGGTGGGAATGAAGACGAGGGCGTTGCGACTCTGCTCCCATCGCCCGCCAACTTGTTGCTCTAACACGGACAGCAACTTAGGGAAGGCAGTGAGGCTTGTCGGAACGCTAACAACAAGGTTGGCTTGATGGGCAGGGAGGAGAAATGCCAGTTTGGTCTCCCACGCCAAGTGCAAGAGCAAGTCGCCCAGCACCCATCGGTCCGTCTGGAGCGAAAGGGCTCGGCGCCACCGAGGTGGCTCTTCCCGTTCCGTTACGGGAAAGATGAGCCACCACGAACTCCCTTGCGGTTGCCCCTCTTGAGGGCGGATGGTGAGCAACAACCGTTTCGCCCCCACCTGTGTTGCCCGCAAAAGAAGGGGCACTACGACTTCTCTGGATGCGGGTAGAACACCCTCCCAAAGCACCCACTCTGATGCCTCCGCTTTCGGTGGCGCAGGCAAGTTGAGAACCTCTACCTGCTCGCTTCGCTGTAGCGTCACGGTGACCGCTTGGTTTGTTTCAGCAGTGAGGACGAGTTCCCATATTCGCACCTTGCCGACCACGAGGGATTCAAAGCGTCCCCACCGCACTTGAACAGGGAGAGCGACGGGTGGGACCACCTGTCCCCCGCCTAATTGACCAAGCCTGCCCAGCGGGGCGTGTTGCCCCATCGGCACTTGCGTTACCGCAGGCGGTTGCCCCGCCCTTGTCTCTTGAGGTGCTGCTGCTCCTGGTGCTACTGAGCGCTGCTCTTCCGCTAAACCTAACCCAGGTTTGTCTTTGGCGAACAGTGGAGCAGCAGGTTCCCTTTTGGGCTGTTCCCGCAACGCTAACTCCGCTCGGAAAGGCACTTCCCGAGGTTGCGCAGGCAGTTCGGCAATCTGTGGAAGGGGAGAAACAGCAGGAGGTTGGGGTAACTCTTTCGCCCCCGTTCTCTCTTCCCGCTCTGGAGGCGGTTCGGGCAGCAGCAATTGAGGTTGTGCGGGCTGTTCTTGCAACTCACTGCTTGAACCAAGGTGTGGCTCAGAAGGCGGAAGCGCTATCTGAGGGCGCGAGGGTGGTGGGGCAACTTTTCCCCGCCTTAGTCGCTCCTTTGGAGGCGGTGGCAGCGAGCGCTCTGAAAGAAGGGGACGGGGGACAGGGGACGGGGGACGAGAAGGTGGCAGTGATGGCACCCGCAACGAGGGAGCAGGAAATGCTTCTGGCACCGCTAACTCCGCTACAGTGACGGGTCTTTCTCTCACGCTGAGGAAGTGTCGCAGCGGGACGAAAATTGCAGTGCAGACAATCGCAACAGCCGCTGCTGCCGCTATTGCCCATTGCCATCGCCAGAGGGGGACAGGACGAGCAAGCCGTTGGCGCAACTGGATGGTTGCTTGGATGCGCGCCAGCAAATCGGGCGGCGGTTCCAAAGCGGAGGAAGCGATGGCTGCTGAGCGAAGGGCTGCCATTGCCCGCTGAAAGGCTTGCCACTCCTGTGCGCACGCAGGACACTGCTGCAAATGTGCCGTTATCGCGTCTTTGAGCCTTTCGTCCAGTTCACCGCTCCAATATTCGCTAAGGCGCTCAGTGACTTGCCGACAGGTCATGGTTTCTCGCCCCTTTTTGGACGCTGCGAGAAGTGAATTTGTTCCCGCTCCAATTTGGAGGGCGCATTGCCCGAGGCGCCGAATTTCCGCTCTTGCGGTGCGCTGGGGGGCGCACCCTCCAGTCGCTGCCACGCTTCTTTGAAAGCATGGCGCGCCCGATGCAAACGAGACTTAACCGTCCCTTCAGGGACGCCCAAAATGGCTGCCACTTCGGCGTAGGAGAAGCCCTGCATATCACACAACACCAAAATTTGCCGTGCCTCTTCGGGCAACTGTTTGAGTGCCAACCACACTAACTCTTTGCGCTCCCGCTGGGCTAACTCTTCTTCAGGGTTGGGTTCTGTCAGCAACGCAGGGTCAAACTCAGCATGGTCATCGTTTGCAAGTTGGGAAAAGGGGAGGGGACGCGGTTGGCGAAGTCGGTCACGGCAAGTGTTGACCGCGATGCGGTAAAGCCATGTGGCGAAGGCAGCACGCCCGCGAAAAGTGCGGAGTTGCTCAAACGCCTTGACAAAGGTTTCCTGCGTCGCATCGGCGGCGTCGTCGGCGTTGCCCAGCAACTGGAAGGCTAAGGCGTAGATGCGGCGATAGTGGCGCGCCACCAATTGGTCAAAGGCATCCCCCTCGCCACGCTTTGCTCGTTGCACCAAGACCTCGTCCGATGGCTGTCCTTCGTCCATAGACCTCACAACTCCTCAGGAGGGGCGACTTCCCTCCCGTTGACTAACACGCGAATTTGCGCAGGACCATAAGCCACCACCGTTCGGGTCACTCGGTCGCCGGGGACATGGACGCCCCGATACACTTCCCGCTCCCCTTTGCTGTCGGTGACGATGATTTGCACCAGTTGCTGCAACTCGGTGCCACCGATTAAAATTGCCACGCGGGCAACCCGAGCATCAGGGGGTAACTGCGCCCAATCAATCTTCGGCTCAGAGGGTGGCGGACCTTTGCTCACGATGAGGTTGACGGGTGTATCTTCTGGCACTTCCACATTGGGTGGTGGTTGTTGCCCCAACACGAACCCTTGCGGGACCGTTTCGCTGTAGGTTTCCACCCGCTGCCCCAACCGAAGTTTCGCCCGTTTTAACTCCGCGAGAGCATCTTGAAGGGAACGACCCGACAAGTCGGGAACGAAGGCTTTCGCTGCCCCTTGACTGGCAACCACTAAAACTTCCCGCCCCTCCAACACCCGCTGGTTGGGTTCAGGTTCCTCCATGCGGATGATGTGTTCGGGCGGCACATCCTTGCTGAATTCCCACCGCACAACACGTAACCGCAGGTTTCGCTCTGCCAAAACTTGTTGCGCTTGCGTTAAAGCCATCCCCGTCACATCGGGGACGACCACTTCTTGCGGCTTCGTGCCCACCAGTAGCGCGTAAATGACAGCGGAAACAAGGGCTAATCCCAACAACAAACCCGCCACCAACCCTAAAGCGGACTGGGTCACTTTTTTCCACACGCCTGATGCCTCCTCCAGTTCTGCCGATTCTGCAGGGGGCAATGGCTCAGGGGGAAGGGCAACGGTTTCCTGCTCCGTTTCAAGGGTTGCCAACACCTCTTGCACGGCGTTTCGCATCTCCCCTGCGTGAGCAAACCGCTGATGCGGGTCTTTCGCCATCGCCCGCAGGATGACCGCATCCAGAGAGAAAGGCACAGCAGGTTGCAAACTACTGGCAAGCGGCACGGGATTGGTCATGTGCATGTGGGCGAAATCCGCCACCCGTGTCGCTTCAAAAGGCAAGTGCCCCGTTAGCATTTGGAACAGCATCACGCCAAGCGAGTAAACATCGCTTTGGGGCGTCGCTTCATCGCCTTGGAAGCGTTCGGGGGATAAGTAAGGCGCAGCCCGTTCCAGCCACTCCGTTTCTGCCACGCGGGAAGTCAAAAACACCGACCAAAGCCCGTAATCGCCCACCTTGACTTCCCCTCGCGGGGCAACCAAGATGTTGTGGGGGCGCAAGTCGCCGTGCACTGCCCCTTGTTGGTGCAAATAACTGATGCCATCCGCAATTTGGACGAACAGTTCTAACGCTTGTCGGAGCGGCAACGGTAAGCGCCGTTGGAGCATGGAAGCCAAGTTGTGCCCTGCGACCAACTCACAGACGACGAAGGGGAAATGCTCGCCGTCCGTTACCGCCTCCCCGGCTGCCAGATACCGAACCAAAGCAGGATGAGCGTAGTGCAAGTGGCGGTCAACCGCTTGAAACAACTTCTCCACGAACGAGGGTTGAGCCGCAAAAGTTGGGCGCACAATTTTGACCGCAACTAATTGCCCCGTCAATTGGTCGCGGGCGCGGTAAACGGTGAACAGCCAACCGTCGCCAATCCGTGCGACAATTTGGAAGCGCGTCCCAACAATCATGCCAATCATCTGGGCAATTCCCTCTCCCCCGTGCCAGTGTGCCGTGAACCCACAAGGCAATTATAGAGCAACCGAAAAGGAGGGAACGGCAATGGCGCTGCGAGCACTGGTGGTCGGCGACATGCACGGGGACTTGACGACCCTGTGGCGCGCATTGGACGAAGAGCAGCCACAACTGCTGTTGTGCGTCGGCGACTGGGGCGATCCAGGGCAGATTGCACCCGACGATTACGCTACCATTGTGGAGCGCATCACAACTTACACCGTTTTCGGCAACCACGACGACCTTGACTTGCTACGCCGCCTTCACAACCGCGACGGTTCCCCTGTGCTGCTTCCGCACGGTGAGGTTGTCACCGTTCAAGACTTTCGTCTTGCAGGCATCAGCGGCATTTGGGCGAAAAGCCACCGAAAGCCCTACTACATCACCGATGAGGAAGTTTTGGCGATTGCCCAGCAATTGGCGGGCAAGGATGTGACAGTGTTCCTCACCCACGGCTGCCCTATTGGCTTAGCCGATGAGACACCCAAGGGCACGCACGGCGGGCAACGATGTTTTCTGGATGCGCTGAAGTTGGTCAACCCGAAAGCCCACTTGTGCGGTCACCTACACAAGCCCCAGATGCGAACACTCAAAAGCGGCACCTTCGTGCTGAATGTGGGCACCACCGCGATGGGTGACTATGCCGTCCTTGACCTCGCCCCCGACCAAGTCACCGTCGTCAAACGAGTCACCGCTTCGCTGGAAAAGGGGAGCGCAAACTTCTGACACCTGATGCAACCGACACATCCCGCGCTAAACTTGTCCGTGACGCTAAAGCACTGCGTCGGTGCTTGTCAAGCAGACGAAGGAGGTGTTGGGTGTGGGTGAGCAAACGCGGCGAGCGTTTTTGAAGCGAGCGGTTGCCTTCTCGTCGGTCGCGTTTTTGAGCAAGTCCGTTTTCGGCGCAAACGAGAGAGTGCGGGTTGCAGTTATCGGTTGCGGCGGGATGGGCGGGGCACACATTAACACCCTCTTGCGCCTCAAAGAGCAAGGCGAACCTGTTGAGGTGGCAGCGGTCTGCGATGTCTGGCAAAAGCGGTTGGATTGGGCTGCTCAACACGCGAACGCTACGCCCTTCCGTGACTATCGGCGCATTCTGGATGACAAAAGCGTGGACGCTGTTTGCATCGTCACCCCTGACCACTGGCACGCAAAAATCGCTGTGGACGCGATGGAAGCGGGCAAAGATGTCTACTGCGAGAAGCCCATGACCCATTGGAAATCGCTGGATGAACCCCGCCACCTTGTCAACACGATGACCCGCACCAAACGCATCGTGCAAGTTGGCACGCAAGGGATGTCGGACAGCATCTGGGAGCAAGTAGCGGAGTTGATCAAAGCGGGCGAAATCGGGACACTGATGCAGGCGCAAGCCGCCGACATGCGAACGGGGCACTGGAGCGTTCTCTGCGGGTGCGAGAAAGACATTGACCCTGATGCTCAGCCCGGCGTGAACTTGGATTGGGACATGTGGCTGGGTTGGCAGTTTGGCTTGGCGCCGAGGCGACCGTGGAACCCTTCTCGCTTCTTCGCCTTCCGCATCTTTTGGGACTACTCAGGAGGCATCGCCACTGATTGGTTCCCGCACATTCTAACGCCCCTTGTCAAAGCGATGGGATTGCGCTTCCCCAAGCGGGTGGTTGCTTCTGGTGGGTTGTATCACCCAGAGCACAAAGAACGGTGGGAAGTGCCCGACATCTTCCAGATGGTGGTGGAGTATCCCGAGGGACCATCCGTGCACTTGATGGCGTGTTTGGGCAACAATTGGGGCGTGCCCATGCTCATTCGCGGCAGCCGAGCAACGCTCGTGTTTGAGGGACCTGGTGCGGTCATCTACCCGCAGCGGGAAGTCGTCGGCGATGTGCCCCGAAAGGAAATCGCCCGCACGCGCGGTGCTTCGCTGGAAGAACACTGGCGCGACTTTTTGCGCTGCGTCCGCACCCGTGAGCAACCCCGCAGCGATGCGCTGTTGGGTTACTATGTGATGACCGCTTTGCACATGGGTATCCGCTCCTACCTTGAAGGACGAGCGATGGAGTTTGACGAGAAAACGCAAACGGTGCGCCCCGCCCTTCCCACGAGGGTCTAACGAACGCTCTCAAGTTTGCTGTTGCAGAGCCGCTACGCTCTTTAATGCAAAGGTTGCTGATGCTTCATCATCCAATGTCACTGGCTTTAGCCAACGGTTGATGCCTGAAGGGCGCATTTCCCAGTGCGCCGTATTTTTCTGGAGGGCGTCTCTCCCGAGACGCCGAAAATTTGCGGTGTGTCAGGAGGACGCACCTTTCAGCGGAGCCGAATTTGCTTTTTCGGCGTGTCAGGACAGGAAACGCGCCATCCAGTTAAACGACCGTCGCCCACAAGGGGCGACGCTACCGACGAATTGGTCAAATGACCGTCGCCGACAAGCGGCGACACTACCAACCTAATCCGTCGTTTTCGCCAATTAAAATCGGCGCTTAAAGGTGGCGTCACCAACTACGGGCTAAAGCCCATCGCTACTCAGTAATAGCGTCCACCAGCAACACTTGTGGTAAAGAGCGAACTGCTCATTGGCAGCAGTCAGAACGAAAAAAGGACCGCACTGCAAGCGAAAGAACGGTGAGCGAAGATGAGCGGAGCGATTGTTAGCGTGCTGTTTCTGTTGGCGCTCTTGGGCTTGTGGTTGGGAGCAGGTCAGCAGACAATCCCGCCTTACCCAAGCAACCCTTTCGTCATCAAACTGGACATCCCACCGCCAGCGCCGGAAGACAGCGCAGGGAGCATCGTCGTTGCGGATTTAACTGGCGATGGACGCATGGACTATCTGGTCACGGTTCGGAGGCATATTGCTGCTTATCGTTGGGACGGGCAAAAACTTTGGGTGTTGCAAGTCGACCTGCGAGTGGGTGGTGCCTCGGAAAGCGAGGGCTTACCTGGTCATCACGGCGCTGGTGTGCAAGCAGCAGATGTTGACGGTGACGGGCGAACGGAGGTTCTCTTTCTGACCAACGATAGCACGCTCCATGTCGTGGACGGACAGACAGGCAAAATAAAGTGGACGGCAAAACCCCCTGTGCCCGATGGCGCAGAACGGTGGGAGCACTTGGCAATTGTCAACTTGCGCGGCAAAGGGGATCGCGACATCGTGTTGCAAGCAACCAACGCGCAAGGCTATCGCATGGGACGATATGTGGCAGCGTTTGCGTTAGACGAATTGAGGAAAGGAAACCCGAAACCCCTTTGGCAGCGAGACGACTTCCTCGCCTGCGCCCACAACGGTCTGCGCGTCGCCGATTTGAACGGTGATGGACGGGATGAAATCGTTAGTGGTTGCATCCTTGCCCCTGACGGTCGGGAACTGTTTCGGCTCCCTGAAGTGCGAGGGCACTTAGATAGTGTTTTCATTGCCGATGTCCGTCCCGATGTTGAGGGCTTGGAGGTTGTTGCGTTAGAGGAAGGAGCAAATCGGGTCTTCCTGTTCGGCACGAAAGGACTGATTTGGACGACCGACCACAAGCGACAAGAGCCGCAAAATGCTGCCGTTGGCGAATTTGACCCGCAGCGAAAAGGCTTGGAAATTTGGTGCCGCAGCCGTTACAATGTCCATCAAAAGCCTTGGGTCTTTGACGCCTTCGGTCAAGTCATCGCTGACTACGAACTGAGCAAAGTTGCGCCGCCTGATTGGACAGAAAAGGGCATAGAGGTCATTTTCGCTATCCACTGGGACGGGACAGGGCGTCAGCACCTCGCAGCGAAGGAGAGGCACAAATCTGGCGATGTGGCAGTTATTGAGCCGTTGACAGGGCGCTTTGTCGCTCGGTTCAAAGAACGAGCCGACCGCTTGTTCGTCGCCGATGTCGCTGGCGACTGGAGGGAAGAACTTATCGTGCTTTCGGGCAACGAGTTGCACATTTACCAAAACGAGGCACCAAATCCCAACCCGCACCGCCAACGCTTGTGGACGCAACAGCACTATCGGCGCAGCAAAGCCGTTTGGAACTACTATTCGCCGTAACGCAATGGGCAGAACAAGGAACCCTTGTCCGTAGCATTGCTTCTTAAATGCGGTTTGTTTCAAAACGGGCTGTTTAGACCTAACGGCTCATTCTCAACCATTCATCGCTTCGGGGGCGCCACATAAATCTTTCCGTTGCGCACTTCCCACCATCTGATGCCCACCTGCTTCGCTAACCAGTAAAAGGGAACCCAAACTTCGCCATCCTCTTCGTAAGGAGCATATGCCAGCGTTTCCGTCCTGCCTCTGCCATTCTCCAACCGCTCTACCAACGGGCGACCGAGGAAGAGGCGCAATGCTACATTGGGCATGTCAGGTTTGCTGATGCGGATGCCTTTGCCCCCTGCCATCTTTGGGTTAGGGGCAATAGAGCAACTTAGTCCCAGCACCTTGCAGGCGTCATCAAGGGGAACCAAGACGAAATAGTCCTCTTCACGGAAGCGCAACGGTAACGGTCGCCATGTGCTTTTCGGCGGTGGCTGCGGCGGACGATAACCCTGCGCCATAAGTCGTCGGCAAATCCCTACGTAGTCTGGCACTAATGCTGGCGCATTTCCTATCCGCTACTGTATTTCCTCTCATATTGGAAGTGCCTCTTGGTAACGCCCTAAAGCGAGATATGAATCTGCTACGAGACGGCGAGCGTTGGCAGTTTTCACATATGCGCTGAGCGGAAACGGTCTGCCAGCCTCGTAGGACTTGACGGTCATCTGCATGATTTGGCTTTTCTCATACGGACTGGGAAGCGGCTCTTTCACCACCCGATAGAGCCACTTAGGCCACCACGCCACCCAAATGTCGGGGTCTTTTTGATAAAGCGGCAAGGCTAAGGCGAGAGATTGTTCATACTGCCCCTGGCAATAATGAGCATAGGCTTTCTTGAGCCTCTCTATGATTTCAGGAGTTGCCTTGTGCTTTTGCCCCCATCCTAACATGGTTAATACCAAGAGACTTGCGATGGTCACCACAATGCTTATAATGCACCTGACTCGCATGGTTCGTCCCCCCTTAGGGATTTACTCTCCACCGAGTTTGGTCACCCGGATTAACGACACAAAATTCCGTCGGCGGCCTCGCCCGCCAATCCATCCATCTCCAGATAAGGCAGTCGTAGGTTGTGTTACCTTCGTGGTGTCCGTAATCAGGTTGATGCCACAACACTGTGTGTCCTAACTCGTGTCCAATAACCCAAGTCAATGCCTGTAGTTCTGTCAAGCGGTTAGGGTTCCAGTCCGAATCGGCAGCATGTTGTCTTATCAAATCCACATCAACCTCAATCACAGGTGGTCCCCAAAATTGCGGGATGTATCCCCATGCCCCTGGAGGGGCAATGGGACCACCTGCGTTATCCCAAATCGGACCATAGGTGAACCCGTAAGCGTCAACATCTATTACGAGATCGTTGTCGTCTATGACCCCATCGCCATTTACATCATCAGGTTGCCCGTCTTGGTCCGCATCACGATAACCCTGAACGTCTCCTGGCACCACAATCGCGGCGTAAACATTTCGTCGGTGATATGACTCCCAAAGGAAGTTTACGACCCGATAAGGATACCCAGAGCCCTCGTGG
>FWWL01009371.1_pt1 | contig 11925 bp, 9 predicted proteins | sample 2228331 | NCBI WGS metagenome assembly FWWL01 (sample SAMEA103939775, study PRJEB20133) | metagenome | reverse complement strand
GCGCGTGAGGCCATTCGCTGTCGCCTTAGCATTCCTTTGGTCGCCGGGGACGAGACCTTGGGAGTCATCGATGTTTTCGCCGAGCGGCGGGGTCTTTTCGATGCCGACACGCGCGAGTTTTTGGCCACCCTCGCATCACTGGCCGCCCAGGTGCTGCGCAATGCGGTGACGCACGAGGAGCTCGAGCAACACTATCGCGAAATCTCCCTGCTTTACGAAATCCAGCAGGAGATGGCCTCGACGCTCGATTATCAGAGTGTGCTCAAGCTGATCGTGCACCGCACGAAACAGATCTTTGACGCGGCGGAGTGCACGATCCGGCTTCTGGAGGAGCGCGACGGGCAACTTCTTATCCGCGTGGTGGCGTCGAGTGGGCCGGAATTCATTGGTCCGCAGGAGGTGCCTTTCGAGGAAAGCCATGTGGACCATCCGGTCATCGGCGGCGAGATGATCTACATGGAAGATGTGCGAGTCGATCCTCAATTCCGATGGCAGGAGGAGGCGCGACGCGCGGGCGTGGTGTCGATGATTTGCGCGCCTCTGGTGGCGCGGCGGCGCACCATTGGCACGATCCGCCTCTATACAGCTGACCGGCGTGAGTTCGATCTCTCTGAGCGGAAAATTCTCCTCGCGATTGCGGGCATGGCGGCGCAGGCAATCGAGAACGCACGGCTTTACCGGCAAATCGAGGAGCAAAACCGACAACTTTTGGAGTCGTACGAAGCTTTGCGCCGCACGCAGAAGGAGCTTTTGCGCAAGGAACGTCTGGCAGCGCTGGGTGAGATGGCGGCCACAGTGGCGCACGAGATCCGCAACCCGCTGACGAGCGTGCGTGGCTTTGCGCAACGGATTCAGCGCCGGGCCGAAGCCTTGGGCGACGGGCGTGTGATGGAGTACACGGGCATTATCATGGAAGAGGTCGACCGCCTCAACAAATTCATCAAGGACGTGCTCGACTTTGCCCGGCATGCTAAGCCCACCTTCGAATTGGTGAGTCTCAATGCGATCATTTCTGATGTGCTCACGATGATGCGCGATGAATTTGATCGCAAAAAGATTACAGTGGTACCGGATTTGGCTGCAGGGCTCCCGCCGACGGTTTGTGACCGCATGCAGGTGCGTCAGCTTCTCATCAATTTGCTCCAGAACGCGCGTGCCGCCATGGCGCGGGGCGGGATGATCATCATCCGCACGCAGGATGCGGGGCGGTTCATCCGGTTGCGCATTATCGACAACGGCCATGGGATACCGCGCGACATCCTGCAAAAGATCTGGTCGCCGTTCTTCACGACTAAGACTCACGGCACGGGGCTGGGGCTGGCGCTCGTGCAGCGCATTGTGGATGACCACCGGGCACGCATTTTCATCCGCAGCCGCCCGGGATGCGGCACGATCGTCAACATCCTCTTTCCGAAAGTTTCCAGCGAGGAAGAACTCTTAGCGTGGAATGGCTAGGCGAACAACGTTGGGCGGTGGCTCGTGGGCAAGTTGTGCGGATCATGTGAAGGCGAACAATTTCAACCGAGAATGGTATCTAGCGCGGGGTTTCCCCCCGTCGCGCTGCAGGAACGCTGTGGCGGGGGGCTCCAAACAAGTATTCACGATAACATTATTTCAGAAGGTGAAGTCCCTTGCCAAACAAGAAATCTGCTAAGAAGCGCATGCGCCAAAACAAGAAGCGTGAGGCGCGTAATCGGGCGGCAAAGTCCACGATGAAAACTCTCATCAAGAAAACTGTGGCACTGATTGCCGACGGTGAGAAGGACCAGGCGCAAGTTGCCGTTCGGGAAACGCAGAGCTTCATTGGTCGGCTGTGGAAGCGCGGCATTGTCCACAAGAATAAGATGCGGCGCTTGCAGTCGAAGCTGATGCAGAAGCTTGCTGCGGCCCAGAAGTCGGCTGCGTAATTGTGCTTGAGTTTCGCAGCTCCCACAGCATCAATTCCACTGTGCTGAATCGAGATCTAGACTCACGAAAAGCGCGGTGGATTTTTGCGTTGCTGGTGGGGGCGCTTTTTTGGTCGGGCTGCTTGTGGCGGCCAAGGATCCCCGTCGACCCGATGGCGGCAGGCGCGGGAGATCGATGCTACATCGAAAAAGAACAGATCGTGCATGCCGATCAGCTCTATAGCCAGATGGGCTCGCTTGAGCTCGTGGCACGATACTTGCGAGAGCAGGATCAGTGGCGCCCGTGCGAAGTCAACGAGGCGATTTACCGCCTGCGCAAGATTCACGATCTACCGTAAAGAAAGGGGGCATCCGATGCGGCAAGCTCTGAAAAGCGTCATTCGCAGCTTTGCAGTGGTGGCCATGTGCTCCGTTGTCAGTGCTGTGATGGGGGGAGGCCCGGGCGCGGCACCGTGTCAGCCCGAGGAAATGCGCTGGAACGCGCGGCAATGGTGCGAGTACATGAAAAAGGGGCAGGAGACAGTGCGCAACGCCTACCGCGAGGTTGAGCGAATTGAAGCCGAACGGGCTGAAGCGCGCCGCAATCAGGTGAAGATCTTGCCGCGGCAGAAAGATCGGTTCGGGGATCCGATGTACGTGACCTACGGCCAGCGAGCCTACGCGGGGACGCCAGAGTACGTGGGGCCACGCTACGCATCGAGCTTTGAGCCTTTATCGCCACGTTTCCCTTATCAAACGGATGTGCTGCGGCCGATAAGCTCGATCTATGTACCGTCGGCCCCAGCGAAGTCTGATGTTGTGCTCAAACCCTCAGCCAGTCGTCCCTACTAGAAGCCAGCTGGACAAGGCGCCGCCATTATCGGGAGTGTGATGCGCCTTGTTTTCGCGCCCTCTCTTTTACGTCGAGCCTTTCCCCTCTGGTGAGAATCGCCTTTTGAAGAAAATCTCGTTGAGCTGAAGAGATTCGGCTCTGAGCGAAACCACCAAATTCTGCTCTATAAAAGAAAGGCGCCAAGCGAGAATTCTCAGCGCTTGGCGCGAAAAGCTGCTCATAAAGGCTTCGTGAGAGGGAAGCGGATTACTCGTCGGTCTCTTCCTCGGCTTTCTTGCGTGTGATGACCTCAGGTTCGGCGATTTCTTCACCCTCGGCCACAGGCGTGGGCTCGACGTAATCCTTAGGCGGCAAGATACTGAAGAGCACGATTTCTGGATCGCTGACGAGCTTGACGCCTTCTGGCAATTTAAGATCACCCGCATGGAAGGCGTGATTGATCTTGAGATTCGTCAGATTTGCCTCAATGAACGCCGGCAAAGCACCGGGAATACACCGCACCTCGACCGTGTGGTGGTGGGTTTCCAGGATACCACCTTCACGCACTCCGATGGGAACGCCGACGTGGTGGACTGGCACTTCGAAGTCCGCCACAACGTCAAGACGGACCTGGTACAAATCGACGTGGAGGATCTGGCGCGTCACCGGGTCGCGCTGAATTTCGCGGATAACCGCTAAGCGCTCTTCCGAGGCGGCGCCATCATTGCCCACAAGCGACAGCATGGTGCTGGAACCATGCCGTTTCAGTTTTACCATGAATTCATGAGCATCGAGCGCCACTTTTTCGGGCTCAACGCCTGGGCCGTAAATGACAGCGGGAATCTTCCCCTGAGCGCGCAACTGACGGTTCGGGCCTTTGCCGGTCGCTTTGCGCGGCTCAATCTTGAGCGTCAACTTATCCATTTGCCACTACCTTTCATAGGCATGAGTGTACCTGTTGACACAGCCGGCCGAGCATGACACCCGCCCAGGCTGAGCGCAGGCCGTGTGGAAGTACGCCGTGCGGCGTTGCCTTATTCGAAAAGGGGCTCATGGGGCTCGGCATAGCCACGGGCTGCACTCCATGATCCGGTAAAGGCACAGTCTCGCGACTGCCCCCTCTCTCGGAAAAGGGAGGAACAGTCGCTCAGCCCTGGTAAGATTAGCGCGCTTGAGAAAATCACTGGGATGGGCAAGAGTCGGCTCTCTCGCCAGGGGACTCGCGAGTCAAAGCGAAAGGCGTCTATCTTTACAGGGTGTCCGTGGGAAACATGTTCGTCGAGGGGAGACATGCACCGCTCGAGACATGGTTGACTCACTTTGAGAAGCCGCTGGCGCCTCATGTGTCTAAAAGCAACACATCCCTTGGGCAGCCCCAAGGAGTTGGCTCCACTCAAATATTGACAAAACGTATCTTATACGCATATTTGCACATCGGCATTCCATTTGCATTCCTCCTTGGCCAGAACAAGCAACGCATTCTCATTAGGCGAAGGAGGTTCACTGACATGCCGGTTCGACCGCTGCATGACCGTGTGCTGATCAAGCGCGCGGAAGAAGTGGAACAGAAGTCCGCTGCAGGGATCATTATCCCTGACACCGCGAAGGAGAAGCCGCAGCGCGGCACAGTCGTCGCTGTGGGCGAGGGTAAGAAGGACGAGAGCGGCAAGCGCATTCCGCTCGATGTGAAGGTTGGTGACGAAGTTCTGTTCGGCAAGTACGCCGGAACAGAAGTAAAGATCGACGGCGAAGAATACCTGATTATGCACGAGAGCGACATTCTCGCCGTGATCGAGAAGAAGTAACTTCTCTCAGGCTTTCCGTATGCGACCATGGGGTCGCACAATCACTCAGACCATTGATGGAGGACGAAGAGTATGGCACCGAAGCAACTCAAGTACAGCGAAGATGCACGTGGGGCAATCCTGCGCGGCGTCGATAAGCTCGCTGAAGCCGTTAAGGTCACGTTGGGGCCGAAGGGGCGCAACGTTGTCCTGGACAAGAAATTTGGCGCCCCGACTGTGACGAAGGACGGCGTGACGGTGGCGAAAGAGATCGAGCTCGAGGATCCATTTGAGAATATGGGTGCTCAGATGGTCCGCGAGGTTGCCAGCAAAACGAGCGATGTCGCGGGTGACGGTACAACCACGGCGACCGTTTTTGCCCAGGCGATCTATCGCGAGGGCATGAAGAATGTGGCCGCTGGGGCGAACCCGATGAGCATCAAGCGCGGCATCGACAAGGCGGTCGAAGCCGCTGTGGCGGCCATCAAAGAGATGGCGATCCCAACCCGTGAACACAAGAAGATCGCTCAGGTGGCGACCATCAGCGCCAACAACGACAAAGAGATCGGTGAGCTGATCGCCGATGCGATGGACAAGGTCGGCAAAGACGGCGTGATCACCGTTGAGGAAAACAAGTCGATCAACACCGTCCTCGAAGTGGTCGAGGGTATGCAGTTCGATAAGGGTTACCTCTCGCCTTACTTCGTGACCGACCCCGAGAAGATGGTCGCCGAGCTGAAGGACGCCTACATTCTGGTCCATGACAAGAAGATCAGCTCGATGAAGGACCTTCTGCCTGTGCTCGAGCGCGTGGTCCAGCAGGGGCGGCCACTGTTGATCATCGCTGAGGACGTCGAGGGTGAGGCCCTAGCGACCTTGGTGGTGAACAAGCTGCGCGGCACGCTTCAGGTGTGCGCGGTGAAGGCGCCTGGCTTTGGCGATCGCCGCAAGGCTATGCTCGAGGACATCGCCATCCTCACCGGCGGTAAAGTCATCAGCGAAGAGGCTGGCTTCAAGCTCGAGAACACTCGGCTTGAAGATCTGGGCCAGGCGAAGACTGTCCGCGTTGAAAAAGAGACGACAACGATCATCGAGGGCGCTGGCTCGAAGAAGGCGATCGAAGGCCGGATCAATCAGATCAAGGTCCAGATTGAAGAGTCGACCAGTGACTACGACCGCGAGAAGCTGCAGGAGCGCCTGGCGAAATTGGCGGGCGGCGTGGCCGTGATCAAAGTGGGTGCGGCCACCGAGGTCGAAATGAAAGAGAAGAAGGCCCGCGTTGAGGACGCGCTCCATGCGACGCGCGCGGCCGTTGAAGAGGGTATCGTGCCCGGTGGCGGCGTTGTCTTCCTCCGCGCGATCCCGGCGGTGGAGAAGCTCCAGCTCGAGGGCGACGAGAAGCTGGGTGCGCAGATCATCGCCAAGGCTCTCGAGGCGCCGACTCGGGCTATCGCCCAGAACGCTGGCTACGAGGGCTCGATCGTGGTCGAGAAGATCAAGGCCAACGACAACAAGAATTTCGGGTTCAACGCCGACAGCGAGCAGTTCGAAGATCTGCTCGAGGCTGGGGTGATCGACCCTGCGAAGGTGAGCCGTAGCGCACTCCAGAACGCTGCGAGCGTGGCCGGTCTGCTCCTGACCACTGAGTGCCTCGTCACCGAGATTAAGGAGAAAGAAGAGAAGAAGGGGATGCCGCACGGCGGTGACCTCTACTAAACGAGGGGCGAGCGCTTAGCTCGTCACTTCGACCTTCTGATGCAATTCTGCCCCTGCGGGTCAGATAGACCCGCAGGGTTTCTTTTTGGGGGGAGCGTTTCGCGCAGCTGTCTCAAAAACACGTGGTGGCAGATCCACTAATCGACAAACTCCTGCGAATGCAGATGGTTGAAGTTTGGTTGACTTTTTAGAACCCTTCGCGTGTGATTGATTTAGCCATAAATAAAACGACGTGAAAGAGCACGGACTATGCGACGGTTTGTGAGAGAAAACATCATCCTCCTCAAGCATTGGTGTAAGAGCGTTCACGGATTATTGCCCATGTTTCTCACAACTATTTTCTTTGCAGGAGGTCCTCATGTGACACGTGCCCAACTTTCTTACGACATTGTCATTGTGGGAGGATCGTTTAGTGCACCAGCGGCAGCTCTGGCGGCTAGCCGCACGAATCCCAATGCGAAGATCCTACTCATCGAGCCGACAGACTGGTTGGGGGGGCAGGCGACGTCGCAAGGGGTGGCGGCAATCGACAACGCCTGGCACGACCCCGGCGCAAGCTTGATGCGCAACCAGCCTTCGCTGTATTACCCCGCCGACTATCTTGATTTCCTCAATCGGGTGAAAAACGCGCCGCCCGAAGCTCCCGGCGAAGGGTTTGCTCCCAACGGTTCTTGCTGGGTGTCTCGCGAGGCATTCGACCCACGCACGGCCGTTTGGGTGCTGGATCAAATGTTGGCGGAGACAACGAATGTCACCGTCATGCGTCTGACCGTCGTGAAACGTGTCGAGACGGTGCCCGTCGCGGACGATTTTGGCAACGCCTTGAAGATCACGAGCCTGACTTTGATTCAGCGCACGCCGAAGCCGGGCTACGTACCCCATACCAAGTTACTCTCAGAGGAGCTCACCGATTGGTACTCCCCAACCGATTCTGACGATTTCACGAAGACAGTAGTGGACGTTATTCCGCGCGACCCGCAAAAAGGGTTCGTCGTGATCGACGCCTCCGAGACGGGCGACGTCATTGTTCTTTCCGGAGCACTCTACACTGTGGGACGCGAGCAGACCACCGAGGAGATGAGCGAAGACGGCACACCTCCGGCATGCAACGAGACGGGCAGTCAGGCGACAGTCTTCCCCTTCTGCATGACAGATAATCCTGTACCACACGATGAAAACGAGCTCAAAGCGCCCTGGCCAGACTTCGATAGCTATTATACCAGTCAGAGCGCGAGTTACTTCTCGTTTGGGTCTTACACGTACAATCGCATTTGGACTTATCGGCGCCTCAAGAACACGGGGCCGCTGTGGAGTTTCGACAGCGTCAACCTTGGCGACGTGTCGATGCAAAACTGGTATCCGGGCAACGATTATCCATACGGATCAATCTACAAGACGCGCAGTCAGTGCGCGGCCGAAGCTGCGGACTGGGCGGGCGGGCTCAACCTCTCGCACGTGGCGCAGGCAGAGAAGCACGCAGTGGCCTGGTACTTCTACATGAAAGAGCGGCGCACAACGTCCTGGGACACACGCATGCCGCACGGAACGACGGATCCACTCAACATGATGGGCACAGGCCACGGCCTTTCGAAGTTCCCCTACATTCGCTGCTGCCGGCGCATTATCGGTCTTGAGAACTTCAGGCTGATGAGTCGTTATCTTGTCAACACAGTAGCCACAGACTATGATGGCAAGGCATCGTGGCGTTTCTACGATTCTGTGGGGATCGGAAACTACGCCATCGACGTCCATCCCACCCAGGGCAGCACGGGTGTGCTTCCTCCTTTCTCGAAGCCTGCCCCCTTCTACGTTCCCTATCGTGCTCTCGGCAGCACAAACGTCCGCAACCTCCTGGCTGGCGGAAAGCAGATCGCGACGACCTATATCACAAATGCCGCTTACCGCCTCCATCCGATTGAATGGGTGATCGGGAGCGCAGGGGGGACCGCCGCTGCAATGATGGCGGAGCAAGGGCTCTCGAATCTTGACCTTCTCGACACCCCGACGCTACGTTTGCTCCAGACGAAGGTGCGCACTAATTCGCCCATTCATTGGGCGGCCTTTGATGCAGATCCCTACCCGCCCAATAATGGGGACCTTATCGTCAATGATCTAAAGCCGATTCAAAGTGGAGTGCCTTTCCGCGTCGAGGTCTACCACCACAGGGCTGTGCGCGCGCGCGTTTTCGGTGGAGGGGTTTTCATGGGCGAGACCACGACAAAAGCCAATGGCCGGCTCTTGTTGACGAATCTCTACGCGCCCGAGGGAACCGTCTCGTGGGAAGCCTATTGTTACGATACCGCGGGAAACCTCATCGACATCCTGAGGATTGGCCCCACGCCGGCGGAGCTGGCGATCGTGGATGATGCTGATTCGGCGCGCTTCTCGACGACGGGCACTTGGATCGTTGGGACTGCGCAGCCCAATAAGTATGGATCGACGTACCGGTATTCGTGGGGAACGGACCCGCCCAGCTCAGCTACATGGCAGCTTTACATCCCTGTTGCCGGAAAGTACCTGGTGGAAATCTGGTATCCGGAAGCATCAAACCGCGCAACCGATGCCCCCTTCACGATCTATCACCGCGACGGGACGACAACGGTCCGGGTCAACCAGCAGCTCAACGGTGGGCAGTGGGTGTCTTTAGGCGAATTTCGGTTCAAAGGCGACGGCACCGACAAAGTCGTGCTCACAAACGATATCAGCGATACATCGAAACTTGTCGTGGCTGATGCCGTTCGAGCAACGTTTGTGGATGTGCCAGCGCGCGTGACTCTCTGGCAACTGGAGTAAAGAGAGCAAGCTGGTCAGGCGCCGTGGCGAGGCTCAGGCATCGGTCGACGACTCGCGCCCTCGACTCGATGCAGAGCCGCGCTTAGTAGAGGATTGCGGAGAGATGTGCGCGCTAACGGTGGCGCCTAGACGACGTCGCCCAAGCAGCGATCGTAGAACTCCACAATTTTATCACGATCTTCGCTCGCGCGCCACGCGATAGCCGAACGCGGATGTTGATTGAACTGGCCTGTGATCATGTAGGGCGGCGACGGCCCCCAATCGAGTTCTTTGCTCAGCGGCAAAACGTATTTCTCGATAACCTGCCAGACAGGCCGAATTTTGAACTTGGGATTGCGCAAGAATCCGAGGAGCAGCTCCATGGGGCAATTACCAGCTCCACGCCCCAGACCGGCGAGCGTGGCGTCTAAGCGGTTTGCGCCCGCAATGATCGCTTCTATGGTGTTGGCAAACGCGAGCTGCTGATTGTTGTGAGCGTGAATGCCCACTTCTTTGCCGGTCCCTTCAAGAGCTTTTCGGTACCGATCAACCAGCATGCGGATCTGCTCCGTGTAGAGCGAACCGTAGCTATCGACAACGACCACTGTCGAGACAGGGGTTTCAGCAAGAATCTCGAGGGCTTGCTCAATTTCAGCGTCCTTAACGACAGAGATTGCCATGATGTTGCAGGTTGTTTCGTAACCCTTGTCGTGAGCGTCTTTGATCATGTCGACGGCCTCGGCCAACTGATGGACATAGCAGGCCACTCGGATCATATCGAGAACGCTTTTCTCTTTGGGAAGTATGTCCGTCTTGTAGTCGGTCTTACCGGCATCCGCCATAGCCGCTAGCTTGAGAGGCGTGTTGTTTTCCCCCACAATGCGCCGGATATCGTCCTCGTCGCAGTACTTCCAATCGCCGTGCTTGTCGCGGGCAAAGATCTTCTTCGAGGCCTTGTAGCCGATTTCCATGTAGTCGATGCCCGCCTCAACGCAGGCGTCGTAAACAGCCCGGACAAAGTCGTCACTGAACAAGTGATTGTTCATGAGCCCGCCGTCGCGAATCGTGCAATCCAAAACTTTGATCTCTGGGCGATAAGTAATCCAAGGAGCCTTGTTCGATAACATGGAGTTTTGATTCCTTTTCTAGCTAGCAGGGCTGCCGAAGGGCTTGGTGGAGTGAAACGATTGCCCTGGTGTCATTTTCACCTGTAGTATCCGGCCAACGCTCATTTATGCAGCGGGAAATATCGAGCCGCGGTTCAGGATGGCCCTGATCACGTGCGCCAATAGATCTTGAGGCGCGTAAAGACTGCAACAATCCACGCCAAAAGTAGCGTCAGGAGGAATCCGCGCAGAGTGCCAAGCCACGGGCCGCTCAAGAGAGACTCCAGCACGCCGTTGAGCCCCGTCAGCGCAAGAACGGGATAGATAAGATTGCCCATGCCGACGTACGCGATCATGGGATTCTGCCCATTGGCCACGAGAAGGCTCACGCCGAAGCGCACTCCCCAGAGATCGAGAAGGACCGTGAAGGAGACAATGAGATAAAGTGCCAGCCCGGACGTCACAAAGAAGTAGCTCATTGTGTTGGGGTCCTTCTTGATTCCGCCTTCGTAGGGCTCGAAAGCGAGCCCCAGCAGAAGCAAGAATCCGCCCCACTGCACGAGACGTTGGAGAAAACGCTCTGTTTCACATGCTGGCAGGAGGACAAGCCAGAGACTCGCAGCGACAAGCGCAGAGCTGAGAACGACCGTTGCGGGGACCCAACGGGCTTTGAGGCCAACCAGCTCCACAAGGGTCAGGAGAATGCCCATCGCGAGAAGAGCTCCGTAGCGCCATCGAGGCCACGTGAGTTTTTCGTCAGCGGAGCGTCGTCGCAACCACTCGAGCATGAAATCGCCGGCAATTGATCCAGGAATGACAATGAAAAGATAATGAGCGTAACTCAGATCCCAGATCTTTGGAATCGAGACAAGCTCGGAAATCCATTTCACCCACCCCTCGCTACCAGAGGCGAGGCGATGGGCTATCAAGAAACCAAGAAGGCCGACGCGCAGGAGATGATTGCCGCGCGTGAAAAGCCACGCGAGCGAGCCAAAGACAGCTGAAACCGTGAGAAGCATGAGGATGATATTCGACCGGTAGAGACTGAAGGTTGTCGGCTCGTTGGCATAGCGAATCTTCGTGAGGAGAAAGGCCGCTCCGCCCCATCCGAAAGCGCGAATAAGCCAATGCCAGTGCTTGGCCAGAGTGTCGGGCAAGCGCATCATCATGGGAAAGAGGAGCACAAAACCCGCCAACGCGTAGACCCACTTCATCCACTCGGGTTCGACCTTCATCGCCCACGGCGAGAAGTGAGCCTGGTAGATGGCGAAGACGAAAAGCAAGAAGCCGCGCTTGAGAATGACCCCGACGGCCTGGAGGGTCGTGAGCCCGCGCTCAAGGCGCCGCTGCAGCGCGAACGGAATAGCTGCCCCCAGGCAAAAGAGGAAAAAGGGAAATACGAGGTCAACCCACGTGATGCCAGGAATGCTGGGATCGAATTTGTGGTTGGGCGGGGGAACCTGGCAATGGTACATCCAGGAGGGAAGAATTTTTTCCGGTATGGCTCCGGAGAGAACCATCGTCAAGATGGCAAATCCGCGCAAAGCGTCGAGCGCGGCAAAACGACCGACAGATGGGGATGTCTGACTCGGGGTCTTCATGCTTGTGGGGTGTCGTTTGTCAGCACAGTTGTTTCAAGATAAAAATTTGTGTCCTGTGTTTTGCCCTGAGATGGGGGCTCCTACCCCGGAGAGGGAACACTTCGTCCCTCGAAAGAAGGTTGAGAGCCCAGGGCCCCTGGCGTGAGGCGAGCCAAAGCGACTCGGCGCAGTGTTTTTCGGATACCACTTGCGGCTGAACTCGGGGAGCTTCGAGAGCGCCTTTTGCCA
>FWWL01009370.1_pt1 | contig 11925 bp, 10 predicted proteins | sample 2228331 | NCBI WGS metagenome assembly FWWL01 (sample SAMEA103939775, study PRJEB20133) | metagenome | reverse complement strand
GCGCGCCAATCTGGACTCCTGGAGGTGAGCCCGGAACTGCGCGCCAGACAGGGGCGAGCTCGTCCGCAGGTCCCGGCACCCATAGACCAGTTGCGCCGACAGACCTTTGGATAAGCCATGCGCGCCCCATGGCTTCCATGCCGCCAATGCCGGGAGTCCCTCTCGGGAACGCCCGCCCGAAGACGGCCTTTCCGAATTGGACCACCTCTGTCTCTCTCCATGCGGTCTCCGCAGCTTGCGGAAGGACGGGCGCCTCCGGCTGCTCCGGAGACGTTTGCCTGGCTGAGCGAGCAAGGCTTCTCGGTGCAGGAGAGTGACCAATGAGCGTACCTGATGCCCGCGAAAACAAGCCCCATTGGATCCCCGGCAGTATCTTGGGCACTCCAAGGGCGGAGATCCGTACGGCAAAGTCCGCCGGTCTGGCAACCTCCCAAGTGTGGCGCGAAGGCAGCAGCGCCTCTGCAGGCGCCTTCAACAGAAAGTGAGGGATTGCCCTCTCCGTGGCCGCGCCTGCAGACGGCAACCGGGGCCAGCGGGCCGGGCAAGGCAAGGGAGCCGCGGCCGCGAACCATGTTTCTTGCAAGCCCGTGGTCGAGGCTTGGGGCAGAGCTGTGCGAGCCGTTTGGAGTACAGAAAGCTGCGCGCGCGGAACGCCAGCACCTGCGAGGATCTGATGGGACGTCCCGGCGCGGGGCAGACCAGCCCACGCCTGTTGCTTTCCTGTTGCCAGCCAATCCTCCGAACGAGGTTTCCGCTGCATCACGGCAGCCCCGCGGTCAGCATCATATCCCGGCACGGCGGCGAACACCACCGGGGGGCGTGCCGGGCGAGCCTCCGCCATGCAGGGGGCCTGGCGGGACTCGACAAACGAACAGTGCCCCGATTCCTGCCAGGTCGTTGCGGGAACTCGGAGGAACTGGCCGATGACCCGCTCGACGGCGATCGGTTTCAATTTTTTTGCGGGCGGCAGCTTGCCCCTGTGCGGAATCGCGGACGCAAGCGCGCGTTCCGGATTGTCTCGCCAGACCTGCCTCCAGACATCTGCCGGGACAGGCATTGGCAACGGCTCTCGGGGAAGGTCGCGCATCCCGGCGGAATTGCCGGGGCGGATCGTCACCTTGGTCGTCTCCGAGCGCAACCTTGATCCTCCCCCCTGCCGGCGATACAGTTTCACGCGTTCGAGGAAGCTCTCTGCCTTCCGCTTCAGGAAAGCCTCTTCGTGCTGGGGCGAGCAGAAACGGCCGCCCTTGAGCCGCACCAGCAGAGGCAGGGGCTGGCCGCACCACTGGCACCGCCCCCTTCCTTCATCGGGACTTTCGCCCGAGCCGGAGGGGCCGCCCGCCTGTTCACCGGCCAGCTCTCCCATTTGCGCGAACCGATACCGCTCGGCATGGTCCCGGCAGCAGAACCCGTCGTGCAGACGCAGGGTCTCTTCCGGGAACGCCTCCTGGCAGTAGCGGCACCGGCTTGGACGGCTCTCGGACACGGCTACCAGAATTTTCGGCAGAAGCAGGCATCAAGATTAGGTCTCTCTCGGGGAAAAATCTGAGGTCGCGCGTGCCGAGGGGCCGGGTTCGGGATACAATGCCACCATGAAACCGCTTTCGATCCTCGCATTGGCGGCTTGCTCGCTTCTGGCCCAGACGCCGGAAGCCCGGATCAAGATCGACACCGACCGCCGCATCGGAGAAATTCATCCCCATCTGTTCGGCAACTTTGCGGAGCACCTCGGGCGGTGCATCTACGGCGGAATCTACGAAGAAGGCAGCCCGCTTTCGGACGAGAAGGGCTACCGCAAGGACGTCATGGAGGCGGTCCGCGGCCTGGGGGTCACCATTCTGCGCTGGCCCGGGGGCAACTTCGCCTCCGGTTACAACTGGAAAGACGGCATCGGTCCCAAGGATCAGCGGCCGCCGCGGCCCGACCATGCCTGGGGGGACATTGACTCGAACCGCTTCGGGACCGACGAGTTTCTGCAATACTGCGAGCGGATCGGCGCCGAGCCCTACATCTGCATCAATGCCGGCCTCGGATCGATCAACGAGGCGCGCGAGTGGGTGGAATACACGAACGAATCGCGCAAGACTTACTGGGCTGAACTGCGCCGAAAGAACGGCCGCGACAAGCCTTACAACGTCAAATATTGGAGCCTGGGCAATGAAATCGACGGGCCCTGGCAGCTGGGCCACAAAAACGCCGAGGATTACGCCAAATTTGCCCTGGAGGCGGCCAAGGCGATGCGGCGCGCCGACGAGTCGATCAAGCTGGTCGCTGCCGGATCGTCCAATTTTGGCCCCGGCGCCGACTGGATCGCCTGGAACCGGACGGTGCTGGAAAGGCTCCGCAGCGAGATCGACTACATCAGCCTGCACACCTACATCGGCAACCGGGAGAACAACCTGGAGAGCTTCCTGGCGGCATCGGCCGACATCGATCAGCGCATCGAGATCACGGCCGGCCTGATCCGCGCCGCGCTGGCGGGGCGCCGCGTCACGCGCCCCATCTACATTGCCTTCGACGAGTGGAATGTCTGGTACCGCACCATGGGCGGCTCGGAATTCGAGACCGGTTCCACGCGGCTCGAGGAGAAATACAATTTTGAAGATGCCCTCGCCATGGGGATGTTTTTCAATTCCTTTTTCCGCCATGCCGACGTGGTGAAAATGGCGAATCTGGCGCAATTGGTGAACGTCATCGCGCCGATTTTCACCAACAAGGAGGGGCTGTTTCTGCAGCCCATTTACTTCCCCATTGGCGAATACGGCAAACAGAAGGGCAACGTGGCGCTGGACGCGCTGGTGGAATCGCCGAAGTACAAGGCGGGCAACCGGGGAGAGCTGGGATATCTGGATGCGAGCGTGACCTGGAACGCGAAGGAGCGCGCGCTGTATGTGAACGTGCTGAACCGCAGCGCCTCGCGCGACATTCTGACGCGGATCGAGAACGTCGAGGGGCGCCTGGCGCCGCAGGCGGAGTTCTGGCAGATGTATCACGAAGACCTGAAGGCGGTGCATACCTTCGGCGACGACCGCCGCGTGCGGCCGCGGACGTGGCGCGAGACGCTGAAGCTGGAACGCAACGGGTTCGTCTGGCGCTTCCCGAAGCACTCGCTGACGATCGTGAAGCTGTCGCTGGAGCCTTGACGCCGGGCGCTATGCTGGGCGCATGGGACTGCTGGAAGGCAAGGCGGCTCTTGTGACAGGAGCGGCGCGCGGCATCGGCCGCGCGATCGCGCAGAGGCTCGCAAAAGAAGGCGCCCGGGTGGCGGTGAACTATGCGCAGTCGGCCGCCGCTGCGGAATCGCTCGCCGCAAACATCGGCGGGATCGCCATCCGGGCCGACGTCTCGCGGAAACAGGAAGTGATCGAAATGTTCGAACGCTCCGCGCAGGCCTTCGGCGGGCTGGACATTGTGGTGAACAATGCCGGCATCGCCCTGATGAAGCCCCTGGCGGACTTCACGGACGAGGAGTTCGAGCGCGTCTTTTCGATCAACACGCGCGGCGCCTTCTACTGCTGCCGCGAGGCGGCGCACCGGCTGCGCGAGGGCGGCCGGATCGTGAACATCTCCACCGGCGCCACCGTGGGCGGCACTGCGGGCGGAAGCGTGTATTGCGCCAGCAAGGCGGCCGTGGAGCAGTTCACGCGTGCGCTGGCCCGCGAACTTGCGCCGCGGCGCATCACCGTCAACACGGTGTCGCCGGGCTTCACCGAGACCGAAATGTTCGCGTCGCTCCCGCACCTGGTGGATCTGGCGCCGAAGCTCACGCCGCTCGGCCGTGCCGGCAAGCCGGAGGAGATTGCCGCCGTGGTGGCCTGGCTGTGCACGGAGGACGCCGGCTGGATCACCGGGCAGAACATCCAGGCCGGGGGCGGGCTGACGATGGTATAAGCCGGGGGCGCGTTCAGGGGCGGAAGCTTTCTGCGCGCAGCAGCCCGTCAGCGACCAGCGCTGCCGGGCGCAGGGCGGCCGGATCCGCAGTCCGGAGAATGTGCGCGCCGCGCGCCACGCAGAGCGCGGTGATTGCGGCGGCGAGCGAGGGGGCGGGCTCCACCTTCACTTCCGCATCAAACGGCTGCCCGTCGGGGCTGGCCACCACCGGAATGCGCAGGCGCTGGAATTCCTCGAGCGCCGCGAGCAGTTCCGTATTGGTCTCCTTGCGCTTGCCCATTCCGAAGCCCGGATCCGCAGCCAGGCGTGTGCGCTCGATGCCGAGCCGGTTGGCGCGGTTGAGCGCTGCAGTGAGTTCGGCGAGCACCAGCGTGACGGGGTTTTTCCAGGCGCCGAGCTTGGCCCATTTGTCCGGGGTGCCGCGCATGTGTTGCAACACAAACGCCGCGTCATGTTTCAGAACGACACGGCCCAGATCCTGATCGAGCGTGAGCCCGGAGGGGTCGCGGATGATAAGCGCGCCGTACTCGATGGCCTTTTCGGCGACGGCGGGCTTCCAGGTTTGCACCGCCAAAGGCACGGGGAGCTTGCCGCGCAGGCGCTTCAGGATCGGCACGAGGCGGCGCAGCTCGTCGGCTTCGCCAAGCAGCGGGACGCCCGCGGCGTATCGTTCGACGGCGATCTCGATGAAATCGGCGCCGGCGTCGATCAGTTCATTGGCGCGCACAAAGGCGCGGTCCGGGTCCTCGTAAGTGCGGACGCCGCGCTCCGGCGGCGCCCACGCTTCCACCACGCCGCACACGAGCGTTCTCTCGCCGAGGCGCCACACTTCGTTCCCGATCTTCCACTCGACACGGTTCCTGGGCATCTAGATCCATCCTACGCGGCGCGGAGGCGAAGCTCACGGATAGCCTGCACAACAGGCTCTGCTGCCTCCTCCACACGAGACTGCATGGGAAGCGCCGCAAGCCAGAGCTCACAGCTGCGCCGTTGGGCAGGAACCACGGCCCGCTGGATGCACAGGTGCCGCTGCCGGAGGGATTCCCAGGTGTCTCTCCTGCAGGGGTATGCAAGAAGTGCAATGTTGGTCTTCGCGGAAAAGAGGGTCGAATAAGCCAACACCTGAAGAACGTCGGCGCGATGCCGTTCCCTAGTCTCCTCGCTCACAACGTGATGGGAGGAAGAAACGTATTCCTCCAGGTGCCGCTTGTACTTGGCATCTGCGATCAGTGTGAAATCTGGCGCCTCCAGCACCAGGTCAGGGATCAGACTGACTTGGGTCCCTGCGGAAGGGGGCTCCCATCGCAGTGGCGCTTGCGTCTGACGGGTCCTCCCTCGCCGCAAAAGGCCGCCAATTTCCCGCGATGCTCGTTCCAGAACGCACTCCACCCAGGCCTCGAAGAACAGATCCATGTCCATGACCCAGGGAATGCCCTCCAACTCGCAGAGCCCTGCCAGGCCGCGCTCCTCGGCCGTCCACTCGATCGCCTCCAGCCCATGATGAAATATCTCGCTCCGGAGCGGAAGCCTGCCGACCATCTGCAGTACTCTCGCCGTCGGCCGTACGGGGGTCTCGTCGTGGACATGCAACAAAATCTTATGCGCCCGTTCTAGCAGTTGATGAACAAAGGCACCGTGTGCGAGTTGGGACCGCAGACTGCTCACTTGCGCCTCCACTGCCCACCGCACCATGCCCTTTAGGATCCGGTCGTCCCGCAAGTCAGGAAACCGGCACGGCAAGTATTGCAGTTTCCCCGTTGGAACTTGATGCGAAAGATAGGACTGCCACCGGATGGTGCCTTTTGGAGTGGACAGGAGACTCTCCGTGAGCTCGAATCGTCGCTCCATCTCGCGCACCAGAACCTCCAGCCGCTCCAAAACCATCAGCGAGATGACCCATGGCGGCACTCGCCGCTCGGATCTGCGCAGCAGCGGGAGGCGGAGGGGGCGAGGGGCAACGCGCCACCCCATCTGCCCCAGCATCGGTCCCAAACCCTGCCATGGGAAACGCGGCTGGATGATGAGCCCGAAGTCCATCTTTCCGGTGAGCGGCGAAACAAGCGGCACCGCTCCGACCATGGATTCCGATTCCACAACCACGTAGACCCGGTTGCCATCAAAGTCTGTAGCAACACGCAATTGCAAAACATCGAACAGGCGCCGGTTCGATCGCAAGAATTGTTCGAGAAGACGCCCATGATGAGCGGCGGCGGCTCGGCGATCTCCCACTGGAAACAGCAAGTCGGCAGGAAATCGTTTCTCAGAGTGGTCTTCCAGTTCCAGAGGACGAGTTTCCGACGGCACCGCCGATAGTCGTGGCACCGGAGACTGGGACTCCGTTGGCCGGGGCCTCGCGCTGCTCATCCGAGAGCTTCGATCTCCTGAATCAATGCGCGGACGTTCTCTCCGAAGCCTGCGACGTACCCCTGAGCCAGGTATTCGTTCAACAAGGGCACAAGCTCCCGCTGTAGTTTTCTCCGTGCCTTGTCGTCATTGTCAGCCAGGAAGTAGGAGTGTCCCGGAACCAGGGGCATAGCATCCTCGGTTGCATGTTCCACGAAAATGGAAAGCACTTTTTCAAAGAAATCTCTGGAGAGCTTGCTCTTCTGTTGCGAGACAACGCGATAATCCGGCCAAAGATCCACAAAGGCGAATCGACGCCGAATCGCAACGTCCACCAGAGCGATGCTCCTGTCCGCCGTATTCATCGTCCCCAGAATGTGAAGCCCTCTCGGAAGACGAAGTCTCGATCCAATGGGGGGGCCAAAATCATATGGCAGGATCACCTCGCGGTCCGGATCTTCCGCTTCCAGGAGCGAAATGGCCTCTCCCAATACCTTAGCCACGTCGGCCCGGTTGATCTCGTCGATAACCAGGAGATACTTGCCGTCTCCACCCTCTGCCGCCGCGTCCATCAGGTGTCCCCGGCGAGGCTCAAAGCGGAGTCCAAACTCGGATCCGCCCGGCACAGGCGCCAGGCCACCAATGAAGTTCTCGTAAGTCGTGTTGGCGTGAAATTGAATGAACCGTCCGCGCCTCCCATATCTCGTCTCGAGGAGCCGTTTGGCCATTCGCGTTTTGCCGGTACCCGGGGGGCCCTGAAGAATCACGAAGCGGCGTTCCATCAACAACCGCTCCACTTCTGGCTCATCGGCGATCGGCAGGATAAACTCAAACCACTTTGAGCGGATATCGCGCGCGCTTTGGGACTCGGCCTTCAAAGGCTCATACCCTCGTTCCTGAAGCAGCAGATCCAGAAACGCCAGGACCGCGTCTTTTGTCAGTTCACGGTCTTCCTCCGAATCCGGCCGGAACAATGCATACATCACGCCGCCGTAGCGTTCCACGGCAGCCCGCATCCCAGGCCAGCGAAGCGCGACTTCTGCGGGCAGGCGGATGTCCAGGCGGGTAGGATCCAGCTTCGCCCAGGCGGATCCAGGCCGCTGGCGATTCAACCACGAGGTGATCGCCCGCATCTTCCTCGCGTGCCCCGGTCGGCTCAGTACTTCTTCATCCGGGCTCAGACCTTGTGTTCCCACCACCATCCCGATCAGGCAAGGACCACTCCACCCTTCCGGGGGAAAGAACACCAGCGACATGCCACCGTAAGCTCCACTGTCCGGATTGGTGGGATGGATATAGGCTGCGTAAGGAACATCAATGTCCTCGGGAGCCCGAAGTTTTAGAGCGCTCTTCGCTGCAACAGGATATCGTCCACCATCCGAACCGAAGAGGGAATCGAGAATGCGCTGATGATTTTTGGCCCAATTCTGCTTTTGCGGCCTCAGAACCAGGGACAGCAATTCGTCGATGGCCATGCTTTACTCATACCGCAAGCTGACCACCGGATCGAGCCGGGCGGCGCGGTCGGCCGGCCAGTAGCCGAAGACGATCCCCGTGAGCGCCGACAGCGCCACGCCCATCACAGTCCAGAACACGCTCACGTAGGCGGGAATGGACGGGACCGCCGAGCGCACCGCATACGCGATCCCGTACCCTGCTGCCAACCCGATCAGCCCGCCCGCCATGGTCAGCGTTACCGCCTCCAGCAGGAACTGCACGCGGATATCGGATGCCCGCGCGCCAATCGCCTTGCGGATGCCGATCTCGCGGGTCCGCTCGGTGACGGAAATCAACATGATATTCATCACGCCCACGCCGCCAATCAGCAGTCCGATCGACGAAATCACCGTGGTCAAAATCACGATGGCGCCGGTCAGCTGGTTCCACAAATTCGTCAAGAAATCCGAGCTGAACAGCTCGAAATCATTCGGCGCATTGTGCGGCACTTTCCGGATTCTCCGCAGCGCCTCCGTCACCTGGTCCATGGCTGCCTCCGGAGGGACGTCCCGGTAGACGGTGAAGGCCAGAAAGACCTCCTTCATGTCCGGGTTGTGCTTGCGAAAGGTGTTCAGCGGCACAAGCACGAACTGGTCCACGCCCGGGCCGCCCAGGAAGCCTTCGTCCGGAGCGAACACCCCCACCACCTCGTAGGGCGCGCCATTGACCAGAATCGTCTTGCCGAGCGGATCCGCCCTGCCGAAGAGCGAGTTGGCGATCCCCGCGCCGATCACCGCCACCGGCGCCGAGCGCGCGTCCTCGGCGGGCGTGAACATCCGCCCGTGCTCGATGGAAAACAACGGGATGATGTCGCAATAGTCCGCATTGGCGCCGCGCAGAATCACATTTTCCACGCGCTGCCCGCCGTAGCGCGCCTCGTTGGCGGCGCCGAAGAAGAACGCCCTCGTCCCCAACGCCGTGATCTTCTCCACCGCCGGCGCCAGCTCCTTCACCCGTTCCGCGTAATCGTATTCCAGATACTTTCGGCGCCGCACGTACTCCGGAAGCCGGCCGGGGTCCATGCCAAACCCCATTCTTCCAACGAAGTACGAACGCGACCCGAGCTGCTCCACCTTGTCCGAAATGAACTTGTTCAGGCCATTGATGATCGCCGCCACGCTGATCACCGAGGTGACGCCAATGACGATGCCCAGCAGCGTCAGCGACGAGCGCACCTTGTGCGCCCGCAGCGTATCGAGCGCCACCAGCAGGTTCTCCTGAAACTCGGCGCGCGTCATCCTACTCCGACCTCAGCGCCTCCACAGGATCCAGCCGCGCCGCTCGCGTCGCCGGATAGATGCCGAAAAAGAGCCCAATCGAGGAAGCCAGCACGATTCCCAGCACCGCCACTCGCCCCTGCACCGCCGCCGGGAAGGAGGTGAACCGGTCCAGCAGTTCCGCGCACAGGAAACCCAGGCCGATCCCCAGCAGCCCGCCCAGCAGGCACTGCAACACGCTCTCGGTGAGGAACTGCCGCAGGATGTCCCCCGCCGATGCGCCCACGGCGCGCCGCACCCCGATCTCGCTCGTTCGCTGCGTGACGCTCACCAGCATGACGTTCATGATCACGATTCCGCCCACCACCGCGCTGATCGAGCTGACCAGAATGAACACGGTGAAAAACGCGCCGGAAATCTGGTTCCACAATTTGATATAGGAGTCCTTGGTTCCGACGAAAAAATCCTCTTCCTGATTCGGCCCCACGTGCCTTCTCGCGCGCAAGATGAGCCGCGCCTGGTCCATGGCCCTTTCAAATCTGGCCGGATCCCCGGGCACCTTCACATTGATCGTCAGGGAAGCCCGCCGGCCCCGGATATCCAGAAACGTATTCAGCGGAATTACGGCGAAATTGTCCGCATCCTGGCCCAGTACGGCGCCGTTTTTTTCATACAATCCGATGACCGTGAATTCGCGTCCTTCCAGCTTGATCACGCGCCCCAGGGGATCCTGGTCCGGGAAAAACCGGTCCTTCAGCGTGTACCCGATCAGGCACACGCGCCGCCCCAGGCGGTTTTCCACCTCCGTGAAATATCGTCCGAGCTCCACGGTGGAGCTGTCGATCTGCGCCATGGAAGGCGTCTGCCCGGTCAAGGTGACATCGGGCACCTCGACATCCCGGTACTGCGCCCGCGTCGTCATCCGCCCCGTCGCGCCGGTGATCGTGCACTCGAAGCACAGATCGCGCACCGCCACGTAATCTTCCCACTGAATGCGCTTGAAGCGCTGCGCCTTCCGGATCACGTCGAAATCCGTCACGGCGAAGGGCATCCGCGACAGCTGGAACACGTCGCTTCCCAGGTTGGCGATCTTTGTCTCCACGTAGACGTTCGCCCCCTGGATGATCGTAACGACGGTGATCAGCGTCGCCACGCCCATCATCAGCCCGAGGATCGTCAGCGCGCTCCTCAGGCGGTGGGCGCGCAGCGCATCCACTGCCATCGCCAGCGTATCCTGCGGCCGCAGCATTCTCCTTCTATCGTCTCAGACGCGTTCCGCCGCGCCGGTGTTCTTTTCGTTCGCCAAGCCCCGCGCCTACACCCGCACACGCGCCCACTTCTTCCCGGCGCGAAGGACGTGCTCGCCCGGCGGCAGCCGCTCCGCCGGCGACTTCACCACCACGCCGTCCACTTCGACCGCACCTGCCTTCGCCAGCCGGTCCGCCTCTGTACCGGAGCTCGCGATCCCTGCTGCCACCAGACACTGCCGCAGCCGCGGGTCGCTGCATTCCACCAGCGGCAGATCGGCGGGCGGCTGCCCCTGGCTCACATCGTGGATCCACTGCTCGCGCGCCGCCCGCGCCGCCGCCGCCGGATGGAAGTCGGCAACGATCCGCTCCGCCAGGTCCAGCTTCAGGTCGCGCGGGTTGCGCCCGCTGCGCTTCAGAGCCTCGATCTCCGCCGTGGTCAGATCCGTCAGCAGCTCGTAGTAGCGCCACATCAGATCGTCGCTGATCGACATCAGCTTCTTCACCATCACGTCCGGCGGCTCGGTGATGCCGACGTAGTTGCCCTTCGACTTCGACATCTTCTCCACGCCGTCCAGCCCCTCCAGCAGCGGCGTCGTGGCGATGATTTGCGGCCTCTGGCCGTACTCGCGCTGAATGTCGCGCCCGACCAGCAGGTTGAACTTCTGGTCCGAGCCGCCCAGCTCGACGTCCGCCTCCAGCGCCACCGAGTCATAGGCCTGCGCCAGCGGATACAGAAATTCGTGGATCGCAATCGGCGCGCCGGACTGGAACCGCTTCGTGAAGTCGTCCCGCTCCAGCATCCGCGCCACCGTGTAGCGGGACGCCAGCCGGATGATGTCCTCGAACCGCAGCTGCCCCAGCCACTCGTAATTGAAGCGGACTTCCGTCTTCTCCGGATCCAGGATCTTGAAGACCTGCTCCTTGTAGGTTTCCGCATTGCGGTTGATCTCCTCCCGCGTCATCGGCGGCCGCAGCGTGTTGCGCCCTGTGGGGTCGCCGATCAGCCCGGTGGCGTCGCCGATGACGAAGATCACCCGGTGGCCCATGTCCTCGAAGTGCTTCATTTTCCGCAGCAGCACCGTATGGCCCAAATGCAGGTCCGGCGCCGTCGGATCGAAGCCTACCTTCACGCGCAGGGGGCGGTTGTCCCGGATCGACTCCTCCAGCCGCTCTTTCAGCTCCTCCTCCCGGATGATCTCCTCGAAGCCCTTGCGCAAGTAAGCCAGCTGCTCGTCAACAGGAAGAAATGCCACGAAGACCATTGTATCGGCCGCCCCCTGTCCCCCTGCCCTTGCACGCCGCAAGCGTCTAAGATGGGCGGGGGAACCCGGCGCCCATGCCCGGACGGTTTCATCGCTTCGGCCCCTTTCAGTTCGACAGCGAGCAGCGGCTGCTCTACCGCGAAGGCGAACTGATCCCGCTGATGCCGAAGACTGCCGATCTGCTCCACGCACTGCTCGAGCGCCGTGGCAGCGTGGTCAGCAAGTCAGAACTGATGAAAACCGTGTGGCCCGATGCCACAGTGGAAGAAACCGGACTCGCGCGCAACATCTCGCTGCTGAGGAAAGCCCTCGGCGACGAGGGCCCGGAGAGCCGCTACATCGAAACCATCCCGAAGCGCGGCTACCGGTTCCTGGCAGAGGAATCCCGCGCCGATCCGCAGGCAGTCCGGCGCGCAGCCCGCAGGCTGGGCTTCGCTCTGGCCTTCCTGGCTTCTCTGGCCGTCT
>FWWL01006451.1_pt1 | contig 11929 bp, 7 predicted proteins | sample 2228331 | NCBI WGS metagenome assembly FWWL01 (sample SAMEA103939775, study PRJEB20133) | metagenome | reverse complement strand
TAATTAAACGTAATGCAGACCGGCTTCAGACTTTAATTGATCAGCTGTTAGAACTATCGAAACTCGAAACTGAAAGCATCCCTGTAAATAAGCAGCTTAACAATTTAATTCCTGTTATAAGAAACTGTATTCAGAATTTTTACTCTCTTGCAAAACAGAAAAATATTAATTTCTCATTCAACTCTTATTTCGACAGTATTGTTTTTTCATTTGACCGCGATAAGATGGAAAAAATAATAAACAATCTTTTGAGCAATGCAGTTAAATATACTCCAATTGATGGCGAGATTTCTGTTGATGTTGATTTGAATGATATAGATTGTCCGGCAATATTAAAAATTTCAGTGAAGGATAGTGGTCCTGGTATACCTGAAGAACATATTCAGAAAATCTTCGACAGATTTTATCAGATTGATGATGACGGAAAAAGAACAAATGGTTTCGGAATCGGTTTAGCACTTGTTAAAGAATTGGTTACAATTCAGAACTGGGAAATTAATGTTGAAAGTAGAATTAACGAGGGATCTAAGTTTACAATTTCAGTGCTTCTTTCGAAAGAGGATTTAAATACAATTTATGATTCAGGCGAAGATGAACTAACAGAAGCCGAATCATCAATAAATAATTTCAGTGAAAACCGTGATGGTGAATTCAGTGAAGAGAAACCAACCATATTGTTTATTGACGATTCAGAAGATGTAAGAATTTATGTGGGTTCACTTCTTAAAGAAAAATTTAATTTGTATGTATGCAGTAATGCAAAAGACGGAATTGAGATTGCATTAAAGAATTCTCCGGATTTAATAATCAGTGATGTAATGATGCCGGAGATGGATGGTACCGAACTTTGCAGGAAAATTAAATCAGATTTTCGTATAAGTCACATTCCAGTAATTTTACTTACTGCAAAAGCGGCAGTTGAAGATAAAATTGAAGGTCTCGAAACAGGTGCTGATGATTATATTATGAAGCCGTTTTCATCTGAAGAATTATTCATCAGAATAAAAAATCTTATTGAACAGAGAAAACTTCTGAGAGAAAAATTCAGCAAAGAAATTTTAATCGGGACTGATAATCTGGAAATAAATTCACTTGATAAAGAATTTATAAGGAATGTGAATGAAGTTATTGAGAAAAATATTCAGGACTTTGCATTTGATACTGATAAACTTGCCGATAAAGTATCCGTTAGCCGAAGTCAGCTAAACAGAAAAATCAAAGCACTGACAGGACTTAGTCCCGGTGAATACATCAGAAACTATAAAATGAAAAGAGCCGCTCAACTAATTTTAGAAAACAATCTGAGCATTACACAAATAGCATTTGAAGTCGGATTCTCAAGTCCGGGACAATTCACAAAAGCATTCAAAAAACATTTTGGCTGCCTTCCTTCAGACTTCCGGGAACACTGTAAGTTTTAGTAAAACCAAATCTCATCTTACCAAACAAATAATATTTAACATTAGTTAATATTTCCATTTCTTTCAATCCATTTGACACAAAAGAACAAAACTTTGGAATAAAAAAACAATTTCACCCCATCTGTTCAGGATACTTTTGCGATGTATATCGGGAGTCATTTCCCACGAAAAACAAAAATGCGATGAGCATTTTAATGAAAAGAAAAAAAGATATAAAACAATCAGAGGTTAAAAGCTTAAACGGATTTTCAGATGATGAATTGAAAAATCTATATAAAAAGGAAAGATGGATGACAATTGCTATTTATACATTAATAGTAATTACAACTTTATCAATCGCACTGATAGCTTATGTTCTTTTAACAAACCAATAAATAAAAATCATAGGAGGATTGAAATGAAAAAATTGTTTGCACTTTCGTCTCTTTTAATTACATTATTTCTCTGTGCAGAGCTTATCTCACAGGGAATTCCCCAGACAATAAATTTTCAGGGAGTAGTTAAAGATGCTTCCGGTAATATTGTCTCTGATGGAGATTACACAATCACATTCAAACTATATAATACTGAAAGTAGCGGAACTGCTCTTTGGACTGAAACAAAAGTGGTAAGCGTTTCCGGAGGAATGTTCTCAACATTACTGGGAAGTGTAACACCAATAAATCTTCCTTTTGATGTACAATATTGGTTGGGAGTAACATTAGCATCTGAACCGGAAATGACTCCAAGAACACCACTTTCGTCGGTGCCATATAGCAGAATAAGTTTAACAGTTCCTGATGCAAGTTTAACAGCGGCAAAGATAATGTCCGGAGAGGTAGTAAAGAGCATAAACGGAGTAAAGGATGATGTAAATCTTGTAGCAGGCAGTAACATTACAATTACACCAAGCGGGCAGAATATTACGATATCTGCAACAGGTGGTGGTGGTGGAATAGGTGGAAGCGGAACGCAGAACTATTTGCCTGTTTTTACAGGGGGTACAACATTGGGTAATTCTATACTTTATCAATCAGGCAACAGAGTTGGTCTTGGTACAACCTCACCTGATTATTCTCTCACAATAAATGCAAATCTTACAGCAGGGCTTGGACTGAAAATTTCCAGAAATGGAGGATTAGGTATGGCTTTTATTGAAGAAAGTCAGCCAGTTGGTGAAAAAGGTTGGATGTTTGAAGTTTTTGAGAAAAAATTCAAACTCAATACTACGGCTGATGACGGTTTCAGTACAATTAAAAATTTGATTACTTTCGATAGAAATGGAAATGTTGGAATAGGAACTACAAACCCACAATATCCATTACATATTTCAACAAACAGAAGATATGCCGGCTATTTTACTACTGATAGTTTATCTGTTGTTACTCACGCTGTTCACGGAGAATTTACTGGAACAGGGACAAATTCTGACCCGATTGGAGTATATGGAAAATCAGTTCCTGCCGATTATTATGGGATGGGTGGATATTTTGAAGGTGGCTGGAGAGGTGTTACAGCTGTTGTCAACCCAACAGGAAATAGTACTTACTATGGACTATATGGTGCGGTTGAAGGTGGTGGGGGTACTAATTATGCACTTCGTGGTTATGCAAGTGGTACAGGGATCAAATACGGAGTTCGTAGTATTGCAGAGGGAACAGGAACTAACTATGGGATATATAGTTCTGCATCGGGAGGTACGACTAACTGGGCCGGATATTTTGGTGGCAATGTAAATGTAACAGGTACTCTAAGTAAAGGCGGCGGCTCATTCAAAATTGATCATCCATTAGATCCTGCAAATAAATATTTATACCATTCCTTTGTTGAATCACCCGATATGATGAACATTTATAACGGGAATGTTATCACAGATGCCTCCGGATATGCTACCGTTACACTTCCCGATTGGTTCGAAGCACTGAACAAAGATTTTCGTTATCAGCTAACTGTTATTGGTGATTTTGCTCAGGCAATAATAGCGCAGGAAGTGCAAGGTAATCAGTTTACAATAAGGACTGACAAACCAAATATAAAAGTATCCTGGCAGGTAACAGGAATCCGTAAAGATGCATTTGCAGAAAAATACAGAATACCTGTTGAGGAGTTAAAGAGTCCCGAAGACAGAGGCAAATACATACATCCGGAAGCTTATGGATTACCCGAGACAATGAGCATAGATTACAAGAATATTGCCATAGAAAAAGAGAGAGAAAATAAATAAGAGAAGCACGCAGGGAGGTAAAATTCATCAGACAGTCGGATTTAATAACCGGCTGTCTGAGTGATAAACAATGAAAGGAGATTAAAAATGAAAAACATAAAATTAGTATTCATAACTACACTTATAATTTTCCCTCTGCAGTTATTATACTCTCAACACCAGATTCCGTATAAAACTATCAGTTCTGGTGGGATGAAGACTTCATCATCTGCCCATAGCATAACATTTACTATTGGAGAATCAGTAATAGGTAAATGTTCAAATACAGTTCACTCGGGGGCAATGGGTTTCTGGAGTCTTTATCAAGCAGACATTTTAACTTCAGTTGAGGAAGAAGAAACACTTCCTGTAGAGTACAAACTTGAGCAGAATTATCCCAACCCTTTTAATCCCGTAACTAACATAAAATACTCAGTGCCGGAAAGAGCAGTTGTAACAATAAAGATATACAACATTGCGGGAGAAGAAATAACAACATTGGTAAATGAGGAAAAAGACAGGGGTTGGTATGAAGTGAAATTCGGAGTAAATGATTTGTCAAGCGGCATATATCTCTGCAGAATGCAGGCAGGTTCTTATGTAAATATCAAAAAGATGATGCTGTTGAAGTAAGAAATCAGATAAGAAAGAAGTTTCTATCAGAGGAGGATAAAAGATGAAATTATCTTTAATACTCCTGGTTATTTCGGTTGCTACTAATTCTTTATTTATTGAGAGCGTTTTTTCACAACAGCCATCGTTAAGATGGCTGGGGGTAATTTCAGATTACCAATGGAGTGAAGCATATGATGTTTCTGATGACGGAACATTGGTTACAGGTGTTCTTATTAAATCCAGCGGGTCATTTGTCCATCCCTTCAGATGGGAAGAAAGTTCAGGAATGCAGGATATAGAATCTGACCCTAATATGCTCAATTATGCCTATGGTATTTCCGGAGATGGTTCCACGATTGTTGGGATGTATAATACAGGGGTAGCATGGAAACCGTATTATTTTACTAATTCTATTGGTAAAGTGCCACTTCCAACACTGGCCAACGGGCGTTCAGGAAGAGCATATTCAGTAAATTCAAGTGGTAGTAAAATAGTTGGGCAAAGTGACTCTTCTGATTTTAATGTTTCTATACATGCTGTCTTATGGGAAAATAATACCATTATTGATTTGGGAAGAAAATGGCCCTACGGCTCAAGTTGTGCAACAGGTATATCGGGCGATGGTTCAACCATAGTAGGATTTACAATGGATAATCCATATTCAAACACAATTGCTTTTTGTAATAACACTTCATTAGGAACCTTAGGTGGATTGGCTAGTTATGCAAGAAATGTTTCTTATGATGGTTCCACTGTTGTTGGCTGGTCAACTGATAGTCTTGATCGTATGCGGGCGTTCCGTTGGTCTTTGTCAGGTGGTATGTCAAGCATTCATACTCTCGGCTTTTCATACTCAAGTGATGCATATGATGTTTCTGCAGATGGGTCGGTAATTGTTGGTCAAGCTATAGATCCGGGCGGAAGTACATTTGCTTTTCGTTGGACTGCTGAAAGGGGTATACAAAATCTGAATATTGAATTTTCTGATTTATTAACTCCGGGATCAAAATTAATTATTGCAAGGGCTATTACGCCAAATGGAAGAATAATAGTTGGTTATGGTGTTAACAGCTCTACCGGCAGAAGAGAAGCATTTTTGCTTGATACAGGAGAACCAACCGGAATTTCAGACGAGGATTATACTATCAGTGAATTTCAACTTTATCAGAACTACCCGAATCCGTTTAACTCGTCAACAAAAATAAAATATGTAATACCTTCATCAGTCATCCTGAGCTCGTCGAAGGATGACGGCACTAATATCACTCTTCGACAGGTTCAGAGTGACATACTTGTAATACTTAAAGTGCATGATGTTTTGGGAAATGAAGTAGCTACATTGGTGGATGAATACAAATCGGCCGGTAAGTATGAAGCTCAATGGAATCCGGATAATTGTGCAAGCGGAGTTTATTTCTATCTATTGCAAGCAGGAGAATTTGTTCAGACAAAGAAGATGTTGCTATTGAAATAAATTTTAACAATCAGAGGAAACTTGAATGAAAACTTTAATTGTTGTAATTCTTCTTTTTATTTCAGCTGCTGACTACAAATGTCAATGGGCGACAGATCCAAATTCAAACAATGCAATTTGCACAGCATCACACGATCAGTTTTTACCCGAAATTGTTAGCGATGGTACTGGTGGAGCAATAATTGTCTGGGAAGATTTTCGCAACGGAAATAATTATGATATATATGCTCAAAGGATAAGTGCATCGGGGACAGTACTTTGGTCATTAAATGGAATTGTAGTAGCTACCGTTCCATACGATCAAACAACGCCAAAAATAATCTCAGATGGTACTGGTGGTGCAATAATCACTTGGAATGATTTCAGAGTTAATAATTATTCAGACATATATGCACAGAAGATTAATGCGAGCGGAATCCCTCAATGGACAGCAAATGGTGTTTCTGTTTGCAGTGCAGTTAATAATCAGAACAACCCGTCAATAGTCAGTGATGGTGCTGGTGGAGCAATTATTATCTGGCAGGATAGACGCGACGGCAATTTTGACATTTACGCACAAAGAATTAACGAAAATGGAACGGCTTTATGGACTATAGATGGGAATACAATTTGTAATGATATTAATAAGCAGGAAAATCCTACCGCAGCAAGCGATGGTCTTGGTGGAGCGATTATAACCTGGCAAGATTATCGTTCAACTACGGACTATGATATTTATACTCAGAGAATTAATGCTAATGGTGAAGTTCAATGGACTGCGAATGGACTAACGATCTGCAGTTCGACCGGAAATCAGGTGTATCCCGAAATAATTAATAACAATTCAGATGAAGTAATCATAACCTGGGCAGATGTTCGTAATGGTATTGACCCTGATATATATGCTCAGCGATTACACAATGGTGGAACTGTGCTTTGGACAAGTAATGGTGTTGCTATCTGCACAGCTATTGGTTTACAACAATTTCCTGTTCTGGTTGAAGATGGTGCAGGCGGGGCAATTGTAACCTGGCAGGATTATCGCTCCGGATCTTATGATGTTTATGCTCAGCGAATAGAGTTCGATGGTAATGTATTGTGGGTAACTGATGGTGTTCCCATTTCTGAAGAGACCAATGCTCAGATGAGTCCTGAAATTACAACCGACGGACAAGGCGGAGCTATTATAACTTGGCGAGATTACAGAGATAATGGTAATCAGGATATTTATGCGCAGAGAATTAATAACAACGGGGTCGTCCAATGGACAGTTAATGGAGTTGCCGTCTCTGTTTCAACTAATGATCAATACACTCCTGCAATAACAAGTGATGGAAATGGCGGATCAATTATAACCTGGTGGGATTATCGCAACGGTTCAACTTCTGATATATTTGCCCAGCAGTTGAGCCACGAAGGTCAGTTAGGCGTTGTTACTGATGTTGAAGGAAATGTTTCATCTTTACAAGAATCATTCATTCTTAGGCAAAACTACCCGAATCCGTTTAACTCGTCAACAAAAATCAGATATGAAATACCCTCATCAGTCATCCTGAGCTCGTCGAAGGATGACGGAACTAATATCACTCTTCGAAAGGCTCAAAATGACATACTCGTAATACTTAAAGTGTATGATGTTTTAGGAAATGAAATTGCAACTTTAGTGGACGATTACAAATCGGCAGGTAAGTATGAAGTTCAATGGAATCCGGATAATTGTGCAAGCGGAGTTTATTTCTATCAGCTTAAAGCCGGTGAGTTTATACAAATAAAGAAGATGATTTTAATAAAATAATTTCATTTAAGATTTCATCGAAAGGTAAAACAATGAAAAATATTTTACTTTTATCTCTGTTGATAATTTGTGAAGCATATTATCTAACAAATGCTCAGGTGGGTGCATCCTGGATAAGAAGATATGACGGGAGTTTTCACAGTGATGATTTTATTACAGCCTTGGCAGTTGATCGCAATGGGAATGTATATGTAACTGGTTCTTGTCATGATCTTGAGGGAGAAAGTATTACTACTATTAAGTATTCCTCTTCCGGTCAATTAAAATGGGTAGCAAAGTTTAAACCAAGTCAATATGGTAACAGACGAGCTTATGGAATTGCACTTGATGACTCAATGAATGTATATGTTACTGGGCAATCGAACAGTTTAGAATTCCAAAACGCCATCGTTACCATCAAGTATGATTCGAGTGGACAGCAAAAGTGGTTTAAATACTTCGGACCAAATATAGGTGGGGGAAAAGCTATTACCTTAGATACACAAGGAAATATTTATGTAACAGGATATTACACATTTGATGTTTTAGGATTTGACTACATTACAATTAAGTACGATTGTAATGGAGAGCAACAATGGTTTGCCAGATACACTAATTCAGTTTACGGAAATGATTTACCTTCTGCAATTGCAGTTGATGATATAGGGAATGTTTATGTAACAGGCACAAGTTATGACTCAACCACTCATTATGATTTACTAACGGTAAAATATAGTTCACTTGGTCAGCAGTTGTGGGTAAACATATTTGATGGCTCGGGGTTGGGTTCTCAAATAGATGATTGTGCTAATGCTCTTTCAATTGATGGGGCAGGTAACATTATAGTTGCAGGCGGCATTAAAGGTACTGGTAGTCTTGGTTTACCACCCGAATATTTCCAGGACTGTATTACAATCAAATATAATAGCAATGGTGATACTCTCTGGACAAGAAAATATGATAGTGGCAGAGGAGCTGATTGGGCAAGTGATTTAACTATTGATAGAAACGATAACATTTATCTTGCTGGAACCGCACAAGGAGTTGGCACAAATGGTCAGGATTATTTGTGTTTAAAGTATAACTCCGCGGGTGATTTAATCTGGGATCGTTATTATAATGGGAGACCCGTTTATGGTGGTGAAGATAATGCAACCGGTATTGCTGTTGATAATTTAGGTAATGTTTATTTATCTGGAGAAAGCAAAGACGGACCTATGGATTATGATGATTATGCAACAATCAAGTATAATTCATCGGGAGATCTTCAATGGGTTATCAGATATGATGGACCAGTGAATGGAGTTGATAAAGCCAGATCAATTACCTTAGATACTTCAAATAATGTTATCGTTTCGGGCATTAGTAAGGGTGTTGATACTTATTACGATTTCTTAACTATAAAATATGTTCAAACTGAGTTGGTCACCACAACTTTGAGCGCAAATGTTGCTTCAGGAAGTCAAGTGCTTGAAGTTGTCAGCAATACTGATTTTTCAGTTGGTGATAGTTTGATAATAAACCCTGGTGGAGTAAATGAAGAAGGTAATATAATCTCCGGTTTTGGTTCTATACTTCTCCAAATGCCACTTCAATTTGATCATTATGCCGGAGAACTTGTAATTAAGTTCACTCCAACTTCAGTTGAAGAAAATGATTTTACATTACCTTCAACTTTTGAATTATGTCAGAACTATCCGAATCCTTTCAACCCAAGCACAAAAATAAGATACACAATACCAACCCCAACCCTAAATCCCTTCTCCAAAGGAGAAGAGACTTTTGTGCAATTGAAAGTGTATGATGTGCTGGGAAATGAAGTAGCCACATTAGTAAATGAATACAAACCAGCAGGAAGATATGAAGTTGAGTGGAATCCGGATAATTGTGCAAGCGGAGTTTATTTCTATCAATTGAAGTCAGGAGAATATGCTCAAACAAAGAAGATGATCTTTTTGCGTTAAAATTATTAGAAAACTTTTATCGGATTAATTATGAAAAAAAATATTTTATTTAATAGCGACAATATCATCTTCTTCTTGCTTGTCTTACTTTTACTTGCAGCGTGTAAAGAGGATAGCAATCCCGTGAATGAGGATGAAATTATTTCATCTAAAACTGAAACGGTTACACCCAAGGCAGGGGGAAATCTTGAGTTAACAAATAGCAAAGGAGATATTATTAAATTATCTATTCCGCCTTATGCTGTTAAAGATACTCAGCAAATTACTCTTCAGATTTTAAGTGAAACCAAACCAAATCCCTTTTCCCAAAACATACTAAGTACAATAAGAATTTTACCTGATGGGTTAATGTTGGATTCGAATGCAACAATTTCTGTAACCTTTAAATCTGCAGTAAGCGATACGGCTCAATCAATTTTATATTATCGCAAACAGAATGATCTCGCATATCCTTTGGAAACAAAATGGCTTAATAACAATACCGTGGTTGGGAAAATCTTTCACTTTAGTGATTATGGCGGGGCTAAACCAACAAGAGGGGAAGTGTCTGATCAGGCAAATAAACTAAACAATGATTTTAATTATGGTCTTTGGGATTGGCAGGGATTTTCTCAATATGTTCTGGCAATGTTAAAATATATAGAGTTTTCTCAGCTTTATGGTGATGATGAAACTGCCCAGAGTTTACAGGATCAGCTTGAACAAAAAATTATCAATCAGGTTAACGCTTTTCTGGATTTACCAATTCCTGAAGAACCCTGTGGTTACTATTTACAGACATTGCTTAAATACAGTGCAATGGTTTTTACAATGGTAAGTAATGAACAGTTGGAGCAGAGAATACAAAACAGATTGAATGAAACACTTAATCGTTGTTATGTGAGAGGAGAGTTAGAGTTTGATTATCATTATTGTGTATCAGCAGAAGGCGGAGAAATATGCAGAGACATAACCGGCTTTGTTCCTTTTACTGTTAATTCAACTGTTGAACCACACGGTCAAATTCAGGGAAGCGGCGACCTTGATTGGACTGGAACAATGACAGAAATACCTGCTAATTGTATTTACAATGAGCTGGGAACTGTCAGTGTTAATTTAGGTGGGGAAATGACAATTGATGAATTTGGAGTTCTATGGATGGAATTTGAAATAAATGAACATGCTTCCGGAACGGTTACAGCCGGTTGTGGAGATCAAATCGTTACATTGCCATTTAATCCGCCAGATGTAAATCATAATATCAGATTATTAGCTGAAGATGGCGCTGAACTTATTATGCCCATTCCGGGAGCTAACGGAAATTTCAAATGGAAGTTGCATTTAACTCATCTTCCTTAATAAAACGAAGGATTGAATAAATTTTTATTAGAATGGAAATTTAGTCTCAATAGCGCAGTTAATTTAATTTCTATGAATAGAGCGTGGAGGATCTTATAAGTTCAAAGTAAAATGAATTTACAAAAAAATCTTTATGGTGAATATCCTATGAAAACTTATAACAATCGTAACATTCTAATGTTACTTATTCTGTTATTTTTTCTCGTGGGGTTATTCGGCTGTAAGGAAGACAGTAATCCCATTGTTGGAAATGATTTTATTAGTGCTTCGGCAGTAATATCTCCCTTGTCCGGAGGTCAGGTCGCTTTAAAAACCGAACAAGGCGATTCAGTTTATCTAATTTTTCCCAAATATGCTGTACCAAATCCAACTCAAATCCGAATAGAAATTCTGAAAGATGTTTTACCAAATCCATTCGGGAATAACTTAATACCAACAATCAGAATTTTACCCGATGGACTAAAATTAACTGAGCCAGCTGACTTAAAAGTAAAATTCTTTAACCCGCAAACCGATACCTCGCAGATAGTTTTGTATTACCTCAAACAATCTGATCTGGCTTTCCCGATGAAAAAAACTTCTTGCTCTGATAATACCATCAGAGCAAAAATATTTCACTTTAGTTATTATGGGGGTGCTGCACCTACTAAAGGAGAAATTGAAGGTCAATCTGATAAAATGAAAACCTCATCCGGATTTGATCCAATGGACTGGCAGGGATTTTCGCAATTCGTACAAGCAATGCTACAGTATATTGAACTGCTTCAAATGTTAGGAGAAGATGATAAAGCAAATGATTTACTAAACAACCTTGAGCAAAGAATTGTTGAACAAGTAAATGCTTTCCTGGATTTACCAATTCCTAATGACCCTTGCGGAGAATATCAGCTTGCATTGTTTAAGTATGGAGAGATGGTTCAACTGATTACTTCTAATAATCAATTGATTGAAAGAGTTGCTGATAGAATTAATGAAATTCGTAACCGCTGTGCAATAAGAGGACAATTAGAGTATGATCATGACTTTACTTATTTAGTTTCTGGTGGTACCATTCATCGGAAAATAACCGCGATGATACCTTTTTATGTTAATACAATTCATCAGCCGTTTGGTGAAATAGTGGGTGAAGGTCAGGGAAGTTGGGATGGGTTAGTATCAGATGTATGTACCGGTTACGAAACT
>FWWL01009369.1_pt1 | contig 11930 bp, 10 predicted proteins | sample 2228331 | NCBI WGS metagenome assembly FWWL01 (sample SAMEA103939775, study PRJEB20133) | metagenome | reverse complement strand
CCGCGCGGTTTCCCGCCACCGGATAAGGATTGAAATGGCCAACGTCACCGTGATCGGCGCCCAATGGGGCGATGAGGGCAAGGGCAAGATTGTTGACTGGCTCGCCAGCCGCGCCGACCTGGTCGTCCGCTTTCAGGGCGGGCATAATGCCGGCCACACGCTGGTCGTCGGCGACAAGGTGTACAAGCTGTCGCTGCTCCCCTCGGGGCTGGTGCGCGGCACGCTGTCGCTGATCGGCAATGGCGTGGTGTTCGATCCCTGGCATTTCCGCGACGAAATGGAGAAGCTGCGCGCACAAGGCGTGGAGATCACCCCGGAGACGCTGCAGGTCGCCGAGACCGCGCCGCTGATCCTGCCCTTCCACCGCGACCTCGACGCGCTGCGCGAGGATGCGAGCGGGTCGGGCAAGATCGGCACCACGCGGCGCGGTATCGGCCCGGCGTACGAGGACAAGGTCGGGCGCCGCGCAATCCGCGTGTGCGACTTGGCGCATCTCGACGATCTGGGGCCGCAGCTTGATCGCCTCTGCGCACATCACGACGCGCTGCGCGCCGGGTTCGGCCAGCCGCCGATCGACCGCGCGGCGCTGATCGCCGAGCTGCGCGAGATCGCCCCTTCGGTGCTGCCCTATGCGGCGCCAGTGTGGCTGACGCTGAAGGGCGCGAAGGAAGCGGGCAAGCGCATCCTGTTCGAGGGGGCGCAGGGCGCGCTGCTCGACATCGACCATGGCACCTATCCGTTCGTCACCTCGTCGAACACGGTGAGCGGCGCTGCGGCGTCGGGCTCCGGCCTGGGCCCGGGGTCGGTCGGCTTCGTGCTGGGGATCGTCAAGGCGTATACGACGCGCGTCGGCTCGGGCCCGTTCCCGAGCGAGCAGGATAACGAGATCGGCGAACTGCTGGGAACGCGCGGGCGCGAGTTCGGCGTCGTGACGGGTCGCAAGCGCCGCTGCGGCTGGTTCGACGCCGTGCTGGTGCGCCAGTCGGTCGCGCTGAGCGGGGTCACCGGGATCGCGCTGACCAAGCTCGACATTCTCGACGGGATGGAGACGCTGAAGATCTGCACCGGGTACACCGTCGGCGACAAGCATTACGACTATCTGCCCCCCAGCCCGCAGGATCAGGCGCGCGCAGTCGCGGTCTATGAAGAGATTGAGGGCTGGAGCGAGTCGACCGCGGGCGCGCGCAGCTGGGCGCAGCTGCCGGCGCAGGCGATCAAATATATCCGGCGGATCGAGGAGCTGATCGGCTGTCCGGTGGCGCTGGTGTCGACCAGCCCGGAGCGCGAAGACACGATCCTGGTACGCGATCCGTTCGCGGACTGAAGGTAACCCGGACGCGGCCCACCGCGTCCGGGGAAGAAAGCATCAATAGAAGGTCGAATTTGGCTCGGGTGCTGTATCGGTCCCGTCCTGCGTCGGATCGGCCGGCTTAGCACTCGGCTCTACATCCGTGCTGTTGGACAGCGTTTCGGGCGCTGTGGTGTCGTCGGGAACCGCCTGGTTGGTCATGTCGTTCTGCAGCGGCGGATCGATCTGCGGCGTGCCGATCGCGGCGATGGCGGCGGACGATCCGCACAGGGCGATGAGGCTGAACAGCGTCTTGTGGCGCATAAGATACTCCTGGTTACACGGCGCGGGTTGAACGCACGCTGCTCTACAGAAGTCGCACCCCGGTTCCTCGGCCCACCGGCGATGGTGCCCGGCTCGCCCATCAACTGCGCTGCGCGAGCGGCAGACCGATCACCCGCACTGTGCGCGGTGGAGGAGTTTCTGGTCGGCCAGCACCAGTGCCATCATCGCCTCGACCACCGGCACCCCGCGAATGCCGACGCAGGGGTCGTGGCGGCCCTTGGTCCGGATCTCGGTCGCTTCACCCTCGCGCGTGATGGTCTCGACCGGAGTGAGGATCGAGCTGGTCGGCTTGAACGCGACGCGCACCCGCACCGGTTGGCCGGTCGAGATGCCGCCCGCGATGCCGCCGGCATGATTGGCGAGGAATTGCGGACCGGCCCCCGGCGTGCCGGGGCGCATCGGATCGGCATTGCCCTCCCCTGTCGCCAGCGCCGCAGCGAAGCCGTCGCCGATCTCGACGCCCTTGACCGCGTTGATGCTCATCATCGCCGCCGCCAGCTCGCTGTCGAGCTTGGCATAGAGCGGCGCCCCCCAGCCGGCGGGCACACCCTCGGCCTCGCACACCACGACCGCGCCGAGCGAGGAACCATCCTTGCGCGCGGCGTCGATGATCTTCTCCCACTGCTCAGCCGCGACCGGGTCGGGGGAGAAAAAGGCGTTGTTGTCGATCTCGTTTTCGTCGAACCGCGAATAGAGGATCGGGTGTTGGCCGATCTGTTCGACCCAGGCGCGGATGCGGACTTCGGGGATGACCTTGCGCGCAACCGCCCCCGCTGCGACGCGCATCGCCGTCTCGCGCGCCGAGGAGCGCCCGCCGCCGCGATAGTCGCGAAAACCGTATTTGGCGTCATAGGCATAATCGGCATGGCCCGGGCGATAGGCGCTCGCGACCTCCGAATAATCCTTTGAGCGCTGGTCGACATTGTCGATCAGCAGGCCGATCGGGGTGCCGGTCGTCCGCCCCTCGAACACGCCGGAGAGGATGCGGACCTGATCCGGTTCCTGCCGCTGCGTGGTGAAGCGCGACTGGCCGGGGCGGCGCTTGTCGAGGAAGGGCTGGATATCGGCTTCGCTGAGGGTGAGGCGCGGCGGGCAGCCATCGACCACGGCACCGATTGCGGGACCATGGCTTTCGCCAAAGGTGGTGAAGCGCAGCACGCGGCCGAAGGTATTGAAGCTCATGGCGTCATCTCCTTGCCGATTGCATCGCGATTTGGAAGCAAGAAGGGCGCGGGGCCGGGCAATGCCCGCTATGCCTCGGCCTGTTCTCCGAGCGCCGCGAATGCGCAGGCATGGGCCGCGATGCCGCGCACGCCGCACGGCAGCTTTCCATCCTGCAACGCCAGCGCCATCAGATAGTCCCCGGCATAGGGCGAGTCGAACCCGCGCGCGAGGTCGGCGGCGTAACCGAAGCGGCCGTAGTAAGCCGGATCGCCGAGCACGAAGCTGAGCAGATAGCCGGCATCGCCAAGATGCCGATGCCCGGCCGCGATCAAGGCTTCGGCCACACCCTGCTGGCGATACGCCGCCTCGACCGCGACCGGCGCGAGCGCGACGGCGGCGAGGGCCACATCGTTGACGCGCACGTCCATCCGGCTGAACGCGACCATGCCCGCCAGCGCGCCGGTCTCTTCGTCATCGGCGACCAGCGTCAGTACCATGTCGCCATCGATGCACAGCTGGCGGACGAGGTTGGCCTCGTCCGCCGCCGGAAAGCTGAGCCGGAGGAGCGCGTCGATCGCGGCGACGTCACCGCCGGTCGCGGGGCGGATGGCGATCATGAACCCCTCTCCCCATTGGGGGAGAGGGAGGGGCCCGCCGCCGCAGGCGGTGGGAGGGTGAGGGTCAGTGCGGACCGGATCGCATGGGCGACACCGTCGAGGTTGGTCATGACCTCATCGTTCGTAAATCGGATCACGCGATATCCTTCCTGCGCGATATAGGCAGCGCGACGCGCGTCTCCGGCAACCGCCGCGTCGCCGACATGCGTGTCGCCGTCAATTTCGATGACCAGCCGCCGGTCATGACAGATGAAATCGCAAAAATAGGGGCCGAACCGCTGCTGCTGACGAAATTTGTAGCCGTCGAGTCCGCGATTGCGCAGCACCGCCCACAGCGACGCTTCAGCAGGAGTGCGATTGCGACGCAGCCCTCGTGCGCGGGCTACGCTGCCGTCGTCACTGGAGAAGCGTGTTCTTCCCACTGGCCCTCACCCTTCCCACGCCTGCGGCGCGGGCCCCTTCCGTCTCCCCCGAGGGGAGAGGGAGTTTAGGTTTACACCAGCGCGATATCCGGGGCGTCTTCGGCCTTCATGCCGATGACGTGGTAGCCGGCGTCGACATGGTGGGTTTCGCCGGTGGTGCCGCTCGACAGGTCGGACAGGAAATAGAGGCCGGCGCCGCCGACATCCTCGATCGTCACGTTGCGCTTCAATGGCGCGTTGAGCTCGTTCCACTTGAGGATCAGGCGGAAGTCGCCGATGCCGCTGGCCGCGAGCGTCTTGATCGGGCCGGCGCTGATCGCGTTGACGCGGATATTCTGCTTACCGAGGTCGACCGCGAGATACTGGACGCTGGTTTCCAGCGCCGCCTTGGCCACGCCCATCACGTTATAGTGCGGGATGACCTTCTCCGCGCCGTAATAGCTGAGCGTCAGCAGCGATCCGCCGTTCGGCATCATCGCCTGCGCCCGCTTGGCCACCGCGACGAAGGAATAGACGCTGATGTTCATCGTCATCAGGAAATTGTCGAGGCTGGTGTCGACATAGCCGCCGCGCAGCTCGTTTTTGTCCGAAAAGCCGATCGCGTGGACCACGAAGTCGATTGTCGGCCAGCGCTCCGCCAGTGTCGCAAAGGTCTTGTCCAGCTCGGCCATGTCGCTGACATCGCAGTCGATCAGGAAATCGCTGCCCAGCTCCGCCGCGAGCGGGCGCACGCGCCGCTCCAGCGCTTCGCCCTGATAGCTGAACGCCAGTTCCGCACCCTGTTCGCGCAGCTTCTTGGCAATGCCCCATGCCAGCGAACGATCATTGGCGAGCCCCATGATCAGCCCGCGTTTACCCTGCATCAATCCGGTCACGTCTTACCCTCCGGTCCCTCTGACGGTGTCTCTAGCCCGGTTTCGGGCGTTTCTGCCAGTGCGGCGTTGAGCTCGGCGCCGATAACGACGCCAAAGCCGATGAGAAAGAAGAAGATGAGCGCGACCATCACGCCGGCCAGGCTGCCATAGGTCAGGCCATAGCCACCGAACGCGCCGATCACCGCAGGCAAGGCGGCAGTGCAGCCCATCCACCACAGAGTCACGAACGCCGGGCCGGGCCATTTGGGGCAGCCGGACTTGCGGTAACGCGACGGGGTCAGCGTGTAGAACAGGATGTAGAGCGCGCCGAACAGCGCGATGGCGGGCGCGACTTTGGTCAGCGAGATCACCCGCGCCGCGTCGGAGGCAAAGGGGATCACGCGCAGGATGAACTGCTCCGCACCGCTGAGCAGCAGCTGGAAGCTGAAAGCCATCATTGCCAGGATCACCGAGGCGATCACCATACCGATCGCCGCCAGCTTGAGCCGCCAGAACGGCGTGACCGAAGGGATTCCATAGGCCTGACGCAGGATCGCGCGAATCGTTTCGATGAAGCCTGATGTCGTCCATAGCCCGACCAGCGCGCCTAACCACAGCAGCGAACCCGAACGCCCTTCTAGCACCTCGATGATCGCCGGGCGCAGCAGATCGGCAACCTCGGGCGGCACGGTGCGCAGGAATGCACCGACCGCCTGAAGCCCGTCGCCGGTGCGCCCGACCAGCCGCGCCACTGCGGTGGCGACGATGAAGAAGGGGAACAGCGTGACGAGGCTGAGATAGGCAAGGTTGCCGGCATGGGTGAAGCCGTCGTTGAAGGCACCGACCGCCACCCGCTTCGTCACCTCGATTGCCCGGTCGGTGACGCCGAGATCGGACAGCTTCTTGTGAAAGCCGTGCCGGCGGGCCTCGGGCGATTCAGGGGAAATCGGCTCGGTCACGATACCCGTTCAGACGCCCAACCGCGCGCGGGGGTTCCCCTGATCGGTCCAGTCGGCGACGAACTCGGCGAGCTTCGGGTCGGCCCCGGGGATTTCGATCATCAGTGTGACGAGCAGGTCGCCCCGCGCCGTCTTGCCGTGAAAGCCGCGATCCTTGAGCCGCAGTGTCTTGCCCGAACTCGACCCGGCCGGAACCTTTAGGTTCACCGGCCCTTCGGGCGTGGGCACGCGCACACTCGCGCCGGCCACCGCTTCCTTGAGCGTGATCGGCAGGTCGAGGCGGATATGGTCGCCGTCGCGGGTGAAGAAACGGTGCGGCTCCACCTCGATCGTCACGATTGCGTCGCCATTGCCGCCCGGTCCGGCATCGCCCTTGCCGGCGAGGCGCATCTGGGTGCCGGTTTCGACGCCCCTGGGCAGCTTCAGGTCGATGGTCGACCCGTCGCGCAGCTGGATCCGCTGTGGCTTGAGCGCGGCGGCATCCTCGAAGGGCACGCGCAGGCGATAGGCGACATTGGCGCCCTTCGCTGGCGGGGGGCGACGGCCGAAGCCGCTGGAAAAGCCGCCCGGCTGGCCGCCGGCGCGGCCTCCGAACAGTCCCTCAAGAATATCCTCGAACCCGGCATCGCCACCGCCGCCGCCGAAATCGAACTGCGCGCCGCCGGGACGGAACCCGCCCTGCGGACCGCTGCGCGCGCCGCCAAAGCCCGCACCGAAGGGCGAGGTCGGGTTGCCGTCGCCGTCGATCTCTCCCCGGTCGAAGCGCGCACGCTTGTCCTTGTCCATCAGCAGGTCATAGGCCTGCGTCACGGTGCCGAATTTCTCTGCGGCCTTGGGGTTGTCCTGGTTGCGGTCGGGGTGGAGCTCCTTGGCGAGCTTGCGATACGCCTTCTTGACCTCGTCCTCGCTGGCCCCGCGCGAGACTCCCAAGGTTGCGTATGGATCGGCCACGGTGTTTCCCTGTTGATTGTCGTTCGGCGTGTTAGCCTGCTACATCGGCGCGGCGGGTGGAGAGTGCAAGGGTTGCGCGCTAGTCCAGCGGCGCAACGTCCACCGAAACCGTCATATTCTGCGCGCCCGAACCCAGCACGATGCCGTCGATCGGGGCGATGTCGGTGTAATCGCGTCCGATCGCGACCACGACATGGTCGCTCGCCATCCAGATGCCGTTGGTCGGATCGACCCCGACCCAGCCGCGCTCCGGCCCGCACCACAGCAAGACCCAGGCATGGGTCGCGTCGGCACCGACCAGGCGCGGCTGGCCGGGGGGCGGGAGCGTGCGCAGATAGCCCGAGGCATAGGCAGCGGGGAGGCCGGCGGCGCGCAGGCCGGAGATCATGATCTGCGCGAAATCCTGACACACGCCGCCGCGCTTGAGGAACGCCTCACGCGGGGGGGTGTCGACCAGCGTGGCGGTGGGGTCGAAGGCGAACTCGTTCTGGATGCGCCGGGCGAGCGCGATGGCAGCGTCGAGCGCGCCGCGGCCCGGGTCCAGTTCCTGCGCGCACCACTCCGCGATGTCGCGGTCGAGCGGGATCAGCGGCGAAGGGAAGAGATAGGAGGCGGGGCTGGCTGGCCCGGCATCGCGGCTGGCGCGCGCTTCGGCGGCGACCTGCGCCAGCGTGGGATCGTCGGGCGCGGGCATTGGCACCGGGCGATCGACGGTGATGGTGCAGCGGCTCTCGATCGTCAGGCTCTGTACCGGCTGAGTCACGACGAGACGCACCACATTGGCGAGCCCCGCCTCGGCCCGCGCGGGCGCGGTGCTGCCGCCGGGCTGCACGGTCAGGCTATAGTCGTGCAGTTCCTGCCCCGACCAATGGATCGGCTTGAGGCGCAGGTTGCAGCGGGCGAACCCGACCGGCTCGGCATAGTCGAACCGCGTGACATGGCGAATGGCGTAGCGCATCAGCCGACCACAAGCCCGGCGGCGCGCAGCGGTTCCGATCCGTGGAGGAAATAGCGGCGGGCGACCGCTTCGGAGAGCGCGGCGAGCTTGTTGCCGATGGCGTAGAGCTGATCGAGGTCGAAGCTGGCGGCGTGCGCCGTCCCGACGAGCGCGGCGAGTTCGCGGGCGATGGCCTGTTGCGGCTCGGCCAGGCCATCGTCGGACAGGCGCGGCAATGCTTCGAGATGGGCCGAGATCGCTGCGACCTGAAACGCGATGCCGCGCGGGTTGCCGGGGTCGAGCGCGATCAGGTCGATCACCGGCACGCGGGCGATGCCGGTCAGGTAACGCTGGCGATAGCTGATCTGGCTGTCGGCCAGGTCGAGCAGCGCGGACAGGTCGTCGCTCGTGGCTTCGACATGGCCGAGCAGCCGCAGCGCGGCAACCGTCGCCACCGCGCGCTCGACCCGGCGGCCAAGGTCATGGAAACGCCAGGCATCGGTGCGACCCATATGCTCCGACGATAGACCCGCCAGCGCGTAATAGCGCCGCTGCAGCGATCCCGCGCGGTCGAGCGCGCTGCCGCGCGTCGGATAGGGTGCGTCGAGCAGGCGGATCATGTCGGCGGACAGGCGGTCGCGGCTGATCGCGCCGATCGCGCGCGCCTGACGGTTGATTGCGCGCACGCTGTACCAGCCATCGGTCGCGTCCATCGCGGCTTCGGCAAAGCGGGTGAGGTGCGCGCGGCCCAGGCTATCGGGCTGGGGCGCTGCCCCGCCCTCGACCACAAGGCGCACCAGCCGACCGACCGTATCGGCGGCGAGCGCCGCGCCGCTATCGGCGCTGATCGAATGGCCGAGCAGCGCGCGGATCACGCCAAGCCGCGCCTCGCCGCGCTCGAGATAGCGGCCGAGCCAGAAGAGATTGTCGGCGACGCGGCTGGGCAAGGTGCCGGGGTTGCGGCGCAGCTGGGTGGAGTCGCTCGGCTGGAGCAGGGTCACCGGGGCTACCGCATCGCCGCCATGGATCACGACATCGGCGGACCAATTGCCCTCCCCCATCACCGCCGCACGCGCATCGGGCTTTTCACCGATCTGCGCGAAGCCGCCGGGCATGACGTGCCAGCTGCCGTCCGCGCCGCGCGCCGCGAACACGCGCAGGGTGAAAGGGCGCGCTTCGAGCCGACCGTCGCTGACCACGGGCATGGTCGAGAGGCGCACCACTTCCTGCCCGACATAATCCTGCGGGCGGCGGTCGAGATCGGCGCGCAAAGCGGCGCGCATTTCGGGCGACATCGCCGAGCCGAGCATCGCATCGGACAGGACATTGGTCGCAACACCGAAAGCGGGAGCGATCACCATATTGTCCAAGTCGCTCGCCACCTCGGCGCATTCGCGCGGCTGGCCGCACCACCAGGTCGCGATATTGGCGAGCTTCAGGCTCTCGCCCGTCAGACGGGCGCAGACGCGCGGCAGGAAGGCGGCGAAGGCAGGTGCCTCCAGCATCCCCGCGCCGGGTGAATTGGCGATCACCACCTCCCCCTGCGCCATCGCGTCGATCAGGCCAGGCACGCCGATCGCCGAGTGCGAGTCGAACGCGAGCGGATCGATCATCCGCGGGTCGACGCGTCGCCACAACGCATCGACGCGCTTCAGCCCGGCGATGGTGCGGAGGTAAACGCGGTCGTCGAGCACGGCGAGATCGCCGCCCTCGACCAGCAGGAAACCGAGATAGCGCGCGAGATGCGCCTGTTCGGCATAGCTGGCATTGAGCCGGCCCGGCGTGAGCAGCCCGATGCGGGGATCGGCGCGCTTGCACCGCGCGGCAATCCCCTCACGAAAGGCGGCAAAGAACGGCGCGTGCCGCTCGACATTGAGCCGCCCCTGCAAGCCCCCCAGCATCCGCGCAATGGCGAGCCGGTTTTCGAGCGCATAACCGGCCCCGGCTGGCGCGCGCAGATGATCGGCGAGCACGCGCCACTCGCCCGCAGGCCCGCGGCACAGGTCGAATGCGACGAAATGGAGGTGGCAGCCGCCGGGCGGCTCCAGCCCCATCATCGGACGCAGGAAATAGGGGCTGCCGGTCAGCAGCGTCGCGGGCAGGCTGCCGCCCCGCACCAGATTCTGCTCGCCATAGCTGTCCGCGAGGATTGCTTCGAGCAGGTCGGCACGTTGTGCCACGCCATCGGCGATCCCCTGCCATTCGCGCTTCTCGATCAGCAGCGGGACGGGCGAGAGTGGCCAAGGCCGTTCCTCGCCCTCACCCGGGATGCGGAAGCCGGTGCCGATATCCTCGGCATGCCGCTGTGCCCGCTCGCGCGCGGCGGTAAGGTCGTCGCCGGCGCGCTCGGCCAGTTCCTCGAGCGCCGCGTTCCAAGCGGGATCGTCGAGCCCGGCGGCGTAGAGCATGTCAGTCGCGGGGGTCGCGGCGCGATAGTCCGTCAGCCAGCGCCGCGCGATCGCCGCCGTGTCATAGCCGGTGTCCGCAACAGCGCTCGCCATTCATTACCCCCTTGGACCTGATGTTCTGTGACGGGGTTGCTGCGCAGGTGCAACAAGGATCAGATATCGGGCAGCACCTGATCCGCCTGACCCCAACCGGCGAGCGCGCGTCCGGTCGCGCGATCCAGCAGCAGCGCGGCGTCGCGCACGCTGAACAATTGCGCGCTGTCGGCGTCGCGCAATTCGCTCCAGCTGACCGGCGCGGACACCGGCGCGCCGGGGCGGGCGCGGGCGACATAGGGCATCACCGCAGTACTGCCGCGCTGATTGCGCAGATAATCGATGAAGATGCGACCCTTGCGCTCGGCTTTCTTGAGGTTCGCGGTAAACCGCTCCGGCTCAGCCTGTGCCAACGCGCGGGCGAAGCGTTCGGCAAAGCTTTTGGCGGCGGGCCACTCCGCCTGCGGGGTCAGCGGCACGATGACGTGCACGCCCTTGCCCCCGGTCAGCATCGGGAAGCTGGTGAGGCCCATGTCGGCGAGATGCTGTTTGAGGTCCGCCGCGGCCGTCTTGACCCTGGCGAAGTCGAGCCCCTCGTCGGGGTCGAGGTCGAACACCAGCCGGTCGGGCTTTTCGACATCCTCCACCCGGCTGCCCCAGCCGTGGAACTCGATCGTCCCCATCTGGACGCAGGCAAGCACGCCATCGGCATCGTCGATCCACAGATAGGGTTCGGTCGATCCGTCCTTTTCGCGAATGTCGACATGATGGACATGGTCGCCGAAGCTGCCTGCGTCATGCTTCTGGAAGAAGCATTGCTTGGCACGTCCCTGCGGACAACGCACCAGACTGATCGGGCGATGGGCGAGCCAAGGGAGCAGGATCGGCGCGACCGCGGCATAATAGTCGGCGAGCTGACCCTTGGTGATCTGTGAATCCGGAAAGATCACGCGGTCACGGCTGCTGATCTTCACGTCGCTCTGCGGCGGGGGTGGCGGCGGGGCGGCGGTTTCGGTCACGATCTCGGCGGCAGGCTTGTCGTCGCGCAGCGCGATGAAGCTGGCGTGGCGGACGACGTTTTCGGCGGTGAATTCGGCAAAGGCGACCTCCGCGACCAGCTTGGGCGAGACCCAGTGTGCGCCGCGTGCCGCGACCTTGGGCACATCGGCGGGCGGCGTCTTGCGTGCGATGCGCGCGAGTTTGTCCATCAGCGCGGCAGAATTCGATGCGTTGAATCCCGTACCGACCTTGCCGGCATAGCGCAGCGCCCGGCCCTCATGCACGCCGAGCAGCAGCGAACGCAGCCCTCGCCCACTGGCGCTGCTGGGCAGCCAGCCGAGGATCACGAATTCCTGCCGCCGTGTGCATTTGATCTTGAGCCAGCTTTTCGTACGCTTGCCGCGATAGGGCGCATCGGCACGCTTCGAGATGACGCCTTCATGGCCCTCGCGGCACATCGCCTCGAACAGTTTTTCGCCCGCACCAAGGACGTGTTCTGAGAACAGCAGGCGCGGATCGGCGCCGTCGAGCAGCGTGCGCAGCCGCTCCTTGCGATCGATCTGGGGGAGGTCGGTCAGGTCTTCGCCATCCAGTTCGAGCAGGTCGAAGGCGAAAAATGCAACATCGCCGCTGCCGCTGGAGAGCGCGTCCTGGAGTGTCGAGAAATCGGGCTTGCCGTCCTTGAACGCGACCACTTCGCCATCGACCAGCGCGGAGGATGCGGGGAGGGTGGCAGCAGCCTCGGCGATGCTCGCGAACTTGTCGGTCCAGTCGAGCCCGCTGCGGGTATAGACGTGCGGCCCGCCCTTGCCGATCGCGACCAGCGCGCGGTAGCCGTCATATTTCATCTCGTGCAGCCAGCCGTTGCCGGCGGGCACGCTGTCGACGAGCGTCGCGAGTTGGGGAGGACGGAAGGCGGGGGCCTTGGCGTCGCCCCGGCACAGGCCGGGGCC